>JAAUXY010000985.1_pt1 | contig 13798 bp, 11 predicted proteins | sample 7278121 | NCBI WGS metagenome assembly JAAUXY01 (sample SAMN14350117, study PRJNA611818) | marine sediment metagenome | isolation source: surface marine sediment (1.8m) | place: French Polynesia: Moorea | collected 2018-08 | reverse complement strand
TTCACCCAGGGAAGCCGCCGAGGGCGCCGAGATTATTGTCACCATGGTGAGCGATACACCGGATGTTGAAGAAGTGGTATTAGGTACCAACGGGGTCATCCATGGCGCTCCGCAGGGTGCGATTGTCATCGACATGTCCACCATCAGCCCGGCCGCCACCCGCCAAATGGCGGATGAATTGGGCCAAAAGGGCATAAAAATGTTGGATGCACCGGTTTCCGGCGGGCCGGAAGGCGCACAGAATGGAACGTTGGCCATTATGGTGGGCGGGGATGCAGCCGATTTCGAAAAAGCATTACCCGTACTGGAGATCATGGGTAAAACCGTTACGCATGTAGGACCGATCGGCGCCGGTCAGATTACCAAAGCCATCAATCAAATCATTATTTCCGGCACCTATCTTACCGTGGCCGAAGGCTTAACCCTGGGCATGAAAGCCGGCCTTGACATGCCGAAAGTCATTGAGGCTATCAGCGGAGGCGCCGCCAGTTCATGGGTGCTGCACAACAGAGGCATCAATGTGGTTAACAACACATACCCGCTGGGTTTCCGCGTCCGTTTGCACCATAAAGACCTGCGGATTGCACTGGACACAGCCCGTGAACTGGACGTGACCCTTCCGGCAACCGCACTGGTGGCACAAATCGAAAACGGTTTAATCGCCAGAGGATACGGCGACGATGATGTCTCAGCTATCGGCCGCAGCATTCGCGAACAGTCGGGATTGGAATAATACCGCAAATGAACATGGTGAAAGATAAAACGGTGCTGCTCAGTTCCAAGGATAACGTCATGGTGGCAATCTGTGAACTGGCGCCGCAGAGCACGATCACAAAAACGGATCTCACGTCTCAGGATACAATCCCTGCCGGACACAAGGTGGCCATTCGTCAAATTGATAGCGGAAGCCCGATTATCAAATACGGACAAATCATCGGCTTTGCCTCAAAGGACATTCAACCCGGCGAGCATGTTCATACGCATAATACGATGATGTCGAACTTTACACGTGATTATGCCATCGGCGCCGACACCCGGCCGACGTCGATTTTATCTGAAAATAAGCAGGCCACCTTTGAAGGTATGGTCCGAGCAGACGGTCAGGTCGGCACACGCAACTACATTGGAATCCTTGCAACAGTCAGCTGTTCGACGAGTGTGGCCCAGCTTATTGCCAATGCAGTCAAAAAAGACCATCTGGCCAAATATCCCTGCGTGGATGGAATCCTGGCATTGGGACATGGATTCGGATGCGCCACGGATGAAGCCGGAGAGGGCTTCGAATTGCTCCAACGCGCCCTGGCCGGATATGCGCGCAACCCCAATTTTGGCGGTATTTTACTGGTCGGACTCGGATGCGAGGTCAATCATCTGGATTGCTTGTTGGAAAACACGCAGCTGGAAGTCAGCCCTCGGCTAAACACGATTAGCATTCAAAATGCCGGCGGAACGGCTAAAACCATCCACCGGGGAATTGAAGCGATTGAGGCAATGTTGCCGGAAGTCAATCAAATCGAAAGGAGCCCGGTCTCCGCTCGACATATTGTGCTGGGCCTGGAATGTGGCGGATCCGACGGGCATTCTGGAATCTCTGCAAACCCGGCCCTTGGCAAAGCGGTCGATATTCTGGTCGGTCATGGCGGGACCGCTATTTTAAGTGAAACCCCGGAAATATACGGTGCTGAACATCTGCTTACCCGCAGAGCCGTTAGCCAAAGAGTCGGCCAAAAATTAATTGATCGCATTCGCTGGTGGGAAGAATACACCGCGCAACATAACGCTACCATAAATAACAACCCATCACCGGGCAATAAAGCCGGCGGGCTGACGACCATTTTAGAAAAATCACTGGGTGCCATTGCCAAAGGCGGTTCAACCAATCTAATAGACGTCTACGCATATGCAGAGGCTGTAAAGTCCAAAGGACTCGTCTTCATGGATACCCCCGGTTATGATTTGGTTTCCATAACAGGCATGATTGCCGGCGGGGCCAATATGCTATGTTTCACAACCGGTCGTGGTTCGGTTTGCGGATTCAAACCGGTGCCAACGCTGAAGCTGGCATCCAATTCTGAATTGTATGATCTCATGCGCACTGATATGGATGTTAATTGCGGCCGGATTGTTGACGGCAAGGCCAGTATAGAAGAGATGGGCGAAACCATATTTCGTCTCATTCTGGACACGGCCTCCGGAAAAAAGACCAGAAGTGAAAATTTCGACTTCGGTGATAATGAATTTGTGCCCTGGCATATCGGGGCGATCCTATAAGGTTTCAGGACGGGAGGTTCCAATCATGAAATTATCCTCATATAATATGATGCCGGTATTTGAAAAATAGAAGGAAGGTCGGATGGAACAATTATATGAAGATATCAAGAATACGGTCATTAACGGGAAGCATAAGGACATCGAAGCTCTGGTAGAAAATGCGATTAGGGATGAATTAAATTTGAACGACCTCATCAATGATGCGTTGATCGGAGCCATGGATGTGGTCGGTGACCGTTTTGCCAAAAGCGAATTATTTGTCCCGGAAATGCTCGTTGCCGCCATGACGATGAAAAAGGGGCTGGATATTATCAAACCATTGTTAAAAGATCAGGAGGAACAATCTAAAGGAAAAATCGTCCTGTGTACGGTGAAAGGTGACCTGCATGACATCGGAAAAAACCTTGTCGGCATGATGCTGGAAGGCGCCGGTTTTGAGGTCATCGATATGGGCGTCGATGTGACCGTTGAAAAAGTGGTCGACACGGTTAGCGAAATTCAGCCGCAGGTTCTGGGCTTATCTGCGCTGTTGACCACCACCATGCCTGAAATGGAAAATGTGATCAAGCTACTACAAACCCGCGGCATGCGTGAGTCGGTCAAGGTGATGATCGGAGGTGCCCCCCTGAATGTTCAATTTGCCGAAAAAATCGGTGCCGATGCATTCGGGCAGGACGCGGCTGAAGCTGTAAATATTGCCAGAAGTTTTATCGACAAGTAAGGCGGGCTGTGCTGCCGTCTAAAGATAGATAATGGATTGATTTGGAAGGCCTTCGGCTGTCCCTTAAAAATAGCCAATAGCGAGTATCTTCATGCGGCATACAGGCTGATATTTCTCTGATTCAGATAATAACGGCCATCTTCCGTCTGGCCGACAATGTTTTCGAGAATGAGATATTCAAGTGCCTGGAGATGATGCTGGCGGAGGCCCATTTTAAGCAGCTTTCTTTTGGCATAGGGCAGGTCCACTGCGGAATGGGCGCTATAAGCCCTTTTCTTTTTAAGGTCATCAATGATGAACATATATGCCTTTTTAAAGCGCCAGGCGTGATACTTCCGCGTCAGGGTGATCACGACAATGAGGGCACCAATGCCGAGTATCAGTTCCGTTGTTTCAGACATTTTAACTTGAACTAAAATAAAGTTATCATTATCTTTAGTTAAAAGATTTATTCGATACTAAAAGTAAATCTAACTCCTCAGGATAACACATGCAACCCGATTGAAATCCGCCAAGGGGAATGTGTGTATAAACACCCCGGAGGAAAAAATGATACCCGAAATTAAAAAAATTCTTTATACGACGGATCTTTCACAAAACGCCCGGCATGCATTTAGCTATGCAGCCAGTTTGGCCAACCGCTATGATGCCGGCGTCACTATCTTACACGTTTTAGAAGATGTATCTCCCACAACCGACAGCCTGGTGATGAACATCATCGGAAAAGATAAATGGGATGAACTCCGGGGACGAAATGAAAAAGAGGTCCTTGACACGATCAAATCCAGAATTACCAAATTCTGTGATGATGTGCAGGCAGAGCTTCCGTCATGCCCGTTTATCACGGATAACATTAAAGTCAAAATCGGCAACCCCGTGGATGAAATTTTATTGGAGGCCGAAGGTAACAGCTATGACATGGTCATCATGGGGGCTCACGGACATGGCGCCCTGGCCGATGCATTCATGGGAAGCGTTTCACGCCGGGTGGTGCGGCGCTGTAAAACGCCGGTTTTGGTTGTGCGCCTCCCGAAAGAATCATAGAAATGGCTTAAAAAAGCCATCTTTTGCCCGATGGCTGTGTTACGATTCAATTCAAAATACTCGCGTACTAACGTGTACGCTCCGCTTTTGAATCGAATCAAGCCTTGCCATCGAACAAAACTTGACCTTTTTGAGCCATTTCTACATTCAATTTATTCATCTTAACAAATATAATTATTTCGATTTTCGCTCGATCTCCAGCGCTTTTAAATCCTTGCGCATAATTTTACCGGTAGCGGTCATTGGCAGTTCCGCGACAAATTCTATTTCACGCGGGTACTCATGGGCCGCCAGGCGGACTTTAACAAACTCCTTAATTTTGTCCGCGAGATTAACACTGGCTTCGATATCAGCCTTGAGCACGATGAAGGCCTTTACAATTTCAGTCCGCAGGTCGTCCGGGCTGCCCACAACCGCCACCATGCCAACGGCCGGATGTTTCATGATGCAGTCTTCAATTTCGGCCGGACCGATGCGATAACCGGCGCTGGTGATCACATCGTCCTTACGACCCACAAACCAAAAATACCCTTCCTCATCCTGTCTGGCCAGATCCCCCGTCAGGCACCAATCCCCAGCATATTTATCAGCTGTGGCTTCCGGATTTTTCCAGTATTCTAAAAACATGACCGGATCGGGCCGTTGAACGGCCACTTCGCCGACCGTGCCCGGCGGTATCGGTTGGCCCTTTCCGTCCACAACCGCCAGGGTGTGGCCCGGAACGGTCCTGCCCATCGAACCGGGCAAATTTTTCATGATGGCTGCACAATTGCCCACCACCAAGTTTGCTTCCGTCTGACCATAAAATTCATTGATCGTTAGATCGAATACCTCCCGGCCCCAATCGAGGAGCTCCTCACCCAGCGTTTCGCCACCGCTGCCGATACTCCTCATTTTGAATGAGTATTGGCTTCGCGGATTTTTCACCTGGCGCATCAGCTTCAGCGCGGTCGGGGGCATAAAGGCATTGCGGATGTTATATCTGGCAATCAGATGAAACGCTTCTTCCGGATCAAATTTTTTGGCGCGGTGCGCCAGGACCGGGACACCATGGTGCCAGCTGGGAAAGAGCACATCGATGAGCCCACCGATCCAGGCCCAGTCCGCCGGTGTCCAGAAGAAGTCATTTTCTTGCGGAAAAAAATTATGCGGAAACTCCACCCCCGGCAGGTGCCCCAACAGCACCCGGTGCGCATGCAGGGCGCCTTTCGGCGGTCCGGTGGTGCCTGAGGTATAAATAATTAAGGCCGGATCATCGGCCCGGGTTTGAACCGGCCTGAAATCGGCAGATCCTTTTTCAATCAGTTTTTCGAAATCCAGAACCTTATCCGATTTTTCACCACGGATGACAATAACCACCTGCAGATCCGGCAGGTTCTCCCAAATTTCCATAATCTTCGCCAGATTGGCGCTGTCGGTGACGATGCCCTTGGCCGCACTGTTGGCCAAACGATATGATAGGGCATCGGTGCCGAAGAGGGTGAAAAGCGGAATGGCGATAGCGCCTATTTTATAAGCGGCAATGTGAGAGATGGCCGTCTCCGGGCACTGGGGCAGCAGGATGGCGAAGCGGTCACCCTGACCAATGCCGCTGGCCTTAAGACCGTTGGCCAGTTTGTTTGATAAGCGCTTGAAATCCTGGAAGCTATATTTTTCGACCTGACCGCTTTCATTTTCAAAAATCAAGGCCAGGCGATCGGGTTGTTCGGCCCATTTGTCACAGATATCCACGCCGATATTGTAATGCTCGGGAATGTCCCAGCGAAAGCTGGAAACGACCTCATCGTAAGTGCTGCCGGGCTTTAGCACAACCGCATCTCCTAACCATCGATAAATGCAAACCCCGCCGCAATAGAGGAGCCATATCGAATGCAACCGAAATTTTTATTGACCCCTGGCTGCCTTTATTTCGGCCTCGGGTCGCCAGATCTCAGGTCCTTTAAGTTCAAGCAAATCGTGATAGATGGGAATAGGATATTGGGGATCATCTGCTACACGGCCAAAATAAGCCGAGCAGCCGAGTTGATTATCGATCTTGCGAAAAGATAGACGACCACGGGTGGTATCAATCGTCATCCCTTGCATGGCGGATTTGACTTTTTCGGCGTCAATGCTGGCCGCTTTTTCAATGGCCTGCCTGATGGCATGAACCCCATCGTAAGACATGACAGCCCAGTCGGTCGGATAACGATCAAACTTGGATTGGTAATTTTTTACAAATTCCACCATCATGGGTACATCCATGTGCGCGAAAAAAGGGGCCCTGCAGCGGCCATATAGATTGCGCCGGATGCTTCTGGCTTGTGAAATCAACTCCGATACGCTGATCAGGCCGCCGGTGTATTCAATTTTTTTAAAAAACCCGTATTCTTTAGCATCCCGCATCCAAAGGGCGTTATCCGCTCCGCCGAGGGTGCCCAGAACAAAGTCGGGCTTCTGTGACATGATGGCGACGACAAATGAATTAAACCGGGTTTGGCCCAAAACCGGCCAATAGGCATCCAACAATTTCAATTCCGGCGCAATCTTTTCTAGAAGCGTAACCTGGATTTCCTGGCTGGATCGGCCCCAGGCATAATCAGAAGCAATCGTTATGTAGTTTTTCCAATCTTTTTCCCTGGCCAGCTTGGCCAACCCCATCACCACCCCTTTGGCCATCATATAGGTATTGGGCACCACCGAAAACGTATACGGGCTAAAGTCCATCTTGGTAATATTTTCAGAATTACTGACGGTCGCAATATGAAGCACGCTGTTTTGTCGACAAATGGGTTTGATGGCAATGGCACAGGCGCTGGAATAGGTTCCGATGATGGCACGGACTTTGTTCTTTTCAATCAGTTCTGAGACGACCTGTTTCGCAACTTCCGGGCGCGTCTGAGTATCTTTCGCAAAAAGTTTGATCGGATGTCGGCCCAAAAAGCCGCCCTGCGCATTGATTTTGTCCACTGCGATCTGAATGGCTTCTAGCGCTTCCTTGGAATAGGGTGCACCGGTTCCGGAGATGCCCAGAGCCACACCCAGATGAAAGGACTCTGCTGCCAGCCCCGCCGGCGGTGCCAGCAGCATAATCGACAAAGCCACAATCAATAAGCTTAAACGATGGGTCTTCATGGTTCACATCCCTTTTTAAGCGTGAGGTTTTGCCAGTAATTGATGGTTTGCACAATCCATCCGGCCGGTCATCAAAAAGGAGAACGCAAACACACCGTTGCCATCAGGTGAGTTTTCATCCAGCACGTTTGCAAAAAAGGATCATTTTTTTTAATCGGCAGACCGCACCATTCAGATTGCGAAAAGAGCTAGCCGTAAGCAAGGGCCGGCAGCCAGATGACCAACTGCGGCCAGATAGCAATGATAATCAGACCGATCAGCTGCAGAATGATAAAAGGCACCACGCCTTTATAGATGTCCACAAGTTCCACTTCAGGCGGCGCAACACCTTTGAGATAGAAAAGGGCAAATCCAACAGGAGGTGTTAAAAATGAGGTTTGTAAACTTACGGCTATCAGGACCACAAACCATACCAGTTCCGGATTATCCACGACGCCGTGTCCCTCGATCTGAAATCCCAGACCGGAGACAACCGGCGCAATCAAGGGTAAAACGATTAAGGTAATTTCGATCCAGTCCAGAAAAAAACCGAGCAGAAATACGGCTCCCAGAATGACGGCCATGATGCCATAGGGCCCCAGCGGGATTCCAGTTAAAATTCTTTCGATAAATTCATCTCCCCCGAGGCTGCGCAGCACCAGGGCAAAACAGGTCGCCCCCAGAAAAATAGCAAAAATATAAGCAGTGGTGTTAAAGCAGGCCTTCATGACTTCGACAATGACTTTGAAGTTAAGCCGTTTGTTCATGGCCGCTAAGATGGTGGCGCCCAGAGCGCCGACTCCGCTGGCTTCAGTGGGTGTGGTGACGCCGGCAAATATGGAGCCCAGCACGGCAATAATCAGTGCGGCAGGGGGTAAAATACTTTTGAGCACATCCCAGAGCATCCGCCAGGCGATCGGCTGGCGATCGGGATCAAGGGGTGCTGCTTTGGGCCTCAGGAGACTAAAGATCAGAATATAGGTAATATACAAAGACCCTAAAATAACACCGGGAACAACGGCACCCATAAACAAATCCCCCACGCTCAGCCCCAGCTGATCGGCCATGATGACCAGCATAATACTGGGCGGAATCAGAATGCCCAGAGTACCGGAGCCGGCAATGGTCCCCAGAGCCAGGGTTTTTGAATATCCCTGTTTCATCATGGCCGGCAAAGACAACAGCCCCAAAAGAACCACTGAAGCCCCGATAATGCCGGTTGAAGCCGCCAGTATGATGCCGATGGTCGTAACGGTAACGGCCAGCCCACCGCGCACCTTTCCAAACAGGCTCTGCATGGACTTCATCATACTTTCGGCGATACCTGAGCGATCGAGCATCAGACCCATGAAAATGAACATGGGCAGGGCCACCAGAACCCAGTTATCCATGAATTTGAATATCCGATTAATCACCATCCCCAGGGTCAGGTAGTCCAGACCCGTAAGGGTTCCGAACCACTGATCGGCAGCCCAGCCAACCAGGGTAAATATCATGGCCACGCCCCCCAGCACCCAGGCAACCGGAAAACCGGTAAACAGGAGGCCCACAAACGTCAGAAACATGGCGATTACGAGATAATCATTGAATTCCATGTTTATGCTCTCCTCAAAGAAATAAAGGTACGAACGGCACGCGAAACAGTCGCGATCCCCAGCAGGCCGAAGGTGATGGGAATGACAGCTTTAATGGCCCAGCGCCAGGGAAGACCCATGGGGGCATCGGAACGTTCATTGACCCGCCAGGATTCCCAGACAAAGTCAAGGCTCTGATGAAAGATGATGATGATAAAGGGCAACAGCAGAACCACGGTACCGAACAAATCCCAGCGGTATTTCCATTTTTGGGAAAGGCGTGAATGGATGATATCCACCCGGATATGGGAATCCATCATCTGGGCATAAGAGGCCCCGAACATGATCCCCAGGGCATATAGATGCCACTGCAACTCTTCCAGTATGACCAGGCCGTGGCCAAAACCATAGCGCAGGACGACCTGCAGAATAATCACAAAAATTAGGATGCCATTGGTCCACATGACCACGTGTCCGATGGAGCGAATAAACGCATCCAATGCATCACAGAACCTGTTGGGGACCTCATCCGATTTTGTTTCAGCGCTCATGCCATTCTCCCTTTTGGGCGGGAACGATTAATCGGGTTAAGATTATATTCGGGCGTTTTATACATGTTTTCCCCAAAGGTGCGGAAAATCCTTGCCGGGTCCCCCGCAGCGCTTTGGGGTAGGTTATTCAATTTAATTTAGATTATTGTTTCGGCGGTTCGGGACGCGGTAAAAATCCGTAGGATTGCCACAGGGCATAATCTTTACGGAAACCGGAAATATCATCCCATACCTTTTTGAAAAACGGGTCCTTGGCAGATTGCTCGGCGGCAACCTCTTCCCAGGCCTTTTTGAAGGTCGCCAACATTTCATCCGACCAGTACATATTGGTGACCCCATTTTTCTCGACATTTTCCTTCATGGACTCCCACTGAATGGCTTCAGTGAAGGCAAAGGCATCGGCCGTGGCTGCCTTGCACATCATCTCAATAACTGCCCGCTGGTGATCCGTCATGCCGTTCCAGACATCTTTATTGATCAGCAGCTCGAAGGTCGTGGCCTGCTGATGCCAGCCGGGAAAATAATTGTATTTGGCAATTTTTTGAAAGCCCAACAGCTTATCGATGGCGGGCATGGAGAATTCGGTGGCATCAATGGCTTTTTTCTCCAGGGCCGGGAAAATTTCGCCGCCCGGAATTAAGCTGACGGAAGCACCCAGTTTCTCCATGGCCTGGCCGCCCAGACCAAAAAAGCGCATCCGTAGTCCTTTGATATCTTCCGGTGAATTTATTGGTTTGGTAAACCAGCCCGATGTTTCGGGCGCAATGATGCCGCACAGCAGGACTTTGACGTTGTAGCCGTTGGTGTCGTACATTTCCTGCCACAGCTTCATGCCGTTGCCATAGTACAGCCATGCCAGAAATTCGCCGGTCTCGGGGCCAAAGGGAATGGCCGTAAAAATCGGCGAAGCCGGAATCTTTCCGGCCCAGTATCCCGAAACGCTGTATCCCGCATTGATTTTACCCTCGGAAACCGCATCCAGGATTTCAAACGGTGCCACCAGTTTTCCCGGTTCGTAGACTTTCATGGCTATCGTACCGGCACTGGCGAGTTCTATCCGTTCCGAAACCCATTTAATGGTTGAGCCTAAACCGGGAAGGCTGGTTGCAAAGCAAATTGGAACTTTCAACAAAACTTTCTTGGCCTCAGGTGCCTTCGGCTCCTCAGCCGGAGCTGCCGCTTCAGCGGGCTTTTTTTCTTCTTCTTCCTTCGCACAGCTTAATAACAATCCAGACACGACGAAGCTGGCGGCAAGAAGAATGATGAACGTTTTCATGAAAGCGTTTTTCTTCATTGCAATTCTCCTTTTTTAAAAATTAATCATTGAAAAATATTGACCTTCATAACGTACCGCTAACTAACGATAACCACCCCCTTTTTGTCAAGGAATAAAAATGCAAGTTCGGATGCTGGTTCGAAATTTATCGGTAAACCTTTTAGATTCGGGCAAATCCGGCTGAGAGATCCTTATTCGATCTTTTTCTGGGCATACGTTCGCACCATCCCCCCATCGAATAAAAGGTCGCCGCCAATGAGATATTTGGCAAAACGTGAAAAACCAAAAATAAAGAGGTTCGCCACCTCGATGGGTGACATCATTTCCTTGATACGGGAATAGCCCATCATGACCTCCCGCACAACCTCTTCGGGGGTAATCCCCCGTTGTTCAGCCTGAGCGGGAATTTGATTCAATGTCAGGGCTGTTTTAACAAATCCGGTGCTGACCGTAAAGGAACGAATCCTGCCCTCGCCCTCGGCTGCAATCGACTGGGTCAAGGCGCGCAGCCCGAACTTGGTGATATTATACACCGGCTTGTTGAGGGTGCTGATATGGGCGTGAACGGAAGCCATGTTGCCGATGGCGCCGATCCCGTCACTGTTTTTTTTGATGTGCGGAAGGGTCAGCTTGGCAAGATAAAACGGTGCCCGCAGCATCAATTTTTGCATGTAATCATATTTTTCCATAGGAAAATCATCGATCGAATCAATGTGCTGAATGCCGGCAATATTGGCCACATATCTAATGCTGCCGAGTTTGGCGGCTTCTGAGACCGCATGATCGATATCCGCATCCTTGCACAGATCGGTCTTAACAAAAATCATCTGGCCGCCCATTTCACGGGCCATCTTCTGGGTTTTTTTCCCTTCTGATTCGTTGAAATCGAGCCCGACGGTCATCAAATTGTTGGCGGCGGCGGCAATGGCCGTCGCCCGGCCGATGCCGGTTCCTGAACCCGTGACGATGCAAACGTTGTTGGTATTGAAATGGTCATCTTCAAGAATCAATATGTCTTTACGCTTGATCCGGGGCTCCTTGATGTCCATAGGGTTCCTCTCTGATTAGAAACTCGGATTCGATATTACGGTGAGTCTATATTTAAAGTGCAAATTTTAGACCAATCGATTGAGCGCATTCACGTGATTACGAATCCAAATCAGCATAGTTCTAATCGCAGATTGGTTGCTGTTTTGTGATCTGAATTCATTTTTTTCTCGACAATTTCACTGGATATTTGTATATGCTGATATGTATCAATAAATATACATGTTGCCATATTGATACAGAGGGGGAGGTTATGAAAACCGGGCATAATAAAGGCGCGGCTCCAGAAAAAATAATCCCTTTTCGATTACAGACGGATCCGGCAGAGCCTATAGCAGTTCAAGAGCAATTGGAAGCGTATAAGCTTATTTTTGAGAGCATCTACAATGGCATTATGGTCACCGATGCCAACGGGATTATCACGCATTTCAATAAACCCTACGGTCAGTTCCTGGGGCTTGATCCTGCCGCCCAGATTGGAAAGCATTGTACGGAAGTCGTTGAAAATACACGCATGCATATTGTGGCTAAAACCGGAAAACCCGAAATCAACCAAACCCAGCGGATTAAGGGACAAAATATGGTCGTTCAGCGCATTCCGATCAAAAAGGGTGGCAATGTCATAGCGGTTTTCGGGCAGGTCATGTTCAAGGATGTCAAGGACGTCACAAAACTGGCCAATAAGCTTTCCCTTTTGGAATCCAAAGTGAAACACTATGAGGAAGAACTGATCAACCTGCGCTCTACCCGATATACGTTTGACAGCATCGTAGGCAGCAGCAAGGTGATTCGGGAGTTAAAAAGGGAAGCACTGAAAGCCTCCGTCAATCAATTTCCAGTACTCATCACCGGCGACAGCGGCACGGGCAAAGAGCTCTTTGCCCAGGCCATTCATCATGCCAGCCCGCGCAAACTATACCCTTTCGTACGCATCAACTGCTCGGCCATTCCCAAAGATCTCCTCGAATCAGAGCTGTTTGGATATGAAAAGGGTGCCTTTACCGGCGCTAAATCCGAGGGCAAACCCGGCAAATTTGAAATTGCCAAACAGGGCACGGTTTTTTTAGATGAAATCGGAGACCTGCCCCTGGTCATGCAGCCAAAGCTTTTGCGGGTCGTGGAAGAAAAGGAGTTTGAACGCGTGGGGGGTACGAAAATTATCCGCTCTGATTTTCGAGTCATCGCGGCCACCAATCAGAACCTTGAAGACATGCTGGTCGATGAGCGCTTCCGCAGAGATTTATTTTACCGGCTCAATGTCATCCCTTTGCACATCCCACCACTGCGTGAAAGAAAAAGTGATATTATTCCTCTGGCACGACACTTCTTAAAACAAATAGCCAGAGAGGCAAATCTCTCAGAAATTTCTCTGGATAAAGAAGCCGCCCAGGCCTTAAAAAAACATACCTGGCCGGGAAATGTGAGAGAATTGTCGAACGTACTCGAAAGAGCGCTGTCTTCAATTGAAGGCGACATTATTCATTTGTGCGATCTTCCCTTTTATGTGAGCCGCACCCAAAAGAATCTTCCGAAGCAGAATCAGACCGCTATCGACATAAAAGGGGTTCAGGCCAGAGCGGAAAAAGAGGCCATCCGCTATGCCCTGAAGGAAACCAATAATAATAAGGCCCAGGCAGCTAAAATGCTGGGCATCCACCGCACGCTGTTGTATAAAAAAATGAAAAAATACGACATTGCACTGGGGCCAGATGTGTAAAGGCGATGATTGTATTGAAATTGATACAGAACCCTTTTTTAGTGAGGAAGCACGCCAGCGTTTAACTCGGGTGGTATGCTCCACTCAATGCAATTGAGATCTTTAAATTCACTCAATAGCTTTTTGATGAGTAATGCTGAAAGATGAGCGCTTTGCTTGGATATCTCTTCAGGTGTAAGCGGCCACAGGACGTCATAAACTCCTCTAAAAACCGTTGAAAACATCGAACTCGCGGGTTCTTCTTCGACCCAGTGAATTCTGTCTTTTTTTATAATTTTTCCCTCAATGAAACGCACGTTACTGACTTGATCTCCAGCTTCACACGCGATAATCTTACCGTCCATGGGCACGAAGATCCCCATTGCAGCTGAAATTGAAATGCCATAGGCAGTATTGCCAACTAATTTCAACATGTTTTTGAATTCTGAAAGCGGTTCACCTAAATCAATACCTTCATAGTAAATGACATAGGAGAGCACAGAATCAACATTTAAAAATTTACAG
>JAAUXY010015035.1_pt1 | contig 13799 bp, 8 predicted proteins | sample 7278121 | NCBI WGS metagenome assembly JAAUXY01 (sample SAMN14350117, study PRJNA611818) | marine sediment metagenome | isolation source: surface marine sediment (1.8m) | place: French Polynesia: Moorea | collected 2018-08 | reverse complement strand
TTCCGAATCGAGCTCCCACGGTGTCACAAAGGGTCCAGGTGCTCTTGCGCCAGCGAGCCGATCGTCCTAACTGGAAAGTAGGCCCGGCACCGGGCCGGGTCGCGACTGCCCGGGGGTGATCGCCATGAGGGGCAGGATCCGACACTCGAGGTCGTTTGCCTGGTATCTGAGCGCGGTGTTGATGGCGCTGGTCGCAACGACGTCAGTCGTCGTCGCGCAGCAATGGGCGACGGCGACGCAATCGTCCGGTGAACGACCCGTCCTGGTGCCGATCACACCGTGCCGGTTGCTCGACACCAGAGGGGGCAACGAACTCCAACCGAACAGCACGATCACGGTCGCAGCGCACGGGACGAACGGCGCGTGCACGATCCCGACCGACGCGATCGGGCTGTCGACGAACATGACCGCCGTCGACCCCACAGCCTGGACGTATCTCACCGTCTGGCCGGAGGGACCGATGCCGGTGGCATCGAGCCTCAACCCCGTGCCGGGCCAACCGCCGACGCCGAACGCCGTGACCGTCTCGCTGTCCGGCGCGGGCAGCTTCAAGGTCTACAACTTCGACGGCAGGGTCGAATTGATCGTGGACATCGACGGCTACTACGTCCACCACGACCACCACGACCTGTACTACACCCGTCCCGAGATCGACGCGATGGTCGGGGCGCACCCGGCCCGCGTGATCTGGGTCGCCGCGTCCGGCGGTGACTTCGGATTGCTGTCCGAGGCACTTGCCGCCATCGGCACCACGCTGCCGGCGGCCACGGAGACCGCGCCGTACCTGATCAAGGTCGGCCCCGGCGAGTTCGAAGAGAGCGCTCCGATCGCCCTGGAGAGCTTCGTCGACATCGAGGGTTCGGGCCGGGAGGTCACGACGCTCACCTGCGAGTGCGGTGGCAGCGCGGCCAACGGATCGAGCGCCACCATGCGGGCTTCCGGAGGGGTGCGGAGCGAGGTCCGCCACCTGACGATCGTCAACGAGGGCAGCGCCGCCAACTCCTACGGGTTCCACTCCGCCAGCACCACCGAGCAGGTGTCGCTGCTCCACGTGGCGGTGGACGCCTCCGGCGGGAGCGCGAGCAACACCGGAGTGGTGAACGACAACTCGGCGACCCGCCTGGACGACGTCCTGATCGACGCCACGGGCGGGCAGTACGCCACCGGCATCAGCAACATCAACGGGTCCTACCCGTCGATCTCCGATTCGACCATCGAAGCGTCGGCAGGGACCACGCAGAGCCAGGGGATCTGGAACATCGGCACGTCGCCCTCGATGAGGGGCCTGACCGTCACCGTGCCGAACAGCGACCACGGGGTCGGCGTCATCAACAACAACGCCGGCGCTCCGAGGCTGCTCTCGTCGTCGGTGTTCGTCTCCGGTGATCCGTGCACCGGGATCCTGAACCACGGCTCGTACGGCGACATCGAGGGGGCCAGGATCGTGCTGTCCACCAACTCGACGGCGCAGGGCATCGTCAACGAAGCCGATTCGCGACCGCTCATCAAGGACGTGACCATCGACGCCTATCCGGCCACGATGGGCGGCAGCTACACCAGCTTCACCGGCGTCGACAACTCGGTGGCATGGCCCGTGATGCACGGCATCGTGATCGCCGGTTCGGCCGGTGGCACGAACGTCGGGGTGCAGAACACCGGGGCGGGGCCGGAGATGTCCGACATCGTGATCGAGCTGACGGCGACGGGCGGCGGGACCAACGTCGGGGTCGAGAACCTCTCGTCCTCCGATCCGCGGCTGAGCGGCGTCGACATCCTCCTGAGGGGTGCGTCGACGAACACCGGCATCCGCAACGACGCGTCGTCGTCGCGGATCCACGACGTCGAGGTGAACATCGAGGGCGGCGCTGGCGCCGACACCGGCATCCTCAACTCGGACTCGACGCCGGAGATGCACACGGTCTGGATCTACGTCTCCAGCTCCGGCGGGGATGCCCACACGATCCTCAACCAGGCGTCGTCCAACGCGATCATCGACGACCTGCACGCCTTCGTCGACGGTGATGCCGGCGACCACGCCGTGCTCAACAAGGGCGACTCGCGGATCCAGATCCGCAATTCGACCATCGGTGCGACGACGGGCAGCGACACGATCCACAACGCCGACACGAGCGTCGCCTTCGTCGCCAACACGATCCTCGAGAAGGCGCCCGCGGGGACCTCGGGGTCGTACCACAAGCCGTACGGCAACGTGTTGCCCGACTTCACGCCGATCACCACGTATCCGTGACCGACACTGAGGAGGCAGGACGACGGTGAACCGCACCGAGGCGGGGTGCAGCCGCCGCGCAGCGGTCGGGTCCGCCGTCGTCCTGCTGCCGGTTCGACGACGGTTGCTGCCATGACATCGCGGATCAGGGTCGGGCTCTCCGGGTGGGACTACCCAACGTGGCGTGGCGAGGTGTACCCGCCGACGTTGCCGAGGTCCGACCAGCTCGCCTACGTCGCGCGGCGGTTCGACACCGTCGAGGTCAATGCCACCTTCTACTCATTGGTGAATCCGACCACCTTCGAACGTTGGTACCGGGCCGTCCCACGGGGATTCGTGTTCGCCGTCAAGGGCAGCCGCTACATCACCCACGTCAAGAAGCTCGCCGGCATCGACGCCGCGCTCGTCAACTTCTTCGCGTCGGGTGTGCTCGAACTCGGCGACAAGCTCGGTCCCCTCGTGTGGCAGCTTCCCGGGCATCTTCGTCTCCTGCCGTCCCGGATCGACGAGTTCCTGGCACTGCTCCCGCGCAACACGGGCGAGGCGGCCGACCTGGCTCGTCGCCACGACGACCGGATCGAGCGTCCCCGCTACGGGCCGGGTGGTGTTCGTCGCGTTCGACACGTGCTCGAAGTGCGTCATCCCGATCATCTGTGCGACGAGGTGGCGGCGATCGCTCGTCGCCACAGGGTCGCACTCGCCGTGTCCGACGCCGCGGCGTGGTCGCGCACCGAGGAGATCACTTCAGGCTTCGTCTACGTGCGCCTGCACGGACCACACGACCTCTACACGAGTGGCTACGACGACGGTGCGCTGTCGTGGTGGTCGGCGCGGGTGCGTCGCTGGAACGGCGGTGGAGAACCCGACGACGCCGCCCGGCTCACCGATCGCAACCCCCCGCCGCGGATCGGACGCGACGTGTACGTCTACTTCAACAACACGGCCGGCGGACATGCCATGCGCGACGCAACGGTCCTGCGGGACCTCATCCGACGTTGACGGCGCGCCGCAGCCAAGGGTTCAGGAAGTTCGGCACTTGCCCTGACCGGCGCCGAGACGGACCGTGGAATCGAGAGTCGCTACACGTGAGAGGAGGACATCATGCTCACGCTCTCAGTGATCAAGGCCGACATCGGCTCGATCGGTGGTCACATCGCGCCGTCGGAGCGCCTGCTCGACACCGTCCGGACCCACGTCGCCGAGCAGGGGCGGGACCTGCTGATCGACCATCACATCAGCTACACCGGTGACGACATCGCGATCCTGACGACCCACCGCCGGGGCACGTCCGACGAAGCGGTCCATCAGCTGGCCTGGGATGCGTTCGTCGCGGGAACCGCCACCGCGAAGGACCAGGGGCTGTACGGCGCCGGTCAGGATCTCCTGAAGGATGCATTTTCGGGCAACGTCAAGGGGATGGGCCCGGCGGTGGCCGAGATGGAGATCGAGGAACGTCCGAACGAGCCGTTCCTGTTCTTCGCCGCCGACAAGACCGACCCCGGTGCGTTCAACCTGCCGCTCTACCTCGCGTTCGCGGACCCGATGACGACACCCGGACTGATCCTGTCACCGCAGATCGCCCGCGGGTTCCGCTTCGTCATCATGGACGTGGCCAACACCGAAGGCGATCGCGTGATCGAGCTCGAGGCGCCCGAGGACCTGTACGGCATCGCTGCGCTCTTGCGGGACCCTGAGCGCTATGTCATCGAATCGGTGTGGTCGCGCGCATCCGGCGATCAAGCGGTCGCCGTGGCGACGTCGCGGTTGCACAACATCGCCGGCAAGTACACGGGCAAGGACGACCCGGTGATGCTCGTCCGGGTGCAGAAGGACTTCCCCGCCACCGGCGAGATCCTCGCACCGTACGCGACGGGGCACTTCGTGGCCGGCGGCATGCGCGGTTCGCACAACATGCCACTGATGCCGGTCCCGCAGAACTGCGGAACGAGCTACTTCGACGGGCCACCGCTCGTGTCGTGCGCGGCCTTCGCCGTGCACGAGGGCACGCTCACCGAACCGCTCGATGCGTTCGCCCACCCGTTCTGGGACGAGGTTCGCGGACACGTCGCGGCGAAGGGCATCGAGATGCGGCGGCAGGGGTTCTTCGGTGCCGCGATGCTGCCGATGAACGAGCTCGAGTACACCGGCGTCGTCGAGACGCTGAAGGAGCTGGACAACCGGTTCGCGCTTCGTTCGTGACGTCCGAGTCTGCGGCCCCATGTCCCAGCCGATCGCGTCTTGACGCTGGCCGACAACTCCTCCAGCCCCGCGCGGTTGCGCGAATGCGCGAATGTGGCAGCCGTCGCTGCACGGCATGCGACCATAGGAGTCTCCGATGAGTTCACCGACCGACCCGACCGACACGTTCTCGGACGCCGATCGTGTCCGAGCCGTCGCACTCGACTACATCCAGGGCTGGTACGCGGGCGATGCCGAGCGGATGGAACGCTCCCTTCACGACGATCTGGTCAAGCGCACACCCCTCAGCGGGGACGAGGCTGCGGAGACCGATCTGCGGGCGGTTTCCAAGGACCGGATGGTCGAGCTCACGTCGAGCGGCGGCGGACGGGGCGTCGCCGACCCGGCGATCGAGGTCTTCGTCGATGACGTGTCCGACGAGATCGCATGCGCCCGAACCGTCTGCGTGGACTTCGTGGACTACATGCAGCTCGTGAAGACGCCGGACGGCTGGAAGATCGCGAACATCCTCTTCCGCAACGCTGGCTGACGGGAACCGCCCCGAACGTCAACGCACGATCCGAGCGCCGCGCTGGCGTCGAGACCGGCGAGCGGCAACCCGGTCGATTCGTCACGAGCGCAGGCACCGTACGTTGAGCCTCTGCTGGAGCCGGGTGCGGGAGTCGAACCCGCGACCACATGACGAGGCGATTTCCCGCCGAGATGACCGAGCGGGTGACCCTGCAAGGGAGGTTCCCCAGCGGTCAGACCGTGGTCCGGTTTCGCTGCGTTCGAACCCGGCGGAGGGGTTGGCGATGTCGTCGGGCGATCTGAGATGGTGTGATGATGCGGGATCTCGTCACTGCGATCCGGTCGAGAACGCCTGCGCTGGCTGTGGCGCTGGCCTGTGTTCTCCCTCTCGGCTGTTCGAGTGAACCTGACGTCGATGCGACCGAGGACCCGCCGGCTGGCACCAGCACCGAGGTCACCGACGGCGATTCATCGAGTGAGGCCTCAGGTGACGCTGCGGACGAGCCCGCCGACGACGGGACGACGGAACCCGGCGACGCGGGGGATGAACTCGACCTCGGCCTCGGCGTCGACGCAAGCCACGCCGAGACCGTCGATGCGCTGACGGGGCTGTTGCCGGGGGACACGCGGGGCGTTGCAGCGCTCGACATCGATGCCCTGGCGGCGGTCGGGTCGCCCGCCGACCTCACCGACCTGCTCGACGGCCAGGACCTCGACCCGGCGTTCGGCGACGTGTTCGCCGCCTTCGGGGCCCTCGCCGGCTCCGTGGACGTCGCCGGCGTCATGACGAGCGCCCTGCTCGCCCAGACGACCGAGGCTGCCGAGGGCACCTTCCTCTTGGCGAGGGTGCGCGGCGAAACCGTCGAGGAGATCTCGGCCGGATCCGCGCCGACGCCCGACGGCACGTACGGGCTGGCCGAGTGGACCGTGTACGAGGATGCGAGGGGGAATCACCTGACCCTCCTGCCGGGCGGGGTGCTGGTCGTCGGCACGACGCCGGCCGTCGAGTCGGTCCTCGATGTCGCCGGCGGCGCAGCAGCCGGCGGCGAGAGCGCACTGGCACCCTTCCTCGTGGCGCTGGAGGGCGAGTCGCACCTCAGCTTCGTCTACGGCCTGCCAGCGCTGTTCGACGACGTGGCGCCCGATCTCACGCTGCGGAGCGCGGCGGTCGTGAGCGGCGCATTCGACATCGCGGACGGCGAGATCGGCGGAGCGATGGCGTTCCACACGGCGAATGCCCCGGAGTTCGTCACGACGTACAACGCGCTCAACCTGCCCTCGACGCAGGGCGACGACCCCCTCGAGCAGCCGCTCGCCCTGGCCGATCCCGTGGCCGGCGACCTCGGTCGGGTCGTGGTGACCATCCCGAGGGGGCCGCTCGACCCGACGCACGGCGAGTTGGTGGCGTCGCGCAACCTCTTCAGGAAGCTCTTCGCCGACATGGAGGCGTTCGACTACGCCGAGGCCGTGGAGGCCCGCACCAGCCCGGCGTGGCTCGACTTCGTCGTCCGCAGCGAGGCCGACGGCGGCACACCGTCTGCACCAGGATCGGTCTACATCCGCTGGGAGTTCCGCGATCAGGCCGCAAGGGAGGCCTTCGAGCAGAACGAACTGCCCGCCGGGTTCAGGCTGGCTCCGACGCAGTTCCTGGAGAGCGACGACCCCGACGGGGAGTACTTCCTGGCCCTCAACCTCTACGACGCCGCGGGCGGATCGGTCGTGACCGGCGCTCGGGCCGAGTGGGACGTCTTCGTGCATCCGCCCGAAGGTGCCGACCCCGACGCGGGCGAGCGACCCCGGTTCTTCGTCGTCGAGGCGCTTGCCGAGGAAGTGTCGGCCGACCCGGGCAACCTGCTGACGCCGGCCCAGCCGGTCTCGCACGAACTGGTCGATGGGGTGGTGGTCTCGAACGTGGGCCGCTTCGAGGGCGACGGCGAGGTCCCCGTCTTCGCCTCGACGTTCCCTGCGCCCGATCCCGCCACCGCCGAGGTGGCCCGCTTCACCCGCGAGATGGCCATCGGGAACGACTACATCTACTGGGCCCACGGGGTGTCGGACCGCGTCCTGTACAACGCCACCACCTTCAACCACGACGCCTACTTCGTCGACACCGAGCAGCTCGTCGTCAGCGACGACTCGCGGTGGGCGCAGTACCTGAAGCCCGAGGTCAAGGATGCTGTCTACTACGTGAACAACCTGGAGTACGTCGCCTCGCCGATGTCGAACCTGGACTCGGAGTACCTCGACATCACGCCCGAGTGGTTGGCCGAACTGGTCCAGTTCACGACCAACGGGCACCAGTCGAACCTCATGCGCACCGCCGTCGAGCAGTCCTTCCGAGGTGCGGCCGATCCGTTCGTCGGCGTGCACCTCTCGAACGACGCGCCCGCCTCCTTCTACAGCTTCGAGATCACCGATCCCGCCGGCCTCGAGGCCGTCCTCGACCTGCCGCCGGATCACCGGCTCGCGCCGACCACCCTGTTCGAGGGCGAGACGGAGGGGCACTTCCTCACCCTGTCGGTGTACGAGGCCGACGATGCCATCGAGGGGACCCGCGCCGAGTGGAGCGTCTACGTCGACGACGGCAGCGGACGCCCGCCGCACCTGATGATCGTCGAACTGATGACCGAGGACGTCGCCTACAACGCCTACGACGTCATCAACCTGCCGAGCGAGGTGCGCCACGCGCTCGTCGACGGCGTCGTGACCACCCGGCTGTCATCGGCGGCGATCATGTTCGAGGCGTCGTTCGACACGTCGTTGACCACCCGCGAGGAGCTCTCCCTCGACTGGATCGAGGCGGGCGACATCGTCTGCCACCTCAACGGCATCTGCGACCTCCACTACTACGACGCCGAGACACTCGACGTGCCGGTGCAGTTGCCCGCCGACGCTGCGGTCGACGAGTTCTCGAGCCCCTGGGACACCTTCGTCAGCCCGACGCCGGCGGCCGTGTTCTTCCGCGACAACGCCCAGGAGTACGCCGTCAAGCGCTGGTACAACCTCGATGTGATGGTCGACGAGCTTGCCTTCACCGGTCTCGACGGCGCCACCCACGCCATCAGCGGCAGCGGCAGCCTGGTCGGGCGGACGAGCGACGTCGCCGACTCCGACTACACCTACACCGGAGACGCCGTGGTCGACGGCGACCGACTCACCTTCGCGATCGACCAGGAGGTCGTCAACGCGCTCGGCGTCGGCCACATCTTCACGACGGGCAGCTTCGACTTGGCCGACGGGACGGGGACCCAGACGGTGGTCGACTGTCAGGGCCCCGCGCTGCTGTGCAGCGACATCGTGAACGGGTCGACCGCGTTCTACACCGCCCAGAACCTCCACGCCTCGGATCCGGCCGCCATCACCTGGCAGGTCGACGTCGCGGTCGACCTGGGTGGCATCTTCGGCATCGCCGACAGCGCATCGGTCTTCACTGCGACACGGGTCGGCTGAGCCGGCACCCGAGGTGACACCGGCAGGAACGTCGGAGGGATCGACGATCCGATGTTGACCCTGGTGGACGCCTCGCTCCGGCTGCCCCTGTGGGGGGACGTCACGGCCTCCGACACGCTGGGTCCGGTCAAGGCCAAATGTGGTGGAGATGGGCCCGTCACCGGGGAAGGTGCTTGGCCGCCCGCAGCAGCTTGGTGAACCGCTGGGCGAAGCCGGCGGGGTCATCGCCGACGTCCTGGAGCTTCTCGGCCAGCGCGCTGCGCACCGCCACGGTCTGGGACTCGGTGTACTTGAGCAGACCCTCGCGGCCGTGGCGGCGGCCGACCCCCGACGCCTTCATGCCGCCCATCGGAGCGCCGATGCTGGCCCAGCCCGAGGCGTAGCCGTCGTTGATGTTGACGGTGCCGGCCATGAGCCGCTCGCCGATCCGGCGTCCCGAACGGACGTCGCCGCAGTAGACGGAGGCGTTGAGGCCGTACTCGGTGTCGTTCACCGCCTCCACCGCCTGGTCCACGTCGGTGTAGGGGTAGACGGCCACGACCGGGCCGAAGGTCTCCTCCTCGAACACGTCCATGTCCTCGGTGACCTCGGCCAGCACCGTGGGCTCGTAGAAGAAGGGTCCCAGGTCGGGCCGGGCCGTACCGCCGGCGACCACCCGCGCCCCCTTGGCGACGGCGTCGTCCACGTGCTCGGTCACCTTCTCGATCTGCGCCGCCGACGCCAGCGCGCCGACCTCGGGCCCATATGCCTGTTCGGCTCCGAGGCGCAACTGCGCGACCCGCTTGCCGAAACGGGCGGTGAACTCTTCGGCGATCGCCTGGTCGACGTAGATCCGCTCGATGGAGATGCAGAGCTGGCCCGTGTTGGCGAAGCATCCCGCTGTGGCGCCTTCCACGGCCCGGTCGAGGTCCACGTCGCCGGTGACGATCATGGCGTTCTTGCCGCCGAGCTCGGCCGAGAAGCCGATGAGGCGCTCCCCGGCCTGACCGGCCACGGTGCGGCCGGTGGCGGTCGACCCGGTGAACATGACGTAATCGGTCTGCTCGATGATGGCGGTGCCCACCTGGGTGCCGGGGCCGGTGATGATCTGCACCAGGCCCTCGGGGAGGCCGGCCTGCTCGAGCAGCTCGAAGGCGCGCAGGGCCGTGAACGGGGTCTGCGAGTCGGGCTTCAGGACGATGCCGTTGCCGGCCACGAGGGCGGCCAGGGCATCGGACACGGCCAGCACGAGGGGGTAGTTCCAGGGGCTGATCACCCCGACGACGCCCTTGGGCACGTGGTGCTCGGTGGCCTTGACCAGGCCGGGCAGGGCGGTGAGGCGGGACCTGGGCTTGAGGGCCCGGGGCGCCATCCGGGCGTAGTACCGGGCGGTGACCGCCTGGTCCATGATCTCCTCGAAGGCCCACTGTCGGGCCTTGCCGTTCTCGGCCTGGATGAGGTCGAGCAGCTCCTCCTGGTGGTCCAGGACGAGGTCGTAGTAGCGCAACAGGACGGCGGCGCGCTCCTTCGCCGGCGTGGCGGCCCATCGCTGCTGGACGCGACGACACTCGTGCACCGCCGCGGTGACGTCCTCGGCTGTGCCCAGGGGGACCTCGCCGATCACCTCGCCGGTCAGGGGCGAGGTCACGGTCTTGGTCTCCCGGCCGTCGGCCACGTCCACCCGGGCGGCCAGGCGGTCGGTCTCCACGCGGCCGGGGCGCAGGGGCTCGACCGTGCGGGGCGGAGCCTCGGCGACCTCGGTGTCGGGACGGGAGTCGGTGGCGGTCATCGGGGCCTCCTGGCCGTTAGGGGTGCCCGCTCGGCCCTCCGCAACGGTCGGTCCGGGCGTGGACCGATCACGCTACCGGTCCGCCACGGTCTCGTCGAAAGACGGGACGGCGGCTGCGACGCCCGCCTGCGACCGTGACGGGCGTTGGGCTCACTCGCAATGGCGATGACGCCCCGTCGGTGCTGTTGCTCCGGCGCCACGATCGGCGCCGGGTGGCCGCACTCGCCGAGCAGATCGCGCTGAGCCTCGATACCACCAAGCCGGACCTTGCCGCCGGCGCGCTGGTGGTCCTACTCCACCTCGATGAAGATGCACTCGCCCGGGCACTCCTCAGCGGATTCGATGACTCGTTCGAGCCCGCCGTCCGGGATCCGTGCCATACCGTCCGACCCGGCTGGGTTCGCTTCACCGTCGAACAGCTTCTCGGCCCCGAAGTTCTCGGCAGACTCCTTCACGTAGAAGAGCCCGTCGTCCAAGCCGAAGAACACATCCGGGGCGATCTCCTCGCACAGTCCGTCGCCCGTGCACAGGTCCTGGTCGATCCAGACCTTCATGACCCGTCTCCTGTCTCGGCCTTCAGCACGGTTCGCTCGGTCTGTCGGGGCCGGTTCGCTGCGGTTTCGCTCACGATCGAATCCTACCGGGCCGGCTTCTTCCGACAGCCGGACCGGAGCCTGCTGATGTCGTCCACAGAGCCGGGTGCGGGAGTCGAACCCGCGACCACATGATTACAAGAGCCGCCCGGGGAGTCCGACGGGTGTTGGCTCGTGTTGATTTCTGGGTTCTGATCAGGTACTTCGCGAACACGCGGTGTTGGCCAGTGTTGCTCCGTGCTGCCCACATCTGACTCGTTCGTGGGCAATCCGTGGGCACGAACGGGCGCCGGCCGGCCGCGATTATCGAGCACCACCCGGTGCGCGCGATTGCCGGTTACGAGCGGCCTGCAGCCCGCTCCGGCGGTGTCGTTCTGGAGCGCCTTCGACGGTCGAAGCTCGGACGTGTGCTCGAGGTGTCAGGACCATGTGGAGCCGGACCAGGTGGAGCCCGACCAGGTTGACCCGGACCACGTCGAGCCGGACCACGTGCTTCCGGACCAGGTGGACCCGGACCACGTGCTTCCGGACCAAGTGGACCCGGACCACGTGGACCCGGACCACGTGGAGCCGGACCAGGTGGACCCGGACCAGGTGGACCCGGACCACGTGCTGCCCGACCAGGTGGAGCCGGACCAGGTGGAGCCGGACCAGTCGTCCTCGCCGGTCCAGGCGGTCGCCGATTCACTGACCGCCACCCAGGCGGCCGGATCCCAGGCTGCGCCCGTCACGGTGATCTCGCCGGAGAGGACGTCCTCGCCGACGACGACGTGGTCGGTGCCACGTGCCTCTTCGAGTGAGCCGAGCCCGGTCGCCGGCGCCGCATGTCGGTCTACGGCGACGGCATCGCCCACCATCGCAGCGGCGAGGTCGATGACGCCGTGGCCCTGGAAGTAGGCCTTCTCGCCGCCGGTGTCGAGCGCGGTGTCGGTCAACAGTCCCTTGACTTCGTCGGGGGTGAGCTCGGGTCGCTGGTCGAGCAGCAGGGCGGCGGCGCCGGAGACGACGGCCGCGGACTGCGAGGTTCCCGAGCCGAGGAACAGCCGGTCGTCGCCGGCGATGCGCCCGCCAGGGTGTTCGGTGTCGACCCGGGAGCCCGGGACACGCAGACTGGCGATCGACACGCCCGGGGCGACGACGTCGGGGTTGCGTAGGCGGCCACTGGGTGCCCACTTGGGGATGCCCCAGTTCCCCCACGACGAGAGCTCCGCGGACGACACCGCGAGCACGTTGGGGTTCGTTGCCGGGCTGGCAAGGTTCCAGACGCTTTTGCCCTCGTTGCCGGCGGACACGACGACGACGATCCCGTGGTTCCACGCGTTCTCGACGGCTTTGGAGAGCGGGTCGTCGACGTAGTGCTGGTCGCTGTCGGTGTTGTACGACAGGTTGAGCACGCGGATGTTCAGATCGCCGCTGTTTCGGTGCTGGACGACCCAGTCGATCGCGGCGATCACTTGGGAGACGTCGACGGCGCCGGAGTTGTCGGCGACCTTGACGCTGACGATCCCCGCGTCGGGGGCGACACCGAGAAAGTCGCCCGGTTGCGGATCGGCCGGATCGGCGCCAGGGGTGCGGCCGGCGATGATGCCGGCCATGTGGGTCCCGTGGCCGTAGCTGTCGAGGCCGGCCAGCTCGTCGACGCCACCTTCGAAGGACAGGTCCGGTCCGACGAACACGTCGGTCTCGGAGAGCTCGGCGATCGGGGCGATGCCGGTGTCGATGACGGCGACGTCGACGCCCTCGCCGGTGAACCCGGCCGCCCACAGGTTGTCGGCGCCGATCTGGTCGACCACCTCGTGGAGCGTCGTGATCCCGTCGGAGGGATCCGACGGATCGACGCCGCCGGTGCTGTCGGTGGGCGCCGTGGGAGCGACCACGTCGGTGGTGTCGGCGACCTGGACGACGGTGGTCGTCTTCCACTTCTTGTCCTTCTTCTTGGCGTCGGCCGTTGTCGGCATGCCGACGGCGAGCCCCAGCGATGCGACCAGCGTCAGTCCGATGCCGAGCTGGCGAAGGGCCGGACGGCGATTGCGTTGGGCGTGTTGGTTCGTCATCGTTCTCACTTCCAGCCGCTTCCGGACCAGGTGGCACCGGACCAGGTCGCACCGGACCACGTCGCGCCGGACCAGGTGGCTCCGGACCATGTGGCCCCGGACCAGGTGGCCCCGGACCAGGTGGCCCCGGACCAGGTCGCTCCGGACCAGGTCGCTCCGGACCAGGTCGCTCCGGACCAGGTCGCACCGCTCCACGTCGCGCCGGACCAGGTGGCTCCGGACCATTCGCCGCCGGACCAGGTAGCACCGGTGGGAGTCACGATGCCGGTGCCGGGACCGGCGGCCTTGGGGTGGCTTTGCACGGTGCCGGTGGGGGCCGGCTTGTAGATCGTGTACAGCCCGTCGATGATGCCGCTGCCGTCCTTGGTGCGGCTGTTGCCGTCGAGGTCGTGCGCGTACTGCTCGAGGGCGGCTTTCGCCTCGTCGGGGGTGAGGGCTGGGTTCTGCTGGATCAGCCGAGCGAGGACGCCCGACGCGATCGCTGCGGACTGTGATGTCCCTGAGCCCAGGAACAGGTCATCGCCGTAGCGTGCCGACGGCATCAGATCGTCGATCGTCGAGCCGGGAACCCTGTAGGAGGCGATCGAGCGGCCGGGTGCGACGACGTCGGGGTCGCGGAGCCCGTCGCCGAGCGCCGACCACGACGGCACCGAATAGTCGTCCCAGTGCGCCGACCTCCAACCGATAGTGGTCGCTGCGTCGCCGCCGACCCCGCTCGTCTGCGTCGCGCCCATGGCCACCGCGTACGGGTCGATGGCCGGTGAGTCGAGATGCCCCTGGGACTCGCCGCGGTTGCCGGCGGCAACAACGACGACGATCCCGGCGTCCCAGGCGCGCTCCACGGCGGCCGAGAGCGGGTCTCCGACGTGCGAGGTCACGCCCGCCTGACCGAGGCTGAGGTTGAGCACTCGGATGTTCAGGCCGTCGCTTCTGCCGTGCTCGACCACCCAGTCGATCGCGGCCACGACCTGGGGCACGGTGGTAACTCCGTCATGGCC
>JAAUXY010078756.1_pt1 | contig 13800 bp, 12 predicted proteins | sample 7278121 | NCBI WGS metagenome assembly JAAUXY01 (sample SAMN14350117, study PRJNA611818) | marine sediment metagenome | isolation source: surface marine sediment (1.8m) | place: French Polynesia: Moorea | collected 2018-08 | reverse complement strand
TGTCGTAGTAGACGCGCTGCTCGACACCACTTCCGTCCCGTGGCGAGACCGTGGAGCGGAGTCGCCATACGTTGGTATTGTCCCCGGGTTCGTTCCAGGTTCCGTCCAGAAACAGCGCCAGACGCTTCATCGATAGCCCCTAACTGACGTATGTCAGGTAAAAGTCTCCATGAGCCGCATGACCGACATACTGAAGGTCTTGATATTTTTCTCCAAAGCGGCGATGCGCTTATTCCGGTTCGCGGAGGCATTCACAATCTGCATCAGCTGTTCGAAGCGCTGTTTGTCGATCTTCCTCGGGAACAGGCGCTCCACGTCTTTCGTCGTCAGCGTCGTAAGTCGCGCCAATTCCTCGGCGAACTCTTTGTTCGTCGCCTTGGCATGGAGTTGGAAATCAAAAGGCATCTCAGGCTCTCCGTGACAGGAGTTTATTGCGCGTCGGAGGATGTGTCCGGCGCGTTTAGGTCATCGAGGAGACTCCGCATGACTTCTTCATCAAGTATGGGTTCGTCGTCGCTAACCGGATTCAGTTGTTCGAGTTGTTCGATTACCTTATTCAGCGACTCGCTGCCGCTGGCAAAGCCATCGCTCGCTGTGACAATTCCATCGAGGACTCTATTCCGCTCTTCCAAGATGCCGAGCTTTCTTGCAATTTCGTCCTGCAGCTGCGTCACCTGCACGACGGAATCCAGGTATGAGCGTATTTGTAAGTGTCCGGCACGCAAGCTTCCATAGGTATAGTCGAGCTCGGACATATACCTTCTTTCGCTCTCGCGAAGGCGGTCTCTCCATTCTTGTCGTATCTTGCCGATTTCTCTCATTGCGGCTTCGCTGAACTCGAACATCAGGTTCGAAAAACGGACGCGATACTGGATCTTTGCGACATCCAGGGCATCGACAACAATTTGTGCTTCTGTATTGCTGAATCGGCCCGAACCAACGAGCAGTCGCTGTAGTTCGTCGGTATCGATGTCCAAGCCGGTCAGCATTTGCTCGAGCCGCGCCTGTACCTCCTCATCCTGTATCGCCCGATTCAAGAAGCTGGGAATCCACTCGTTGTCGATGAATTCGTTGACGCGGTACTCGAGCTGCGCGAAGTAAGCGCGTGCAAGGTCGCGATGCGACGCTTCAATATAGTTGACCTGTTCGAGCACGACGTCGGATAGCTCGACAGTTTGCGGTGGAGAAGAGACGCAACCGGAGACGGCCATAGACAGGGCCGCCGCCGCAACGAGCGGTGATCTGACGCTTCGGATCTTGATCGTACGGTTCATAGGCGCGTGAATTATTGTTCTTTTGCCCGACGGGCACGATTGGGATGCGAACACGTGCTGCTTTTGCAGACACGAGATAGAAACCGCTTGCAACCTCCCGTTGATGTCCCTAACTGCGGCACATCAGCCCAATTATTGTACTTTCATTGTCTCAACTACTAATCTGTTAAGTATAGACCACAAAAAGTAACGCACAAACGTGGGTACGGTGAAAAACCAGTGCGGTCCGAGCGTGATCGACGGTCCCTCCGACCGCCCCGGGGCAGCTACAGCACGCAGTCCGGTACTTAGAACAAGAAGGGGAATGCCATGCGCGGAGCGTCAATTGTCCTGTTGAGCCTGCTTTGTGGGCAGGCTTTTGCGGGCCTTATTTTTGGCAGCATCAATGTCCACAATCAGCCCCTGAGTCAGCATGACTTGGCTGTCGAGTGCAGCCGCGATACCTACCCGGGAAGGACTAACGACAACGGCTCCTACAGCATCAATGCTCTCGAAACAGGGCGCTGCACACTCGTGGTCCAGTACGGCGGAGACAAGGCGACCTTTGATGTGTTTTCAGAAAGGAATCCATCGCGAAACGACCTGACGTTGATCCGCGAAAATGACCACTGGGTTCTGAGGCGAAGATAGTATGTCTGCAGAGCAAAAATCGAGCTGGGATAAAGCGGATATCGTCCTCAAGCCAGTTGGCGGGCTCTTGACGGCCTTGGCTGTGGTGTGGCTCGGGCACGCCGGCAGGACTGCCCTGGAGACTCGACAAATCACGGAGGCGAATACGAGACTGTATGCCGAACTGATGAGTTCGAGGGAGCGAGCGGACAGCTCGCTGCGGCAGGGTATGTTCCAGACGATCATCGACAAGTTCTTGTCGATCCCCAGCACCGAAGAATCACCGTCTGGCGCAGCCCTCGAGCGTGACGTGCTGAGACTCGAGATTCTCGCTTACAACTTCCACGATGCCCTGGATCTCGCGCCTCTGTTCAAGGACGTTCACAGAAAGCTTACTGGCTCCAACGGCTCTCCTGATCAGGGCCTCGACGAGGAGCTGAGGGCCGGGCTCCTGGACCGGCTCGAAAAAGTAGCGAGAGAAGTGACCGACAAGCAAATCGCAGCGCTGGAGGACAGCGGTGCCGTCGTACGGAAGCAGATCATCCTGGAAGAATTCGCGACTAATCAACTTTTCCAGGATTTCATAAACGGGCAACTGCATCTACGCGAATACGAAAACGAAGACGAAGACGAAGACAAAGAGACGCCGGCCGTAGGCAAGTCATTCGCTGTTGATGTGGTCGATGTCGACAAGGAGAAAAAGGAAGTCGAAGTGCGCTTGACCGTTTGGCCACTGGATAGCGCCGATTCCATCGTCGACATCACATTTCATGTCGGCTTCTTTGATTTCCCGATGATCGACAACACGAGAATAGAGAATAACGAACGTTGTGCGATCGTTCTCACCGGTTTCGGCGACTATACGGCGAGCCTGGCACTTGTGTATTTTCCCGGGTCCCGGGCGAGCCTGAAAGAAAAGCCGTTCTATGACGAAATTATCAATCAACTCAGTCGAACGAGCATGTAAGTGTCGAATACCGCAGAAATGAGAGGGACTATCGCGGTCATGCTCGTCGTCGTCTGCTCATGGATTTCGCCTTTTACGCCAGCCGCACGGGCCGACGACGAAGCGCCCGATAGCTTCAGTGCGCAGCTGACGATCAAGGTAGTGGGACACGACGGAAACACAAAGTCGGCCGTGAAAGGCGCCGAAGTAAGCGCGCCAGGCCTTGGCGCCAGGACACAGACCAACTTATCCGGTGTCGCCACGATGACGGGACTGGAAGCCGGGACGTTAAAGCTATTGGTTTCCCGGGACGGTTGGACCGAGCAAGAGCAGACTATCGTCATCGATGAGGAACAGGAATCGGTGACGATTGAGCTTAGTCGCCTTTTGACGAAGTTGACCGTCAAGGTCCGCGGCGTCAGCGACGATGGAACCAAGAACGTCGTGGAAGGGTGCAGAGTGAGAATTGCGTTGGTAAGCGGCGGATCTTTCGAGAAACCGACAGACAGCTCCGGCGTTGCAGTATTTGACGAGCTGCCTCGAGGTGTTGCGATGGTCAAAGTCATTCCGCAACAGAGCTGGCGAACGAAGGTAGAGTCAAATTATCGGCTCAAGGACGGACAGCAGACACTTGAACTCGCGTTGGAAAGAAAACTACCGCCTCAGCCCCAAGATGAGCCGGGTGATTAGTACGTAAAACGAGAAATACTCCACGACAAGCGAAGAAATCGAAAAAACGAACACTCACAGAGAGGGAAACGATGAGTGCGAAAGACTATTGGATTAAGACTGGGGCGGACGGTGAGCTTGACGGCACGACGTCGGAGGACATCAACAAGCTGGTTGGCCGGCTCGCCAGCGAGGACAAAATTGTAATACACCTGCACGGCGGCCTGGTTTCGGAGTCGAAAGCCACCGCGAAGGCGAAAGAACTCGTTCCGGAATACAGGAGCGTGGATAGTTACCCGATTTTCTTTATCTATCGGACCGGCGCTTTCGAAATCATCCGCAACAACCTTCGAGAGATTGCCAACGAGAAGATCTTCAAAAAACTCTCGAAGAAGCTTCTCAAGTATGCGATCGGCAAACTGACCACGATAGGGGGCGCGAAAGCCGCGGGCGGACTGGACATGCCGCGCGACCTGGCCGTTGCGATCGAATACAAGAAGGTCGAGAAAAACGTCGAGCCATACGCAGACGTCGGGGCAATCGAGGCGCTGAAGAAACTAACGGACGAGGAGGAGAAGCTCTTCATGGACGACCTGGCCACGGACGTGGATTTCCAGACAGAAATCCAGGCTATCGTCGACGGCGCTACCGACGACCAGGAAAAAATCAGGACCGGTGCAAAAGGCATAACGCTCAGCCACCGCGTGTCGTCGAAAACGCTGATGTCACCGGAGGTCGTACAGGAGCTCGTCGAAGACGCGAGCAAGAAGGACGGCAAGGGCATTTTTTCGACCGCCAAGGCCATTCTCAAGGCGGGCGCCATACTGCGCCGAGTTGTTTATCGATATTGGAAAAAACGTGATCACGGACTGCATCCGACGATCGTAGAGGAGCTGCTGAGAGAGTTTTACCTGGCGAACATCGGCGCTGCCGTCTGGAACATGATGAAGAAGGAGACAAGCGATACTTTTAAATCTGCTCCCGGGGGCAAGATTCGCGGGGGGCGGTATTTCGTCGACAAATTCGGGGAGATGCTCAGGGAAACGGGACGTACACCCGAAGTCACGGTCGTCGCCCATAGCCTCGGATCGGTATTCGCGTGCAATCTCATCGACGACCTGGCCGCGTCGCGGAAGAACGCAAGCCACCCGCTGCCAGGCGATTTTCAGTTGAAGAATCTCATTCTGCTTGCCCCGGCGGTCGAATGTGAGGTGTTTGCCAACACCTTACGAAAGCATCGGAAGTTGTTCGAGAATTTTCGCATGTACTCTCTCGACGACGAGCGTGAGTCCGGTTACTGGGAGGTGCCCGGGGTTTACTCCCGCTCGCTGCTGTACCTTGTGTCCGGTGCCTTCGAGGAGATAGAAGAAGACAAGAGCGCATTCGACCGTCCCCTTGTCGGCATGCAGCGCTACATCGCCGAGGAGAACGTTTACAGAATGGCCGATGTCAAGAAAGTGCGACAGTTCCTCGCCGAGGACAGCGGGCACACAGTCTGGGCCGTCGAAAACAAAGGTGCCGGCCGGGCATCGGATGCCGTCCGCCACGGTGGATTCGACGATGCCGTATTCAAACCTGGCCAACAGGAACGCCGTGCAACGCTCGATAGCATATTGCACGTCATCAAACACGGGACTTAATGACGAACAAGCTCCATTTCGGTGTGTCGGTCGGTATCGATCGCTATCCCGAATTCCCGGACCTGTCTTTCGCGCGAAGAGACGCAGAGGCATTTGCGGATTGGATGATGAAAGACGGCGGGGGCGCTATTCCGGAGAAGAACGTCGAAGTGGTCATGGCCGCCGATACGGACATGGCTGACGATACGCCACGACGGAGGGCTGTTCCCGTGCGGACGACTGTTTATGAGGCCATCCAGGCATTCTGGGAAGTTGTCCGGCTGCACGTCGAAGACAACCCGGAGGACTGGGCGAAAACCCGCCTCTATGTGTACGTCTCGGGCCACGGAATCGGGCCGAGCACAAAGGACTCGGCGCTATTGCTGGCCAATGCCGGTCCCCGAAATTTCGGCGAGAACATCTCTTGCTTCGAATTGATCACGCATCTGGGGGAAGCCCAGTATTTCGCGGAAGTCGTCATCTTCGCGGACTGCTGCAGAGACCGCGTTACCAACGCACCGCTGGGCAAGCCCCCCTGGACGCTCGAGGAACGCGATTTCGGCGAGGTCAACACTGCGCTTGGCGTCGCTGCCGACTACGGCGGCAAAGCGTACGAGCCGGACGCGGATGAAGTGGACGATCCCGACGAGTACCGCGGCCATTTTACAAGGGCCCTACTGGAAGGCCTGAACGGCCAGGGGGCGAACGGCGAGATCACTACGCACACCCTCGCAGGCTATGTCGACGAACGCGTCAAGGAACTGCTGAAGCCCAGGCGCAAGTTCCAGAAGTGCCACATATACGCTGACTCGACCAATCCTATTAAGTTTGGCACCAAGGCCGCTCCGGGTCTGCGGTTCAAAATTGTCTTCGAATCGGACTATCACGGTGAGGCTGTGCTCCTCGATGGCGATACCAACGAGCTTAAACGCAAGCAAATCGATGGCAGCGGATCGCAATGGCCTTTGTCGCTGAACAAAGGCCTGTACCGCGTTGTCGCACCGGACGGGAGTGGAGCCAACTTCAGGCGAGACGGATATTTCTCCGTCGTTGGAGGGGAAGATGTCATCCTCTAAACGATCAATCCGGCAACAGGTTCATTTGCGGTCCGAGTCCGGACCCATCGAAATCAAGCTCCTCGACAAAGAGCTGCAACTCGTCGCAAGCGGCTTCGGCGAGTTGAAGCAAAGTGTCGACCCCGGGCTATACCTACTCAGATTCGAATCAGGAGCCGACGAACAGGAAAGGTTCATCACGGTCGCTCCGGGCGAAGACTACGAGGATCTCGCCGTTTCGCTGCCGATCCGGTCGGCGGCACCGCTTGCCGGTACTGGCGGCTTCGACGAAGCACAGTCGCGCGCCGTAGCGGCTTGCAGCCTGCAACCAAACAGCGTTATCGGCGAGGGTGGGCGTCTTCTTGTTTTCGTGCGCAATGCCGACGAGCATCGCTCGCAGCCGATCGACCTGTCCGAAATGGACATCCGGAATTCCGGGGGAGAACGGCTGGCCGAACCGGGCGAAATCGCCGTGCGTTCCGCCGACGAAGGCTGGGCCTGTTGCAGCATCGACGTGCCGGAGGGCGGCTACGTCGTCCGGTGGCACAACAAATGGCACTCCCGCTGGGACGCGGCGAAAATCAAGAGTAACGTGGTTGATCAGTCGATGTGGGTGCAGTCGGGATGGACAACCGCATTGTTCTTGAATACCGACTCGCGCAGGAGTTTTCGTCCGCGAATGACGGGTATGAGCGTGCACATGCGGCGCATGGAGCACGGATTCCAGCATATGAGCGACGGTGTCGCCAGCCGGATCAACCAGGTCAATCAACTGGCAATCAACAGCCTGATCTACGGCGATTCACTGGTGCCGACAGACCTCGTCGAGCTGGTTCTGGACCGGGAACATGGCAATCCGATGCTGGGGATACTCGGAGCACACGCGCTGCTCCAGGAATACGCTCCGCGCTGGAGTTACTTCGATGCAATCGTCAGGACGCTGTTCAAGATCGTGCCGACGCATCCGGACGTCGTCGCTTTGCGCGTACTCGGAAAAGAGTTTCGACGCGACAAGTCGCACACGCGCTCGGAGATGATTTCGTGGCCGCCGATGATTTACGCGGGGTATCGTGGGCTGATCGACCGCGACTTCGCGGAAGGCGGCCTCATCGATCCGGAAAGCCATGCGGACAAAGTCGCGGTCCGACTCCTGCCCCAGGGACCCTGGACGATATGGACTCACGTTGAAGCCGCGGTCGCCGATGCGGGTGCGGCCGTCGAGAGTGTATTGCGTGAAAAAGAGACCGTGGACCGGATATTGAAGGAAGTCCAGAAAAGGCTTCGATCGAAATCCCGGGCCGCTGTCGCCGAGATCGGTAAACCCGATTCCGTCTCCGATACTGCAAGTAAAGCGGACCCGGCCGTCGGCCAGGTTGCGGATTTCCTAGATACGATGCAGCGCGGAAAACAATGGCCGGACGCTAAAACGATTGCGAGCCAGATTTCCCAGGTCGGTCTTCCGGTGTCGACCGTCGTCCGCGCACTTCACACGATGAAAGGACTGAAGAGTTGAAAAAGAATAAGGGCAGGCGATGAACGAGCAAGAAATGAGAGACAAACGCCTGATGTTCACGAACACTTGTTTGTTCGAAACACCGGGAGGTGTCCGGTACACGCAGGACAGTCCGATACTGCCAAACGTCTGGCTGGCATTTGCGCTCGAACCGCGAAGCCAGCAAGAACTGATCGTTACGGTCACGGCTGACGGCGGTACTGGCGAAGCCGCCAGTCATCTGCGGCGGATGTTAAACAACCTCAGAGAAAAGCGGCCGACGATCGGTGGCGACGGATCCGGCGTGCAGAGAGAGCGCGCACGGATTTGCTATATACCGGGTCAAATTGCGGTGAAACTCTATTTCGACGAAATGATGCGAGTTGTGCTGCCGCTCACGCCTTGGTGGCATGAAACCTACGACACGCTGCGTGCGCTCCAGCTTGAATTCAAGAAGAAGAAAGCCAATCCCGCCGATTGGATACCGTTCCCGCAGCCCGACGATAAAGGAATGCGAGAGAAAGACCTGGTCGACGCACTGATGTTGATGCGCCGGGAAATTGACTCATCGGCGGGTGGGCAGATTCGGGGAAAAGCATTGACCAGAACAAAAGAGTCGCGGCTGCAATATATTCGCAGGATTCCGCCTGACTTTTGCTGGCTTGTGCGGGTCGCCGGATTGATCGGGGACTGCTTTGAAAACGGAACGGAACTTCTCGGCACAAAGGACTGCCTTAGTTCAAAAATAAATCGCGACTTCAGAGCCCGGGATACCGACCGCATAGAAGACTCAGCGACGCGCGACGCCCGCCAGGCAAAAGAGAGGCAGAGCCAACGAGACGCACTGCAGACCAGATTCGGAATCGTCAAAGCGTTCGTCAATATTTACGAGAACTGGTGTGAGAAGAAACCAGATCCGACGGACCGCAAAATCTACCCATCGCAACGTATGATTTGGCGCGTGACGAAAAACCGTCGCGTACACCTGGCCGTTGCGAAGTCAGCGCTCACGGTCAAGGCCGATGCCGCTCGAAGACTGTTCGATATATCTTGCCGAAACATCACCTGGGCAGTACTCGATAGTGGAATTGATGGCAAGCATCCGGCGTTTAGACTGACTTCTGAAGACCACGAGAACGAAATGCGACGCCAGCTTGCAAAAGAGCAAGATGAAAATGGCGACGATCCGGTGTTGTCTGTAGACAGACTCGCAAGCCGGGTGATCAAGACGCTCGATTTCACCCGATTGCGCGAGCTGCTCGACTACGACATCAAGAGTGCGCAGGAAGACGAGGTGGCGCAGGCTCGCAAACAACGGATGGAACAGGATATCGCACGCAGGATTTCTGGCACCGCGATAGGCAAAAAGCCGCCGAAGAACAGCATTAGCAAAGCTCGGGACCTACTAAAGGCACTTGAGGAGCGAATCAGGGACGGCAAGGACATCAACTGGCAAGACCTCGAAGACGCCATTGTCGTAGAGAACCCGGAGACGCCCGAAAACGATCATGGGACGCACGTCGCCGGGATCCTTGGCGCGGACTGGATAGAAGAGGACGATGAACCCGAGGTCGATTTGCCGCTGCACCTGAGACCGAGACGGATGCAAGGGGTCTGTCCCGATATCAACCTGATCGACGTCCGCGTCTTCCGCGAAGACGGTTTGACGGACGAATTCGAACTGCTCGCTGCGATTCAGTTCCTGCGCTGGATGAATACACGGGCCGGCACGATGCAGGTGCATGGCGCCAATCTCAGCCTGTCGCTGATACACGAGGTCAGGCGATTCGCGTGCGGCCAGACGCCCATTTGCGATGAATGCAACGAAGCGTCGGCACTTGGCATCGTGATTGTAGCCGCGGCCGGCAATCGCGGATTCGAGATGGAAGACGTGGAAACGGTTCGCTCGACCGACAGCTACAAATCGGTGTCGATCACTGATCCGGGCAATGCTGAAAATGTCATTACCGTCGGCGCGACACATCGAAAACGTCCGCACGAGTACGGCGTAAGCTACTTCTCGAGCCGCGGCCCGACGGGCGACGGCCGACTGAAGCCGGACGTCGTAGCACCCGGAGAGAAGATCAAGGGGCCGACGCCCAACGGACGGGCCGAATTCAAGGACGGTACCAGCATGGCCGCGCCACACGTCAGCGGTGTAGCAGCCATGATCATGGCACGACACACCGAGCTGATCGGTCAACCCGAACGAATCAAATCGATCATTTGCGAGACGGCAACCGATCTCGGGCGAGAACGGTACTTTCAGGGGCACGGGCTCGTCGATGCTCTTCGAGCGCTGCAATCCGTATGAGGTAGCACAATGGCGAAACTGACACTGCGCGCAATCAAGGCGAAACATGGGGATTCACTCCTGCTGTTCGCCGAGGGAGCCACGGTCCTGATCGATGGTGGGCCATCCGGCGTTTACAACCAGTTCCTGCGTGACGAATTGCAGGCCCTGGAGAGGGACGGCGAGGATCAGCCGCGCATCGATTTAATGATGGTCAGCCATATTGACGCGGACCACATCGACGGAATACTCGACCTTACCGCGGAGCTGATCGAGGCGCGGGAAGAGGACCGCGAGCCGTTGGTCCGTATCGATCGTGCCTGGCATAACAGCTTTTCAGACGTAATCGCCAAGGGCAGTGCGACGTCCTCGGCAAGCGTCAAAGCCTCGGCAGCGAGCGCGGCGAGCGCATTCGATGAGCTGACGGACCTGGGTCTAGATGCGGATGACTCGCAGCTCGTTCTGTCGAGCGTCGCGCAGGGCAGGCAGCTACGGCTCGATCTCAAGGCATTGAACGTGGACGTCAACAAGCGATTCAACAATCGAGTTGCGCTTCAGGACGGCGCACCGGGGCCGTGGATCAGTGGCGATCTTAGCCTGACGGTGGTCGGACCGACGCAGAGTGAACTCGATAACCTAAAAAAGGAATGGAAAAAGCAGCTGGATAAGATACTCGAAGCCGACGGCCCCGCATCGGTTGCCGCGGCGGAGAAACTCGACAAATCTGTATCCAACCTGTCGAGTATTGTCGCGATAGCAGACGCCGATGGGAAGACCGCGTTGTTTACAGGGGACGCGCGCGGAGACATGGTCCTCGAGTGGCTCGAGAACACTGGAAGGCTGCAGCCTGGCAATTCGATTCACTTCGATATCGTAAAGCTGCCCCATCACGGCAGTGATCGTAATGTGTCACCCGAATTCTTTGAGCGAATTACGGCCGACCACTATGTCGTATGCGGAAACGGCGGGCATGGCAATCCGGAGCCGAAAACGCTGAAAATGCTCTTCGAAGCACGTCCCGGTCTCGACTACAAGATACATATGACTTACGGTCCGGACGAGCTGAAGAAGAACAAAAAGTTTAAAAAGGAAGGAAACGACACGAAGCTGGACGAACTACTGTCCGACCCGCAGAAAGCCGCCGTACTGAATTTCCCCGCCGATGGGGAAACGCACATTGACATAGAGCTTTAGAGTCGGCACGAATGATCGACCGGAATTGGGCGGTACCCGGGCGCCTGAAGCACGTCGGCAAGCAATGCGCGCATTTGGACTGAGACTTGGGAGAACACCATGGCTAAAAGCAGCAAGAAGAAGCGAGCAACGAAATCAGGAAAAGCGGTCAAAGCCCCGGCCGGTCTTCGCAAACTCGATCCGGCATTGCTCACGGGTGCCCTACGTGCCAAAAAGGAGCGTCGCGTAAAGGTCTCGCGCAGTAAGACACTTCGAATGGCGGCAGCGCCGCTGTCGAAGTCCCTGCGGCCCGGCGTCCAGTCGCTGGCGGCCAACCTTCCGTCAGCCAGGGCGATGGATTTTCTGAAAGACGATCTCGTGCCGGTGATCATCGATTCCGGCAAACCCGAAGCGCTCGATGAACAAATCAAACGCTGGAAAGGCGATTCGAAGCAGATATCACGATCGACCTTGTGCGCCCGCGTTCCCCGAACACGACTGATGGATGTCGCAGGCTATCGCGGTGTTCGCTATGTCGAAGCCAGCACGAAACTCCGTCCGCATTGCGATCTTGCGCATCGGTCGACGGGGCTGTTGCCCAAGACCACCGGCTTCAACCGGCAGGTGAGCCAGACGGGCCAGGGCGTGCTCATCGGCATCGTCGATACCGGTATCGATGTCGGGCATTCGGCATTTCGCAGCGGCGGCTCGACACGCATCGTCAACTATCTGGACCAAGAGCAAAACGTCGAATTCACATCCGCAGAGATCAATGCCGGATCCGCAAGCGGCTCCGTGGACGAGATCGGACATGGCACGCACGTCGCAGGAATTGCGGCGGGTAACGGCGCCGGATCGCCGAACGGCGAGTGGGCCGGCGTTGCACCGGATGCAGATCTCGCGATAGTGAAGACGACTTTCAGCTCGAGCGACATCGCGCTCGCCGTGAATCACATATTCTCGGTCGCCGATGCCAGGTCGCAACCGTGTGTCGTCAACCTGAGTCTGGGCGGACACGCTGGCGGGCATGACGGAACGACTGTCACCGAACGTGCGATTGACCAGATGTCCGGCGTGGGCAAGATGGTCGTCGTTTCGGCAGGCAATGAGGGCAGGGACAACATCCACGCTACAACGATTCTGCCCAACGAGGCGAATGCGAGGTGGGCGCCCGATTTCACGATCAAGGCGCAGGTGTTCGCTACGGATTCGGGACCGCAGCAGTTTGGTCTCGCATTCGTGCAAGTGTGGTCGCAACGCGAGGATAACGTTGACATCTCATTGCGATCGCCCAACGGCGAGCTGTTCAGCGTCGCCAACAACGGAGATGCTGAATTCGATCGTAGTCTGTTCTTCATCGAGGCGACTCACCGGCGGCATCCGTACAGCGGCGACGACGTTACCAGTTTCACCATCATTACGGTGCCGCAGGATCAATGGCTCGGCGGATGGAGCATCGTCGTGGAAAAGGCCGGCACGATCAAAGTCGGCGCGGTCCACGCATGGATTGCAGACGGTTCACAGGGTTTCTTTATCGACGAGGCCAGCGACGACTACCTGGTCGGCATGCCGGGCACGGCGTTTTCCGCAATCACAGTAGCATCGTATGCGACGCGCAAGCAGTGGCCTTCGCGACAACCGAATCAGTCGGATGGAACGTTCCTGCTGAACGCGATGAACGTCGACGATATTTCCTATTTCAGCAGCCCGGGTCCCAGTCGCGACAGGCACAACAAACCGGAGATTGCAGCGCCGGGACAACGGTTGCTGGCGCCTCTGTCATCCGATGCGAGCACGGCCGAAATGCCGAACTGGCTGCGCGTTCCGGGACGCGCGTACGCTGCATTGCAGGGGACGAGCATGTCGGCGCCGTACGTTACCGGGGCGCTGGCGCTATTGCTCGAAAAGGACGGCAACATCGACTGGGCGGAAGCAAAACGTCGACTGATCAAAGCGGCGTCCCAGGATCAGTACACGACCGCCGCGTGGAATCAGCGGTGGGGCTACGGTAAATTGAATGTGAAGCGTCTGCTTACTATCGAACCTTAGCGATTGGTGTGGGATACCTTAAGAACAAGCTTAGAGAAATCCGCGAGAGCCGTCTTGATCCTGGGGGCGAGATTGCTGTGCTGGTCGAACTGTCATTGCGCCAAACCGACGACAAGTGCATAGAGCAATTACGGGACGCTGGGCTGACGATTGACGAAGTCATCGGCAACAAGATCGTCGGTCGCATCGACAGAGAATCTGAAAAGGCACTCGAATTACTGTCCGTCGTCAGGAGCGTCGAAAGGTCGGTGAAGCTCAAGCCACACCGAAAACCGAACGTTGATCAGTGACGCTGACGGTAGTGCGGAACTCTCGGTTGACGCGCGCGACAGACAGATGTTCGCATCGCGAACGGCCAGAGGAGCATGGCTGGTTGTGAATTCCTCAGTCCGGCGTCAAAGGGCGCAGCTCAATGCCGCCGATCTCGAGGTTCTTGTAGCGCGGCTCGGTGAGGCCGAACTCCCCGCTCAGAACGCGTTCGCGGAAATCGTCCTCGGGAGGGGGGGCGCGATAGTCGAGGGAACCGGTCTGCCAGCCGCTTTCGGTGCGATAGTAGAACAGCGAGACCGAGAATCCGTATTGCGCGGTCATGAGGAACACGTAGTCGTTTGTGCCATCCTC
>JAAUXY010179571.1_pt1 | contig 13802 bp, 9 predicted proteins | sample 7278121 | NCBI WGS metagenome assembly JAAUXY01 (sample SAMN14350117, study PRJNA611818) | marine sediment metagenome | isolation source: surface marine sediment (1.8m) | place: French Polynesia: Moorea | collected 2018-08 | reverse complement strand
GGCTCTTCGGGAGGCCGCGCCGGTTCCGGCTCGGCGGGCGCCGGCGCGACGGTCTCGGGCGCCGTGGCCGCCGTCGCTGCCGCCGCCGGACGTTCGGGCTCGGGTTTGGGTGCCGCCGGTGCGGTCTCGACGGCGTCGCCGGCGATCAGGGCGGCCTCGTCTCGTTCCGGGGCCGCCGCGGGCGGTCCGGGCTCCGCCGCGGGGGGCGCCGCCATCACGGTCTCGTGCGGCGGTCTGGCTGCGGCGGCCCGGCCCGCTTCGGTTTGCTGCGCCGGCGCCGCGGGGCGTTCGGGTTCGGGGCGCGCCGGCGCGGTGGCCTCGGGCGCTTCGGGCGTGACCTCGGCGGCCTCGGGCACCGCGGCGCCGGCCTCGGGGTCGCGCGGTTTGTCGTGGGCCGCCTGCGCCCGCTCCAGTTCCTGCTTCAGCCGCTCGACGGCGCTGGCGAGCTGCTCGGCCGCCTGCTGGGTTTCTTTCGAGCTCTTGGCGGAGCGGCGCCGGGTCGATGCCAGGATGATGATCACGATCACCGTGATCGCGCCCGCGCCGAACAGCATCGCGCGTTCCTGGGTGATCATCTTGGTCCAATCCTCGGCGGCCACCGGTTCCGCGCTCTCTTGGCCGGCCGTGGCGAGCTCGGCTTCCGGGCTTGCGTCTTGCGCCGGCGCGGCGTCGTCGGGCTGCGCGGGGCTCGCGGGGGTCGTGGCGACCACGTCGCCCTGCGTCTCGGCCGGGGCGGGTTCCGGCGCCGGCGTTTCTTCGATCGCCGCCAGCACTGTCTGCCGCGCCGCGGGGGCCTCGGGTTGCGTCGCGATCTTGGGCTCCGCGGGCAGCGAGGATGCGACGGGCGCGAGCCCACGGTCGGGGGCTGTTCGGGCGGCGATCTGCGTGGCCGCGACCTCGGCGGCCCAACGCGCGAGCTCTTGCGAGATCTCCGGCGGTTCCGGGGCCTCGGGTGGCTCGGTCGCGGCGGCCGCTTGGTCCTCTTCGGGCGCGCCGCCGTCCCGGGGCCGGGCGGCCTCGACGTCGGCTTCGGCCGCCTCCGGCTCCGCCGGTGCCTCGGCGTCGGCCGCGCCGGCTTGGCTCCGCTCTTCTTCCGAGGGGGCGATCTTCAAGGTGTAAGCGAGGGAGGCCGATTGCTCGCCGGTCAAGCCGTCGGACCGCGGCGGCGCCGCCTCGGCGGTCTCCGCGGCGGCCGGCGGATCCTTCGGGGCCGCAACCGCGGGCACCGCGGGCGGCTCTTTCAGACGCTCGGTAAAGCTCGGGCCCACTTGGCCTAGAGCGCCCGCGCCGCGGCCCGCTTCCGGCGCTTGGGGGGCGGCGCGTTGCAGCGCGAGTTCGCTCGCCCTTTGCGCCAGCGGCACGGCGGGGTGCAGGGCCGTGCCCGCCCATTGCTTGCCGAGTTTGTGTGCGCTCGCCGCGTACTCGCGCCACTCGATGGCGAGCGAAACACGGTCGCTCTTTTCGAAGGCCTTCGAGCGATCGGTGATGAACTCCTTGACCTCCTGGGCGATGCCGGCGAGTCGCTGCGACCAGAGGCCCCTGACTTCGGTCGTCGGCGCGGTCTCGACCAGAAGCGACGCCAGGAGGTACTTGTCCTTTAGAAAGGCGAAGCGCACGAAGGTTTGCCGGATCTCCGGCCGGTCGCTGCTCTCGACCACTGCGCCGATGCGCGACCGGCGCATGTGCTCGGTGATCCAGTTCCACTGCGGATAGGCCCGCTCCCGTTCCAATGTCGGCAGTAAGACGCTGCCCAGCCGGCTCACGTAGTCCCAATCGTCCTTTCCGGCCCGCCGCGACTGCAGCACCTTCGCGGGCTGCCAGTCGCCGTCGAGCGTCTCGTCGATCAGCACGCGTTTGCCTTGCGCGACCGCCTGGAGCCCCGGTTCCAGATCGGCGACCGCCAGCCTGCCCCCGACCAGCAACAGGGCGAACCGCTCGGCGACCTCGACATAGTTGCGATGCAGGCTCTGCCAGAGGCTGCGCGCGTGCTGGTTCATCTCGAGCCGCGACAGCTCCTCGAAGTAGAGGCCCATGTCGTCGAACAGCCAGATCGCGCGCTGGATGTCGTCGCCGGCGAGGACGGCGGCCGGCGTCTGCGCGGCGGCGACCGCGGCCCCCGCCTGCGCGGCTGGGGCGTCCCCGACTTGGCCGGGCGCGTGTAGCCCCTTGGAATAGGCCTGTGCGGCGCTCGGCAGAGCGCCGCTCTGTGCTGCGGCGATGAAGCATAGGAGCGCAGCCGCGCGCAGCGCTCGCCGGCATCGCGGCGGCAGGGCGGGCGGACGGCTCTGCGGATTCGAGTCGGAGCTTGCGCAGAAACGCGCGCGGGATCGCAGACTACGGAGCCACGTTCGGTTTCGCGGGTTCCCGGAGTTCGAGGTTCCGCGATGGCACTGGTTCACCCTTGATTGACCCCCATGCGCCCCTCTTCACCGACGTGAAGCGGGAGCCGCAGTGTGAAGCGCGCGCCCTCGCCCGGTTTGCTCTCGACGCCGATTTCGCCGCCGATCGCGTGCGCCAGGTCCAGCGAAATCGCCAGGCCCAGCCCGGTCCCGGCCATCTCGTGGTTGGATTCGTCCGGCACCCGGTAGTTCCGCTCGAAGATCTTCCGCTGTTCCTCCAGGGGAATGCCGATGCCGGTGTCCCAGATGGCGATCTTCAGATTGCGGCCGTCGTCGGCGGTGGCCTCGACCCCGACGATGCCGCCCGAGCGGGTGTACTTGATGGCGTTCGAGAGCAGATTCAGCAGGATCTGGCGCAGCGCCCGCGGCTCGCTGTGCAGCAACGGCAGGTCGTTGCGAACCTGATTCACGACCGTGACGCCGCCTTCGGCGGCCTGGTCCTCGACCATGCGCAGCGTGCGCGAGATGAAGTCGCGCACCACCAGCGGCTGGTGCTCGGACTGCTCCTCATGGCGCTCGACCTTCGCCAGATCGATCAGGCTGTCGACCAGGGCGACCATGTGCATGCCCGAATCGTAGATGTCGCTGCCGTAGTCGACGTAACGCTCCAGATCGTCGCCGAAAGCGCGGCGCTTGATGATCTCGGCAAAGCCGATGATGGCGTTGAGCGGCGTGCGCAGCTCGTGGGTGATCGAGGCGATGCGGGATTCGAAGCTCTTGCGGCCGCTACGCGACAGCTCCCATTCGAGCTGGTCCTTGCGCGCCAGCGCGCGCTCCAGCAGGCCGATGAGCTGTTCGTTGGCCTCTTCGCTCGTGGCGGGACGCGGCTCCTCCTCGGGCTGCACCGCGCCGGTCCCGCGGTAACCCTGAAACTCGCCGCTGCGCCGATCGAAGACCGGCACGCCCGCCAAGCGGAAGTGGAGGCTCGGCTCGCCGAGATTGCTCACGGTCAGGCGCGCGTTGCGGAAGGCTTTGCGATCCTTCAGCGACTGGGCCATGGACGGCGCGCTCTGACCGGCCTTCTCGAAGTCCTCGAGCTGGCCCAGGTCGCGCCCCACCGACATCTGAGGCGGAATCTTGACGCCTTCGCTGAAGGGTTCGGAGACGCGCGTCAGCCGCAGGCTCGCGTCCGTCTCCCACATCCAGTCCACCGCCGAGCGCAGCACGTCCTCGTAGCCGAGGACCATGTTCATGAGCCATCGGCTCGACTCGTTGGACTGCGAAATCTCGGGTCCCCCTCCGGCGAGGTCTTCCCCTGGTTTAAGCGACATCTCTTTGACCACAGTCTGCACTGTCCGGCTCCGCATCAAGTCCTGGTCATACCCCACATGCCTTGCGACGCATCTTCGGCCCGCTTTGCCAGGCGGTGGCCGCTTCAGCCCCGGCGACGCGACCTTGCCCGTGCCGCAGCGGCCCCGTGACGGATCCGCCGGTCATCGGGGACGCTTCCCACACAGTCCAACCCCCGATCGCGGCCCACCTCTTGTTCCGGCTGGCAATCAGCTCGATCCGTGCCTTTCCCTAGCTGTGAACGCCGCAAGTCCAGCCGCCCGGCGAGACGGCCGAGACGTCATCGGCGGTCCGCCGCGGCCGCCTCGCCGCCGTCCTGCTCACTGCGTGCCGAGAACCTGGTCGCAATCCTCTTCAACTCCATCTTCGCCCCCGCGAACTCGGCGAAGGTGGTGATTCTGGTCGCGACGGAGCTGCGAAAGGACTCCGTCGCGGCGCTGATGTTGCCATTCAGCAAGTGGTACTGGCCAACGTAAAAGTGGGTTTCGCACTCGAGCTCGCGCCGCCGGCGCTGGTCCGGCGCGTCGATCGAGGCGAGCACTTGTTCCGGCGAGGTTTCGCCGAGGAACAGCGCGATCAGCGGTACCGGCCAATCTTCGGTGGTGAGCCTGCCGGCCAGAGCGGCCAGCTCCTCGCGGGCATCGAAGCCCGCCCGCTCCCTGGACAGATGCAGCCACAGCACCCGATAGGGCTCCGGGCCGTCGAGCATCAGGCTGCGCCGGAAATCGCGCGCCGCATCGGAATGCTGACCCAGGTAGAAGCGGATGGTGCCGCGTTTCCGGTAGGCCGGTCCGAAATCCGGCCGCAAACGGATGGCGGCGCTCAAATCGGCGACCGCGGCCGCGTAAGCGCCCTTGGCCTTGTAGGCCAGGCTGCGGTTGTAATAGCTCTCGGGATCGCCGGGAGCGAGCGACGCCGCCTTGTCGTAGTCCGCGATGGCGCTGTCGTAGCGCGCCAGCCGGCGATAGGCGTCGCCACGCCCGCGAAAAGCGAGGGCGTCGTCCGGCCTGAGGCGCAGCGCCGTCTCGTAGTCGGCCAGCGCGAGCTCGTGCGCGCCCATGCCGGAGTGCGAGAAGCCGCGGCCTCGGAAGGCCTCGGCCAGATCCGGCCTGCGCGCCACCGCCGCGCTGAAATCCTCGATCGCGCGCTCGTGCTGTCGCAGCTTGATTAGGGCCTCGCCCCGTGCGGCGTAGGCTTCCGCCAAATCGGGCGCCCGCCGCAGCGTCTCGTCGTAGACCTCGATGGCCCGTTTGAAGAGGCCCCTGGCCCGGTACAGGTCGCCGAGGTTGGTGCGGGCCCGGACGTCATCCGGATCGAGCTGCAGCGCCCGATTGTAGTCCCGCACCGCGAGCTCGGCGCTGCCCCGGCGCAAGAAGGCGGCGGCGCGGTTGTAATAGAGGTCGCCGTCCTCGGGCTGCAGCTCGATCGCCGCGCCGTAGTCCTCGACGGACTGATCGAGGCGGCCGATTCTCTTATAGGCGATCGCGCGATTATTGTACGCAGCGGCGGTTTCTTCAGCCGACAACTCGCCGGACCGGATCGCGCTCGAATAAAGCGCGATCGCTTCGTAGGTGGCGCCGCGGGCTTGGGCCTGCCAGGCTCGACCCATGTCTGCGGGCGCATCGGCGTAGGCCGGCGTGGCCAACCCGAGGCAAAGCGACGCTGCGAGCCCTGAACGCCTCATCTTTCGTCTCCGTCCCCCCACACGACGGCCAGCTCGGTTTCGTCTTTAGCCGGGATAGCGTCCTGTTATCGCATGCAAATATCCGATGACGTGCATATTTTGCGATATCCTGGCAGAAATCCCCACTAGATGTTGGGATCGGCGCGCGCAACCACTCAAGTTATTGTACTATACCCGCCTGTTCGGATCAACGGAGATCCGATCCGAAGGGTCCTGTCCGGCAGATGGCTCAAATAATTCTCGGAACTTTCAAATAAAAATGTTTGAGTTCCGAATACACCTCGACGAATATTGAGCAAGCTGAAGAAAATTTTACGCGCATCGAAGGCGGATGCGCCGCGCCCCTGCGATCGCCTGCGGTGATCGGGGAAGGCGTGCTATCCTGTTGAATGACGGTCCGAAGGCCGTCCGGCGACTCGGGCTAAGGCGAAGAGGACAGCCATGCGGAGATTCCTGATCGAGCGCGAGATCCCGGCGATCGGCAAGGCCGACCGAATGGAGTTGCGGGCGATCGCGCGGAAATCCAACGCCGCGCTGAAGCAGCTGGCGCCCGACATCCAGTGGGTCGAGTCCTTCGTATCGGCGGACAAGACCTTCTGCGTCTATCTGGCGGTGAACGAAGAGGTCGTCGTACGCCACGCCGAGATCAGCGGCTTCCCGGCCGACCGCATCACCGAGATCGCCGGGACGATCGATCCGACGACGGCGCGGGCCTGAGCCCGCGCCATCTGCCATCCGGCTATTCGACGGCCGCCGGGCTGCGGTTGCGCATCCTCTGTTGCACTGCCTCGCGCACCTCGCCCGGCGTCACCGGCTTTTCCAAGTGGGGCAGGCCGGTCTCATTGAGGAAGCTGCCGATCGTCGGCCCCAGCGCATCGCCGGTGATGAAGACGATGCGGTCGACGAGGTCGGGAAAGGCGTTCCTGATCCTCTTGTAGAGGCCGGGCCCGTCGACGTCGGGCATGCGCATGTCGCTCAAGATGACGTCGAAGCGATGCTGGGCGATGAGCTGCATGGCCGCATTGCCCGAGCTGGCGACATCGACCTCGTGGCCGTCCAGGGACAGGATTTCCGAGAGCATCTCGGAGACGTCGGGCTCGTCGTCGACGATCAGCACGCGCCCCGGCACCGGCCGCGTCTCGCGCGCCGGCGCCGTCTCGGCCTGCAGGGGCGCGCGGCTGCAGCGCGGCAGGGTGATGACGAAGGTCGCGCCCTCGCCGGGCTCGCCGACGACCTCGATGGCGCCGTTGTGCGCCTGGACGATGCCGTGGCTCACGGTCAGCCCGACGCCGGTGCCGCTGCCGACCTCCTTGGTCGTGAAGAAGGGATCGAAGATGCGCGATTTCAGCTCGGCCGGTATCCCGGGACCGTTGTCGCGCACCGTGAGCCGGACCAGGCCGGCGTCGTCGGACTCGGTGACCAGCTCCAAGCTGCGCCGGCCGACCTGCTCCGCCATGGCCTGCTCGGCGTTGATGATCAGGTTCATGACGACCTGATTGAGCTGGTCCGGATCGGCCCAAACCGGCGGCAGGTCAAGGGCCAGCTTGCGGGCGACCTCGATATCGGCGCTCTGCAGCGTGTAGGCGGTGATCTCCAGGGCCGCCTCGACCACGTCGTTGAGGCTCACCTCGCTGCGCTGGGGCGTGGTCTGGCGGGCCATCGCCAGGAAGGTTTTGACGATGCGCGAGCAGCGATCGGCGGCCTTCTGGATCTGCTGGGCGCGCTGCTCGACGGCCGGATCGGGCGCCGTCTCGCTGAGCAGCGAGGCCTGGCCGACGACGACCGACAGCGGGTTGTTGAGCTCGTGGGCGACGCCGGCCAGAAGGCCGCCGAGCGCGTTCAGCTTTTCGCTTTGATAGAGCGCTTCCCTCTGTCGCGCCATCTCGGCCTCGGCGGTGCGCCGTTCGGTGAGATCGAGCGTGCTGGCGACGATCACCTCCTCGCCCTGGTACTCGATCAGGCGCGCCGAGACGGAAGCCCAAAAGGGCGTGCCGTCGGTGCGCTTGAGCTGCACCTCGTAATCGTCGACGCGGCGGCGCTGGCGCAGCAGCGCGACGTAGGCTTTCCGCGTCGCCGCGTCGACGTAGTAATTGACGATCGAGTCGTCGGGCCCGGTCGGCATGTTGCCGCCGTAGACGCCGCTGGTGGCCGGACTCACATAGAGGATGAGTCCGTCTTCGGCGCGCGTCATGGTGACCGGCACCGGGCAGGCGTCGAGCACCGAACGCAGCAGTCTCTCGCTTTCGCGCAGGGCCTGCTCCATGCGCTTGAGATCGGTGATGTCGGTGCGCACGAAGACCTGCCCGCCTTCCGCACCCTCGTGGCGGCTGATCAGGATCCAGCGGCCGTCGTCGAGCTCCGCTTCGAGCACCGTCCTGCCATCCGACCAGAGCTCTTCGAGGTTCGGCCCGAAGATCTCGCGGGCCTGATCGGTGGGCCGGCCGTCGACCGACTTGAAGCCTCCGATCACGCGCTTGACGAGCTGATCGATGTCGACACCGAGCAGTTGTTCCTTCGGCGCGCCATAGAGCGAGGCGTAGGCGGAGTTGCAGACGGCGAGCCGGCTGGCGCTGTCGTAGACCGCGAAGCCGTTGGGGATGCTCTCAATTGCGTCCTCCAGCAGTCGGCTGAGGCGCCGCTGCTCGCTGACCGCTTCCTGATGCTCGGTGGTGTCGCGCACGAGGACGAAGAAGCCGACGATCTGCCCGGTCTCGTCCGCATGCGGCACGTAGGTCCGATGGATGTAGCGCCGGAAGCCGCGCGGGATCTCGGCCCAGCCCTCCCAATTCACCGTCTCGCCGGCCAGCGCCGCCTCGGCGAAAGGCCGCAGCCGGCGGTCCTCTTCTTCGCCCAGCACCTCGGCGACGGTCTTGCCGAGGATCCGCTCGACCGGCTGTCCGATCACCTTGGCGTATTCCTGGTTGGCGAAGCGGTGGCGGCGTTCCCGGTCGATGAACGACACGCGCACCGGGATCAGCTCGAGAACGGCCCACAGCTGTTCGACGCTGGCGCTGCGCCGAACCGAAGAGAAGAGCTCCTCGGTCATCGCTCTGGCGTCGCCGCCGGTCCCTCGGCGCCCTTTGCCATCTGCGATCCGCCCGTTCTTGCCATGCGCATTGGCGACACGAACCTCGGAGTTCCCTGTCTTTGGCCCTCGTCTTTTCGCGACTCTATCCCGCCCCCGACGCGTTGCGAAGGTCAATCTGGGGCCCGGCCGGCGGGCGAGCGGGCGTCTCCGGTGGCGTTAACCCTTGTGTCCTTGCCTTCCTTGACCGATGAGGCGATAAACATAGCCTCGCACATAATCATCAGAGTCATCTGCTGGTTGGCGGAGGAGGGGCAATGCTCAAGGGCAAGGCACTCCCCCAACTGGGGATGGACTTGGAGGTCAACTCACAAGCATCCCACGGGGAGTACGAAACGGATCAAACGGGCGCGGCGGCACAGGTGCCGCCGAAGGATTACTTCCAGGAACGCGACGGCGCCCGTTTTGCAGGAACGCACCTGATCATCGACCTATGGGGTGCGCGAAGACTGGACGACATCGCGGCGGTGGAGCGCGCCTTGCGCGACTGCGTCGAGGCGTGCGGCGCGACCTTGCTGCACATCCATCTGCATCATTTCACGCCCAACGGCGGCGTCTCCGGCGTCGCGGTCTTGGCGGAGTCGCACATCTCCATGCACAGCTGGCCCGAGCGGGGCTACGCCGCCTTCGACGTCTTCATGTGCGGCGACACTCGGCCGATGGCCGCGGTCGAGGTCCTGCGCCGGGCCTTCACCCCGGAGCGGATCGACGTCCAGGAACACCTGCGGGGCAGCGAAGCCGCATGACCGCGTGGTCCGAGGAGAGTGACTCGCTGCACGGGGCCTGGCGCGTGCAGCTGCGCATGTCGCGGGTCCTGTACCAGCAGAAGAGCGGCCACCAGGACATCGTGCTGTTCGAGAACCCGCTCTACGGCCGGGTGCTCGCGCTCGACGGCATCGTGCAGACCACCGAGCGCGACGAGTTCTTCTATCACGAGATGCTGGTCCACGTGCCGGTGCTGACCCACGGCGCGGTGCGCCGGGCCCTGATCGTCGGCGGCGGCGACGGCGGCGCTTTGGAGGAGCTGCTCAAGCACGCCGCGGTCGAGCAGGTGACCTTGGTCGAGATCGACGCCAGCGTGGTCGAGTTCTCCAAGCGCCACCTCTCGGCGATCTGCGGCGATGCCTTCGAGGACAAGCGCCTGGAGCTGGTGATCGCCGACGGCGTGCAATGGGTGAAGGATTGTGCGGCGCGTTTCGACCTGATCCTGATCGATTCGACCGATCCGGTGACATCGGGCGAGGTGCTCTACACGGCGGAGTTCTATGCCGCCTGCGCCGGCATCCTGGGCGAGGGCGGGCTGCTGGTGACGCAGAACGCCGTGCCTTTCACCGAGCCGGAATCGCTGGGGGCGCCGCTCGCGGCCCTCGGGGAATCCTTCGCGGCGACGGCCTGCTACCGGGTCGCGGTGCCGAGCTTCTACGGCGGCGACATGGTCTTCGCCATGGCCGGCCAAACGCCCGAGGGCCTGCGGGTCGCGGATCTGGAGCTCGAGGCGCGCTTCGCCGCCGCCGCTCTCGCCACGCGCTACTACACGCCGGCGATGCATCAGGGCGCCTTCGCGCTGCCGCCTTACATCGCGGAGATGATCGGTTAGGCCCGCGCTGGTCGCGCGCTACTCCGCCGCCGCCGGCTGCAGGGCGAAGCTGTTGTACTCCCGCGACAAGGCCGCGATCACGGCAATCCAGGCCAGGCAGATCACGAAGGTCAGCCAGCCGAGCTGAACCGCCCCGACGCCCCACTGGGTCAGGAGCAGGATGAGGCCGGAGCCGGCGATCTTGAAGAGGCGATAGCCCAGCATGTCGATCCAGGCCTTGGCCTGATAGGTGCGCACCGCGTCGATCGGGATGTAGAGGATCTCCTTCGAAGCCCGGTTGATCGAATAGGACAGGCCGCGGTCGGCGATTTTCAGCGCCGAGGCCATCATCAGCACCGGCTGCACCATGTAGGCGAATGAGCCGATGATAATCATCAGCGGCTGCACGGCCATGCCGGCGAAGATCCCCAGGTAGCGGTGGATCAGGGGGGTGAGGACGAGGTTCACCGCGATCGAGACCAGCCCCAGGACGAAGAAGAGGTTGCCGAAGAACGCGGAGCGCTCGTCGGTATCGGTGAAAGCGGCTTCGACCGCCGAGAGGAGCTGGAACTCGACCACCGGCTGGGCCATCTGGGCGCAGAACAGCATGGCCGCGATCAGCAGCAAGTAGCGGCTCTGGAGCAACGTGCGCCAGCCGCCCTCGGCGACCACGGGCGGGCCCTTGCTCTTGACCTCCTGGTAGTAGCCGGCCCGCCCCATCGCGATATTGACGAAGGCGGTGACGGCCAGGAGGAAAGCGCAGGTCAGCAAGAGGTCCGACGTTTCGACCGGCGTGTGCTCGACCAGCAGCGAGGCGGCCTTGGCGCCCAGAGCGCCGCCGAGCAGACCGCCGGTGCCGATGAACCAGTAGGACTTCTTGCCGTCCTCGGTCTCGGTGATCGAGTTGGTCAGGCTCCAGAACTGCTCGACCAGGATGACGCTGAAGATATCGGTGAAGATGTAGAAGACGAAGGAGGCGCCGACCCCCCAGGACGACATGACCAGCCGGAGCGCGATCAGCAGCGCGATGAACAGCGTCAAGCAGCCCAGGATCACCCGCAGCCGGCTGTGCCGCTCGACCAGACGGTGGTAGAAGCCGATGAAGGTGCCCAGGGTCAGTGCCGAGACGATCCAGACCCAGGGGAAGTTGCTGGCGCCCCAGTACTCGATCAAGAGCGAGCGGCTGGCCACCTTGACCTGGTAGTAGGCGAGGATGATCAGGAAAAAGTTGAAGAACAATACGGCGGCCCGCCTGTGCAGGTCTCGCCTGGTCCCCGGCGCCGCCCCGATATCGGTTTTTGTCATTTTAACCCTCTTTAACCTTTGCCGGTTAGGGTTGTCCGATGCTACGTTTCCGCGAGATGCCGATCCAACGTCTCATAATCGCCGCCCAGCTGCTTCTGATTGCAGCGTTTCCGGCCTTCGCCGATTCTCTGGACGGCCATCCCTTCCTACGCGAAAGCTTCGATCCGGGCCTCCAGGAGCGGCTCGAGCGGACCCTGGACCGCCTCGGCCTGTCCCAGGCCGTCGCCGACAGGAAGCTGGCCGTCGCCCTGGTCGACATCACCGACCCGCTGGACCCCAGCCTGGCCGAGGTCAACGGCGACGAGATGATGTATGCGGCCAGTCTGCCCAAGATCGCGATCCTCCTCGGCGCCTTCGTCCAGATCGAGCAGGGCGGGATGCGGCTCGATGCTGGCACGCGCGAGTCCTTGACGCAAATGATCCGCGTCTCCTCCAACGTCCAGGCCACCCGCATGCTCAATCGCGTTGGCAAGCAGAGGCTCCTGGAGATCTTACAGTCGGAGCGCTTCCGCCTTTATGATCCTTTGGTGAACGGCGGGCTCTGGGTCGGCAAGGAATACGGCAAGTCGCCGGCCTACAGGCGCGACCCGCTGCACAACCTGTCCCACGGCGCGACCGCGGTCCAGACCGCGCGCTTCTACTACCTCCTGGAGACCGGCCAGCTGGTCAATCCGGCGCTCAGCCGCGAGATGAAGCGCATGCTCTCCAAGCCCGGCATCAAGCACAAGTTCGTCAAAGGCTTGGCGGGCGTTCCTGATGCGAGGGTCTATCGCAAATCCGGCTCCTGGCGGCACTGGCACGCCGACAGCGCGATCGTCGAGCACGGCCCTTACAAGTACATCGTGGTCGGCCTGGCCGAGGATCCGAAAGGCGGACGCTGGCTCGCCCGCATGATCAAGCCCTTGCATTTCCTGGTCGTGCCGACCGAGCTCGCCCAGGCGCCCAAGCCCTAAGCCTCCCACCGACTGCCACAGATCCGACCGTCGCTGCCCCTTCGGGGTGGCCTCCGGCTGGCCCGTCAGGACAAGTGAATGGCCGCGCGGACCAAGGCCGCGCGCGCTGCCGCCGCCCATCTGAGACTCACACCTGCGACCGGCTTCGTGCCGCTCCGCGGCTCGGATGATCGCAGCGGTTTCAATTGGATAGGAGGCGTTTTATGCCTTGGCTCGGAAGTAAGGTGAAGCTCTCCATGCTGGTCGCGCTGGCCGTTGTGCTGACGGCGGTCGCGACGGTGGCGGCGGATCCGGAGTCCGAATACGAGCTGCGCAGCGGCGGCAGGATCCAGCTGGCCGCCAACACCGACTTCATCCCGCTGCAGCCGGCCCTGGAAAGCGTCGTGCCTGAGGTCGACGGCGGCCTCGTTCTGAACATCGAGGCGATTTGGAAGTCCTACGGCGGTCACGTTTACTTCGAGCACATGCCGGTCGGCTACGTCCCGATGGGCGACCGGTCCGAGCTCGACGCCGACGCGATCTGGGACAGCTATGTCGCCGCGGCGCGCGAGCCCGCTGGTTCCCTGGACATCCGGGTGACGCCGCTGGGCTGGATCATCGAGCCGACCCTCGACCCGGAGAACGCCGTCGCCTACTACGCCATCGAGGCGCGGCTCGGCACGGCCGAGCCGGTGGTCAATCTGTCGGTCTACGACTTCGGGCGCGGCGGCTACGAGCGGATCACCCTGGTGGCCCGCTCCGCCGACTTTGATGCCGCCAACGCCGAGCGGATCGCCCGCAGCCTGGCCGAGGCGCACGACTTCGCGCCCGACCGCGGTTACCAGGACTACCGGCTGGGCGACTCCTTGGCACCCCTCAGCGTGGCCGGCGTGATCGCGGACTCGCTCGGCGCCAAGTAGCGCCTTCTCTATTCACTCACGCGGTGCGCGTTCTCGATCAGGCGGTGAATGCGCGTGCCGAGAGTCTGATGGTCGACGGCGGAGTTCTTGCGCAGCACGTTGGACATCAGCGTGACGATGTAGAACAGCCGGTTCTTGCCGGCCGGCGTCTCGACGATGGCCAGGGAGTTCATGTAGTTCTTCTTGTTGCCGTGGTACTTCTTGCACTTGAAGCCTTCCTCCGGCACGCAGGAATAGAGTGAGCCCGACTTGAAGTAGACGGCGGATTCGCGCAGCGCCGGCGACGAGGCGTAGCGGATCCGCCGCTCCGTGATGTAGAGCATCCGCTTGATCTCGCGGCTCGAGAACTCGTCGACGAGGCGGCCCTGCTCGAGCTTGAGCGACCATTCCATCAGCGAGCGGCTGGTCGAATAGCTCGAGGTGCCGGGCACGTACTTCTTGCCGGTGCGCGTGAAGAAGCTGCCCTGGCGCAGCGTCCGCAAGTCCAGGCCGTTGCGGCTCAGCGGCTCCTGCATGGACTTCACCAGCAGGTCGCGCAGATCGTTCTTCGGCGTCTCGGTGAAGAAGCGCTTGCCCTCCGCGTCCGAAGGCGGGTAGGCGGTGCCGTAGTG
>JAAUXY010119215.1_pt1 | contig 13804 bp, 9 predicted proteins | sample 7278121 | NCBI WGS metagenome assembly JAAUXY01 (sample SAMN14350117, study PRJNA611818) | marine sediment metagenome | isolation source: surface marine sediment (1.8m) | place: French Polynesia: Moorea | collected 2018-08 | reverse complement strand
GAGCTCACTGAGTACTGTCGCGATATTGTTTATGCCTACTGACTGGTTAGGGTGAGTGATTATATCCATAGCAGTAGCTTCTGGCGTAGAAACAATTAGATCACCACTATGAATAACTTTTTTATTAACAGGTATACTTGATATATCTTTCTTATAAGTAAACCATATTCTTACATGCCCACACTGGAGGCGCCTCATTTTTTTTTCAGCTACAACTTGTAGAACCATAGGTTTCTGGTGGGAAGCACCATAGAATTGACCAGCTGACAGAAAAGCAACATAATAATTAACTCGAAGATGCTCCATTAATAATACAAGTAGATCTTGTTCATTGATGCAACCCATATTTAAATCACTTGGCGGAACAACCACATATAGCCCTTTCAAAGGACTTACTATTTCACCTTTTTTCTTAAGTCTCGCAAGGGACTGACGTACTGCCCTTACAGGTTTTCCTAAAGCCTGTACAGCTTCATTAACAGTAAACATTTGCTGCCCTCTAGATTGAATTTTCGTTGTAAATTCAGATAATGATTTCATATGTTAATAAGTTGAAAAAGTTTTACTTTTAAAAACTTTTTCATATTGCAAACATATATATTTTTTAGCAAAAGAAAAAATTTAGTTGACCACTAGCCTGACCATATGTGGCCACCCTTATTTTTTGCTAAAAAGCGCCCACTTTAAGAATAGTGGCCACCTGGCCAATAGGTGGCCAATCGCTTATATTTAATCAGAATCAACGTTTTTAGGTGGCCACTTTGATGGCCACCTAACCACTGTGCCCACTTGGGGGTGCCCAGCTGTTTTTTTGCCATAGAGAGCAAAATGGCCACCCAGAACTTGCACAGAAAAGGAGAGTTTTGAACATGCACTATTCCCAAGAGTCTTCGCTTCCCCCTTACCAACCCTTCTTCAAAAGAAGGGTCAAAGTGACAAAATTTACAGAGCTCTGGTTATAATTTTAGTTTAAACATTCCCGTTTTTCCAGAACGGTTTTTCGCTACAATTAATTCTGTGACGTCTTTTTCCCCTTCTAGCCCATTCGAAGAAGATATATTTAAAAGGACAATAGTGTCTGCACATTGCTCTATAGCACAGCTATCCATTAGATCGTGCAATTGAGGTTTACTATTGTCCACTCTTGAGTTCGATTCCCTATTAAATTGAGCAACAACAATGGCGATATTTAGATCTTTTGCTATTACCTTTAATCTTCTAAAAAAAGAGGATATAAATTGCTCTCTAATAGAATTTTTAGGCATATTAGCTACATTAATTAATTTTAAGTAGTCCACGAATACTACCCGAACACCACGCTGGTTCACTAATTTTCTACACATACTCCCAAAGGAAGATATATCTAAGGCAGGCTTGTCGCAAAGAAAAAGTTTTGCGGATTCTTCTTCTATCTTTTTTTTAGTATCTGGTGCCCAATCCCCTCTATTAATATTCCGAATAGGAATATTTGCTCCTAGGCTCTCAAGCCTAGGGAAAAACTGACTCACAGACATTTCCAGGGAAAAAATAGCTACAGGAATATTTTGCTTAACTACCTTATACGAGAAATTGGCTATTAAAGTTGACTTTTTGGTACTAGGACGCACACCAATAACTACAACATTTCCTTGCTTCCAACCACCTATGAAATCATCTAATTTTCGGTAGCCTGTAGATATCTTATTTTTTCCCTCATTTATTTCCTCTATTAATTTAGGGAATATGCATCCTGCATCCTGCACATATCCATGCGCATCTTGGGATATAGCACACCCTCGCTCGATCATAGAATCTATGAGACTAAAAACGTCTTGTCTGGGATCCTGGGCTGACTCTAAAACATCTTCTGCAACCACCATTAATTTTCTCAAGTAGCTGTACTGTTTTAGAATGAGCAATTGCTCCTCGATATGTCTCTTAGAAACGATAGAATCAGTGAGCCGTAGTAGATAGGCAATCCCTCCAGCCTCTTCACACGTACCGTTTCTTTTTAGCTGCTCAAAGACCGAACGAGTGTCTATCGGACGATTAGCATCTGATAATTCGAAAATTGCAATATATACTAGTTGGTTTTTTTCTTCAAAAAAGTCATAAATTTTTAGATCCACAGAAATTTCGGAAAAATCACCCGTAGTAATAATTTGACCTAAAACGACTCGTTCGATATATATAGAAGAAATTTTTTCTTCCTCTATTTTCTTCCAAGGGGCTTTTTGAGCCACCCTAACTTTAAATTGACGCATATAATTTTTTCAAAAGTTTAAACTTATTTTCGCTTTAATCTCGGCTATAGTGGGAACCAAAATAAGTAAAAAAAATTCCACAATAAATTGTTTAATTGTACACTAATATTAGTATAATTTAAACAAAATAACAGTTTACAATCTTTTTTTGTCATATATAGCAAAATAGCCACCTATACCTTGCACATAAAAGGGTATTTTGGACAAACTACTTATGCCCTTTAAAGAGTATTTTACAGGTCCTCGTTCCAGTCTTTCTTGACAGGTTTCTCTATCTCAAATGGGATAGATATACTATGCAAATGCGGAGACATATTAGTGGCCATGTTCTGGCCAGCTTCATCACCATCAAAGCAAAGAAGCACTTTAGATATACCTAGCAATTCTAAGTCATTAGGAAATGAATTTAGAAAATCGTGGGTGAGTGCACCACACATTGACATATACAGAATATTCGGGTAGTTTCTAAGCTGCGCATAGCTAATAGCATCTATAGGTGACTCAAAAAAAGCTACCGTAGAAAAGCTAGAAATACTTCTTCCTTTTTCTTTTAGTATCGAATACGAACCTTTTTTGGAAAGACCTTTCTGGAAAAGCCTATGCCTATCCCCTTGCTCGTCAAAATAGTATTTAATGGATGTTTGACCAACCCACTTGCCTTGTAGCCTTCTATAGAGAGGTATGGTGAAAGAATTTAGGAGTGGAAAAAGTCCAAAGTACTCTATAGCCTTCTTCTCTATTCCCCTTCGGGTCAGATAGTTCGGATATGCAGCCTTAGTAGAATTTTGCTGTTCCAATACCCTAGATACCTCTAAAGTATTATCCTTGTATTCTTTTTTTTCTTGTACAAAGGGGAAAATAGGACTTGCAGATGGTAGGTCAGCAACAGAAAATAGCTCAAGAGCTCCTCTAAGATCGTATCCTTCTAAAGTCGTCAAAAGGTCTATTATAGAACCAGAAGCCTCTTGGGTCTGACACTTAAATAGATAGTGTCCTTGATCATTAGGCACATCTTTGGTTATTATTTTATCGCCTTTTGGAGATATTAGGCTTCTCCAAAGCTTGGAGTCGTGTCCTCTGTTAGGAGTGTATCCCAAGCGCTTTATACACCAGTTAGCTATAGGTATTTGCTTTATCTTTTTTATATCTTTCATTTCTTATACGTATATAGCCATTCGTCTTCTTGGGTATCTAATTGGGATTGATTTACCTTTTTAACGTAGTACCCGTATATGGTTTTACCTCCTTTTTTTAAAGGCCTTTTTGAAAAACCAAGTTCGTTTAAAACCTTGCCCAGCTTAATAACACTAGAAATAGTTAAGTTTTCATCTTTTGAGTTTAGATATTGACGCATTTCAGAAGTAGTGATGAATTCAGATTTTTCATCGTTTTTTGATGATTTACTTAAGTGAGTAGTTACAAGCTCAGTTACTTCACAAGTAAACATATGTAGTTCATTTCTTCTAAATACTTCTTCCATTTCTACATCATCATAAATCGGATTATACCCTTCTTTATATAGTTTATATGCTTGTGCCCACAAGCCATCAATGTTAAAATTTTCTGCAGGCGTTTGGTTGTAAATTTCAGCTTTTTTTTGTGCTTTTTTATTCCAAATGTTCTCAACATTCACTACAACAAATCTACTTTTTCCTGCTGTTTTTGAGGTAAACTCAAGACCATTACATGTTCCCAAAAAGGAAGCAATCCTTGACCTATACTCTCTTCCTCGAGAAAAAGCAGGTCTAACATTAACGAAAGGCTGTGAAGCGAAAGCTTTAAATCCTAAACGATTTTCTTTTGTTTCTAAAAAAAGATCTATTTCATCGAAATAGATGATAAATGAGTTTACTAAGGACTGTACAGTATCCTTACTCTGATTTTTTAAAGAAGGGCAAAATGACGAGTATTTTCTAAGACAAGAGGGTAAGAAGCTATTTAAAAGGGATGATTTACCTATATTTTCCGTTGTAGATCTCAAGACAAGCATTTGCTTCGGAACATATTCAGGTTCATAGACTGATTTGACTGCTCCTACAAACCATTTCTTGAAGGCATTTTTTACAAAAGAAAATTCTTCAGGAGACCTATCTTCTAATACTAGGAGACTAGCTAATTTATCAAAAAAATCAACGCTTGAATTATCAGATATACCTTCCAAGTATTTTTTAATAGGATTAAAAGGTATTGAAAAATTTCTCGAAGCAAGTAAATCGGCTAAATAATCTTTTCCATAGCTAGATGATTTACCTTGGCTGGTGTTATAAAATACATTTTCACGAACCTCTTCTAAAAGAGTTTCCAAGTGTACTGGTGATCTTTTATTATATTCCTCATTACTTTTAGCAAAATCAATAACATTACCAATTTCGTCATAATAAAAAGAATAACGGTCATTTAAGTATTTTTTAAGAGCCTTTAATTTGCTTATTCGCTTATTATGTACTATATTTGTACTATTAGTACTAGAACTTTTTATATCCATATTAAAAGTTTTTTAGTTTTTTTTCGGTTCCAACGAAAAATATTTATAAAGAAAAAGGCGTAGCAAAGCTACCCTTTTCTTTATTTAATTTTGTTTTAAATTCTTTTTCTATTATTTCTCTATCAAAGTCAGAAAGAGTTTTCCCAGATTTAAATGCTTCTGTTTTCATTTTTCTTTATTATAATATTATTTATTACTAAACCACAAAATAAATTTTATATAAACAAATTCACTAAAGTGATCTAAGCCTTTCCATTTCCTCAGGAGAAACATACTTTCTACCTTTTTTAGCAATAGGAGATTTTTCTTCGTAAAATTTAATTTCACCTTTTTCCATTTTTCTATATACAGCAGCTTCGGATATCCTAAACTCTTTTGATATATCTGAAGCCGTATATCTCGTTTTTCTATTTTCCATCTAATATTGATTTTACAATTATTTAATGATACAATTATAAAACTTTTTTCATAAAAAACAAACTTTCTTCTAAAAATACTTTTTAAAAAACTCACTAACATATTTAGATAATATTAATATTTATATTTTTTATTTTTTAATCTATCAACTTTTAGAAAATCATCTATCAACCTTCAACCTTTCTATCAACCCCAAAAAACGAGCTTAATTTCACTCAATCAACGATTTTAGTAAAAAGGTTGATAGGTTGACAGTTTTTTTCTTTATTTAATGGTTTTAGGGTATATACTTCTACCTCTACTATTTACTACTTTTTCTTTTTTTTATATATTAATCTATCAACTATCAACTTTTATATAAAAAACAACTATTAAGATAAATAAAGAATGATTTTATAGTTGATAGTTTTTAAAAGCAATCTATCAACCATCTATCAACCTTTTAGAGAACCAAATCGCAAAAAATTACAAAAGTAGTACCATTTTCTCCCCTTTGTTTATATTTTTAGCAAAAGGGAAAAATAGGAATTGCTTCATATCTACTTAGTTTCTTTTTTAGCTACTTCTTTTTTTTCTATAGTAGTTTCTGGAATTTCTTTTTCTGGATATTTTTCTATTAGCCAAAATCCTCTTTTGTGGTCCCTGTGTGAGATGGTTAGCCCCTCGCTAGTGAGATAGCGACCTATATGCGTAGGAGAAAAGTTTCCTGTTTTTTTTCTTTTCGTTAGGTATTTGCATATTTTTTTGCAGGTCCAGAAGTCTGATTTTGGATGGACTTTGACTGAGGGATCGAAATATTTCCAAAAAATATCCTCTTTCCTTTTGCGTTTGAACTGATTTTTGATATCGTTTTGCATATGTGCTATTTCCTCGAAAGAAAAATCAGGTTCATATCCTTCTTTATATAGGTTTAAAGCCTCAACCCAAACTTCTTCCATTGGAAAATCTTCTGCTACTAAGGGCCTTCCTCCTACTTCTTCTGCTGCCTTTCTATTCCATATTTTTTCTAGCCAGAAAGGCAAAAATCTCTCATCCCAGCTTTCTTTTAGAAAATCTGCATTCTGGCAAGATGCTAGAAAAGAAGTAATTCTTTTCCCTTCGCTTGCACCTGTCAGAAACCCCCTATATTCACCTGAGTTTTTCTCTATCCAGTTCCCTATTTCCTCAATTAGCCCGAAAACCTTTGTAGCTAAAGCCCCTTTTTTCCCGCAGCATGGATTTTCTACAACTAAACTTCTAAGAGGCTCTGGAATGAAGCTTCTAAGGAAAGAGCTTTTTCCCATTCGCCTTTCTCCAACTAATACTATTGTGTACTTAGGAATATAGCCAGGGTTGTATATGGCTTTGACTGCTCCCACGAACCAATTTTTTAGAGATAGTTTTAGCATGTCTATTTTTTTTGGCTGTGGATTGTCGAGCACAATCATGTTAGATAGTCTTGAGAATGGATCTTTGATTTCTTTGGAATTTGGCAATTTTTCTAACCATTCTTTTGCCACGTTGTAGTGTGGAACCAGCTCACTAGCTTCTGCTAAAATATTGAAATCGTTCCATGATATGTCACCTCCTTTTTTTAGTATTTTGAGCCATAGGCTAGGTTTAGATATTTTCTGGTACCCCCCTATTTCTTGCGCCTCAAACGTGCTGCTAAGCTCTTCTTTTCGTGCTATAATCGAGCGAAAAATCTTTTCTATTGACTGAATATCCATATTTATTATTTTTTAGGTTCGTTAGATTCGTTAGTTGCGTTTTCTGATGAAGAGAATATAACTTTTTTAATTTAAATTTGGATTTTTCTACAGAAAGTTGTATATTAAAATAAAGAAAAAAAGCGGACCTATAATTTTTCAAGTAACTGGTCCGCTTTGGTTTCTATTGTTTCGAAAAACAAAAGGATATGAAATATACAGCTTTCAAATCAAAAAAAGGAAAACAAGCATCTTTTAAAGAAGCTTATTGTTTTCCTTTTTTTCTTTTCGTAGGAAAATTCCTTCGGAATACAGACAAAAATATTTTTTGTTTCTCTTGTTTTTCTCAAAACCCTTTAACCTCTAAAAAATGATCAAACTAAAAAAATTAACTGTACTATTTGCTTGTTTTGCTACCCCCCTTTTGGCTTCGCAAAAAATGACTGAACTCATTTTAATGAAAGCCATTCAAAACAGAATGGATAGAAAGCGTATCCTATATGAAGGGAAAACAAAATTTAATTTCATTAGCCCGTCAACCTTCTTAATTTTTTTGGAGAAAAATTTACCTGAAAATTTTTTGAAAAAAATAGAATTGAATACTATTCAATGCAGAGAATTTAACAACAAAGATCCTCTATGCTTACATTTTTTGTGCTGTGGAAAGTTCAAAAATGGGAAGAATCTAGTTCTATTTTGCGTTCTTGAATTTGCAGGGGAAAAACTAAAAGTATGTGAATTTCCTCCGGAAAAAAAGGAAGAAGATTTAACCATCATCACAATTTTTTCAAAGTCTAAAAAATTGGATCTAGAAAAACTTCAACCTCGAATTTAAACCCTTTAATCCCTAAAAAATGACTAAACTAAGAAACTTAACTATACTACTTTCCTTTTTTTCTTCCTCCCTTTTGGCCTCGCAAAATCTGGTCGAGAATTTCAATAAGAAGATCCAGGAAGATGGTATCTACGGAAAAGATGAATTTAAACTAATTAACAATGATATCATCTATGAAGGAGAGGGTTTCTCCCCTGCCTTTGCCGTTAATTTCGTCCTAGATAGTTTAGAAATAACTAAAGGATATGGGTCGTCCATAGACCCCTTCAAGAAATATACTTATACAGATTTCATAGAAACTTCGTTAAGCAAACTTTACAAACTAAGAGGATTTGTTAACGATGGATGGAAGGAAAAGAGGGATGGAAGAGGGTACGTATTAGGCATTGACCTCTTGAGAGAGGCAAGGGAAAAGCTGGGCCCTGGTTTTTTTAAAGATATATATGAGCACGAAAAAAGAGTTGCTGATAGCAATAGGTTTTGGGAAAACTTTCAGCGCAACATAGTTCCTAAAATGGTCGAAACCTTTAGGAATCCTGTCGTCATAGCCCTAAGTTTTTTGGCAGTGTTCCTTCTAATTGGTCTTCCAGTACTCATTTGGAACTTTTCTAAGATGCTCTTTAGCTGGATGTTTGAGCGAAATCCAACAGTTTTGGGGCACGATGATAGCGATATTAACCATGGATTTTTGAAACGCATATTCTATAGGTACAAAAAACTACCGGAAGTCATAGTGAATAGCGACCTAGCTAAAAAGCTAAAAAAAATAGAAAAGAATAACCAAAAGATCACTAAAAAAAATAAAGGAGGTATCTGGACGAAGCCTGTAAAAACCCCTTATCCGCACATACTGATCTACGGTGATTTTGGGGTAGGAAAGACCCTTTTTGCAAAAAAACTAGCTAAAAAATCCGGGATGCACTTCATCTACATGAGTGTAGGCGACATCTGCCAGCTGCCAGAAGAACTGGCACTCGAAGACATTAAACGCTTCTTTAGGATGGCCCGCCGAAACGCCCCTTGCGTATTAATTGTAGATGAGGCAGATACTCTCTTCCCATCTAAAGACGGAGATGGTACAAAGCAACGAGTGCACGATCCAAAAATAGAAAAGATAAAAGTCCTCTTCCAAAAAGAATTTTCTAAAGCGGTGGACACGGATATCCAGATGGTTCTCGTCACTAACTATCCTTGGGATCTACCAGGAGCTATTTTGAATAGAATTTCGAAAAAAATTTGGTTCACGAATCCCAACTTAGAAACTCAGAAGAAAGTTTTCGCACTCCACCTAAAAATTGCTTTTGCAGGAAAAAGGGAAAAAATAAATACCAATGATTTCGTTGATGATCTATCCCTTTTGCTACTGAAAGGTCTTGTAGGGCGGGATATTGAAGCCATTGCGCATGATCTGGCGCTAGTAGAAAACCCAAACTCAGATGACTTAGTGGATGCAATTAAAGACTACAAAAAGGATTCTGAAGATATGCTCGCTTACAAAAAACTAAAGATGAAAGAAAAGGAAGAAGGGGAGAAGAAAAAAGAGACTAAACAAAAGAAGAAAAGCTACTGGTTTAACTAAAAACTAATATCATGATTTCTACTATCATTACTTTCTGTGCAGGTTTTGTTTCCCGCGAAGCCGTACATTACGGAGGCGTGGAAGCTTGGGTTAAGAGTATTGTATATACCCCTGAATTTGCCATTTTTGCAGTAATAGTGACGATTTTGCTTTACAAAAATAGGGCATTTCAGGTTTTCTTTGCTGCGTTTTTCTGCTTTATAGTGGTTCCTGCCGGAGTGATATACTACAAAGAGGTAAGGCCTAAAGTAGAAACTATTCTCGCTAAGAAAAAGCGAGAAGCTATAGTCTCTATAGAAGAAAAAAAAGAACAAGTAAGCAGTCTAGTTTTAGCCTCAAAGGAAAAAATTAAATCCTGTGCAGAAGACGTCACTAAAGAAACCAAGAAAAAGATAGGCAATCTCAAGAAAAAATTAAGACTAAAAAAAGCTAGAAAAAAACGATTTTTTAGCACTCTACTAAAAATAAAATACCTAATAAGGTCCATGTTTTTCTACTCTCTTAGAGTATTAAAAAATGTAAAATACGCAATAGGATGTATACTTTTCTTTTTTAAAGTACTGCTTCTTTTAGCAGTAGATTTAGTGAAAATTCTTTGGGAATTCCGTCCCACTTGTATCTTGATGAAATTGGGGTTAATGTGGCTTCTTTTTTACCTCTTCAGAAAGGTAAAACGCTGGATTGCTAATGGGAATGGTGGAAAAGGAGGAAACGCTGGTTTTGCTAGGCAAAACGCTGATCACCATGATCCTGTAGATCAAGGAGAAGAGTACGAACAGTTTGTTGAGGAGGAAAGATTGCTTGGAGGGAAAGCCGTCAATCTACAAAGAGAGAAACCAAAACGGTATTCTGGGTTTTCCTTCCCAAATATACAGCAAATTGCTACTCCTCCCCCTTGTGTATCCCCTGCGTTACATATTGGGCTCCTGGCCTTGGAGCTAGGTGTCCTTAAGCCTAATATCCCAAGGTTTGTGATGGCGTACCAATATATTCAGAAAGAAATAGTTGCTGGTCGTATGACGCCTGAATATTTGGCGAGATTTAGGGAAACTAAAGGATATATGCTGCTTCCCGGAGAAAAGCTTTCCTCTAGTACTGGCGGACTAGAGAATGTAGCTGCTCGAATTCGCTTCAATCAGATCGAGGATAATCAGAGAAAGCGTATAGAAAGTCAAAGAGAGAGCAGAAAAAATCCAAAGAAGCGTCAAGAAGAAGCGGAAAAGCGTAGAAGGGATGAGGAAAAGAAACGACAAAAAGCAAGAAAAGCTCATAGAGATTCTAAAGAAGCGCGTCGTCAGGAAAACCTTAATAATCTGGAAGAACGACGCAGGCAAGAGGAGGAGAAACGTCGTAGGCGAAAAGTAGAGAAAGAGGGTAGGCTGGAAGAGCAACGTAAGGAAGAAGAAGAAAGAAGAAAGAGAAGGAAAGAGCGCAATGATAAGAGGAAAGATATTCAGAAAGAAAATCTTAATAAGCTAGATGAGCAGCGTAGAAGAGAGGAGGAGAAACGTCGTAGGCAAAAAGAAGAGAAAGAGAGTAAGCTGGAAGAGCAACGTAAGCAAGGAAAGGATAGAAGAAAAGAGTGCAATGATAAGAAGAGAGATATTCACAGAGAAAATCTTAATAAGCTAGAGGAACAGAGTAGAAAAGAGGAGGAGAAACGTCGTAGGCAGAAAGAAGAGAAAGAGAGTAAGATGGAAGAGCAACGTAAGGAAGAAGAAGAAAGAAGAAAGAGAAGGAAAGAGCGCAATGATAAGAGGAAAGATATTCAGAAGGAAAATCTTAGTAAGCTGGAAGAACAGTGTAGGAAGGAAGAGGAGGAAATCTGCAAGCGAAAGGAAGAAAGAGAAAATTACAGGAAGGAAGAAGAGAAAAAGCGACAAAAAGAAAGGGAGGATCGTGAGAAGCAATGGGAAAGGAAGTCTGAGATTGGTATAGCCAAAAGGGATATACGCCGCGAGAAAGAAAAAGTAGTTATTGAGCAAAAAAAATGGAGACGGAACTTCAGGGAAGAAAAAAATCAATTACTTGAAAAGTGTCGCAAAAAGTGGGAGGAAGAGAAAAAGAGTCTGAATACTAAGGAGAAAGAGAAACTAAAAAAAGAGAAGGATCAATTACTTGAAAAGTATCGCAAAAAGTGGGAAGAAGAGAAAAAGAGCCTGAATACTAAAGAGAAAGAGAAACTAAAAAAAGAGAAAGATCAATTACTTGAAAAGTGTCGCAAAAAGTGGGAAGAAGAGAAAAAGAGTCTGAATACTAAGGAGAAAGAGAAACTAAAAAAAGAGAAAGATCAATTACTTGGAAAGTATCGCAAAAAGTGGGAAGAAGAGAAAAAGAGCCTGAATACTAAGGAGAAAGAGAAACTGAAAAAAGAGAAAGATCAATTACTTGAAAAGTATCGAGAAAAGTGGGAAGAAGAGAAAAAGAAGTTACTAGATATCTACCAAGATAAATTCAGAAAGGAGAAAAAACAGCTACTGGATAGCTACCAAGAAAAATTAGGCGAAGATAAAAAACAGGTACTGGATAACTACCGAGAAAAATTAAGCAAAGAGAAAAAAGAAGCATTAGATCGCTACAAGGTTCAACTAAAAGAGTATGAAAAGAAAAATATAGCTCAGATTCGTAAAAACAAAGAGTTAGAGAAAGAGTTACTAAAAGAAAAAGAATTTGTTAGTAGCAAACACACGGAAGCGATGGATTTTGTCCAAAGTATAATAAATACATATGGAGAGAAGGAAGCAGATCTTATTAGGCGAGAAGAAAAGCTTTTGGAGAATACAAAACGCCAAGTAGATGTTGTGCGCGATCTACCAAAAACACTTAGTAACGCTAATATTCTAAAAAAAAAAAACGGTAACAGAGATGGGGGAGTTATAAGGCCCGTGGAATCTCCAAACAATTCTTCAAATTTAGTCATTGGAGATGGAAGTAGTTTTTTAGTAAAAGGATCTCATGGAGACTGCAATAGCATTAGTACTCCTAACCCTAATGGAGGATCGCAAACAGTAGACTACAATGACTTCGAAAATGGTACAGGAAATGGTGGGCCAGAAGAAGGAGGAAACGAGGAGGATCCATTTTTAGTTGAAGATGAAAATGGAAAAGAAGCAAATTGGTCAAAAAACAGCAATAACCTCGATTTTTTGAGTTCGGTTGGCCCTAAGCTATCAAAACAAGCTACCTACAAGATTACAGAGGTTTCTGAAAAAATGGTAAATGATTTAGCAACTAACTCTAGTGCTGTCAAATCTGCTCAATTTAAAGTTAGCTGGACAAAAGGGAACATAGAAAAAGCAAAAAAAGAAGTTTTTCTCTTGCCTGGACGTAGGACACGGGCAAATGATGTTATTTGGAAGTCACTGGGGTTAGAGAAATTTGGTGACTATGCGGATCCTCATCCTGATGGGTTGTACGCTAAAAGCTACTCTAGTCTCATCGAACCTGGTGTCAAAAAAGCAAAAAATGACTTCAAAATATCAAAAATAAACTATCAAAATACGCTAAAGTCCTCTAAGGTCAACGCAAAAAAAACTTTAGAAGCCAAAGCTAAAACGGAAGCAAATGTTAACTATGGGCTTGGGCTTACCAAACAGTTTGCTGGTGGTGTGGTCGCTTCTATGGTGACGCAAGGAGCCGTTAGTAGTGCGATGACTACCTTTAGTATTGCCTGCGGAAAGAACGACGCATACAACAAAGTCTCAAAAGAGTGTAGCGAAAGCTTGAAGGGGACCAAGGGCATCAAAAGAACAAAACAGCAGCTAAAAAACACTGCAAAAAAGACCAAGGTATTTGTACAAGAAGCCATCAAGGAAGCACCATCTGCTGAGGAAGTGGGCAAATCTGCTATTAAGACGACTGCTGGAGCCATGATAGGGCAAATCATAGGTGGATCGATAGGCGCGGTGGCCTTTGGAGATCCTGTAACGGGGGCTGATATGGGAGCTACTGTAGGATCCACTTTGGCCACCGAAGACCTCAATAAAAAGAAAGAATACTCTGAAATTTGCTTACAAGCCACCGGGGCGACTATTGGTAATGCCATAGTACCTGTCCTTGGTGGTATTGCAGGTGCATATGCAGGGAAATACCTTTGTAAAGGCGTGAAAAAAATAATTCAAACCACGAAAAATGGATATACTAAACAGAAAAATAATAGAAATATCTCCTAGTGAAACGCTCGCGGATATTTCGAAAAAAACGAAAGCAAGGGTTCTATCGGAAAAGTTTTTAGTGGAAAGCCATGCTAAACTATCTAATATAGCAATATCCTTGCGGGTGCGAGAGAATCGAATGAAGCTTTTTTGGTCTGCTGTTGGAATAGTTCCAATAGCACTCATGGCCTACTTTTTAGTTCCTTTTGATATTTTAGGTTTTTTTCTCAAAAATGAGATTAGAACGAGGATCGCTGTAGCAACAGCTGTAGGTTTTTCTTTGGCCAATGGAGTTTTTTTGCGGCAGGTGTCTTTTAGAGCATTTCTTGCTATCCCCCTTGGCTATATTTTTTTCCTGTCTCCAAGACTTTCTCCGCCTACCATATTTTGCTTCCTTCTAGAG
>JAAUXY010002881.1_pt1 | contig 13814 bp, 8 predicted proteins | sample 7278121 | NCBI WGS metagenome assembly JAAUXY01 (sample SAMN14350117, study PRJNA611818) | marine sediment metagenome | isolation source: surface marine sediment (1.8m) | place: French Polynesia: Moorea | collected 2018-08 | reverse complement strand
GATGTTGTCGAGCGCGGACAGGCCGTAGCGGCGGAACGCGCCGGCGGAGAAGTCACCGTCGGTCAGCCCGAGGTAGGTCTGGTCCGAGTCCTGGTCCGCATACTGGAGTTTCAGCTCGACGCTGTGCGCGGAACCGACCGGCGCATAGGCCAGCTTCACGGTGTAGTCCGTGACGTCGAGCCCTGTATCCCCGCCGCGGTCGATCTGCTGGAAGCCGTCTGACTGCCACTGGTGCGTCTCGACCATGAAGCCGAAGCCGTTGTCGAGCTGCGCGCCGTAGTGCGCGTGCACTCGGTAAGTTGCGTCCTGGCCGTACTCGGCAACAACGCGGCCGGCGGAGTCTTCCGGGATCGGCGTCGAGATCATGTTGAGCGCGCCGCCGATCGTGTACGGGCCCTGGGTGATCGCGGCCGGGCCTTTCAGTACTTCGACGCCGCTCATGCGCGCCACCGTCGGGAAGTAGTAGGCACTCGGCGCCGAGTAGGGCGCCGGAGCGATCAGGACGTTGTCCTCGAGCAGCGTGATCCGCCCGCTGCGCTCGGTCGCGACACCGCGAATCGCGATGTTCGGCCGAAGGCCGTAGCCGTCCTCGACCTGAACCGACACGCCGGGAAACGCCCGGATGATGCGCTGAATGTCCGTGTGGCCGAGTTCTTCGATGCGGTCGATATCGATGTACTGGCCGATGCCGGCGATCTGGTCGCCCTCGAGGCGCTCGCCGATGATGAAGACCTCGTCGATGACCGGTTCGTCGTCGGTTTCTTGTGCCGCCACCGTGGCGGACGCGAAGAATGCCGCGGCGACGAGCGTACGTCGGCTGGTGCTCCCCAAATTCATTGCAGTTCCCTTGTCTTGCCGGAGTTGCTCCGAAACTTCGCGAAAAATAATGCAAATGAGAATGATTCGCAACTGCGGTTTTTACTTATTCACGAAATCTCTATAAACGCCTACGCCGTCACGGGGGCGGCTGTGACGGAGCCACTGCAACCCCGCCGCGCTTCATGGCAACATGTCGCATTGTCGTGTCGCGCGAAGAGGGCCATGGGGGAACCGAGTCGCAGGTTATTGATCGTCGAAGACGATCCCGGGCTGTTGAAACAGCTCGTATGGTGCTTCGAAGACTATGAGGTCTTTACGGCGACCGACCGCTCGTCGGCGATCGCCGAGCTGCGCCGCCATGAACCGATGGTCGTGCTGCAAGATCTGGGGCTTCCGCCGCATCCTGAAGGCGTGGAAGAGGGGCTCGCGACGCTGACGGAGATCCTGAGGCTCGCGCCGCAGACCAAGGTCATCGTCGTCACCGGTCACGGCGATCAGCAGAACGCGCTCACGGCCATCGCCCAGGGCGCCTACGATTTCTACGAGAAGCCCGTCGATACCGACACGCTCAAGCTGCTGGTCGACCGCGCTTTCAACATCAGTGAACTCGAAAACGAGAACCGCCGACTGCAGAGCAGGGTGAACGAGTCGCCGCTCGACGGCATCGTCGCCGCCAGCGAGGGCATGCTCGCCGTTTGCCGGATGATCGAGAAAGTGGCGCCGACCGACGTGACGACGCTGCTGCTCGGCGAATCGGGCACCGGTAAGGAATTGCTCGCCCGCGCGCTTCATCGTCTGAGTCCGCGCTCCGAGGGCCGCTTCGTCGCGATCAACTGCGCGGCGATCCCCGAGAATCTGCTCGAGTCGGAACTGTTCGGCCACGAGAAAGGCTCGTTTACCGGCGCGCACAAACAGAACATCGGTAAGGTCGAACTCGCGACCGGCGGCACGCTGTTCCTCGACGAGATCGGCGACATGCCGATGCCGCTGCAGGCGAAGATGCTGCGCTTCCTGCAGGAACGCGTCATCGAACGCGTCGGCGGACGAAAGGAGATCCCGGTCGACGTGCGCGTCGTATGCGCGACGAACCAGCGTCCGGAGACGCTGATCGAGGAAGGGCTGTTCCGCGAAGACCTCTACTACCGGATCTCGGAAATCACGATCAACATCCCGCCGTACCGCGAACGCGAGGAGGGCAGGCTGATCCTCGCGCGCACGCTGCTGCAGAAATACTGCCGCAAGCAGAAGCGCGCGCTCAACGGCTTCAGCGAGGACGCGATGAAGGCCATTGAAGCGTATTCGTGGCCGGGCAACGTCCGCGAACTCGAGAACAAGATCAAAGGCGCCGTGATCATGGCCGACGGCAAACTGGTCACGGCCGCCGATCTCGGCCTGACCGCGGACGATCAGGAACCCGAGTCTCTGAACCTGAGAGAAGTCCGTCAGCGCGCGGAGTCGAAAGCGATCCGCATCGCGCTGACGAGGAGCTACGGCAATATCTCGAAAGCCTCGGAGATGCTCGGCATCACGCGGCCGACGCTGTACGACTTGTTGAACAAGTACGGCTTATCGGCGGAGGGGTACTCGAAGAAAGCTGCCGGGCAGTAGGCGACGCCAAACCCTGCCCCCCGTAGGAGCCCGCCACGCGGGCGATCAATATTTTATCGGGAAGTGCTGCCAAATCGTTGGCATGCGCGCAATGTTGGCGACCAATCGAAGTCAGAGAGTTGGGATCGCCCGCATGGCGGGCTCCTACGGGGGCGTTCGGCCGAGGATCGCCCGTAAGACGGGCTCCTACAGGTTGCCTATCTCAGCTTCATACGCTGCCAGCATCGCCTGTGCCGCATCTGTCGGCGACACGCATCCGATGCCGGTGCCCATCCCCGGGCAATAAACGTCCGAAATCACGTCTCGATGCTTCACGGCCGTGCGCAATACGGCGGTGAAGGCAAGCCGTACATTCTCATCGGTCGTCGGCTCCGGAAGGAACATCGTCGGCGCAGCGATCAGTCGAGGGATTCGATCATGAAGCGTGTCGACCAGCACCGCTTCGCCGATAGGCAGGTACGGACCGTGATGCTCGGCGATCGCCGACTGCACGGCATGTTCGATAGAGCGGCCGAAGAAGTTCCGGTACGCGAGATCGACGCCGCCTCCCATGTCGCCGTAACTGTTCGCCGGAGACACCACGGTATCCACAGCGACGTCGACGATGTTTGCGCGCAAGACACGCACATCCGAATGCTCGTCGAAGGCGAGATTCCATGCATCGACGAGATCGTCGGCTATTCCGACGAGGTGCAGAGTCAGTGCCGCCATCGAGCGGCCGGCCTACCGCGACTTGAACTGATCCGGATTCAGATCGTGGCGCGCGAGCAGCTTGTAGAAGTCGGTCCGGTTGCGCTTCGCGAGTCGAGCCGCCTGGCTGACGTTACCCATCGTGATCTGCAGGATCTGCGACAGGTAGTTCCGCGTGAACTCGTCACGGGCGTCGCTGAACGACAGCAGCTTGCCGGCGTGTTCGCCCAGGCTCTGCTGAACCAGTTCGGCGCTGATGACCGGAGAGCGCGACAGCGCAACGTTCTGACGAACGACGTTGTAGAGCTGGCGGATGTTGCCCGGCCACTCGGCCGTGACCAGCATCTCGACGGCCTCAGGGGCGTACACCTTCCGTTCCTGATCGGCTTCGCGGGCGATGACCTGCAGGAAATGCGCGACCAGCAGCGGTATGTCTTCGCGCCGTTCGTCCAGCGTCGGGATCTTGATGTTGACGACGTTCAGCCGGTAGTAGAGGTCCTCGCGGAAGCGGCCTTCCCGCATCAGTTCCTGAAGGTCTCTGTGCGTTGCCGAAACGACGCGTACGTCGACTTCCAGCGCCTCGGTGCTGCCGACCGGACGTACCTGGTTCTCCTGCAGTACCCGCAGGAGCTTCACCTGCAGCCGCATCGGCATGTCGCCGATTTCGTCGAGCAGGAGGCTGCCGCCTTCGGCGGCCTGGAACAGACCCTTATGGCTACGCGTGGCGCCGGTGAACGCGCCTTTCTCGTGACCGAACAGTTCGGACTCGAGCAGATTCTCGGCCATCGCGCTGCAGTTGATCGCAACGAAGGGCTTGTTGCGCCGCGGGCTCGCATTGTGGATCGCGCGGGCCAGCAACTCCTTACCGGTGCCGGACTCGCCCGTGATCAGTACGCGTGCGTCGGTCGCGGCGACCATCTTTGCCTGATTCAGCACTTCCTTCATGTGCTGGTTGCGCGTGATGATGCCGTCCGCCCAGTCCTCGTCGACCTCGACGGAACCCGAGACCTTGAGCGCGCGCTCGACGGTCTCCATCAGTTCGTCCTTGTCGATCGGTTTCGTGAGGAAGCCGAATGCGCCGCTCTGCGTCGCGGAGACGGCATCCGGGATCGTGCCGTGTGCCGTAATGATGACGACGCGCAGGCCCGGCGAGCGAGTCTGCAGTTCCTTCAGCAGGCCGATGCCGTCCATCTTGTCCATGCGCAGATCGGTGATTACAAGATCGGGCTGGAATCTAACGAGGCTCGCGAGCGCCTTGTGCGCGCTCTCCACGGCCTCGACTTCGTAGCCTTCGGCTCTCAAGCGGATCGATAAGAGCCTGAGCAATCCGGGGTCGTCGTCGACGAGCAGGATTCTGCCGGACGGATTCAGTGACGGTGCTGCCATTTACTGGTCCTGTTCGCGAATATCGCGTTCGATCGATGTGAGTGCTTCGAGTTTGCTTTCCGCGTCGGCCAGTTCCGCGCGCAAGCGTCGATTCTCGGCCTCCACGGATTGCAGGCGCTGGTTCATCGCCTGCTCCTGAGTCTGAGCCTGACGTGACGAAGAGGCCCGCAGACGACGCGCCTCGGCCTCCAGCACGATGCGCTCCTCGACGGAGCGCAGGTGGATCTCGGCCAGCGCGATCTCGGCCGGCGTCATCAGTGCGGACTGCGTCAGCGCCTCGCGCAGCATGCTCTGCGCCCGCTCGGGGTCCGACTCGCTGTGGCCCGGCGTTGCAAGCACGAGTGCAAAGCGCAGCGTCGTCGAGGGATCGGGCGTCAGCGTCGCGCGCGATTCCGCGTCGGAGAAGATTTCGATCTGCGTCGCCGGGTCGCCCGTCGCGAGCTCGTCGAGCTCACGAAGATAGTCATCGGCCGTCGGGGCGCCGAGGATCACCGGCTCGTTGTCCCTGTCGCGGTCGCCACCCGGGGTAACTCGGTCAATCCAGCTCTTGGTTTGTGCACAACCCGCGACCGACGCGAGCAGCACGATGAGAGCAGCCTTGCGTGCGGCTGTCCTTCCTGCGCGTTTTCTTGAAGTGTTCTTAGCCATGCGCTGCGATCTTTTGCGTTTGCGGTACCCGCTTCTGCGGGATGAAAATCTTGAAGTGGGCGCCCGGGAATTCGTCCGAGGTCACGAGCTCCACCGAGCCATCGTGCGCCTGCACGCACTCGAGGACGACCGACAGTCCGATGCCGGTGCCTCCAACCTGGCCGCCCTGTTCGCGGCGTCCCTGGAAGAACGCCTCGAAAATCCGCGGCTGTTCGTCTTCGGGCACGCCCGGACCGGTGTCCGCGAATTCGAGAGTGAAGCCTTTCGGCGCGGCCTCGGCGCGGATCGTTACGTAACCGCCTCTCGGCGTGAATTTGACGGCGTTCGAGAGCAGATTATCAAGCACCGTGCGCATTTTGTCGCGATCCGCGTTCACAATAATGTCAGCGACATCGAGGCGCAGCTGGATGTGCGCGGACTTGAGCGCCAGCCGCTGCTCCTTGGCGACGGAGATGACCAGCGCGCGCAGCGGGAAGTCGGTGAGCGTCAGGACCTCGTTCTTCGTCTGCCACGCACTGAAGCTCAAGAGGTTCTCGATGAGTCGCTGCAGCTTCATCCCGTTGCCGCGCAGGATGTCCGTCACCTCTTGCTGCGGCTTGTCGAGTTCGCCCAGCGTGCCGTCGAGCAGCAGTTCGGTACCTTCGCGGATACTGGCGAGCGGCGTCTTCAGTTCGTGGGACATGTGCCTTAAGAAACGGTTCTTTTCCTGCGCGAGCTCCAGCAGTCGAAGCCGAAGCCAGTCGAGCTGGCGTCCGAGCCGCTCGAGGTCGGTCGGGCCGTCGATCTTGATCGGTTTCGCGAAGCCGCTCTGGCCGAGCTGATGAATCGCGCCGTCGATCTGACGGATCGGGCGGGCGACGAGCAGCGTGAAGATCAGTACGAGCACCAGCGTGCCCGGCACGAGCAAGGCGACGGTCCAGGCCGATATCTGCTGAGCCTCCCGCGTGCGATCCTCGAGAGCGTTCAGTTCGTAGTCGATATACCCGGCGAGGATTCCGGTCAGCGTCGATACGTCCTGGCGAACGGCCGCGAATCGGCCGAGGGTCGCGTCGACGTCATCGGTGTCGATGTCCGGGTCGAGGAGCGCGTCGGTGATATCGCGCGCCTCCGCGCCAATTGCATCGAGCGTGGTCGTTGCGTTCGCGCTTTCGGTCAGCGGCCGCATATCCTCGAGCGTGGCCTCGGTCGTCTGCAGGTCTTGCAGCATCAGGTCCCGATAGTCGTCCGACCGCACTACCGCGAATTGCCTCGCCGCGCGATCGAGCGACCCGACGTGCTCGGTCAGGAGACGATTGTTCTCCGCAGATTCGATGCCTAAATTGACGAGATCCTGACTCTGATCGGCCAGCCGATCGAGGTTGTACAGCGCCCAGAGCACGGCCAGCAGCAGCGGCAGCGCCACGATCCCGAAACCTACGAGAATCAGTCCGTTAAGCGATCTTGGGCGGGGAAATCTCATCGGCACATTCTAGCATCGGGACGGCTCTCGCCGCGTCATGCCGCCCAATACGCGGTCGGATCGCTGTCGGCGATCCTGCGTTCCCAGGCGAGGCTCGTTCGTACGATCGTGTCGAGATCGTCGAAGCGCGGCTTCCAGCCGAGCGTCGAGCGGATCTGCTCTGCGATGGCGATGAGCTCCGGCGAGTCGCCTGCGCGGCGCGCCTCCTCGACGACGGTCAATGGCGCCCCGTTGGCTTTCTCGACCGCTTCGATGACCTGACGAACGCTGTAGCCGTGGCCATAGCCGCAGTTGAGCGTGGTCGAGTCGCCGCCGGCGCGCAGGTAGCTCAATGCGTCCAGGTGTGCGCTGGCGAGGTCTTCGACATGGATGTAGTCGCGCACGCCGGTTCCGTCCGGAGTCGGGTAATCCGTGCCGAAAATCGAAATATGCGGACGCTTGCCCACGGCGGCTTCGCACGCAACCTTGACCAGCAGCGTGGCCTCAGGCGTCGATTGGCCGATGGCACCGCCCGGATCGCAGCCCGCGACGTTGAAATAGCGCAGCGAGACGTAGCTCGGTCCGCCGGATTCGGCGAGATCCTGAAGCATCCACTCGGTCATCAGCTTCGACCGGCCGTAGGGATTGATGGGCTGCGTCGGCGTGTCCTCAGCCGCCTTGCCGCCGGCCGGCATTCCATACACCGCCGCCGTGGATGAGAACACGACATTCTCGATGCCGTGTTGCTGCGAGGCATCGAGCAGCGTTCGGCTCGAGGCCGTGTTGTTCCGGTAGTATTTCAGCGGGTCCGCAACGGACTCCGGCACGATCGTGTGCGCAGCGAAGTGCATGACCGTATCGAAGTCGCTCCCGGTGAAGAGCTCATCGAGCAGCGCCCGGTCACCGGTATCCCCGATTACCAGCTCGCCGTGGGTCACGGCGGCTTCGAAACCGGTCGACAGATTGTCGAGCACGACGACGTCCTCGCCAGCTTCCCCGAGCTGCCGTACGACGTGACTGCCGATGTAACCCGCACCGCCGGTAACAAGTATCTTTTTGTTTCTCATCCGCTTATAGCCTGCAGACCCGTGCAATCATCCGATTTTGTGAACCGATAGCGCGATTGCGCGACAAAGTTTATCAATACTGTCTAGCGGAATGCGGACCTGGATCGCACAAATCCCCGAATTGACTGGGATTTGTCGCAAAAAGCGGACGCTTTGGATTCTGTCCACGTTCAGGTTTGCCCGGTAATATTGGAATGAGTCGAAGGGTCGGTCTCTTCAAGGACCGACTTACTCACTTAGGAGAGCTGGAATCCGATGAAGGATCTTGGACGCCCGTTGACGAGCGGTATTCGCTCAGTTTTTCTTTCTGCGTCGTTTCTGACGCTCGCGGCTTGCGGCGGCGGTGGCGGCGGAGGCGGCAACAGCGGCCCCAGCAACTCACCGCCCACCGTAAACGCCGGCAGCGACCAGACGGTCTTCGAGCTGACCACCGTGAATCTCTCCGGGACGGCGTCGGATGCGGATGGCGACACGATCACCTACGAGTGGTCCCAGACCGCCGGCACGGCCGTTACGATCGACGACCCTTCGTCGGCATCCACTACGTTCACCGCCCCGGACGTTGCCGCGGGAACGCCGGAGTCCCTGACGTTCTCGCTCCGAGTCAGTGACGGCACCGAAAATCGTCTGGATACCGTGAACATCCGGATCGAGGAAAACGAAGCGCCGGTCGCCGCGGCCGGTGCCGATCGCACCGTGGTCGAGAATCAGGCGGTGCAACTGGACGGCAGCGCGTCCGCCGATCCGAATACCATCGGGACCATTTCGTACAGTTGGGCCCAGACCGGCGGCCCGACCGTAACGCTCAATGATGCGAATACAGCGGTTGCGAGCTTCACGGCCCCCGACGTCGCACCCGGTTCCTCGATCGTGCTCGACTTCGAACTCACGGTTTCCGACGGCACGTTCAGTGACACCGATACCGTCACGGTGACGGTCGAAGAGGGCCTCGTCGCGGTCACCGTTTCCGGAACGGTCTCCTACGAGATGGTTCCGCCGAACGCGAACTGTAACGGCCTCAACTTCGCCGGCACGTTCTTAAAGCCGATCCGCGGCGCGACGATTCAATTGATCGACGACGCCAGCGGCAACGTGCTGCAGACGTCCACATTGGATAACGCTGGCGGCTATTCGTTCGCCAACGTTGCGTCCAATACCCAGGTTCGGCTTCGCGTCCGCGCCGAGCTGAAGCAGAACACCGGGCCGACGACGTGGGACGTCGAGGTCCGCGACAACTTTGTCGCCGGTTCGAGCGACGCCGATTTCGGTGGCAGCGGAAGCGCGACGTTCCGCAACGATCTGAGATCGCGTCCGCTGTACGTGCTCGACGGTGCGCCGTTCGACTCCACGGCGCAGAATCTGACGCGCGATGAGGTCGCTGCAACGGGCTGGAACGGAGTCAGCTACACGGGGCCTCGCTCCGCGGCGCCGTTCGCCATCCTGGATGCGATCTATACCGGCATGCAGTTCATCATCAGCGCGGATCCGGATGCTGATTTCGCACCGCTGGATGCTTACTGGAGCGTCAACAACACGCTCTCGAGCCCGAGCGACATCACGGCCGGAAACCTGTCTGCGTCCTTCTACCGCAGCGACCTCGATTCCCTGTTCCTGCTCGGCGACAGCAACGTCGACACCGAGGAGTTCGACGACCACGTCGTCGTGCACGAGTGGGGCCACTATTTCGAAGACAACTTCTCACGTTCCGACTCGATTGGCGGTCCGCATGCGCTGGGCCAGTCGATCGATGCGCGCCTCGCATTCGGCGAGGGCTGGGCGTCGGCCCTCGCGGCGATGGCGCTGGATGAGCCTCTGTACTGCGATACCGGCCCGCCCGGTACGAGCGGCGGATTCGGCTTCAATGCCGAAACCTCGGGCTTCGGCGTGCAGGGCTGGTACAACGAGATCTCTGTCGTGACGTTCCTCTATGACCTGTACGACACGACCAATGACGGCACCGACAACGATTCCATCGGCTTCACGCCCATCTACAACACGATGGTCGGTCCGCAGGCTGTGACGCCCGCGTATACGACGATATTCTCGTTCGCCGCGGAACTCCGCTCGCAGTTGAACCCGTCGCAGCAGGCCTTCCTCGATTCGCAGCTTGCTCGTGAGAGCATCACGCCGACGACGATCGACATCTGGGGCAGCACCGAGACCAACGACTTCTTCGGCAACCGCGACGTACTGCCGCTGTATACCGACATCGTCGCTGACGGCAGCGTGACCAATATCTGCGTCAACAACGACTTCGATTCGCGGCTCACCGGCAACAAGCTTGCCGTGTATCGATATCTCCGCTTGACGATCCCGGCCACGGACCAGTACGACGTACTGATCCAGACGACGACGCCGACGCCGCCGACGGCCGATCCGAACGACCGCGATCAATCCGACCCGGACATGTATATCTGGCGTAACGGCCAGTTCGTCACGCGCGGCATCAGCGGCGCGGAGAACGTGGAATCGTTCACGACGCCGACGCTCCTCTCGGGAACGACCTACGTGGCGGACTTGCAGGAATTCCGCTACGAGGATGACGATCCGACGAACGGAACGCCGGCGACGTTCCCGGGTCAGATATGCTTCGACGTCTCCTTCACGGCAACGCCGTAATCGACAAGCGAATCACCGCACAGGGCGATCAGGTAAAACCAATGCATTTGAAGAAACTTGCAACCATCCTAGTTACGACGGGCATGCTCGCAGCCTGCGGCGGCGCCGAGCAGGGCAGTGAGGGTCAGGCGACAGTCGACGTATCCAATAACGCCCCAGAGGTTTCTTTCACGCCGGGCAGCGACTTCGCTGCCGCGAGCAAACCGGGTGGCCCGGTGTCGGTCGGCTATCGGATCATCGGCCAGCCGGTGGTCGGTCAGCCGATCGCGATCGAGATTCGCCTGCTGACCGCACTCGGTACGCAGCCGATCAATGTGGGCTACCGGATCAATGACGCATCGGCGATGCAGCTCGCCGAATCGCAGCCTTCGTTCATCACGGTCTCACCGGTGGCGAACCAGGATTCGACGACTCACCAGGTTACGATCGTTCCGCTCCGCGAGGGCCGGCTGTACCTCAACGTGTCGGCGAGCGTCGAAACCGAAGAAGGCACGATGTCGACCGTGACGGCGATCCCGGTTCAGGTCGGCGAGGGCGGTCGCGACGTCGAGGACAACGGCACGCTCGACACCGACGAGAACGGCGAGGCGATCCGCTCGCTGCCGACCAGCTAGGCTCAACGACGACTCATCCATTCTGCCTCCGCGGCGAGTACGGCCGTGCCGCTGGTGTGTGGCCAGGAAGATTGACATAATGCGTTGGTCCCGCAGGCCATCGTTTCGAAAGTCCTGCAAGCCATTGATTCTACTTGCCAGCCAAGTGGAAAACGGGAAATATTTCCCAGAATATTTCTCAGAATCTGCGCTGTATCACAGACGCCGGACCCGCTCCTTAAGTACTCTTTCCTGACGCTGGCGGGATTGCGCGTGTTCCTGCCGGCGGGTCGCGGTTTCAGGGCCCTTCATGGACAGGAAGCTCAGGGAAAAAATCAGGGAAGCCTCGCAGGGGTCCGGCACCGACAAGTCGGACTTCATCGATTTGCTGCGTCTGATTGACCAACACTACGAGCAGATGGAGGCGACGATCACGCAGTCGCTGACCGTCACGACCACGCCGATCGAAATCGTCTTCGACAGCGTCACCGAAGCCCTGATGTCCGTGAACGAGGCCGGAGAGGTCCGCGTCTGCAACAAAGTCTGTTCCCGTTACTTCGGGCTTGCCAAGGATCAGATCATCGGCTCGAAGCTCGAGCATCTTATTCCTTCGATGCGGGGCACGGACCTGAACGATTTCCTCGAGCCCTTCATGTCCGATCTCGACGACACGTTCGTCGAGTACAGCGCCGGCGAGGTAGAAGCGCGGCGATCGAACGGCGAGGCCTTTATCGCCGAGATCAACGCGAGCCAGCTTCAGGGACCGGAGGGCCGCATCTACGTCATTAGTCTTCGCGACGTGACCGGGCGGCGCGAAGCGGATATCGCTCTCAGGGAGAACGAGGAGCGGTATCGGGCGCTTGTCGAGAAAGCGCCCGAAGCCATCATCGTGCTGGATCCGGAGACGAATCGTTTCTGCGATGCGAATGACCGGGCCTGCGAGTTGTTCAACATGTCGCGTTCGCGGCTGCTGGAAGTCGGGCCGGAGGCGATCAGCCCGAAGATGCAGCCGGATGGCACGCCGTCATTCGGCGTTCGTCGCGGCATCATCGACAAAGTGTTCACCGGCGAGCATCCGACGTTCGAGTGGACGCACATGGATTCGTCGGGCCGCGAGTTTCCCTGCGAGGTTCGCTTCAGCAGCCTTCCGTCGGGCGATAGAGTTCTGATTCGTGCGACCGTCACGGATATCACGGAGCGCAAGCGTAACGAGACGCTCGCGTTCGCACAGAACAAGATTCTGGAGATGGTCGCCTCGAGCACGTCGATCGATCGCACGCTGCGCTCCATCTGCCGCTTCGTCGAGCGCGTCAGCAGCGGTCTCCGTGCGGCGGTGATGGAGCTCGATCCGAATGGCAATCGTCTGAACCTCGTCGAGGCGCCGGCACTGACGGACGCGCTCAAGCTGCACCTGGATTTTCTCAACGTCGCCGAGGATGGACTCACCTGCGCATCCGCGGTTGCGCTCGGACAGGACCGGATCGTTTCGGACATAGCGCGTGAGGCAAGCTGGGAACCCTATCTGGACGACCTCGAAGTGGCCGGCATAGGCGCGGTCTGGTCCTTCCTGATAGCCGGATCGAAGAGCCGCGTCCTGGGCACGCTGGACGTCTACGTCGACGAGGCCCGCGATCCGACGACGGACGAACTCGACAAACTGTCGCGCATGGCCCGCCTCGCCGGTATCGCCCTCAAGCGCGAGCACGACGAGCAGAGACTGCGCAAGAGCGAGGCGCGCTATCGCGGACTGTTCGAGAACGTCATCGACGGTGTCTACATCGCGTCGAGAGACGGTGATCTGATTACCGCGAACCCGGCGCTCGTAGAGATGCTCGGCTTCGATTCCGTCGACGAACTGAAAGCCGCCGGCCGCACGACGATTCTGTACGTCAATCCCGTCGATCGTGAGCGGGTCTTCGCCCGGCTCGAAGCCGAGGGTTTCGTCAAGAATTTCGAGTACCGGCTGCGGCGCAAGGACGGCACCGAGCTCGTCGTGCTGGAGAATGCGCGCGCGGTCTACGATGACGAGGGCAACGTTGTCGCGCATGAGGGCACGATAACGGATATCACCGAGCGCAAGCGCGCCGAGACGCGGATATTCGAGGAGAAGGAGCGCGCTCAGGTGACCTTGCAGTCGATCGGCGATGGCGTGATCACGACCGATGCCGACGGCAACGTGGACTACATCAACCCGGTCGCTCAGGATCTCACCGGCTGGGACATGCGCGGTGCGCGTGGCAAGCACGTCAACGAGATCATGACGATCATCAACGAGCACACGCGTGCGACCGTCGAGAACCCGGTAATCCGCTGTCTGAAGGATGGCCGGGTCGTCACGCTCGCGGAGCACTCGATCCTGATTACGAAGAGCAGCGACGAAATCCCGATCCAGGACTCGGCTGCCCCCATCCGCGACCGGATCGGCAACATCATCGGTTCGGTGATGGTGTTCCATGACACCAGTAAGGAATCGCGGTTGTTCCGTCAGCTCAGCTATCAGGCGGCGCACGACTCGCTGACAGGCCTCATCAATCGCCGCGAGTTCGAGAACCGGCTGGTCGCAAGCTTCGACGGGCTGAAGAACGATCCGGAGCAGATGCACGCGCTGCTCTACGTCGATCTCGACCAGTTCAAGGTCGTCAACGATACCTTCGGCCACACCGCCGGCGACGAACTGCTGCGGCAGCTATCGGAGATCATGCAGGCCCAGATCCGTTCGACCGACGTATTCGCGCGGCTCGGCGGTGACGAGTTCGGGATACTGCTGGAGCGCTGCGACGAGACGCGCGCGATGGAAGTTGCCGAGGCGATTCGAAGCGCCATCGAAGGCTACCGCTTCGAATGGAAGGAATCGTTCACGACGGTCCGTGTTTCGATCGGCGTCGTCATGGTTTCGTCCGAAGACGACGAGGTTGCGGGCCTGATGAGCTCCGCGGACGTCGCCTG
>JAAUXY010050677.1_pt1 | contig 13816 bp, 14 predicted proteins | sample 7278121 | NCBI WGS metagenome assembly JAAUXY01 (sample SAMN14350117, study PRJNA611818) | marine sediment metagenome | isolation source: surface marine sediment (1.8m) | place: French Polynesia: Moorea | collected 2018-08 | reverse complement strand
TCTCCTGCTTCTGGATTTGAATGATCGGATGACAGTCGCGAGCTGCGCGACCTACAGCATCGCGCCGCCGTCCATGACCAACGCCGTTCCCGTCGTGTAAGCCGACTCATCGGAGACCAGGAACAGCACGCCGGCCACCATGTCTTCCGGCTGGCCGGCACGACCCGCCGGTATCTTCGCCATCCACTTCTGGACTTTCGGATCGGTCGTCAGCGCTTCGGCGAATTTCGTCTCGACGACCCCCGGCAGGATCGCGTTGACGCGAACGCCGGCGTGGCCGTATTCCTTGGCGAAGGACTTCGTCAGGCTGACGAGCCCGGCCTTGGTCATCGAGTAGACGGCCTGGCCCGGCAGCGACGCCAGCGCCGCGATCGATGCGACATTGACGACGCGGCCGCCGCCGTTCCTGATCATCAGCGGAATGGCATAGGCCATCATGTAGTAAGGCCCCTTGAGGTTCACGTCGACCGACTTGTCGAAGGCCTCGGGCGGATTATCGATCGCGGGACCGTAGTAGGGACTCGTCGCCGCGTTGTTGATCACGATGTCGAGCCGGCCGAATTCATCGCCGATTTCGTTGATCAGCGCCTGCACCTGGTCCAGGTGCCCCGCATGGCAGACCTTGGCGACCGCCTTGCCGCCCTTGGCGATGATGTCGTCAGCGACACCCTGCACGCCTTCAATCTTGCGACTGCTGAGAACGACCGTCGCGCCGCACTCCGCGAGTCCGTGTGCGATCGCCTCACCGATGCCTCTCGAGCCGCCATTGACGAGCGCAACCTTGCCCGACAGATCCGTTTTCATTGTTGTGCTCCTTTAAGCCTTGTTGCCGCCATCATCGGCGCTGTTCGTATCAATCAGTTTTTGGCGGAAGCGCCGCATGCCGTCGACCCAGCGATCATGGTCGGCGGCCTTGCGCTCGACGTAAGTCGTCACGGTCGGATGCGTCAGGATCAGGAACCGCCCGGCCTCGATGCCCTGAGCAATCATGTCGGCGACCTCGTCCGCAGACAGGATGCCGTCTACGTCATTGCCGCCGAAGCCGCCGCTGAAGTCTTCAGAATCGTCTTCGATGCCGATCATGCGCGTCGCCACCGCTTGCGGGCAGACCACCGAGACCCTGATGCCGTCATCGGCGTGCGTAATCGCAAGCGACTCTGCAAAGCCGACGGCAGCGTGTTTCGTGGTCGAGTACGCGGCGTCACCGATCTGGCTTAAGAGTCCGGCAGCGGATGCGATGTTGACGAGGTAACCACCGCCGCGCTGCTTCATCAGCGGCACAAGGTGGCGCGCCGCATAGACGTGCGCCATGACGTTGACCTTCCAGCAGGCATCCCAGCGATCGTCCACCGGAACCATGCCGCCCTCGGCCGATGCCGCTCCCGATTCCCCGTCGCCGTGACCGACGCCGGCATTCGACACGAACAGGTCGATCGGCGCGATGCTGGTCTCAACCTCGTCGATGAGCGCCCGGATATCGGCTTCCTCTCCGACGTCGACGCTGAACGCGCTGCCACCGATATCAACGGCGACACGCTCTGCGGCCGCCTGGTCTAAGTCTGCAACGACAACATGGATGCCCTCTTTGGCCAGCCGTCGGCTGATCGCACGCCCGATGCCGTGGCCGCCGCCCGTAACGACGGCGGTCTTGATATCGTCAAGCACCGGCGCGCTCCTCGGCCTGCATCGCGGCGGCGACCAGTTCCTCCTCAAAACCAAACTTGTCGCATTCGACAATCCGGTCGGGATACAGCACGCCGTCGAGATGATCGTACTCGTGCTGGAACACGACGGCGTGAAAGCCGTCCGCCTCACGTTCGACGGGTTCGCCAAACTGGTCATGCCCTTTGTAGGCAACGGCGCGATAGCGCGGAACATAGCCGCGCATGCCGGGCACGGACAGGCAGCCCTCCCATCCGCTGACGGTCGAATCGTCGCGCACCGAGTACTCGGGGTTGATCAGCACCGTCGTGGGAACGGGCTCGGCGTCGGGATAGCGCGGGTTCGACTCGACGCCGAAAATCATGACGCGCAACGGTACGCCGATCTGCGGCGCCGCGAGACCGGCGCCGTCGGCAGCCGCCATCGTGTCGAACATGTCTTCGATCAGCGCATTGAGCTCCGGCGTATCGAAAGCCTCGACGGGCCTCGACACCTCGCGGAGCCTGGGATCGCCGATCCGCAGAATTGGTCTTACTGCCACGCGGACACCCCCGTAACGTGTTGCAGGGCGATGACTATAACCGGTGTCGACCGCGCAGAGTAGGCACCTCGTGTTCTACACAACACAGCCACAATATCGACGAATCACGCTGCGACTGGAAGCCACTGCACTTTCCACGCATAGTAGACGGGCAAAACAGCGAATCGAGAGGATTGTTATGGATAACATCGGCCTGGTCGTATTGGCCAGCATCGCAAGCGCCGCTGCTACCTACCTGTTCATGCAGGTCAAGAGCGGCACGGAGAAAATCGCGGAATACCAGGCGATGGCCGGTCGACAACGGGCGCTTTCCGGCACCTGGCAGGGCGAGAGCACCAAGACAGGACAGGATGGAAACACCATCGTCTACAACGTCAGGCTGAATCTCGAAGCCGCCATGCGACAGGTCAGCGGGCACGGCAAGCTCGAGACCGAGCAGGACGGCAAAAAGTACGTCATTGACGTGGAGGTCCTCACCGGCGGTTTTCACCACGGCCAGTTCATGAAGATCGAGTACCGCGGCGACGAACAGCAGAAGGCGCACTTCGGTTCCATCATCGGCGCGCTGGACGAATCCGGCTCGTCGATCGAAGCAACGATGACAGGTTTCACCGAACTCCTCGGAACGCCGGGCACCGGCCAGATCGTACTGCGAAAAACCTAGGTCGCGGTTCGCTCCGACTCCGCAACGGAATGACCGGCAACGCGTCGCCTAATCATCTGCCGACGAGTCCTCAGCGTAGCCCGTCAGCTCGACGTAGCCACGACCCTCGATCGGCTCTCCGTCTCGCGTGCCGCTGACGTCGACGGCGCCCTCCCAGTAGCGAACGATGGTCGACAGTTCCTGGTCGGCGATGACTGGGGTCACCTCGACGAACAGCGACTTGTCCTCGATCGAGATTCGCCAGCCGGCGGGATAGACGCCGCCCCTGGGGCTTTCCCAGAGTTTCGTGACCTCGGCGGTGACCTGTTCCCTCGTCAGTTTCTCCGACGAGCCGTCAGCGTATATCCACGTACCCGAGCTCAATGCGTCCTGCGTGCCATCGGTCTTGCGGAGCCCGTAGAACATCAGCTCGGTGTTGTCGGCGAACTGCAGCGCGAACCAGTCCCAGCCCTGCTGATCGTCAGCCAGCGCGCTGGTGCTCCACTCCCGGTCCAGCCATGACGCACCGCTAACGGCGTGCACGTCCTTGCCGATGCGTATCGCACCGTCGGTCCGCCATCGAGGCATCGTGTAATAGTAAGAAGCGTTGCCGGGCTCGTCCGATTTCTGTGACAGTCCGGCGTCGCCGTTCAGTACCGGCGGCTTCAGCGCCGTCAGTTCGAGATCGACGGCGAAGTCTTCATGGCCCGCCACAATCCGCCAGGTGTCATCGTCGACACCGAGGATCTCCCAGTCGTCGATCCAGACGCGGAACGGGTCAGCTTGCGCGCCCGCAAGGCCGAGCGCGCCGCGCGCGCTTTTCTCAGCCGCATAGAACGCGTCGCCATCGGCGTCGGTGACGGCGAAGTGGGCGATGTAGACCTGGTTCGTCCGCCACTCGGTGTCTGCGGCCACGGGATCCGGCGACAGGGAAAAACGAAAGATCGTCAGCTCGAAGCCGAAGCGCCGCCCATCCTCACTGTCGAGGTTGCCGGTGAAATACCACCACTCATTCCGAAACGCTTCATGCGGCCCGTGATCGGCGGGAAAGGAGAACGTGCGTGGGTCCACTGCCCTGGCGAACTCGCCCGACTCACCCGCACCGAGCAGGCCGGCGAGCTCCGATCGGCTGCTCGCCGCCGCATCGTCGGCGGCAACCAGTCCGGGGTGCAGGAACAGAAGCAGCAAAAAGAGACCGTGTCGCCGCAACATGACTACTCTTCCCTCATCGCGAGCGCAGGCTGCGTGCGGCCGGCGCGCCACGCCGGGTAGATACCGGCGGCGAGCGCCGAGAAGAACGCAAACAGGATGGCGCTTAGCAGTATGCCGGGCGCGACCACCATGTCGATCTCCCAACCGAAGGCACGACGGTTGATGACCTCGATCAGGACGTATGCCATGACAACGCCGAGCGGTATCGACGCGAAGCCGCTTAGCACGCCAATGAACCCGGTCTGCGCCGTGATCATGCCGCCAACCTGGGCGGGCGTCATGCCCAGCGCTCGCAGCAGCCCCTGTTCTCGTCCGTTCTCGAGCTGGAGCGCGAGCATCGACGACAAGATGCCGATCAGCGCCACGCCGATCGCTAACCAGTAGAGCACGTCGGTGATGACGAAGGTCCGGTCGAAGATCTCGAGCGAGAGCTGACGAATCTTCGCGTTGGAGTTCAGCATCAGTTCCTGCCGAACCTCGCTGATTTGCTGAATGCGCTCGATCATTGCGTCAGGATCCGAGCCATCGACGAGATACAGGCCAATTGAATCGATACCGTCATCGCGATAGTGCCGATCGTAGGTCGCCCGGCTCATCAGCACGGCGCTGCCACTCGCGTCGTAGCTGCGATAGGTCGCGAGCACGGTGAAATCTCGCTCACCGACGTCGGTTCTCAACGGGACCGTGTCGCCGGCCTGCTTGCGCTGCTGGTAGGCGTAGGGTTCGGACACGAGGATCGCGTCCTCACTTTCCCACGCCGGCCAGACCTCAGCAGGGTCGGCGTCGGTCAGCTCGGTGCCGGCGTAGGCATCGGGCGCCATATCGATGACGAGAATCTGCGTCTCGCCATCCGATCCCTCGATCGCTGCCCGTCGGCTCGTGCTGTACGCCTCGACCTCTTCGAGCGACGTGATGTCGCGAAGCAATTCAGGATCGAACGCGCCGCGCCGCACGCCGGTGTAAATGTCAGCCTGCAGGGTCTGGTCCAGCCAGCTGCTGACAGAGCTACGGAAGCTGTCGACCATGACGCTGACGCCGATTGTTGCGGAGACGGCGACGGCGAGCGCGACGATCGCCACGCCGGTCCGGCTCAGGCTCGCTGAGACACCGGCGACGGCCAGCCGCGCGGCTGAGCGCCCAATTCGACCCGCGACCGGAGCAAAGGCGAGACTGACGTAGCGAACGGCAAGCGGTATGCACAGCGCGAACCCGAGGATCAGCATGAAGACAGCGGCGAGGCCGGCGACCAGGCTACGGCCCGAGCCGAGCAGCACGACGCCCGCGAGTAGCATCACTACCAGTCCGCCCAGCGCGACGAACGGCAGCAGGCTGCGGGTGCCAGACTCGAGTGTCGAGCGGGTCATCGTCAGGCGCGGCTGGTAACCCGTGGCCTCGATGGCCGGCACGGCTGCCGCTACCAGCGAGGCGCCGATGCCGGCGGTCAGCCCCTTGATGACCGACGACGCATCGACAATAACGCTGGTTGCCGTGACGCGAAAGTACAGATCGTTGATCGACCGGGACACGAGCGACAACAGTTCTTCACCGAGCACGATGCCGAGCGCGACGCCCAGCATCGCCGCCAGCGTTCCGAGCACGAGCGCCTCGCCGAGCACCAGGCCCAACACCTGGCGGCGCGTGATCCCCAGCGCACGCAGAACGCCGATCAGCCTGCGCCGCTGCAGAACGGAGAAACTGACGCTGTTGTAGATCAGGAACAGGCCCACGAGTAGTGCGAGGAGGCTCATCGCGGTCAGATTCGTCATGAACGCGGCGCTGAGGTCGGCCGTCGTATTGGTCCGGCCTTCTGCGTCGAACACCCGAACGCCGTCGGGCAGTGCCGCATTCAATGCGTCCATCGTCGCATCGTCCCCGTCCTCGATGCGAACGTCGATCCTGGACAGCCAGCCGACTTGTCCGAGCCACTTCTGCGCTGTCGCAATGTCGACCGTCATCAGGCGATCCAGTGCTTCCGACTCGGCATCTGCGAACACGGCGACCAGCCGACCGGTGAAATTCCTGCCGGCGCTTTCGACGACGAAGGTGTCGCCGACGTTCAGCCGAAGCCCTGCCGCCGTCCCCTCGGACATCGTCGCGCTGCCGGGCTGCAACAGGAAATCCCGAAACAGCGAGTCGGAGGACGACTCACTGCTCGACGGTTGCTGCGTGAACGACCGAATCTCCCGCTCAGCAAACAGGTCGACGCCCAGGAGCTCGAAATCCACACCATCGACCCTGACGCTCCCCTCGACGACGGGTGCGATCGCCTCGAAGCCGGCTTCCGTCCGCAGATTCACATAGACCGACTCGTCGACACCGCGAGGACCGCCGATCACCTGGTGCGTGGCCTCGCCGGTCACGGCGTCCATCGACAGCAGGAAGGCTTTGCGTGCACTGGAGTTGGCGAGATCGACGGCGATGATGACCGCGACGCCGATGCTGATACCGATTAATGACAAAGCGAGCTGCCACGGGTGACGCAGCATGTAGGAAAAGCTGGCGCGCCAGGTCGTCCTCGTCACGAGTCGGAGTCCACGTCGCCCGGCACGACGTGTTCGGCGTCGATCTTGCCGTTGTGCAGGTTAATGACGCGGTCACAGGTTGCGGCGACGCGCGTGCTGTGCGTCGCCATGACGAGTGTCGTTCCGTGCTCTCGGACAATGTCGCTCAACAGCTCGATGATCCTCTCAGCCGTCGCATCATCGAGGTTGCCGGTCGGCTCGTCCGCAATCAGCACCGGCGGTTCGTGACTCAGGGCTCTCGCAATCGCGACGCGCTGCTGCTCGCCGCCGGACAGGACATCCGGATAACTGTCCGCCCGCCCGTCCAGGCCCACGGCGTCGAGCAAGGTGTTGATGCGAATCGTCGCCAGCCGCCCTTTGACGTTGTTCAGCTCCAGGACGAGACGAATGTTGTCGCTGACCGACAGCGTCGGTATCAGGTTGAACGCCTGGTAGACGAAGCCAATGTGGCGCCGCCGGAACAGCGTCCGCTCATGCTCGCTCAGCGTCGTCAGGCTAATCCCGTCGACGATGACCTCGCCGGCATCAGGCGCGTCGATGCCGCCAACGAGATTGAGCAACGTCGACTTTCCCGATCCGCTGCGACCGCAGATTGCGACAGACTCGCCTCGCTCAATGTCGAGGTCAACGCCGTCGAGCACGACGTGCTCGCGCTCGCCCTCGGTGAAGCGACGGCTCAAACCCCGCAGGTGAACGAGGGTGTTGTCATGCACTGTCATGCGCGCATTTCGGCATGCACTGACCGCGATTGCAATGCTTCTCTGGTAACAGCTTGTATGCGGGCGTCAGTCGGCTGCCGGCTCGCCAACCTTCGGCCAGAAGCGCTGGCCGACCGACAGCAGGCCGACCAGGATGGCGCCGACGAGCATGCCGAACAGGCCGTTGTAGAGCTGTGCGCCGAGGATGGCGAGCAGGTTGCCCGCGACAGCAAGTGCCTGCAGCCATTCCTCGAAATGATGCAGCAGCTCGGCGACGGCCGGGATACCGTGCACGAGGATGCCGCCGCCGACCAGGAACATGGCAGCCGTGCCGACGACCGACAGCGTTCGCATGAACTTGGGCGCCAGCCTCAGGATCCACGCGCCCACGCCCCTCTGGAACCGGACCGCGCGCCCCTCACCCTTTTTGTCGATGAGGTGCATGCCAACGTCGTCCATCTTTACGATCGCGGCGACGAGCCCGTACACGCCGACCGTGATCAGCGCTGCGACAACCGACAGCACGGTGATGCGCGTCGTCAGGTCGACGTCCTTGATGACGCCGAGAACGATGACAATAATCTCGGCCGACAGGATCGCATCGGTGCGAATCGCGCCACGGATGCGTTGCTTTTCGAAGGCGACCATGTCCACCTCATGATCGCTGACGGCCTCGAGGCGCTGCTGATGTTCGACTTCCTCCTCGGCGCGATGCAGCAGCTTGTGAACGACCTTCTCGAAACCCTCGTAACACAGGAACGCGCCGCCCAACATGAGCAATGGTGTGATGATCCACGGCAGGAACGCACTGAGCGCGAGTGCGACAGGCACCATGATCAGCTTGTTGATCGCCGAGCCCTTGAACACGGCCCAGACGACCGGGAGCTCGCGCTCCGCCCGCACGCCTGTCACCTGCTGTGCGTTCAATGCCAGGTCATCGCCAAGCACACCGGCGGTCTTCTTCGCCGCGACCTTGGTGAGCACCGCGACATCATCCATCAAGGTCGCTATATCATCGAGCAGTGTTAACAGGCTGGCACCGGCCAAGGCATCTTCCTTACATGTTGGTCATCGCTGGGTCTGGAGCGACGCCTTTATCAGGAGTCGACCCGCCCGGTCTCCGAGGGTCGTCTCAGCGAGTAACGGATCGCGTTCGACGTGGCGGAGTGTAACGTGATCGAGAACGGCGCGCTTGCTGGCGCGCGCCCGGCCTTGAATGCGCGTCAGATCTTCCCGGCCTTGCGCAGGATCTTTGCGGCCGAAAAAGCACGCCTGACCGCCGCGCCGATCGACGAATGCGGCTGACCGTTGGACAGGCTGCAGGACGCGCTGATCTCGGGGTGGTTGGTCTTACGCGGCGTCACGTCGATGCGAATCGCGGTATTGATCGTCTGCACGTAGCCGTAAAAGGAGCGTTCCTCGAAGCCTCGACCGGAACGCGCGCCGGAGGCCTTGAACGCCTCCCAGTCGCGGACCGGATGCGACGATCTGTCGGGTCTTTCATTGAGCTCGTGCTCGATCAGCTTGTCGCAGACCGTCTCGCCCAGTGCATCGTCAGACACGTCGACGTCCAGCACGACGGCCTCACCGGCCTCGGAATTGCCGGCGATCGCCGACAGAATGAAGACGCTGTCATCGTACAGATAGATTGCAGCGCGCAGCTCGGACTTACAGCGCTTCTTCGCGTCAGTCAGTTCCCGCGTCGAGTGTCCTTCGAGGACACGCCCCGGGTCTTGTTTGCCGAACAGGCTTGAAAGCACTTCGTCTCACCAAACGCAGATGCTATTGCCATTAAAGATAGCACTGACGGGGCTTAAGCTCATTGTTAACTGCCGGCCAATGCAGTGAAAAACGCGATTCCGGGGCGATTTAACGAAAACCGCGACTGTCGGTGAATACAGACGCTTTTTCGGTTGATTCCGCCGCAGACACCGTAGTGTGATAGGCGTCACGATTTTGCGAAACCCAGACGGTAGGATCGAGAGTAATAAGGTCCGGCAGAAACGAACATGTTGAAAAATCAACGCTACACGCGACGCGGCGCGAGCAGGATTTCGCTGATGCTGCTTACGGCGGCGGCACTGTGTGCGTGCGAATCGTCCTATGACAAGGCGGCCGAAGAGTTCTTCGCCGACAGGCCGCCGGCGCCTGATCCGACACCGACGCCACCGCCGCCACCTCCACCGCCGCCTGGAGCCAGTTTCGGACCCACGTTCTCCGAGGTGCAGGCGAACGTATTCACGCCCACCTGTGCTACCTCGGGCTGTCACTCGGGCGGAAGTCCGTCAGCGGGTCTGAACCTCGAAGCAGCCAATTCCTACGCAATGATTGTTGGTGTTGCGAGCTCGCAGGATTCCGGCCTGCAGCTCGTAAACCCGAACAACCCGAACCAGAGCTACCTGATCCAGAAGATGGAAGGCACGGCCGCCTCCGGCCAGGTTATGCCCCCGAGCGGCAGCATCGAACAGGCAGATATCGACGTCATCCGTCAGTGGATCACGGACGGCGCGGTCGACGACACCGCGGCGCCCCCGGCCGGACCGATTCGCGTAACCACATTGTCCATCGCGCCGAACAGCACTATCGAGACCACGCCGGGCCAGATCACGGCCGGTTTCGATCGCGAGCTTGATGCGTCTTCCGTCAATGCCAACACCTTCATCCTCGAAGGCAGTAACGGCGACGGTGTGTTCGACGACGGAGACGACATGCCGGTCACGGCGGCGTCCATCACGGTGCCGGGCGCCAACCCACAGAGTGCGGTATTCAGCTTAAGCGGCATCACGCTGGTCGACGATCTATATCGCGTCCGGCTGCTAGGCACGGGCGCGTCGGTCATCATGGATCTCGACGCGAACGCGTTAGACGGCGAGTTTGCCGGCGTTTACCCGTCCGGCAACGGCGCCGCGGGTGGCGACTTCAGTCTCGCGTTTACGCTGGCGACGCCGGTCGTCATTGGACCAACGCTCGACCAGATACAGGCCGTTGTCTTCACGCCGGACTGCGCGACGTCCGGATGTCACGACAACACGACACAGGCTGCCGGGCTCTCGCTGGCCAATGCCGACACGAGTTACGCAGAAATGGTCGGTGAATTCAGTAACCAGACCGGCCAGGAGAATGTGATGCTCGTGGCTCCCGGCGATCCGGACGCGAGCTACCTGATTCGCAAGATGGAAAACGCGGCGGGAATCACAGGCAACGTGATGCCACCGCCGGGTCGCGCACCGACACCGCAGGCGGAGATCGACCAGATCAGGCTCTGGATATCGAACGGCGCCGAGCGGTAGTCGCTGAGCGGTTGCTAGCACGTCGGGAAACGGCCGAGACGGAACGATGAGCATCGCGGACGGAACCGACGCAGGCGACGGTTCCGGCGTGTCTACACAGATGCGCATGCGTGATCGGCTGCTCTACGGAGTCGTTCTTCCGATCGCCATCATGGCCGCAGCGCTATTCATCATTATGCACACCGACACGGGGGCCGGCGCAGCAGAGTTCGCAGCCCTCGGGATATTCCTCGGCGCCATCGTCGCGTCACCCGTCGTGCTGATTATGAACCTGTTGCTTGCCTTCCAGACCTCGGAAACGCGCAAAGCCTGCTTCAGGCGCGGCTTGATCGCGCCGGCCGTCGTCATCGCCGGGGCGATCGTCTACCAGTCCGGACTGTGGGACGCGCTGACCTGATTGCGCCAGCAGCGCAGCCGGCATGACTAGAGAAAAGACAACGACCCTGCCGCCAGCCGCCCAATGGACTGGCTTGGCTGCGCTGGCCGCGTGTCCGCTCGGTTGGCTGTTCGGCATGATTCTGTCGGCCTACGAGGATCCCACCAGCGCAGCCTACGTGATTGTCTTCGGTCTCGGCATCGGCGCAATCGCATCGCTGATTCTCGGCCTCATCCACTGGTACTGCCGGAAAGAACGGCGTGTCGCGCTACTGCGGAGGCATCGCCGCGCACTGTTGGTCGCGGCCGCCGTCATATTGCTCGCCATCACGGCCTGGTATGTGCAACCGGCGTTCGAGGATCAACGCTACTCGCTGCGCGTGCATAATTTTTCGGGCAAGGACATGTCGAGCGTCGAGGTCCGATTCTTGAACGAGACGATTGAGATAGGCCCGCTCGCGGCCCGCGCCGAGATCGAACTGCACGGCTTCAGCGAGAAGCCATCCGGATTCGTGCGGGTAACCTGGGTAGAAAGTGCCAATGAAGCGACACACGTGCCTGAACGATACCGGATAGGTGCACCGCGCCGCTTTGACGGCGGCACGCTCAGCATCGGGATCTTCTCCAGACGCGACGTATCGGCCCGCTTCCTGCCGGCCCGCGCGGACGAGCCTGTCGGTGACTGACCGTTTTGTCCATGACCGGTTACGAGGATGGCAGGTTTCGGGCGTTTGTGCTTGTCAGCTATTGGCTAGAAGCGATCGTATCGTCGGCTCGTGCAATGTGTGATTAGCCTAGATCCAGCCAAGAGCTCGGGCCAAAAGATAGATGCCAAAACCCACCAGGCCTATGACGGCCAGACCGGCAGCCTCGCCAAGCGTCTTTTTCATCGCAAGTTTGACCGGGTGGTGCTTCAGCCCTATTTCGTCGAGATCCTCGGGCGTGACCTCGTTCTCGATCATTTCGAAGAGTTTGTCGGTGCGTTCTCTTATGAGGCGCACGTCATCTCTCACCTCGATCAGCATTTCTCGGTCTCGCTTATCCATGCGATCAAACTACCTGTGGCCAACTCATATCGAGAATATCATTCCTTGATGAGAGCAATTTGCGGATGGCTGCCAGGGGCCAGTAGAAGTCACCTCACCTCCCCGCTGGGTGGGAGCTTGCCGCCAATAGCAGTCGATGGATATCTGGCGTGGCGAAGGACGCCAGCAAGTATTCTTGCTGTTGCTAACTCTTTGGATGCTTGGAGCGTTCTTTGATCTTCAGTCCCACATACAAGACCGCCGCGAACGCAGCAACGATCACAACCTCCAGCAACAGGCTGTCTACGCCAATGACCCGGTTCAGCACAACATAGGTCATCAATCCCAGAAGGAAGTAAAGTGCTTTCGATTTCATGTCTCCATTCCTTCAGTTGTGCGAATTCCAGCTGCGTAATCCCGGTAGCTGAAAAGTGCTGGCAGCGTTCAGTCTAACTCAAAACGCCCGGATGGCGGCTCACAGCCAGAAGCGGACCATGTAAGTTCGACGGAAGTCAGTGCGATTGCGGCAAGAGCGGCATCGTGCCGTGATCGCGGCTGGAAGCCGCTCCTACGGGGTTAACTTGCGAAAATCCCAATCCATCTCGGCGGCAAGGTAGGCGAACGCCGCGTACGCAGCGATGTTCTGGTTCAGTTTGTCCCGGTCAATCTTGTCGAACGTATCGTCTGGCGTGTGGTGCAGATCGAAGTAGTCCCAGCCGTTTTGCCTCGGCGTCACCACGGGCACGCCCAGCCTGGGGAGCATGGAAATATCCGGCCCGCCGGACGCCAGATTGTGGCTCGGTGAGATGCCAAGCGGCTCCAGCATTCGCTGAATGGCGCGCGCATACGGCAAGGCGCCTTCGCCGAAGCGCGTCTCGAAGCGCCAGATTTTGTCCGCACCGAAATCGCTCTCGGCGGCGAGGATGTGATTGTCCATCTCGTCCGCATGCCGTTCTGCATACGCATAACCGCCAAGCAGACCCACTTCCTCGGCCCCGTACAGCACGACTCGGACCGTGCGTCGCGGAGCTTCATCGAGTGACATGATGAGCTGCGCGGCTCCAACGACAATGCCGCAGCCCGCCCCGTCATCGACAGCGCCGGTTCCGAGGTCCCAGCTATCCAGATGGCAACCAATCAGGACGATTTCTTCCGGCCGCTCACGGCCGACGACTTCCGCGATGACGTTGCCCGAAGGCGCTTCCGGTTGCGTTTCCACCTCGACTTCCAGCCGCACCTTCACCGGTCCTTTCTCCAGCAGTCGAGTGAGCTGGTCTGCATCGGGCGGCGACACGGCGGCGGCAGGTCCGTCGCCGACGACCGCACTGCGGAACATCATGCCCGTGTGCGCGAAGCGTCGCTGCTGCGTGCCCACGGAGCGAATAAGGCAAGCGGCGCCACCCTTCTGGCTGGTTGTCAACGCACAGTTGCGGCGCTTGCGCACGGCCATACCGTAGCCCGAGCCGTCCTGCGTTCGGGTCATCTTCTCGTCGATGAAGACAATCTTGTTGGAGACGACGTCCGAACTCGCAGCGCGCAGCTCATTCATGTTTTCGAAACGGATTACTTCGGCCTCGACACCGCCGGGAGGCGTCGAGGTTGAGCCACCGAGGGCCGTGATCACCATGTCCTGCGGTGCCGGCGAAACAATGCTGGCCCGGTCCACGCGCCGTGACCAGTAGGGAATCGGGAAAGGCTCAACGCGTATGTTCTGAAATCCGAGCTCGGCAAGTTCCTGAGTCGACCAACTGCGCGCCCGCTCCTCTGCCTCCGAACCGGCCAGTCGAGGGCCGACCTCCGTCGTCAGGTCGCGAACGAAGGCATAGCCAACGGTATCGTCGAGACCCC
>JAAUXY010112932.1_pt1 | contig 13827 bp, 11 predicted proteins | sample 7278121 | NCBI WGS metagenome assembly JAAUXY01 (sample SAMN14350117, study PRJNA611818) | marine sediment metagenome | isolation source: surface marine sediment (1.8m) | place: French Polynesia: Moorea | collected 2018-08 | reverse complement strand
TACACTGTTAAGTCTGAGGACGGCAAGTTCTATGAGTGCCGTATTAAGGGTAAATTCCGCATTAAAGGTATCAAGAGTACGAACCCTGTGGCAGTAGGTGATCGCGTTCTATTTGAACTTGAGAAAACCGGTGATGAGGTTGTAGGGGTCATCACTGATATTCAGGACCGCATCAACTATATCATTCGAAAGTCGGTTAAATTATCTAAACAGACCCACATAATTGCCGCGAATATCGATCAGGTTTTCCTTCTGGTAACTTTGAGAAACCCTAAGACCTATACTGTATTTATAGACCGCTTCCTGGCAACCTCTGAGGCCTACGATGTTCCGGCAATCCTTCTTTTTAATAAGATTGATATCTATGAGAAAGAAGAATTGGAGGAGGTAGACGAACTTGTAGATCTATACAGCAAAGTGGGTTATTCCTGTTATTGTATCTCTGCTAAAACTGGCGAAAATATCGATCAGATCAGGGATCTGATGAAAAATAAAACCAGTATGTTCGCAGGTCACTCCGGTGTGGGGAAATCTACTTTAATCAACTACATTTCGCCTGAGATCAATATAAAGACTACAGAGATTTCGGAACAACACCTGCAAGGGCAGCATACAACCACCTTCGCCGAGATGTATGACCTCGAATTTGGCGCCAGGATAATAGATACGCCCGGGATTAGAGGTTTTGGTATTGTGGATATGGACCCGGACGAGATCGGGGATTATTTTCCCGAAATTTTCAGGTTAAAGGGCGACTGCAAATTCAACAATTGCCTTCACCTTGATGAACCTCATTGTGCGGTTAAACGCGCGTTGGAAAACGGTGAAATTGCAATTAGCCGATATCACAGTTATATACAGATGGTCACAGGGAAGGAAGACACCTATAGAACAGGACCCGTTTAATATGTCGACATGAGAGCAGTTATACAGAGAGTTTCTTGGGCAGATGTTAAGGTAAACGGGGAACTGATTTCCGAAATAAACAAAGGCTTGCTCATATTGCTCGGTATTGAAGAAGCCGATGATCATTCGGATATAGAATGGCTATCCAAAAAGATTGCTAATCTCAGGATTTTCAATGATGAAAAGGGGATAATGAATGTTTCATCTCTTGATGCAAATGCGGAAATTCTTGTTATCAGCCAGTTCACACTTCACGCATCCACTAAGAAGGGAAATCGCCCCTCCTATATAAGGGCAGCCAAACCGGATCGGGCAATTCCAATGTACGAGTCTTTTATCGAAAAAATGGAAGAAGACATGGCCAAACAGGTAGGTCGAGGTGTGTTTGGCGCCGATATGAAAGTCAGCCTCTTAAATGATGGACCGGTAACCATCATCATCGATTCCAAGAACAGGGAATAAAAGGCCTTCATCGAATTTTAACTCAATTTTTGTAGGAATTCTTCGTTTTATTTGCACATTTGTGTTAACCAATCTAACCAATGCGCTTAAGAAATTTAGTCTACCTACTCCTTTCCATTCACGTATTACATTCACAGTCAGCGGATATAGCAAAGCTCCCGGTGCCAGATGAACTTACGAAAAATGCCAATGCAGTGATCTTGCTTCATGAAACCGAAATTTCGGTAGAATCCAGGAACTTCATGGAGGTTCGTGTCAATTCTGTGATCAAGGTACTCAACAAAAAAGGCAATCGGGCAATTAGAAGAGGTGCCGATTATGATAAGAATACCAGGCTTAAAGATATGTACGTGGAGATCTTTGATAAAGACGGAAATCAGATAGAGCGTATTAAGCAAAAAGATTTTAAGGACATCACAGCTGTAGATGGTTTTACCATCTATACAGACTCCAGAATAAAGTACTTTGATTTCACCCCTTTGGAGTATCCATATACCATTGCATTCAGCTATGCTTATACTACTCCGGATACTGCCTTTATCCCCAGTTGGAGTCCGCTGAATTCTTATAATGTCAGTGTTTCAAAAAGTATCTACAAGCTTACATATGACGAGGATTTAAATCTTCGCCTAAAAGAAAAAAATTTCAATGACCTACCTGTTGAAAACCTTTCTCAGGGCAATACCATCCATTATGAATTAAAGAATACATCTGCGGTAAAGGAAGAGATGCTCTGCCCGGAAGCCTTTAAGATTGCTCCAAAAGTACTCTTTGCCCTGGATAATTTTCACCTGGAAGGAGTTGATGGTTATGGTGTAAACTGGCACGATATGGGCAAATGGCGATATGAAAACCTTTTGATGCAGCAAGATGTTCTACCCGTAGAGACCATTACTAAAATTGGAACTATGCTGAAGGACGTGGAAGACCCTTTGGAGAAGGTTAAAATGGTGTACGAATATGTTCAGGACAATACCCGTTATGTAAGTGTTCAGCTCGGCATAGGCGGCTGGAAACCCATAAGTGCCGCGGAAGTGGACAGGACGAAATATGGCGACTGTAAGGGTTTGACAAATTATACGAAAGCCTTGCTGAAATCACAGGGAATTAATTCCTACTACAGTGTAGTCTGGGCCGGGGATTCCAAAAGGGATATGGAAGAGGATTTTGCATCCTTCCAGGGAAACCACGTGATCCTCAATGTTCCAATTGAAGGTAAGGACTACTGGCTTGAATGTACGAGCCAGGATATACCCTTCGGATACTTGGGAGATTTTACTGATGACCGCGATGTTTTCGTGGTGACAGCCGATGGCGGAATAATCAAGCATACAGATGCTTATGTGAATGAGAACAATCTAATGGCTACAGTAGCCACATACGGGATAGACGCTTCCGGCAAGCTGAAGGCGAAAGTAGGTATGGAAAGTCATGGGATAATCTACGACTACAGATCTTCGGTTAGCGGATTAACAGATAAGAAAAAGGATGAATTCTATAAAGAAAATTGGGGTAATATCAATGGCTTAAAGATCAACGGCGTGGATCTTCATAACAACAGGGAAGACATAACGCTTTTAGAGATCGTAGACCTCGAGGCTGAGTCCTATGCCTCCAAAATTGGCAATGATCTTCTGTTCAGGATCAACCCATTTGATGCCAACCAGTTTGTACCTGCGAGATACCGATCCAGAAAACTGCCCTTTGAGATACAAAGAGGATTTTTAGATCAGTCCCAGTATACAGTGACAATCCCGGATACTTATGTATTAAACGAAATCCCTTCTCCTGTACAGATCTCAAATAAATTTGGCACTTATGAAATGGAGATTCAAAGGAACGAAGCTGGAGAACTGATATACAAAAGAAAATTAATGGTCAGAAAAGGGTCCTATTCCAAGGACGAGTACTCTTCTTACAGAAACTTCAGAAGAGAAGTGGCCAAGAATGACAACCTAAAAATCTTATTGACGCAAAAACTATGATTATGTTGAGGAACCTATTTTTTATCTGTTTTGTAGTGAGCTCTGTAATGCTCAACGGACAATCGATCAAATTTGGTGATGTTAGCCAGGCTGAATTGATGGAAGAGCTATACCCTTCCGATTCTTCTGCCTCTGCCGCCTATCTGTACAAATATCGCAATACCTACTATCTGTATAATCAGAGTTCAGGGATTAATCTTGTTACTGAGATCCACGAACGAATTAAGATCTATGATACGGATGGTCTTGATTACGGTACCAAGTCTATAAGTCTGTATAAGTCATCCTCCAACAGTGAAAGGTTATCTGGTATAAAAGGGGCTACCTATCATTTGGAGGGAGGCAAAGTAGTGGCAACAAAGCTCGAGAAGGGAAATATTTATAAATCGGAATTCAGCAAAAACCGGAACCAGGTGAAATTGAGTTTTCCCAATGTGAAGGAAGGATCGGTCCTGGAATACAAGTACAAGCTCATATCTCCCTATTACCAGAGTATTGACGAGTTGGTTTTCCAGGGGGATATTCCTGTAAAGAAAATTAATTCGTCTGTAAAGATCATCGACTATTTTAAATACAATATCCGGACTAAAGGTTTTTTACCACTTATTCCGGTAAAAAACACAACGCACAATACCTCACTAAGGATCAATGAGGTTTTGATCGCCTATAATTTGAATAATGTACCTGCATTAAAAGCGGAGAAATACGTCTCCAATATCAATAACTATCGATCCGCTGTAAAGTTTGAGATTGTTTCTCTCCAGATTCCTGGACAGATTACCGAGAACTTTGCCAAAAGCTGGGAGGATGTGGTCGAGACTATTTATGACAGTGATTATTTTGGAAGGGAAATTGACAAAAAGAGTTATTACAAGGATGATTTGGAATTGGCCCTTGAGGGTATTACAGATGAAAAGGAAAAGGCAGCAAAGATCTTGGATCTTGTCAAAACCAAGGTTAAGTGGAACTCTCGTGGCGGTTATTCTTCAGATGAAGGTGTTAGAAATGCCTATAAGGACGGAGCTGGAAATACAGGGGATATCAACCTGATGCTGATCTCTATGCTCAAGTACGCCGGAATTAAAACAAAACCGGTGCTGTTAAGTACCCGTAATAATGGTATTCCTTTATTCCCCACGCTGCAGGGATTTAACTACGTTGTTGCCGCTGCTGTATTAAATGGGGAAGAGTGTCTTCTGGATGCCAGTGAGGAATACAGCACCATAGATGTATTACCTACCAAAACATTGAATTGGTATGGCCGTAAGATATCTGAAGATGGTACTTCTGAGATTTTCGAATTGAGTCCCAAGAAAGCTTCCAAAAGTGTCACTATGATGAGTGTTACACTTAATGATGATGGCTCGGCGGAGGGTAAGTTCCGCCAACAGTTCCATCGGAATTACGCTTTGGATTTCCGAAAAGAATATAACAAGGGTACAAAAGAGGATTACCTTGCTGATTTGGAGGAGGAGTACAACGGCCTTGAAATCTCTGATTACAACATAAAAAATCTGGAGAAGCTTGAAAAACCGGTTGCCCAGACTTATAATTATTATATGCCCGATGTAGTGGAGAATGTTTCACAGAAACTCATTTTCAATCCCTTGCTACACCTGGTAACAAAGGAAAATCCCTTCAAAGCGAAAGAGCGGGAATACCCTGTTGACTATGCATATCCCTGGGAAAACACTTATACCGTGATGATCCAGGTTCCCGAAGGATACCATGTAGAACATCTACCAAAGCCGATGGCAATCATGTTGCCCGAGGACAATGGTTCATTTAGGTATAATATTAGCCAAAAGGGCAATACCATATATTTAAAAGCTGATGTAAAGATCAAAACGGCTATAATTGCTCCGCGCAACTATACATTTCTAAAAGAATTTTACACAAAATTGATAGAAAAAGAAACGGAAAAGGTAGTTTTATCTAAAATTACCGGTGATGGAATTAAAGAAAGCACAGCAGGCGGTAGATAGGTGGATCAAGGAGCATGGAGTCCGTTATTTTGATGAGCTGACCAATATGGCCCAGCTTACAGAGGAAGTAGGCGAAGTGGCTCGCATTATTGCACGCAGGTACGGGGAGCAGAGTGAAAAAGAGTCGGATAAAGGAAAAGATCTCGGCGAGGAACTGGCCGATGTCATTTTTGTTGTGCTCTGCCTCGCCAATCAGACCGGAGTAGACCTTCAGGAGGCTTTTGACAACAAACTCAAAAAGAAAACGGAAAGGGACAGGGAACGCCACCAGAACAATCAAAAACTTAAATAATATTATATTTGAGGCTCGATTTTGCCTTGCCTCGAGTCGTCTTATTCTGATTGTTCACCAGGCTAATCCAATACAACTTGAAATTAAATCTGTCAACCTCTTTCTCACAGCCCATCCATTCAGGAATCAGGATCACCGGCTCAAAAAGTGAGTCGAACCGGCTATTGCTGCTCAGGGCTCTGTATCCGAATCTGCAGATCGAAAATCTTTCTAATTCAGATGACTCGAGGGTGATGCAAAACGGACTGCTTGCCAGGGAAGGTACTGTAGACATCCATCACGCAGGTACTGCCATGCGATTTTTAACCGCCTTTTTCGCTTGCTCCGAAGGGGTGGATATAATCCTTACAGGTTCTGAAAGAATGCAGCAAAGGCCTATAAAAGTACTTGTAGAAGCCCTGAAAAAATTGGGTGCCGACATCGGCTATGAAGCAAAAGAAGGATATCCCCCGTTGCGTATTCGGGGACAAAGGGTCACTGCCAGCACAACAAGTTTGCCAGCCAATGTGAGTAGTCAGTATGTATCAGCTCTTTTACTTGTGGCACCTGCACTTGAAAATGGTCTGGAACTGGAACTAATTGGTGAGATAACATCGGTCCCCTACATAAAAATGACCTGTGCATTGCTGTCTCAATTGGGTATTGAGAACAAATTTGAAGGCCAGAAAATAAGTGTGGGTCCAAGGAAGGTTGTAGATGATCGTACAGTAGTAGTTGAATCGGATTGGAGCTCCGCCTCGTACTTTTACAGCATAACAGCTATGGCTCCCATAGGGAGCACAATTGCCATCTCTTCTTATAAAGAAGAAAGTCTGCAGGGCGATAGCGTTTTAAAGGAAATATACAGGGTATTTGGTGTGGATACAGAATTTGAGGGTCATACCATGAAGCTCACAAAGGCAAGAGAGCATAATGAAGGCAGATTGCAAATGGATCTGGTAAATGCCCCGGATCTCGCCCAGACAATAGTAGTTAGTTGTTTTGGATTGGGGATTTCCTGTGAATTAACAGGACTACATACGCTGAAAATAAAGGAAACAGACAGGCTTGAAGCATTGCGGATAGAGCTTACCAAACTCGGTGCTGATATAGATGTAACCGATGAAAGTCTTGAGCTAAAACCTTCAAAAGCCATTAAATCAGGCGTTTCCATAGACACATATCACGATCACAGAATGGCTATGGCCTTTGCACCATTAGCGTTAATAACCGAGCTCAATATCAATGAGGCCGGGGTTGTTTCAAAGTCCTATCCTGATTTTTGGTCAGATCTCAGGACACTTGGATTTCAAATTAATGAAGTATGACCCGTATTAATTCCCCGAATTACTTGACAACCCCTGTTACAGGATTGTATATTTGCAGCCGCAAAAATTAGCATAACACTTTTTCCATATGAAGTTATCTCATTTCAATTTTGAATTACCCAAAGACCTGTTGGCCGAATACCCTGCAGAAAACAGAGATGAATCCAAATTAATGGTGGTTCATCGCGATACCGGCAAAATAGAACATAAAATGTTCAAGGACCTGATCGATTACTTTGATGAAGGTGATGTCATGGTATTGAATAATACAAAGGTGTTCCCTGCCCGACTTTATGGAAATAAGGAAAAAACAGGAGCACGTATTGAGGTATTTCTATTACGCGAATTGAATGAAGAACAAAGACTCTGGGACGTATTAGTGGACCCGGCGAGGAAAATTAGGATCGGTAATAAACTATACTTCGGAGAAGACGAGAGTCTGGTGGCAGAAGTTATAGATAATACTACATCAAGGGGCCGGACGCTCAGGTTCCTCTATGACGGCTCATATACAGATTTTCGAAGGAAACTCAGGGAACTGGGGGAAACTCCTTTGCCAAAATATATTAAGCGTGGTGTAGAACCTGAAGATGAGGAGCGCTATCAGACCATTTATGCGAAGTACGAAGGTGCAGTGGCTGCACCAACAGCAGGGCTGCATTTTTCCAAGCATCTATTAAAGCGATTGGAGATCAAAGGGATCGACTTTGCAGAGGTTACACTGCATGTAGGGCTTGGTACATTCAATCCTGTGGAAGTGGAAGACTTGTCTAAGCACAAAATGGATAGTGAAGAACTCGTTATTGATGAAAAGGCCACGGAAATAGTAAATAGCGCCAAGCGTAACAAAAGGAAAGTATGTGCTGTGGGTACTACAGTTATGAGGGGGCTGGAAAGTGCTGTCTCTTCAGAACGTACGCTAAATACCTACGAAGGGTGGACGAATAAATTTATCTTTCCTCCCTACGAATTCAGTATCGCTGATGCTATGGTGACCAATTTCCACCTGCCTAAATCAACTTTGTTGATGATGGTATCTGCTTTTATGGGTCACGAACTCTCCAAGAGGGCTTACAAAGAAGCCATTCTGGAAGGATACAGGTTTTTCTCCTACGGGGATGCTATGCTGATAATCTGATCAATCACTAAAAATATGGACAAATCCTGCCATTGGTCTCCAGAAAGAGCGTGTGGCAGGATTTTTTGTTAATGGCCTTAAAAAAAGACATAAGGAGTCTAAGCAAAGAAGAGTTGAGATCTTTCTTTACCTCTATTGGCCAACAGGCATACAGGGGGAACCAGGTCTATGAATGGCTTTGGAAAAAGTCCGTGCACTCTTTTGACGATATGACAAACCTGACAAAGGAGCAAAGGGCTATGCTTGCGGATAAATACGTGATCAACCACATCCGCGTGGATCAAATGCAACGCAGTAGTGATGGGACAGTTAAAAATGCGGTCCGCCTGCACGACGGACTGATTGTAGAGTCTGTTTTAATACCTACTGATACAAGAAGTACTGCCTGTGTATCGAGCCAGGTGGGATGCAGTCTTGACTGCAAGTTCTGCGCAACGGCAAGATTAAAGCGCATGCGAAATCTGAATCCGGATGAGATATACGACCAGGTTGTTGCCCTCGACAAGGAAAGCAGGCACTTCTATGGCAGGCCATTGAGCAATATTGTGTTCATGGGAATGGGTGAGCCATTGATGAACTATAAAAATGTGGTTCAGGCCGTTAACTTGATCACCTCTGACGATGGTCTGGGGATGTCGCCAAAGCGTATTACCATTTCTACCAGTGGGGTACCTAAAATGATAAGGCAACTGGCAGATGAAGGGCTGAAAGTTAAACTCGCTGTTTCACTGCATTCGGCAATAGACGATATCCGAACGGAGATCATGCCTTTTAATGCCAAAATGGATCTCGGCCAACTCAGAAGTTCTTTGGAGTATTGGTACTCAAAAACCAAAAGCAGGATTACCTATGAGTATGTTGTCTGGGAAGGAATAAACGATAAAGGATCCGATATTGAGGCACTTATTGAATTCTGTCGTTTTGCACCGGCCAAGGTCAATTTGATTGAATATAACCCCATAGATGACGGTTTATATGTTCAGGCTGATGATCAAGTTATAAAGGCTTATGTGAAAGCTTTGGAGTCAAATGGCATCACTGTAACCGTTAGAAGATCAAGAGGAAAGGACATAGATGCAGCCTGTGGTCAGCTGGCCAATAAATCGACGGCATAGTATGGCAAATGGGGTTCGATCTCATAGTCGCCCTTACAACACTCTTAAATAAACCAGGGGCTGTACAATAGCCCTGATTTTTCCCTAATTTTATCGCTCTTAAGTGCTTTATATACCATTGTATTGAAAGTAGTAGAACAAATAGCGGATCCTATAAGGGAGGAGATGGAACTTTTTGAATCGAAATTCTACGATTCAATGTCGACAAAAGTTCCGCTGCTGAACAGGATTACTTACTATATAGTAAACAGAAAGGGTAAGCAAATGCGTCCCATGTTTGTATTTCTTTCTGCTAAGCTGGTAAACGGTGGCGAGGTCAATGATAGGACTTACAGAGCAGCCTCTGTCATTGAATTGATACACACGGCATCATTGGTTCATGACGATGTAGTGGATGACAGTAATAAGAGAAGGGGCTTTTTTTCCATCAATGCTCTCTGGAAGAATAAAATTGCCGTACTGGTTGGTGATTACCTTCTCTCCAAAGGTATGTTACTCTCTGTAGAAAACGGGGATTACGATCTGTTACAAATCATATCCAAAGCCATCCGCGAGATTAGTGAAGGGGAATTGCTACAGATCGAAAAGGCCCGAAGACTTGATATTGATGAGTCTGTCTACTACGAGATCATCAGGCAAAAGACTGCGACGCTCATCGCCTCCTGCTGTAGCATAGGTGTATGCTCGGTGAAGCCCGATAGTGAAGACGTAGAGATTTTCAGGGAATTCGGTGAGCTTTGTGGCATGGCATTTCAAATTAAGGATGACCTGTTTGATTACGGTGAAGAGAAAATTGGTAAACCTACGGGTATCGATATTAAAGAACAGAAAATGACCCTACCGCTCATCTACACATTAAACAACTGTTCCCCTAAAGAGAAGCGATGGCTGATCAACTCTGTAAAAAACCACAACAGGGACAGAAAAAGGGTAAAAGAAGTTATAGATTTTGTAAAAACCACCGGAGGTTTGGATTACGCCGAACAAAAAATGTACGAATTCCAGGAAAGAGCATTAAATCTCCTGGATACTTATCCGGAATCTGACTATCGTGAAGCATTGAAACTCATGGTCAATTACGTAGTTGAAAGAAAAAAGTAAGCCTGTTAAATCAAGGTAAAACGGATTACCTGATTAATTAATTTGTCTCCAGGCAACTTTTGGATGAATAGCTTCGTCTCTATTATTGAACAACCCGAATGAAGAGCTTGAAAATTATCTCATTTTACAAAAACGAGAAAGTCCTGATCAAAAGGGCGGTCGCAGGCAATCCTGAAGCACAGCGAGTGCTTTACGATACTCATTCTGCTAAGATGCTCAGTGTCTGCAGACAGTATATAAAGGACCTGCATTTTGCAGAAGATGTGATGGTCAACGGTTTTGTAAAGGTTTTTAAATACCTGCACACATACAGGTTTGAAGGCAGTTTTGAGGGTTGGATAAGGAGGATCATGATAAGAGAATCTATCAGTTTCCTTCGTAAGAAACAGTTTGTTGTCTTTGATGAGGATGTTTATGTGGAAAGAGCATCTTCCGAGTCACTGGTAGGATCCAATTTTGAGGTGGATCACATACAAAGTCTTATCGATGGCTTACCAGAGGGATATAAGATGGTTTTTGTTCTTTATGTGGTGGATGGGTACAAGCACCAGGAAATAGCAGAGATGTTAGGTATTTCGGAAAGCACCTCTAAATCACAATTGTTCAAGGCCAGGAAACTGCTTCAAAAGAAATTAAAGGATCAAAATATTGTAGGATATGGCACCCGTTGAGTTTGAAAAGCATATTAAAGAGAAAATGGAGGAGAGGAGAATAGAGCCCTCTTCAAATGCCTGGGATAAGATATCAACCCGTATTGAGGGTCAACGCATAAAGAGGAAACCTTTTTATTATCGTTATGCAGTTGCGGCTTTAATAGTGGGGGTACTGTTGACTTCCATTTGGGTTTACAGACAGTCAGACATACAAGAACCAGTTTCGCAACCGGTGGTTAACACACCGGTAATCAGTCCAGAGCAGGTAGAGGATGAAGTTTTGCCCGAGACATATACAGATATCGAGGGCTTAGCAGTAGATGAGGAACAGGCTCTTCCCGATGATATTCAACTGGCCAGGCCTGAAGCGTTGGAAGAAACGGCCTTAGCAAACGAATCACAAGAGGCGGATATTGGATCAGTTGCTGTGGCAGAGACAACATTAGAATTAAAAACAGATCCTCTTCTCGACGATAAGGTAAATGAAGTCCTTAGTCAGGTTATGATAATGGAAGAAGATAAAATTGTGGTCACCGATGCGGAAGTTGATTCACTTCTCAGAAATGCTCAACGCGAATTGATCACGAATAATCAGTTTACAGATCAATACGGCGTAAATGCAGCGGACCTGTTGGCTGGTGTGGAAGAGGAGCTAGACCAATCATTCAGGGATCAGGTATTTGAAAAGTTGAAGCAAGGCTTTGTTAAGGTGCGGACTGCAGTAGCCGACCGTAATAAATAGTCGATCAAACTCAAACATTATTACTGGAATTAGCATAGTGTAATCATCAATCAAAATCAATAATTAATATGAGAACAATCATTGGCATTGGAGTGTTCCTGCTGTCTGTATTTGTGGTGCAGCAAGTATTTGCACAGGAGGAATATCAATCTGAAATTGAACAATTAAAACAACAAAGAGAACAAATAGAGACCCAGGAGCGTGAGGCGCTCAAACAAGAGGTCGAATCAATCAATAAGCGCTTGGACCAAGGTGTTATAACCGCGGAAGAAGCAAAAGTTTTAAAAGAGAACGCTGCCCAGAAAAGAGCTCTTAATATTGAAGACAGGATAGCGATCATCGATAACAGGATTGCCTTGTTGGAACGCAATGAAGGTCATGTGCTGGAGACCGATAAGAATTACGATGTCTTTGAAGATGGTGTTGGGGTGTCCATCAATGTTGGTGATGAACCCTGGGATCCATTCAAGAGCAATACGAAACCACCCAAGTACGACAGGAGAACTTTTTCTGATTTTGTGATTGCATTCGGATTGAATAATGCTGTCATAGAAGGCCAGTCTCTGAATGATTCGCCCTATAGAACCTGGGGCAGTAAATTCTTTGAGATTGGTTGGGCCTGGCGCACCAGGGTCTTTAACAATAGTAATTTCCTGAGACTCCACTACGGATTTTCATTTCATTTTAACGGTTTAAAGCCCGAGAATGATCAAATTTTCGCCCTAAACGATGACGGGCAGGTTGAACTGGAGCCTTTTGGGCAGCGACTGGACAAATCAAAATTCAGAACGGATAATCTGGTAATACCTGTTCACTTTGAAATAGGACCATCACGAAAGACAGAAACGGAAAACACAATTCGCTATTCAATTCGCGACCAGTTCAGATTGGGCCTGGGAGGTTATGGAGGATTTAATATTGGGCACCGTCAAAAGCTGAAATACGATGATAACGGTAACCGGGTAAAGGAAAAACTTAAAGGCGGTCTGGATGTAAACTCCTTTGTATACGGGCTTAGTGCCTATATGGGTGTAGATTGTTTCCTTTTGTATGTCAAGTACGATCTTCAGCCTATATTCAACGACTCTGTTTTGGAGCATAACAACATATCCTTTGGCCTCCGTTTTGACTTGTAATTATCATCTGGCGATATATACTTTCTGAAACCTGGTTTATTTCAGGTTTTGCTGTTCATTTGGTTATCCGGGTCCTATTAATTTAGGGCCCGGTTCATTTCTGAACTGAACTCATCCTTATAAAATCCCCGCTTACAATAGGAACAGGATGCCTGAATGGCCGTATGGACAGGAAATACAGGGATCCAGAACAGATGGAAATAATGAGGGATGCTGCTTACTTCCAAGCTGTCCTTCTGTCCGCAGTTAGGACAGTTAACACCTGTTAACCTTGTTGTGGTTGCCTTTAGCGGCCTGACCCCGAAGAATAAAATCAACGAAATATACTTAATAGGTTTCTCAGCTAAATTAATAAATCAGTTCAGAAGCCATTAATAAAGTGAAACCCTTTTACGGACTTCGCTATTTTACTATTTTTATCTACTGCAAATCCCACAGGATTGATATCTAAAACTACCATTGATCAGGTATATGAAACCGCCCGCGTAGAGGAGGTCATATCTGATTTTGTCCAATTGAAGAAGTCAGGCGCCAATTTCAAGGGTCTGAGCCCGTTTACAGACGAACGAACACCCAGTTTTATGGTTTCACCCGTAAAGCAGATCTGGAAGGATTTCAGCAGTGGAAAAGGGGGTAATGTGGTTGCATTTCTGATGGAACACGAACATTTTACCTATCCGGAAGCTATAAGATATCTGGCGAAAAAGTATCAGATCGAGATAGAGGAAACTGAGCGTACCGACGAGCAAAAGGAACAGGCCAGTGCCCGTGAAAGTATGTACCTGTTGTCTGAATACGCAAGAAAACAGTTTGAAGACAATCTTTGGGAAACAGAACAGGGAAAGGCGATAGGACTCACATATTTCAAGGAACGGGGATTTTCAGACGAAACTATCAGGAAATTTGGCCTGGGTTATGCGCTGGACCAATGGGATGCCTTTGGCAAAAAAGCACTTGAGGATGGATATCAAATGGAATTCCTCGAAAAGACCGGACTGGTCATTA
>JAAUXY010002453.1_pt1 | contig 13834 bp, 4 predicted proteins | sample 7278121 | NCBI WGS metagenome assembly JAAUXY01 (sample SAMN14350117, study PRJNA611818) | marine sediment metagenome | isolation source: surface marine sediment (1.8m) | place: French Polynesia: Moorea | collected 2018-08 | reverse complement strand
GGCCAGCGCTCGGTACCGCGCCGCAGCCAGCCGGTCAGCTGGACCTGATCCCCACCATCGTCGGGCTCCTCCGGCAGCATCCGCTCGATGGCGATCGAGAAGGTCCACGGCGGGCCGTCCTGCCACTTCAGAATCGTCCGTGGATCTCCATAAGAGGGGCGCCTCGGCGAGCGGAAGAAGCGGCCACTGGAGCACAAGCGGGGTAGGACGCTGGATTGGAGCATCGCCGGGACGAAGCTGCGGTTGGCTGTAGGGGGCAGGGTCACGTAACGTCGGGCCTGGTCGCGCAGTTGGGGAGCGGTGGCCTGGAGTAGCGGAACGAGCTCGCGATCGTCGGACTGCGTCCAGCGCCGGGTCCCCTCGGATTCCAGGAGATAAGGGGACAGGCGCCCCCAGGAACCGTCGACCCTGCGGCGCTGCTCGTAGACCTCGATCACCACCAGCTCGGTTTGTCGACTGGCGGCGACGTCGAGGCGATACCAGGCGCGGTTGTCGAGTCGTCGGCGACCTTCAGGGGTCAGAGCCCGTGGCCGGCTTTGGCGATCGACGGCCGCCATCCGCACCATGTTGAAGGTGCGCTGCCAGGCGGTACTCTCACCGGGCTGTGGCGAGCCGGTCGGCTCGGGCCGCGATTCATCATCCACCGATTCGTCGGCGGGAGCGGGCTCCTTCATAATGAGAATCTACACGAAAAGCCGGCGAAACTCTCTGGTTTCGGAGTGGCTGAAAGCGAGCGGTTGCTTGATTGGGGCTCGATTCAGATTCTCCGAGCAGCGCCGGGATCGGAGACAGTCTATCGCTGCCGGCTATGAGCGCATAACGTTCGGGCCGCTGGATGGTGAGAAGGAGACGAGGATGATTCGACTTGACCGTGGTTGAACCGCGTCACTCAAACCTTGCGACTCAAGTCTCAGCCGACCACGAACATGGCCAACATCTCCGCGACCATCGCCGGTTTCTCCTCGCCCCGGATCTCGACCTCGTTGCGGGTCGTCACCAGGAGTCGGCCGGGGCCCTTCTCTGTGGCATTTACGATCTTCGACCGCAGCCGGACCTCACTGCCGACCTTCACCGGATTCGGGAACCGCACCTTGTTGAGACCGTAGTTGAACATCATCTGAAGGCCTTCGGGCATCACCGCGATCTCATCGAACAACTTCGGCAATAGAGATAGGGTCAGGAAGCCGTGGGCGACGGTCGTCCCGAGCGGGGTCATCGCCGCCTTCTCCGGGTCGACGTGAATGAACTGATGGTCGTCGGTAGCGTCCGCGAATCGGTCGACGCGATCCTGGTCGATGGTCATCCACGCGGTCGGTTTGCTTTCGTGCCCGGCCATACCGAGCAGCTCTTCTGATGTGACGAGAGTTGGCATCGAATCTCCTCCTCCTGAGTTTCGAGCATTGTACTTGCCTGATCGCGTGGGACCAGCCCAGTTTCAGACTTGAGAATCTTGCCGTCTCAGGTCTGAGAATGCTGGCGATCTCGTGTCTCTCGAGTTGTGTGAAACTTCCGTAAATCAGAAGCCTTCGCGGTTTGCTGAGGCCCTGTCAGAGAAGCTGCTCACGGTATGGTATTTGCTCCATTAACTCTCACCAGTTTCCGCGCGATGAGGTGCTGTCTACCGAGTGTCGGTAGACAGCAGATCACCGCCAGCTGTCCGGGGGTGCGTCGGGATCCGACGCCGGCGGCGGCTGGCAACAACTCGAGAAGGAGAGAGCTCAATGCAAGAACGTTCCATCCGAGAGACAATCGCCTTCGGCTTTACCATCGCCCTCGCGGCCCTGCTATGTGCCGGCGCCGCGTGGGCAGTGGCTCACGAGGAAGGGGAGTCACGGAATTTCGACGCCCGCGAGACCTATAACAAGGGCTTCATGGTGCAGAAGAGCGCCAGCCAGTCGCTGGCCCTGAGCGCCCTGGAGCGCGAGGTTCGCGACCTGGCCGTCACCTTCGACGCCACCACCGGCGTCACCCGCACCCTTTCCAGCCACAACGGCTATCTCACCGAAGGCACCGGCCCGAGCGTCAGCGCCATGGACGCGGCGATGGCCTACGTCACCGCGAACCTCGCGGCCCTCGGCATCTCGGCGGACGATCTCGCGGGTTATGAGGTCACCGACTCGGTCTACTCCGCGGTTTCCGGCGCAACCCATATCTACCTGCGCCAGACCCACCTCGGCCTGCCGGTCTACAACGGCCAGCTGCACATCAACGTCAACCGCGACGGCCGCATCATGAGCGTCAACAACGCTTTCGTGCCGAACCTGGCGTCGGCGGTGAACAGCCACCAGCCGTCGCTGGCGGCCAACCAGGCGGTGGCCTCCGCGGCCATGCACCTGGGCGTGCAGATGGCGGCTTTGCCGGCAACCCTCAAAGCGGCGGTCGGCGACCGTCAGCAGACTCTGGTCTCCGGCGACGGCCTTTCCCTCGAGGCGGTGAGCGCCGAGCTGATGTGGATGCCGGTGCGCGCCGGTGAGGTCCGCCTGGTGTGGAACTTCCAGGTGCAGAGCCTCGACTATCAGCACTGGTTCGACATGACTGTCGACGCCGAGTCCGGCGAGATCTGGACCCGCTTCGACTGGACCAACTCCGGCACCTACCGGGTCTATCAGGAGCCGGACGAGAGCCCCAACCATGGCTCCCAGGGGCGCACCCTGGTGGTCAACCCGGAAGATCCCGTGTCCCAGAACGGTTGGTTCTCCGGCGGCACCATGGACGGTAACAACGTCCACGCCTGCCCCGACATCGTCTCCAACAACGTCTGCGACTCCAACCCGCAGTGCTCCGGCACCACGTGCGACTTCCCGATCAACCTGAGCCAGGCGCCGTCGAACTTCGTGCCGGCGGCCACCGCCAACCTCTTCTACTGGAACAACCTGATCCACGACATCCAGTACCAGTACGGCTTCGACGAGCCCGGCGGCAACTTCCAGGAAAACAACTTCGGCCTCGGCGGCGCGGGTTCCGACTCGGTCAACGCCGACGCCCAGGACGGCGGCGGCAACTGTAACGCCAACTTCGCCACCCCCACCGACGGCGGCAACCCGCGGATGCAGATGTACACCTGCACCAACGCTTCCCCCGCGCGCGACGGCGACCTCGACAACGGCGTGATCGTGCACGAGTACGGCCACGGCATCTCGATCCGCCAGGTCGGCGGCCCGGGCAACTCGAGCTGCTTGAACAACAGCCAGCAGGCCGGTGAGGGCTGGAGCGACTGGTGGGGCCTGGTCTACACCCACGAGCCCGGCGACGCCGGCACCGACTCCCGCGGCATCGGCACCTACCTCTTCGGCCAGGCCGCCAACGGCCCCGGCATCCGCGACCTGCCGTACTCGACCAACCCGGCGGTCAACAACTGGACCTACGAGTCGATCCAGGGCGCCTCGATCCCCCACGGCGTGGGCTCGCGCTGGGCGCAGGCGATCTGGGAGGTCTACTGGGCCCTCACCGACCAGTATGGTTTCGAGGCCGACCTTCACAACTTCAACATCAGCGACCCGAACGAGGCCGGCAACAAGCGCGCCAAGTTCTACGTCAACGAGGGTCTCAAGAACACCGCCTGTTCGCCGACTTTCGTCAACAACCGTGACGGCATCATTCAGGCTGCCACCGACAACTTCGGCGGCGCCGACGTCTGCCTGATCTGGGAGACTTTCGCGGCCTTCGGCCTGGGCGTCGATGCGATCTCGGGCGGTTCGGGTTCGACCAACCCGACCAACGGCTTCGCCATCCCGCAGAGCTGCTCAGAGCCCCCGCCGCCGTGTACCAACGAGATCAGCGCCCAGGACTTCACCTCCGGCGCCCAGGGCTGGACGGCCTCCGGTGCCTCGACCTGCACCACCGGCACGTTTATCGTCGGCACCCCGGACGCCACCGCCTGGCAGCCGGGCGGCGGCAACCCGGGCCAGGCGTTCTTCACCCAGAACAACCCGGGCGGCATCGGCACCGACGACGTCGACGGCGGCACCTGCGAAGCGCTTTCGCCGGTAGTCTCCGCTTCCGGCGACCTGACCATTATCTTCGACTACTTCCATGGCCAGCGCGACGCCGGTGACGACGCGGGCGACGGCTTCACCATCGAAGTGTTGAACAACGGTAGCGTGGTCGACACCCCGGTCAACATCGGCGACGTCACCAACGGCGCCCTCTGGACCACCGCGTGGACCACCATCTCGAACGCTGGCAACGTCCAGCTGCGGGTGCGGGCGACCGACGCTCCGGCCGGCGGCGACATCGTCGAGGCCGGTATCGACAACGTCCAGTTCTGCGGCACCGGCGGCGGCGGCGGTTGCACCTCCGACGCCCAGTGCTCGGACGGCCTGTTCTGCAACGGCGCCGAGACCTGTAACCTGGGCACCGGCGTTTGCGAGTCGGGCACCGCCCCGAACTGTAACGACGGCGTCAGCTGCACCAACGACTCCTGCAACGAGTCGACCGACTCCTGCGACAACGCTCCGGACGACAGCGCTTGCGATAACGGCCTGTTCTGCGACGGCGTCGAGACCTGCAACGCGTCCACGGGTTGCCAGGACAACGCGGATCCGTGCTCGGGCGGCCAGACCTGTAACGAGTCCACCGACACTTGCGAAGGCGGCGGCAGCTGCCCGACCTGCATCGACTGGACCACCACTCCGACCGTGTCCTACTCCAATCAGGACGCGAGCGCCAACGTGACGGTCGAGGACGCCGACACCATCTTCCTCCAGGACAACACCTGGCGCCGGACGACGCAGACCTTCGCCGTCACCGCCAACACCGTGATCGAGTTCGACTTCCAGTCGACGTCTCAGGGCGAGATCCACGGCATCGGCTTCGACGCGGACGACACCCTGTCGAGCGACCGGATCTTCAAGGTCCACGGTACCCAGAACTGGGGCATCACGGACTTCGACAACTACTCGGGTAGCGGCTTCGTCCACTACACGATTCCGGTCGGCCAGTACTTCACCGGTTCGGCGATGTTCCTGGTGTTGGTCAACGACAACGACGCCGGCAGCGGCAACAACAGCCGCTTCCAGAATGTCGAGGTCTACGAGAACGCGCCGGGCCCCTGCACCGTCGACGACGACTTCGAGTCGGGCACTGCCGGCTGGGTCAACGAAGCCGCCTCGACCTGTTCGACCGGCGACTACGTCGCGGGCAACCCGACGGCGCAGTCCTCGGGCGGTGTCACCACCCAGGTCGGCGGCTCGGCCTCCGGGACGACCTCGATCTTCACCGCGACCAATACCGCCGCGGGCACCAACGACGTCGACGGCGGCAACTGCATCCTCGGTTCGCCGAGTTGGTCCGTGACCAACGCCTCGACCCTGTCGGTGAACTACTTCCACGGCCAGCGCGACGCCGGTGACGACGCCTCGGGCGACTTCTTCCTGCTCGAGTACTCGCTCAACGGCGGTTCCAGCTGGAACACCCAGGCGTCCAACGGCGACACGGTCTCGAACGCCGCCTGGACCAACGCCACGGCGGCCATCCCGGCTGGCTCCAACGTCCAGCTGCGGGTGCAGTGCTCGGATGGCGCCGGCCCCGGCGACATCATCGAGTGCGGTATCGACGACGTGAGCATCTGCGAGTAGTCGCGCTCAGCTAGAGCTCCGGGCTTGGGGCCCGGAGCTCGACCGAGTTCCAGGTCAAGCCCCCGGATCCGTCCGGGGGCTTTTCTTATGCCTGTATGTCATGTCTGCGTCTTCGGGGTTAAAAAATAGGGTGTTTACTCGGCCCGTGGCGTTGCGCTATGATGTCTTCATAGCATTGACTGGGTTTCAGCAGACTTGATTCAGCAGGTGCTGGTCCATTCGGATCGGCACCCGCGCATGACTCTTAGAAGGCTTTGCTGTTGAACTTTCAAGGAGGTAATCCATGAAGAGAATGGCCTTGCTTTGGGCGCTGGTTTGGCTGACGGCGATCGGCCCACCGGCTATCGCCGAGATGTGTGTGCTCGACGCGGTGCCGGCAGCGACCCTGCTGTTGCCTTACTTCGAGGTCGAGCTCGAGGAGGAGCCCGGGGTCAACACCGTGTTCACCATTCACAATGCCTTGCCGACGCCAACCCTCGCCCATGTGTCGATCTGGACCGACTGGTCGCAGCCGGTGCTCGACTTCGACATCTTCTTGACCGGCTACGATGCTCAGGCGGTGAATCTTCACGATGTATTGGTCCACGGCAACCTGCCGGTCACCGCCGACGAACAGAGCGACCGGGACTTGGGCATGGGCCGGGACATGGACCCGACCTCGTCCTGTGACGGCACCCCTGATTCGTGCAGCCCCCACGGCCGTCCGGACTGGGACGGTTCTTTCTTCGGCGACGGCATCCCGGTCGGCGGGGTGGCGGACTGCCTCGATATCTTTCCGTTCTTCGTCAATCCGTTGCTCACCGGCAGTCGACTCGAGAGCATGCAGGCCAAGCTCACCGGGCAGCCGATCGACGGCGCCTGCTTCGGCGCCGACCACAGCGACGGCGTCGCCCGCGGCTACGTCACGATCGACAACGCCAGGGCCTGCAGCCTGATCTTTCCCAGCGATTTCAAGTATTTCGGTGATGAAGACATGCTCGGAGTCGCCAGCAACGTCAACCAGCTGTGGGGCGACTGGGCACTGGTCGATTCCGGCAACGTCTGGACCCACGCCGTCGATCCGCTGGTCCACATCGAGGCCGATCCCGACTTCGACGCGTCCTCGACGCCCACCAACTACACCTTCTACGGCCGCTACACTCAAAGCCTCGGCGGCGTCGATCGCCGTGAGCCCCTGGGCAGTGCCTGGGGCGTCAGCTACTTCAATGCCGGCTTCGGTCTGGCGACCGACTTGATCGTGTGGCGCGACTCGACCGCCAACAACCAGGATTTTGACGGCTACACCTGCGGCTCGGGCCCGGACTGGCAGCCCCTCGACCAGACCCAGGTGGTGTGCTTCGACCAGCGCGAGAACGCGGTCGAGATCTGCTCCGAGTCGTCGTGTTTTCCGCTCGAGACCCAGCGTCTCGAGATCGGGGCGGGTGACCTCGACATCCCCTACATCGCCGGTTGGTGCCACCTCAATCTCAACATTCCCGACGACACGATTACCGGTGACGTCGACTTTCCGGCCTCGCCCGCGGGAGACATCGCCCAGAGCTGGGTCGGCGCCGTGACCCGGCGCGGCGCGGCGGTCTCAGGCGGTCTGAGCTCGGTGCTCTTTTCCCACGCTTGCGCGGACGCGAGCGTGATTATCGACGACCCGAGCGGCTCGGGTGAGCAGGAGGTGCGGCGATGAGACTCTGGAAAATCGGGATGTCCCTGCTGGTCGTGGCAATCCTGGCCCTTCCCGGAATGCCGGTCTCCGCGGAGATGTGCTTTCCCGACCCGGTACCTGCCGCGACCCTACTCGTACCGTACTTCGAGGTCGACCTCGACGCGAGCCCCGGTGCCGCCCGCACCACTGTGTTCACCATTCACAACGCCCTGCCGGAACCGACCGTGGCCCACGTCACGTTCTGGACCGACTGGTCGCAGCCCACCGTCGATTTCGACATCTTCCTGACCGGATACGACGTGCAGACGGTCGATTTGCATGACGTTCTGGTCAGTGGCATCGTGCCGGTGACCGCCGACGAGCAGAGCGACCAGGGCCAGGACGGCGGGCGGATCGCGGATCCGACCTCGTCCTGCGACGGCATCGTCGATTCCTGCAGCCCCCACGGCAGCCATCCGGAGTGGGACGGCTCGTTCTCGGACAACGGCGCATTCGGCGCGGTGAACTGTATCGATATCTTCCCGTTCTTCGTCAATCCCCTGATCTCAGAACCGTTCCGCGCCAGGTTGCAGGCCAAGCACACCGGTCAGCCTTTCGAGGGGAGTTGCTTTGGTGCTGACCATGGTGACCGCATCGCCAGGGGCTACATCACGATCGACAATGCCAATACCTGCAGCCTGGCCTTTCCGTCGGACACCGAGCTCGATTACTTCTCTGACGGCGTCGAGCCGAGGATCGCCAGCAACGTCAACCAGTTGTGGGGTGATTGGCTGATGATCGACCCGCGCAACGAGGCGACGCTGAGTGCCGACCCGCTGGTCCACATCGAGGCCGACGATGACTTCAACAGCGACTCGACGCCTACCGGCGAGACCTTCTACGGCCGCTACACCCGAGACCGGGGCGGCATCGACAACCGTGAGCCGCTGGTCAGCGCCTGGGGCTTCAGCTACATCAGCGCTGATCCCTGGGTAACCGACCTGGTCGTCTGGCGCGACTCGAAAGCGGACGATCAGGACTTTCAGGGTTATGAGTGCGGCAAAGGTGAGGGCAGCGGTCCCGACTGGCATCCCCTCGGTCAGACCGAGGTGGTTTGCTTCAACCAGACCGAAGGGGCGACCGAGCTTTGCTCGGACGCCGACTGCCTACCACTTGAAACTCAGCGTGTCGAGCTCGGTGATTTCGGCCTGGAGTACGACGCCGGTTGGTGTCAGGTCAACCTCAACATTCCCCGCGATCCGATCAGCCGTGCTCCCGGCCGGCCGCCGGAGCCGCCGGCGATCGCCCAGAGCTGGGTCGGCGCGACCGTTCGCGGCGCCAGTGCCGTCGCCGGTGGCTTGAACGCCATCGCCATGAGCTTTGCTTGTGAAGATCAGAGCCCGACCCTGCCGGTGAGCCTCTTCCTCAATGGTTTTGAGGAAGGCGATACCTCGGCGTGGTCGGTGACCGTGCAGTAGTTATTGGACCGTACGCTGCCACGGGTTAAAAACCCGTGGCTAAGCTCTGCCACCCCAGGGGCGCCGCCAAGCGCCTAGCATCCTCTGCAATCATCCCTCCGTAGCGGAGTTGAGATGCTGGAAGCGCGCCGCCCCCGGTGCGCCGAGTGACCGACGCGCGATGACCAGCGGAAATTGATGGCCTGTTTGCATTCCATCTTGCGCCTTTACGTGTAGAGACTCAAAGTTCAATAGTTTCGAGTCGGGGCAGGAATCCACGTCTCTACAGAGGTTGGGATTGCTACCTCTGTCGATTCACTATGCGGAGGATTCGGATCGTGAACAGGACTCAGCTGCTTGCTCTCTCACTTCTATCCGGCCTGCTAGTCGTCTTACCTTGCCCGGTTCGATCCGTGGTGTTCTTGGAAGACGCCCAATCAGGACAAGGGTTTGAGATCCAGTCGTCGCTATGGATCGCGGATCGCGACACGGTGGTGCGGGTCGATCTGGAGGAGATCGGTCAGGTCGAGGTCGTCCGTTTCGATCAGCCCGTTTCTTTAATCGAAACAGATGCTCTTCGAGGCTCGGTCTGGGTGATCAGTTCGAGCTCGGTATCGATCCTCGATTCGCAAGGGGCGACGCGGGTATCTTTTCCGCTACCGCGAGATCTCGCCGGCGAGCCGGTCGCGCTCCAGGCCCACGACCTCGACGGCAGCGCCTGGCTGGCGGCCGGCGAGACTCTGCTCAAGATCCATCCGGTCTTCGGTCTGCAGGAGCGGGTGGAGATCGGCTCAACGGTGACCGGCCTGGCACTCGACCCGAAGGGAAGCCGGATCTGGGTCGGGACGCAAAGCGAGGTGCAGGCGCGCGAGCTCGGCGAAGGTGCTTATCTCGGCAAGCTCGAGACGGCCGAGCCGTCCATGACAGCCCTGGCCACTGACCCCCGGCGGGGTGATCTGTGGGCTAGCTTCGCGGAAGAGACTCACCGCTACGGTGCCGAGGGCGAGCTGGCGATGAACCGGCCGGCGGGTGGCTACCGCGAGATGCGGGTCTCGACCCTGGGAATCGAAGAACACGGCGTCTGGGCGATCCAGGAGAACCGCCTGAGCTATATCGACGGCCAAGGTTCGACTCGGACATCGCTCCTCCCCTTCGGCGAAAATCCGCTGTTGACCATGGCGCCGGATCCGACGACCCAGAGCGTCTGGGTCAGCGACGGCGCCGGCCTGGCACGCTATAACCGCCTGGGCTGGGAGCTGGAGCGCTACCAGGTGGGACCCGACGCCGAGATCCGGGACCTGGCGCTGATCGCCACCCTGGAGGACGTCGAGGCACCGTCGCTGAGCTTCACCAGCCCGCGAGACGGCGCCACCATCCGAGGCCAGTGGCCGATCTTCACCCTGGAGTACGCCGACCATGGCTCGGGGGTCGATCCCGGCACCGTGGAGCTGTCCCTGGACTCTCGGCCGGTCGCGGCTCGCTGCAGCCGGGACCGCGAGCGGGCGGTCTGCCGCTTACCGCGGGCGCTCGAGCTTGGTGGCCATACCTTGAGCGCTTGGGTGGCCGACTTCTCAGGCAACGTCTCGTCGCCGGCCCGGATCGAGGTACAGATCGAAGAGGCGATCGATGAGGGCTCGGACGACGACGTCCTGGCTCCCGATCCGGCACCCTGGACTCAGACGGGCTACACGCCGCGGGTCAGAGCCCGCGGCATTCGCCGGAATACACCCTTCGTGACCACCGAGAGCATCGCGGCGGTCGACGCGTCGAGCGGCAACCTGACCCTGGCGATCCCCCTGGGCCAGGAGTACGAGGTGGGGCCAATCCTCAAATACTCCTTCCAGCTGGCCTACAACTCCAACGTCTGGGAAGCCCACCAGCTGTGCGGCTTCGAAGAGACGGACCTGTGCAACCTCGTGCGCAGCCGCTGGTTCTCGCTGCCCAACGCCCAGAGCAACGCCGGCCTGGGCTGGGAGCTGCACTTCGGCCGGCTCTATGCTCCGGACCCGCCGACCGGCATCTCAGGTCTCCAGGCCGTGCGCTGGCCCAACCGCGAGCCGAACACCTCGGACGAAAACCCCTGGATGTACGTGGCGCCGGACGGTGCGACGCACCGTCTCTTCGAGCTGGAGAATCGCCCGTCGGGAGCCTGGTATTCCAAGGACAGCTCGCGGCTGCGCTTGCGGCGAGTCAGCTCGACCCAGATGGAGATCGACTTTCCCAACGGCGTCCGCTCGGTGTTCCTGCAGACCGACAACAGCGGTGAGGGCACCAACTTCTGCGGCGGCGACATTTCGGGCTGCTGGCGTCTGGACAGGACCGTCGACCCGTTGGGCAATGAGGTGATGTTCTCCTATGCCCGGGCGGGATCGACCGAGACCTGGACGATCTCCGACTCGACGGGTCGTTCCCACACCCTGAAATTCGCGGTCAACACCGCGGCGACTAAAGGGGGCGACGGGGGGACCACCGGTGAATGGCGCACGCCGAACCCCTGGACCCCTGGCGTCTGGGACCAGTGGGGCGACCTGCGCCGGGTGCTGACCTCGGTGAACCTGGCAGCCTTCGACGGGACGACCGCCACCTACACCTTCGGCTACGACAAGCCGTCGCTGGCCCGCGGCTGTCCGCAGTATGGGGACCTGCTAGAAGGGGTCTTGACGACGGCGATTCTCAACCGGATTTCCTCGCCCGGCTTACAGGATTACACGATTTACACCGAGAAGCCGATGGGGACCAACACAGGTTGTGACTCGATGTCGGGCAAGGTGACCCGAGTCGACACCCCGAGCCGCGGCCGCCTGCTCTTCCAGTACCAGAACTGGGAGCACCCGACGATGTGCAACTACAGCCTCGGGGCTCAGGATGCGGAGTTCACCTACCAGAGCTTGGGTGTCTGGAAGAAGCACCGGGTCGACGCCTCGGGTGTCGCGGAGGCGACCTGGGAATATCAGAGCGTGCTGGAGTACGGCACCGGGCATAACCCGATCATCAGCGGTCCCAGCTGCCAGCATGCCGATCGGCGCAAGACGACGGTGGTGGAGCCGCTGGACACGACCTCGGCCCAGAAGCTGTGGAAGAAGACCGAGATCTTCACCTCGGTGGCCCAGGGGTCCAAAGATCCCAAGCCGAGCGACAGCGTCAACAGCTGGCGGGTCACGGATTGGGGCCTGCCCTACGACAAAGATCGGCCCTTGGCATCGGGAGACGCCAGCGGCAACCTCTTCCTGAGTCGCCAGGTGTCTCGCTGCACCAACTCCGGCGGCACCGCCTGCGGAGACGGGCCACTGGTGAAGGTGTACACCCAATACGCCAACGAATACACGGACTGCTCGAAGTTCGACGGCGAGCGTCCGGACTGCTTCAGCCGCGATTCGATCAAACTTCGGGAGCGAACCGTCTACGGCGACGGTCACTACATCGAGCAGATCTACGAGCAGCCGGACGGAGCGGGCAACTTCGGCCTCGTCACCACTCGTTCGGACTTCCAGGACACCCGACGCTACGAGGTGCTCACCCGCTACACGGTGACCGAACAGGACCTTGCGATCACTAATGGCTACATCCAGGTCGGGAATCCGAGCAGCTACTTGCCGTCAGCGGATGCCCCCTGGCTGCTGTCGCTCTACGACCAGAAGACCACCACCGCCGAGGGCCAGGCGAACTATGTCAAGGAGTTCGAATTCGATCAGGAGACCGGACTCTTGAGCTGTGAGCGGAGCTGGAAGGAACCCGGCGCCCGCTCCGGCCAAGACATCGTGGTTGTTCTGAGGCGGGGCAGCGACCCTGGAAATCTCGGCCTGCCCACCACCGAGATCGTCAGCGGCGGCGACCCGGCGAATCTCGGGACCGCCGTGATCTGCCGCACCGACGACGATGGCCCTGCCGGCGTACGCTACGACATCCACCACGAATACGAGCACCTGCAGCTGAGTCGGAGCTACCTGCCGGGCTACCCGAATTGGTACGAGGCCGACATCGACCGGAATACCGGCCTGCCGGCCGCGACCACCAACGTCTCGGACCAGCCGACGTCCTACCGCTACGACGCCCTGGGTCGCTTGACCTTGATCGACCCGTCGGAGTCGCTCGGGGAGGCGGAGACGGAGATCGTCTACAAGAATCCCGCGGATGCCGACCCGACGATGACCGAGACCCGGCGGATCGGCACGACGCAGCTCTACCAGAAGATCACTACCTACGATCATCACGGTCGGCTCAAGCAAGAGCAGGTGCGGCGTCCGACCGGAGGTGTCTCCCACGAGGCGACGATCAAGAGCTACGCCTACGATGGGCCGGGCCACCTGATCCGGGAGTCGACGTGGTACGACGAGGACCAGGGCACCGCCTACTCCACGGTCTACAGCGACTTCGAGATTCTCGGCCGTCCGCAGCGGATCACCCAGCCCAACGGCAAGGTGATCGAGCGCGACTACGGTGCCGGCAAGCATCGACTCTACGAGACCGTCCAGCAGGTGCGCACCTCCGAGGGGGCCTTCTCCTCGGCAACGACCAAGACTTACTTCGACGGCCTGGGCCGACCCTATTTGATCCAGCAGCCGGACGGTCTGTACAACCTGGAGAACACCTACGACGCCTACGGCCAGAGGATCCAGGCCAAGCGGACGGCGTCGGGCTTCACGCCTCAGAATCGCTATTATGTGCGCGATGGTCGCGGCTTCCTGGCCAGAGAGTGCCATCCCGAGTTGGGGGCTACAGGCGACGGCTGTGTCGAATACAAATACGACGCCTTCGGGCAGATCCGGGAACGGATCGACGATACCCGAACCCTGACCTACGGCTACGACTCAGGCGCCCGTCCGGTGTCGGTATGGGAAGACCAGGGTTCAGGCAACTTCCGGTTGTGGAAAGAATGGACCTGGGGCCAGACCAACGCCCCTGAGAACTTTCGCCGGGGTCGAATCGAGACCGCGGTGCGCCACAACTACCCACTGGTGCACGGTCAGCCGGTGGGTGACTACGCCGTCTACGAGACCTACGTCTACGGCGGCAAGCTGGCGAACATCAGCCGTCGCGAGACACGTCTGCAGCTCGCCGGGACCGACGAGGAGACCTTCTCGACCGGCTTCTCCTGGACGCCTCTGGGCAAGCTCGAGGGCGTCACCTATCCCGAGTGCGTGACCACCGCATCGAACGGCACCCGT
>JAAUXY010193449.1_pt1 | contig 13837 bp, 11 predicted proteins | sample 7278121 | NCBI WGS metagenome assembly JAAUXY01 (sample SAMN14350117, study PRJNA611818) | marine sediment metagenome | isolation source: surface marine sediment (1.8m) | place: French Polynesia: Moorea | collected 2018-08 | reverse complement strand
GCGTCGACGTCATCGACCTCCCCGACGTCGCGCCGTCACCGGACCCGCTCGGGGAGGTGCGCGGTGCGCTCGTCTCCCCGGTCGGCGGCTTCGACTGGGTGCGGTGGGAGCAGGCCGAGTCGGTGGCGATCGCCGTCAACGACAAGACCCGTCCGGTTCCCCACGAACACCTGCTACCACCGTTACTCGACCGGCTCGCCACCGGCGGGATCGCCGACGATGCCATCACGTTCTACGTCGCCGTCGGCGGCCACCCACCGATGTCGCCGACCGAGTTCGACGCCGTCCTCCCGGGCGACCTCGCCACGCGGTACTGGGTCGTCTCCCACGACGCCGAGGACGACGACGGACTGGTCGACCTCGGCACGACGTCCCGTGGGACACCGGTTCGGGTGAACCACTGGTTCGCCGAAGCCGACGTCAAGATCGTCGTCGGGACGATCGAGCCGCACCAGTTCGTCGGGTTCTCGGGCGGGGTCAAGACCGCGGCGATCGGGCTCGCCGGCCTCACGACGATCGATGCCAACCACACGCTGATGACCCATCCGGACTCGCTCGTCGGGACCTACGCCGACAACCCGGCGCGGCAGGACGTCGAGGAGATCGGCCGGATGATCGGCATCGACCTCGCGCTGAACGCGATCCTCGACCGTCGGCGAGCGATCGTCACCGTCCTCGCCGGCGAGCCGGTGGCGGTGATGGAGGCCGGTATCCCGCTCGTGCGCCGGCACGGCCAGGTCGCAGTGCCGCACGAGTACGCCGTCGTCGTGACGTCGCCGGGTGGGCATCCGAAGGACATCAACGTGTACCAGGCGCAGAAGGCGGTGGCGGCCGCGGCCCGGATCCTCCGGCCGGGCGGGACGATCATCCTCACGGCGGCGTGCCCCGAGGGGTCCGGGAGCCCGCACTACGAGGACTGGGTGGCCCGCAAGCGCTCGCGGGAGGAGGTGGCGGAGGCCTTCGCCCGTGAGGGCTTCCGGCTCGGTCCGCACAAGGCCTACCAGCTCGCCCGCGACACCGAGCGCGCCCGGCTCCTCGTCTGCACGGACATGCCCGACGCACTGGCGAGGAAGCTGCTCCTCGATCCGGCGCCGAGCCTGCAGTCGGCGGTGGACGCTGCGCTGGCGGACCTCGACGCCGGGGAGCGTGTGGCCGTCCTCCCCCACGCCTCGACGACCGTCCCGTACGTCGACACCGAGTCGTAGTTGTGTCAGACACGACTCCGACTCCTGACCGATCGCGTTAGCTTCGCGCCATGTCCGTCATTCCCGACTCCCACGCCGACCTGCTGACCAAGCCCGTCTTCTGGCACATCGCCACCTACGGACCCAACGACGAGCTCCAGTCGAGTCCCGTCTGGGGCGGCTGGGACGGCGAGCACTTCCTCTTCTCGCAGACCAAGACCCGCCAGAAGTACGAGAACCTGGTGAAGAACCCGACGATCGCGCTGTCCGGCGTCGACCCCGACAACCCCTACCGGTACCTCGAGATCCGGGGCACGGTCGTGCGTATCGACGACGATGCGTCCAACGAGTTCATCGACTCGATGGCCAACAAGTACATGGGCGTCGACAGCTACCCGTTCCACCAGCCGGGCGACCACCGGGTGGTGATGGTGGTGCAGCCGATGCACACCACCAAGATGGGCTGACGCTCCGGTCGCTCACTCGGGGACGCGGGCCAGGTCGTCGACGACCTCGGCGTTCGGCAGGGCGGTCAGCATGGCCGGCGGGCCGACGACCTTGCACGACCGGCTTCCTCCGCCGAGCACGACGCGCTCGCACTCCATCACCCGGTGGTCGATCCACAGCGGGAGATCGGACGGGAGCCCGAACGGCGTCACGCCGCCGATCTCCATACCGGTGACCGCACGCGTGTCCTCGGCCGAGGCGAACGAACACTTGCGAACACCGAGGCGTTTCTTGACGACCTTGTTCACGTCGAGCCGGGTGTGCCCGAGCACGACGCAGGCGGCGAACGTCGGCGGATCGCTCTTGCCGATCACCACGATCGTGTTGGCGGACTCCTCCATCGAGTAGCCGTACGCCTCGACGAACTGTGCGGTGTCAGCCAGCGCCGGGTCGCAGTCGACGATCTCGTACTCGACACCCAGGCCGGCGACGACCTCGCGCACACGTTGCTCGATCTCGTCCACCGAGGGGATCGTAGTGACGCCGTCCGTATCCTGACGGGGTGAACCCCCTCGCCGACGCCCGGTCCCGCCTGACCCGAACGGCCTTCCGCACGCTGAACTCCGTGGTACGGCCCGCGGTCGAAGCCGGGGTGGGCAATCCCCTGCCGGTCGGCGGCGGTGCGGTCGTGCTCGAGACGACGGGGCGCCGGTCGGGCGAGCCGCGGCGGGTGCCGCTCCTGGCCTCACGGTGCGGCGGCAGGCTGGTGGTCAGCACGGTACGCAGCGAGTCCCAGTGGCTGCGCAACGTCGAGGCCGACCCCGACGTCCGGGTGTGGCTCGGCGGTCGACCGAGAGACGCGGTCGCCAGCGTCAACCGCGGCCCGCTGAACACCGTCGACCTCGTCCTGACCTGACGATTCGCGTGATCATCCTGCGGACACCGGTCCGCAGATCGATCACGCGTTGGGGCTGGCGTCGACGGGGAGGCAGTCGCTGGTGCAGCCGGTCGCCGACGGCGGGGAACCCTCGGTGGCCGGGCGGTGGAGCACGGCGCCGGTCGGAGTGAAGCGCAGCGCCCCGTCGGCGCCGACCGTCGCCGTGCCGTCGACGATCAGGCTGTAGCCGCCCCGCTCGGGCGGCGGGTAGCACAGCGAGATCGACGGTCGGGCGCTGGCGTTGGCCGTCGATCCCCGACCGAGCGACATGACCAGCTCGCCGTCCTCCCAGACCGGGAGGGCGGAGACGATGTGGGGCCGCTGGTCGTCGCGCACGGTGAGCACGTAGGCGTCGCCGTAGTCGCCCGTCGCCCGCCGCAGATCGTCGAGCTCGACCGGGATACTCATACCGGTCAGCGTACGCCCTTCCCGAAATCTGCACCGGACTGCCCGCCCAGCGGGCAGAACGGGACAGAATTCGGGGAGGTCAGAGCCAGTTGGCTTCGACCCAGGCGCGGACGGGTGGGGCGAGTTGGTCGAGGTGGTCGGCGGGCGACCGGCGGATCATCGTTGCGCTGATCGGGACGTTGGCCCGCGCCGCGTCGACGACGACCGGAACGGCGCCCAGGCGCGCGGCCAGCTGCTCGACGTACCCGTCCGAGGAGAAGACCGCCGCGGGCCCGTCGCCGTGCGGCCAGTGATCGCGAAACAGCGCGATCCACCGGTCCCACAAGTCGGGGTCGGCGAAGTCGGTGCTCAACGAGTGACGCACCTCCCGCACGACCACGTCAGGATGTTGCTCGGCCAGCCAGGCGGCGCGCAGGTTGCCGGGGACCTCGTCCCGCGCAGTGGAGCTGTTGACGAAGACGACGAGCCGGTCGCACCGACCGGCCGCACGGTCGATCAGGAACGAGTGACCGAGGTGGGGTGGGTCGAACCGCCCGACGATCAGCCCGGTCGCGAACCGGGCATCGAGATCGGCCCGGTCCGTCACGAGGCAGGGTGCGGTGATGGCGCCGCCACGTCCGCCAGTTCGGAGACCACCCGCTGCCACCCCACACCGAGCGGCTCGTGCAGACCGTCGTCGTCCTCGCCGACGAGTCGGGCCGCGGCCCGCCGGGCGAGCGCCTGGGCGACGGCGTCACCTGCCTCGCGCGCGCACGCCGCAGCCCGCTTCAGGCGGTCGGCGGCGGCCTCGTCGTCCCCACGACCTGCGTCGGCGGCCGCCGCAGCGACGTCCGCCACCACCCGGTCGAGGTACGTCGCGCCCTCTTCCGCGATCACGGCGTCGGCGTCGGCGCGCGCCTGATCGCCGTCGCCGACCGTCGCCGACGCAAGGGCCCGCACGGCACGGGCGTACGGGAAGTCGACATCGATCTCGAGCAGCAGCGCCAGCGCCTCCTCGGCCCGACCGACCTGGCACAGCGCCAGCGCCAACGTGACCCGCACCTCGGACCCGTCCGCACCCATCGCCCGATTCCGCTCCACGGCGGTCTCGCCGAGCACCACCGACCGTTCGCCGAGGCCGAGGTGGACCGCCGCGCCGGCCGCCGCCATCGTCGGGAAGGCCAGATCACCGAACGCGTCGCTCAGCGACAACGCCTCATCCAACCCGCGCTCGGCCTCCTCACTCCGGCCGAGGGCGACCAGCGCCCGGATGCGAGGGGCGAGCGCCTGCACGATGCCGAACTTGTCGCCCAGATCCCGGAAGCCGGCGAGCGCCCGCCGCGAGAGCTCCTCGGACTCGGCGAAGCGGCCGGTCCAGAGCCGGATCGATGCGATCAGGGAGTCCATCATCGCCGGTGCCCACCGCTCGCCGAGCTCGACGGCGTCGGCCCGGACCTTCTTCGCCATCTCCTCGGCGGCGTCGAAGTCACGGCCGTAGAAGTGCAGGTAGGCCCGCAACGCCTCGGCCCAGCTCTGCCCGGCTCGGTCGCCGAGCTCGACGAACTGGGCGGCGGCGATCTCGAGGCGCGTCTCGGCCAGCTCGACGTCGCCGGACAGGAACGCCACCCAGGCCTGATGTTCGGTCACCCACGCCCCCGACCGCTTGTCGCCGAGCCGCTCGGCGAGCATCTCGGCCTCGTCCAGCAACCGGTCGGCCTCCCGCAGCGATCCGCCGAAGACCTCGACGAACCCCCGGTCGGCGAGCGACGTCGCCAGCTCGGCATCGTCGCCGAGGTCGCGGAAGATCTCGACGCTCGCGCCGAGCTCCTCCCGCGCCGCCCGCAGATCGCCGAGGACCTGGGCGTTCACCCCGAGCAACCGGCGGGCGACACCTTCGTGTCGCCGGTCGCCGACCGCGATCGCCGAGTCGAGGACCCTTCGGGCGTCGGAACCGGCGCGGTCGGCGTCGCGCCGCTCGGTACAGGCCTGCGCCCGAACGAGCAGCAGCTCGCGCTCGACGTCCGCGTCGGCGGTCCCGATGTCGAGCGCCCGCGTCGCGTGCCGCAGCGCCTGCCCGAACGCGCCGACGTCGAGGGAGCGGCGGGCGGACTCGAGCAGCAGCCCGACGGCCCACGGCGTGATCTGCTCCGAGATGCCGTCCACCGACCCGATCTCGGCGACCAGCTCGGCGGCCGACGCCGCGTGATGAGCGACCATGTCGACCGGGATGCCGGCGAGCCCCGACATCACCTTTGCCGTCCCCGCGTGGCGGTACGCCCGCACCTGCTTGGTCAGCGTGCGGTAGGCGACCTCGCGGACGACGTCGCTGCGGAACCGCCACCAGCCCCGGTCGACGGTGAGGAACCCGTCGGCGGCGAGCGCGTCGACGTCGGCGTGCGAGAACTCCTGGCCCATCTCCTCGGCGAACATCCTGAGGGCGTCGACCGGACCGTCGACTCCGAGCACCGCGGCGTTGTCGATGATCGCCCGGGAGGTCGGCGACAGGCGATCGAGCCGGGCGGCGATCAGTGCCCGCAGCGAGGTGGGGAGCTCGGAGCTGCGCGGGTTCTCGCACGCCAGACCGGCGAGCTCGGTGAGGAACAGCGGGTTGCCGCCGCTGCGCTCGTACAGCCGGCTGGCGAGCACCGGGTCGGGTGCCGACCCGAGCACGGCGTCGACGAGCTGGTCCGCCTCGGGCCGCGCCAGCGGGTCGAGCGGCATGCGCACCGTGACCGGGTGGTCGTCGGGCGGTGGCCAATCGATCACGGCGTCGTCGCGCTGGGCGGTGATGATCAGTACGGGCCGGTCGACGAGCGAACGTGCGACGCGGTGCAGCAGGTCGATCAGCAGCGAGTCGGCCCACTGCAGGTCGTCGATCCAGATCACGACCGGGCCGACACGGCTGCGGCGGCGCAGGCCCTCGACCATCAGCTGGAACAGGGTCTCGCGGGCCTGCGCCGGCGGCACGTCGTCGAGCCCGGACGGGCGCCCGCTGAGGTGCAGCACCGCCTCGACGAACCACTCGAGCACCGGGTCGTCGACATCGAACCCGTAGTGCTTGACGCCCTTCTCACGGCTGATCTCGCGCAGGCGCTCGACCGAGATGTCCTCGTCGAAGTCCAGCCGCCGAAACAGCGCCGACGTGATCGGCGACCACACGTTGTTCTCGCCGTAGGGCGCGCAGGCCCCGGCGAAGACCACCCCGTCGGGGCCGGGGAAGTCCTCGAGCGCTTCGGCGACGAGCCGCGTCTTGCCGGCGCCGGCCTCGCCCGTGACGGCGACCACCGCGCTGCGTCCGGCCGACACCATGCCCATGATCGACGCGAGCAGCTCGCGCTGCTCGATGCGACCGACGAACGGGGCGTCGGTGCGCACGCCGATCGTCGGCGCATGTGGCTCACGACCGGTCACCCGCCAGACCATCTCGGTCTGTTCCCGACCCCGCACGTCGAGCGCGTCGACGGGTTCGCGCAGGATCTCCTTCGACGCCAGCGCAGCCGTCGAATCCCCGATGTAGACCTCGCCCGGCGGAGCGAGCGCCTGGATCCGCGAGGCGACGTTGACCACGTCACCCATCGCCGTGTAGTCGTCGGTGCCGCCGACCCGCCCGACCAGCACCTCGCCGGTGTTGACGCCGATCCGCAGCTGCACCGGACGGGTCAACCCGTCCGGCTCGCGCACGAAGGTGTCGAGCGACTCGTGCATCTGGAGCGCAGCGCGGATCGCCCGGTCCGGGTCGTCCTCGTGGGCGATCGGCGCGCCGAACAGCGCCAGGATCCCGTCGCCGAGCACCTTGTCGACCCGCCCGCCGTACTCGACGATGTCGGCGATCAGCCGCTCGAAGGCGGCGTCGACGAGCCGCTTGGTCCGCTCGGGGTCGAGAAACTCGACGAGCCCGGTGTAGCCGGCGATGTCGGCGAACAGCACGGTGACCAGCCGCCGCTCCTCACCCGCGGTCGTGACCACCTCCAGCCCGCAGAACGGGCAGAACTTCGCACCGTCCGGTAGCGGCCGTGAGCATGAGGCGCAGGCCATCAACCCTTGATCGTACGGTGGATCACCCCCGAGACGGACGGGGGTTACCCGAGGTGTCGCTAGCGTCGTGGACGATGCCGCGGCCCCACCCGATCCGCTGGTTGCGCGAGCACCCCCGTGCCGCAGACCTGCTGCTCGCCCTCCTGGTCACGGCGGTCGCACTGACCGCTCACTTCGCAGAGTCGGACGCCGACGACCGCAACATGCTCGAACCGACGTGGTGGTCACCACTGCTGGTGGTCGCAACGGCGTTCCCGGTCTACTGGCGGCGGACGTTCCCGCTCCGCTCCGGGCTGTTCGTCGTGGCCGCCCAGTGCATCGCACTGTCGATCGAGGTGAACGGTGCGCCGTTCCTCGGCTCGACCGTCGCCGTGTACTCGATCGGGGCCCACAGCAGCGGGCACCGACGGGCGCGCGCCCTGGTGGCGATCTCCGGCATGATCGCCCTCCTGTTCGTGGCCGGCTGGATCGACGGCCAGAACCTGATCGGCGAGTTCATCGGCACCGTCGCGATCCTCGTCACCGCCTTCGTCCTGGGCGACAACATGCGCCGCCGCCGCGACCACCTCGCGTCGCTCGCGGAGCGGGCCGAACGGGCCGAACGCGAGCAGGAGCTGCTCGCCGAGCAGCGGGTCAACGCGGAGCGGACACGGATCGCCCGCGAGCTGCACGACGTCGTCGCTCACTCGGTCAGCGTGATGGTGATCCAGGCGGCGGCAGCGCGCCGCAACCTCGACGCCTCGACCGAACGGGCCGAGGACGCGCTGGCCGCAATCGAGGAGACCGGCCGCCAGACGATGACCGAGCTGCGGGGCATCCTCGGTGTTCTCCGCCAGTCCGACGACGCCGGACCGGAGCGGTCGCCGCAGCCGACCCTCGCCGACATCGATGCGCTGCTCGGGCGTGACCAGGACCTCCCCGTCGAGCTGGCCGTCGACGAGCCGATCGGCGAGCTGCCCCACAGCGTGATGCTCACCGGCTACCGGGTCGTGCAGGAGGCGCTCACCAACGTCCGGCGCCACGCGGGGCCCGTCGAACAGGTCGAGGTGCGGGTCCGCCGCGACGAGGACCGCCTGCTGGTCTCGATCACCGACGACGGGCGTGGTGCAGCCGCCGACGACGCAGGACCCGGCTACGGCATCGTCGGGATGAAGGAGCGGATCGCGGCGATGGGCGGCGACATCGACGTCGGGCCGCGCATCGGCGGTGGTTGGCAGGTGCAGTTCTCGATCCCCGTCGAACAGCACGCCGCGACCCGCCCCCGTGAGACGACCGCATGATCCGGGTGATGCTGGTCGACGACCAGGAGATGGTGCGGGTCGGGTTCCGGATGATCCTCGAGGCCGACGACGACATCACGGTCGTCGGGGAGGCGGCCGACGGGGCCGAGGCGGTCGAGCTGGTCGAGCGGGCGCGGCCCGACGTCGTCCTGATGGACGTGCGGATGCCGCGGATGGACGGCATCGAGGCCTGCGAGCGCATCTGCCGGCCGGACGGCGGGCCGGCGACCGGCGCCCGTGTGATGATGCTGACGACGTTCGACCTCGACGACTACGTCCACGCCGCGCTTCGCGCCGGCGCCAGCGGGTTCATGCTGAAAGACGCTCCCGCCGAGCAGCTCGTCGACGCGATCCGGGTGGTCGCCAACGGCGATGCGCTGCTCGCGCCTTCGGTCACCCAGGCGCTGATCGACGAGATCGCTCGTCGGCCTGCCGGCCAGCCCGACGCCTACCCGGGCATCGACGACCTGACCGACCGCGAGCGCGAGGTGATCAAGCTGATGGCCAGAGGGCTGTCCAACGGCGAGATCGCCGAACAGCTCTACCTCGGCGAAGCGACGATCAAGACCCACGTCGGCCGCATCCTCGCCAAACTCGGCGCCCGCGACCGGGTGCAGGCCGTCGTCGCCGCCTACGAGTCCGGCCTCGTCGTCCCCGGCGACCACTGACCCGAGGGCTCAATGGCGAAGCCGTTGAGTACGGAGGGGACCGTCCCCGCAGTCACCAGAAGTCCGGCCAAGGAGGCCCGACCTCGCCCTGCGAGCAGTTCGCCGGACCCCGCCGCGGGCAAGGTGAGACCCTCGGGGCCTGGCCCCGAGGGTCTCAACTCAGACCGGAGGCGGACCCGGTTCCACTTGCGGGGGGATGCACGGGCGCCGGATCGGAGAGAGGCTGACCCCATGAGCGCCCCCATGTCCCCTCCCGCCCCGTCCGCGCCCTCGCCCGGCGCCGTCGCAGCCGCCGGTGCGATCGACGCCGTCAAGACCTACGGCATCGGCGACGCGCAGGTCCACGCCCTCGACGACGTGACCGTCTCGTTCGAGGCGGGCAAGTTCACCGCCATCATGGGTCCGTCCGGGTCGGGCAAGTCGACCCTGCTGCACTGCCTCGCCGGGCTCGACTCGCTGACGTCGGGCGCGACCTACATCGGCGACACGTACCTCGCGTCGCTCGACGACAAGGAGCTCACCGAGCTGCGCCGCACCGCCGTCGGGTTCGTGTTCCAGGCCTTCAACCTGATTCCGACGCTGACGGCAGAGGAGAACATCCGGCTGCCGATGATGCTCGGCGGCGAGACCGGCGACCAGGAATGGATCGACCACGTCGTCGAATCCGTGCGGTTGGGCGACCGGCTGAAGCACCGCCCGAGCGAGTTGTCGGGCGGCCAGCAGCAGCGCGTCGCCGTCGCCCGCGCCCTCGCATCGCAACCGAAGATCATCTTCGCCGACGAGCCGACCGGCAACCTCGATTCCAGCACCGGCGCCGAGATCCTCGACTTCATGCGGCGCGCGGTGCGCGAGTTCGGGCAGACGATCGTGATGGTCACCCACGACGCCAACGCCGCGTCGTACGCCGACCGGGCGGTGTTCCTCGGCGACGGCAAGATCGTCAGCGAGCTGCAGGATCCGACGGCGGACTCGGTCCTCGACCGCGTGCGCGAGCTCGGACACTGACATGGCGTTCCGATCCACTGCGCTCATCGCGCGCAAGAGCATCCGGGCCCGGTTGGGCAGGACCATCGTCATCGCGCTGGCGATCACCGCCGGTGTCTCCTTCGTCGTCGGGTCGTTCGTGCTGGCCGACAGCCTGCGAGCCGTCTTCGACGACCTGTTCTCGGAGCTGTCAGAGGACGTCGACCTCGAGGTGCGCAGCGCCCAGGAGTTCGAGGACAACGACGGCAACGCCCGCGAGCCGATCGACCTCGCCATCGCCGACGAGCTCGTCGGCATCGAGGGGATCGAGATCGTCGAGCCGACGCTGACCCGCTACGCCCAACTCGTGGTCGACGGCGACGCGGTCGTCGCCGCCGGTGGGCCCGTCCTCGGCGTCTCGTGGGAAGGCGACGACGGCATCCAGGGCGTCACGATCAAGGAGGGTGTACCCCCCGAAGGCGCCGACGAGCTGGCGATCGACAAGGCGACCGCCGACCGCGAGAGCCTCGAGGTCGGCGAGACCGTCGCCTACCTGACCGACACGGGGAGCCACAGCGGGACGATCACCGCACTGATCGGGCTGGGCGATGCGGACAGCTTCGGCGGCGCGTCGCTCGTGGCCCTCGACCTCGAGACCGCCCTCGTCCGGTTCGGTGCCGAGGGCAAGGTCGACGCCATCGACATCAAGCTCGCCGAGGGAGCCGACGAGGCGGCGGTCCGCAGCGACATCGAACAGATCCTGCCGCCGCGCACGGAGATCATCACCGGCGAGGAGCTCGCCGAGGAGGCGTCCGACGCCGTCGGGGTCTTCGTGGACTTCTTCCAGATCTTCCTGCTGGTCTTCGCGCTCATCACGGCGTTCGTCAGCACGTTCATCATCTTCAACATCTTCCAGATCACGATCGGTCAGCGGCTGCGCGAGCTCGCGCTGCTGCGGGCCGTCGGTGCCTCGGCGAAGCAGGTGCGCCGGATGATCACGGCCGAGGCCTTGATCCAGGGCGTGCTCGCGACCGTGCTCGGGTTCGGCGGCGGGCTGCTCGTCGCCCGGGGGATCGTGTTCCTGTTCAACCAGGCCGGCGCCGGGTTCCCGGCGCCCGACACGGTCATCTCGATCTGGACGATCGTCGCCGCAGTGGTCGTCGGCGTGGGCGTCGCGCTGGTGTCGGTGCTGCTGCCGGCCTTCCGGGCGAGCCGCATCCCACCGGTCGCCGCCATGCGGCCCGAGCTCGGCTTCGACGCACTGCGGCCGCGACAGCTGGTCGTCGGTGCGATTCTGACCGTCGTCGGCGGGATCATGTTCCTCTACGGCCTGTTCGGCAACGTCGAGGGTGGGATCCCACTGGCGTTCTTCGCCGGTGGCGGCGCGCTGCTGCTGTTCCTCGGGGTCGCCAGCCTGTCGTCGACCGTCGCCCGTCCGGTGACCCGGTGGCTCGGCTGGCCGGTCGAGAAGCTGTACAAGGTCGCCGGCGCCCTCGCCCGGCAGAACGTCGCTCGCGCCCCACGCCGGACGTCATCCAGTGCGGCCGCGCTCATGATCGGCGTGGCCCTGATGAGCGGAGCGGCCGTGTTCACGTCCTCGCTGCGGGCCAGCCTCGCGGCGACGCTCGAGGACACGATCGCCGCCGACTACATCGTCACCGACGACAGCTTCCAGGGGTTGTCGCCGGTCGTCGCCGAGACGCTCGCCGACGTGCCCGAGCTCGACGCCGTCACGCCGGTGCGCGGTGGCGCCGGGTTGATCGATGGCGACCAGAAGGCGTTCGGCGCCATCGACCCCGTTGCGTTCGAGAAGCTCGTCGACGCCGACCTCCAGGCCGGCACGATCGGTGGACTCGGCACGAATGAGGTGCTCGTTCACTCCGACCCGGCCGAGGACCTCGACCTGGTGGTGGGCACGACGCTCGACGTCACCTACCAGAACGGCGTGATGGGCGAGCTCACGGTGGCAGGCATCTACGGGGACGCGACCTTCGGGAACTGGCTGATCAGCTTGGACACGTTGGAGGGTGTCAGCGACGCCCCGGCGCGAGACTTCTTCATCATCGGCAAGCTCGCCGACGGCATCACGCCAGAGGCCGGCGACGCCGCGGTCACGGCGGCGATGGACGAGTTCCCGCAGGCCAACGTCCAGACCAACGCCGAGTTCCGCGACGCGCAGGAGGCCCAGCTCAACCAGTTCCTGATCATCTTGTTCGCGCTGCTGCTCCTCGCGGTGGTGATCGCGATCGTCGGGATCTCGATCACGCTGGCGCTCGGGGTGTACGAGCGCACCCACGAGATCGGCCTGCTCCGTGCCGTCGGCATGAACCGCCGCCAGACGCGCAAGTCGGTGCGGTGGGAGGCGGTCATCGTCTCCACGTTCGGCGCCCTCGTCGGGATCGTGCTCGGGACGTTCCTCGGGATCGCGCTCTCGCTGGCGATGCCCGAGGACATCATCGACCGGCTGGCGTTCAGCCCGTTGATCATCGCGATCATCCTCGTCGGCGCCATCCTCGCCGGCCTGCTGGCGTCGCTCTACCCCTCCTACAAGGCGTCCAACATGGACGTCCTCGACGCCATCGCCACCGGCGAGTGAACGCCCCCTCCGGTGAGAGTTCCTGCGACCCCTCCGCAGGAACTCTCACCGCAGGGGCGGGTAGAACGGGGTGATGGCGCTCGACCCGAACGATCTGTCCGACGAGGTGCTCGGCTTCCTCGCCGAGTACCACCTGGCCACCCTGACGACGGCGCGCGCCGACGGTTCCCCGCACGTCGTCGCCGTCGGGTTCAGCTACGACGACGAGGCCCGGATCGCACGGGTCATCACCTGGGCGGCGTCGCAGAAGGCCCGGAACGCCGAGCGGATGGAGGCGGCCGGGCAGCGGGCGGCGGTGTCCCAGGTCGACGGCGGGCGCTGGTTGACCCTCGAGGGTCCGGTGCGGCTCGTCTCGGACCCCGCCGGCGTCCGGCCCGGGGTCGAGGGCTACGCCGCCCGGTACCGGGAGCCCAAGCAGCGCGACGACCGCGTCGTCATCGAGATCGACGTCGACCGCATCCTCGGCCGCGCGTAACGCTGAGTGTCTGACGCTCAGCGTTACGTCAGCCGGCGTCGCGGTTCCAGGGGAGGTCAGCGAGAAACTTGGCGGCCGCCGGGTGGGGGTCCATCGGCGTGTCGTCGGATCGCGTCCGGTGGCGCGGGTCGTGGTGGAGCTGGCACCCGGGGCACCAGTAGAGCAACCGGTTGTGACGGCCGGTCCGCCGGGAATCGATCGTCTCGCCGCACCGCGGGCACCGCTGGCCGTTGCGGCCGTAGACGGCGAGGCCGCCCTTGACGTCGGGGGCGGTCACGCGTGCCGGCCCGGCGAGATTGGCCCGCAACATCGTTGCGGCCGTGTTGACGACGCGGACCGCGTCGTGCTCGGTCAGCGCCTCGACCGGAGCGAACGGGCTCAGCTCGGTGGCCCACAACACCTCACACCGGTAGACGTTGCCGACCCCGCACATCACCCGCTGGTCGAGGAGGACCTCCCCCATCCGTTCCTCGCCGTCGGGGTACGCAAGCAACATGTTGACGACCGACGCGAGATCCGTGTCGGGCTTGCACAGGTCGGGACCAAGCCGGCCCATCCCGGGATGGCGGCGCCGGTCCGGAGCGAGATACGTCTCGACCGTCGGCGCGTTGAAGCACACGGCGACCCACTCGGCGACCTCGATCGCCGCCCGCATCTGCCGGTACGGCTTCCGCCACTGGTCGCCCGTGCGATACAGGTGCCACGAACCCGTCATCCGCATGTGGGTGTGCAGGATCATCCCGTCGTCCCACTCGATCTCGAGGTGCTTGCCGTGGCTCTCGACCCGCTCGATGATCCGCCCCGCCTGGGGCGTCGGCCCGACGAGTCGGGGGGCGTCGAACCTGATCATCGGCTTGCCGGCGAG
>JAAUXY010128520.1_pt1 | contig 13839 bp, 9 predicted proteins | sample 7278121 | NCBI WGS metagenome assembly JAAUXY01 (sample SAMN14350117, study PRJNA611818) | marine sediment metagenome | isolation source: surface marine sediment (1.8m) | place: French Polynesia: Moorea | collected 2018-08 | reverse complement strand
CTCCGGGGATCCGCCTCGGTTGGACGCGATAACGGGCACACCCATCGAGTAGGATTCAAGGATGCTTCTCGGAATCGGTTCACCCCAAAGCGATGGCACTACGAGTACATCCACTTGGTTAAGAAGCTCGGAAGGTTCACGGAAGCCGAGGAAGCTTATTCGACCATCTATGTTCATCCGTCGCAACGACTCTTTGTATTCATCACCTCCATCGCCCGCTATTAACAACTCCCATTGGTGGTCTCCCAACCGCTTGGACTGGGACACTAAGAGTTCGATACCTTTGTGAGGCGCCAAAGAACCCAAGTATCCAAACCTGATCTTGTCGTGACTCTGTGTGCTCTGCCTTTTACTGCGTATGGCAGAGTCGGTTGGTAGCACGGGATTTCTGATAATCGTCCTGACCCGCGTTTTGCAGAAAGCACCGTGCACAAGATGAATATTGGAGACGTACTCGCTAGCCGGAACAAACGCATCCACTCGCCGTGTCATGCGGATGCGGTGTACACTGTAATAACGGCAAACACGGCATTGCTTGTCGCAGTTTTTACCATTGCTAAATAATGAACCTCTGCGGCACAACAAATAATAATCGCGTGGCGTGTGTACAATCGGAATTTTGTAAGTTTTTACTGCCCGCCAGACAGCTACTGAAAAGCCTAGGAGATTATTGGTGTGGACGATATCGGGTTTTTCATGATCCAATATCTTAGAAAATGCACGTTCCATAAAAGGGTTCCAAATATCGATGGCCTGCCAAATTGGGGGCAGAAACCGACGTATCTTTCCAAATGGCCAGTAGATATTTTTCAGCGGGACATAATGAACTCGCACATCATCGTGTAAAGAACAATACGCATTTCTTTTCGGCGTTGTGGTGGCAACAGCGACGTCGTACCCCTCGTGTACTAGGGCCTTGGCTATAGTTTGAACAGATTTTTCTGCGCCACCGACTTGGTAAGGGTAGTAAAGTGTATTAACGAAAAGTACACGCATTATTTCCTTACCTTATCGGACGTTGTTACAACAAACAACAACAATTATGGCTTCTCATAAAAATAACGTTACATCGATATTTACTGATCCTACCGTTTATCATAACTGGCTCTAACTATTTTCTCAGCTTTAATGGGGTCGTAACTACTTAGCCTGTCATGGCCGACGCTTTTCAAGACCGCCAGAGGTCATGGAGGAACTCTGTCGCGCGTATTAGGATGAATTTACAGCGTATCTTGAAAAGCGTTCGCCATGACAGGCTTTTCTAGATAGCTGAGTAGTTACAAGAGGTCAATGTTAAATATCAGGACTCCGAGTGGCTACTTGATAAGACGGTGGATGGAATTGTGCTTGGACTTAGTATTATTTCCTATATCCGTATAAAGTAACAATAAGGGTTGCGAATGCTACTCTTACTTATCAGTTCGTTCATCGGAAAAAGCAAAGATTTTGCGAGCAATTGGTTCCTTAGAGCTAAGAGAACCAGTATATATGCCACTTACAAAATTTTTTTGGTGGTGCTTCAATGGTGTTTATGGTTAAAAAAAACGATTTGAGTAGGATATTTGTGACTACTTAGCTATCCCTAGAACGCCATACTCATCTGAGTAGTTAAGGATATTTTACAAATGAATTTATCATGAGATCGATCGATAGAATCATAGCGCCTTATAAAAATTTCGGGGGATAATGGCTGACACTACGCTGCGATGCATCCATTGTAGTAGTGGCGAAGGCTGCGCATGATCATTTCATATCCAGCTTTTAGATCATACCCAAACGCGAGAACGCTTGGTTTTATAGATAGGCTTTAAAGTAATGTTATAAATTATGTTGCGAATTGGTATAGATGGCCAATCCCTGGAGAGCAAATTTACGGGGATTGGCAGATACGTGTACGAGCTTTGTAAGCAACTCAATGTGAAATTACCATATGCTCATTTTTTTGTTTATGGTAAGTCAGCGATGGAACAACCTGTAGATTCCAGAAGATGGCATTACAGAACTGATACGAGCTTTTTAACACGATATATGACGAGTTATATGTGGCTTAAATTCCGATGTGGGTCGCTTTGTCAAAAGGATGATTTAAATGTCTTCTGGGCGAATAGAACTCTTGTACCAAAGTTGAAAGCGAGTGTGAAAGTAGTATCAACTGTGCACGATCTAAACTACAAAATTGTTCCAGAAACAATGCCGCTTGCTAATCTGTGGGCTCATCGCTTTTATTTTAAAAAAGATGTCATGCGCGCAGATTTTGTGTTAGCAAACTCTAGAGGAACTGCGTCTCGCCTGTATAGTTTGTTAGGTTGCAGGACAGACGGAATAGTGCAGCCTTCTGTAAGAGCGGATTTTGGATCCGTCAGGCCTAACGAAGTAAGCGACACCTTAAAGGCTTACGGTATTTTAACTCCGTATTTGTTATCAGTTGCGACTCGAGAGCCACGGAAAAATCTTTCGGTATTGATAGAGTCATTTTTATTGATGAAAAGCGAGGGATTACTCCCTAGGCATACCTTAGTATTAGTTGGTGGAGAAGGATGGAAGCAGAGTAAGTTGCTTGAGTTGATTGGGAAAGATAACCATGATAATGGGATTGCCTTACTTGGGTTTGTTGCCGATGAAAATCTTCCAGCTCTTTATAAAGGGGCTGATGTCTTTATTTTTCCGTCACTATATGAGGGTTTTGGTATTCCTATACTCGAAGCACGGGCGAGTGGGACTATGGTTGTAACAACTGACATCCCAGAACTTCGAGAAGCAGGTGGTAACGATTCCATCTATATACCCCCAACACATGAAGGTATTCGGCATGGCATCTTATCAGCTTTGTCTAAGAAGCGGGCAGCTAAGAAAGAAAAAAGTTTGTCGACGTGGGCAGAAAATGCGGAGATTTTGGCCGCTGCGTTGACCGACAGGCCTATAAAAAAGAAGTGAGATTATACAGTATTAATAATTCACTGGTGATTACTACATTTGCACTCGGACGGTAAGACTAGGCATGAAAGACCTTACATAGTTGCATTTATAGATTCAGATGTCTCGTAAAGTAGAGACAGGTAAAGCCTTCTGTATTGACTCATGACCTTTTCTTCAGAGAATTGTTGTATAACACGTTTGCGAGCTAAGATACTTATTTTTTTCCATAAATCTGAATCGGAGGCGAGTCGACGAGCTGCGCAAGCGAACTCTTCCACATCATCTTGAGTACACAGAATACCTGTTTCATCATTGATAATAATCTCTCTCAAGGCGGATCCGTGGGTTGCAATAACTGGAATTCCACATGCTTGCGCTTCCAAGGCGGCCAGTCCGAAACCTTCAAGTCGTGAAGGAAATAATAGTGCATCGCATTCTTGATATAAACGTACCATTTCTCTGGTTGTCGATACTGGACCGACTGGCATCATATTAGCTGGTAGATCATTTTTGACTCTCTCCGTGCGGAGGCCCGTTGTATAAAGTAATTCATAGTCCGGCCCGAGAAGTTGCATAATCTGCGGTAATAGATCCGTGCCTTTTCGCTTACCCCAATTGCCTACAAAGAGCAAACGAAATGGGCGGTGTGGCTTATTGTTGGCTGTTGGCAAAAACAAATTTGTGTCAATCCAGTTTGGTATGATGGCAGGTTCTTTTAATCCGAATACTGCGGATGCGGAATTCGCCGTATAAGCGCTTACCGCGGTGATAATAGTAGCCGCTGAAAACGATGCCCGCTCACACCGCTTAATCCAGAGGCTGTGGTAGGCATGTTGTAGCCAGGTTTTGTGAGAAGCGAGGGCGTGATCGAGGACACAATGATGGACTGTCACAGCAAGGGGTATTCCACGTCGTCGAAACGCAAAAGCATTCCAACTGTTGGCATGAATGACAGTAGTGTCTTTTGGGGGTCGAACACTCCGTAACAAATCTGGTACAAACTCAAAACCTTTGTTAAACCAGGTGATTTCTGTCTCGAAGCCATGTTTGTTCAGCGCCTCTGCTAGCCGTTGAGTGAAAACGTCCGCTCCACTTTGTGCCTTAATCGCTGGGAACCAAACTTTGATATTGGAAGGTGAAGATACTATGTGCATAAAATCCTTGGAGCTACAACTGCTTATTCTTTAACAATAATGATCGAATCAGGTAACGGATTTCGTGGTTGCTTCCTTTAATATTAAGCTACTATATTGAGCTCCAATCTGTTTCCAGTCGAAATTTTTAATTACTCTTTGGTGGCCTGCCTCACTTATTTTCGATCTCAATTCTGGTTGCTCAAGAAGGTAAGCGATTTTCTCTGAAAGGTCTTTGGAATCTTTAGGGCGAGTGAGCATACCTGTTTCTCCGTCTTTTATATTCTCATGTATCGCTGGAAAATCGCTTGCAATTACTGGGCACTTGCAACCTAATGCCTCCACAATCACGAGACCAAAGCCTTCGTGATCAATCGAGGGTATTACAGTAATCGTTGCTTGCTGGTAAAGAGGTGCAAGCTTATCATGAGTTATAGCACCGAGAAACTTTAGCTTGTCTATTACTCTAAGTTTTCTCGCAAGTGAACGTATTTTTTGTTCTTCGGGTCCCGTTCCTGCTATAACGAGTTCAACTTGAGGACATGTGTGATTAATGGATGGCAATGCTTCAATAAGAAAACTTAGTCCTTTTTTTTCAACGAGTCTTCCGACAAATAATAGGGTTGCGGCTTTGCGTTTGACTTGGGATGAGGGACGAAAAACATTATTTAAATCGGTTCCCATCGGAATAACGTAGACTTTATCAAGATTAATGTCTAATTGTTCAAGCGACTTTTTCATGGCATTACTGACTACTGTGATTGCATCAGATCGCTCGAGAATCCACTGCTTAGCCTTATTAAGCAGTTTACCTGTTAATGCGTAAAGATCTGAGCCATGTGAGCTACAGATAACGGGAATTTTTCTAGTCGATAATAGTTTAATCAATACCGCCACCAATCCTTGAGGGAGAATCCAGTGTGCATGAATTATGTCGATTTGGTTTTTCTTAATAATCTTTAAGGCTGCTATAGTTTGAGCGAATATAAATAGAGGAATTAGTCCAGCTCGTAATGGATTCCTACGTAATTTAGCTAATATGCCGCCTTCGTAAGCCAGTGTTTCCCATTTGGATGTAAAGTATCTGAATCGAGTAATGTAGATTCCTTGTATGGTTTCCTGCAGTTTTGCTCCGTGTACGTGGGGGGAAAGTACATAGACCTCAAAATGCTTAGATAACTGCACACACAAGTCAAATATAAAGCGGGGTTCGCGATCACTGTTCCAGCGAGGAAATGTTGAGGTTAGGACCAAGACCCGAAAGCGGCTCTTCGATTTTTGCTGTATTTCTGGCGTGAAGTCTGTATTCAAATTAATTGATTTTGTTTGGTTACTACCGGAGTCTTATATCACAATTTTGCAAAAGTTTATAATGCAGAGTGGCGTTCGCATTGAAGGAAATTCTCCTTAGTCCCCAATTGTAAAACTTGGGGTAGCTAAACGTAATACTGATTTTGCAGTAGTTAAATTAACCCACCTAACTAGCTTTATTGCATGTCAAAATATATATTCTTGTTCTGTTCTTAATTGTTATGGATGGTGTTTATCCAATTTGGGTTAATTGGTTTTATGGCGAGTTTAGATAGAGATAATTCGCCGATTTACAGTTCATTTTTGAGTGTTGGTATAAAGAAGATTAGATATCTGTTCAGAGAGCAATCCGATCATAAAAATGATTACTGAAGTTACTAGTAATAGGACTCCCATATTAGTAAAGCGTCCTTGCATAAAATAGGTGTAAAGATAATAGCCTATTCCTGAAATAAAAAAGAACGCACTGACGGGTAGAAATATTTTTAACGGCGAATATAAAGTTCCAATACGAAAAATAATCAATAAAAAGCGAATACCGTCCTTAACCAGTTTTATATGGCTCTTCCCCAGGCGTCTTTCAGCATTAATGGGTACATAAGCAACTGCATAACCACTGCGGAAAAATGCCATCGTGATAGTGGTTGGGTAGGAAAATCCATTAGGCAACAAATGGATAAAATCTTTAAACAGATCAGCCTTAACGGCTCGAAAGCCGGAGGTTAGATCGTCAATCCTGTGCCCTGTGACCATACTTGCAATGCGATTGTATAGTTTATTTCCGAACCTTCGGTATTTGCCTGCATGTGTATTGCTGTTACGTGAACCGATGACCATGTCATAGCCCTCGTGCAGTTTCTCCAATAACTCTTGAAGATCTTCAGGGCGATGTTGGCCATCAGCATCCATAAAAATAAGTATGTCTCCTTTTGCAGAACGGGCACCGGTCTTAATGGCTGCGCCATTACCTCGGGAATAATGATGGGTAATGAGCGTAACGTTATGCTGTTTACACACCTCAGCAGTATTGTCGGTAGAGGCATCGTTAACCACGATTATTTCTGCATCAGGTAGCTGGTTTTTTATTGAAGGCAGGGTTTTGCTTAAGCCTTGAGCTTCATTTTTTGCGGGAAGTATGATGGTTATCATCATGGCAATTTACCTAAACCTTCATTGAAATTTTAGTTACGTGTGGGATGTGTATACTTAATTGCGTAATTCACTTTTCTTTTTTTGTAACTACTTAGCCTAGCATGGAAAAACCGCTTTGCGAGACCGTCGCAGGCCATGGATGGCCTCTCTAGTGGGTACATGGAGGTATTTACAGCGACTCTAGCAATGCAGCTTCCATACTAGGATTTTAGAAGTAGCTGATTAGCCACCTTTTTTAGATCTTCTACTATTTACACAGCTGAGTTTGTTGGTGCTAATTATTTGGACGTTATAGCTTGTTCAAGCAATTGTTGCTGCTGATCAATTCGCTTTGCGAAATGATTATAGGTATCCTGCTGCTTAGCTAATTCGATTTGCTTGCTTGCGATTTGGTATTTTTTAGTTGCAATTAGCAAGTTGGCGTAGTTAAGATGAGTTTGAGGACTCTTAGGATCGTTTTTAACAGCTTGTTCTGCAAAATAAATAGCACCTTCAATATTACCTAGCGTTACCAGATGTTGAGTTATTTCTGTCAGAACATGCGCTTTTTGAACAGCCCTGAGTGTAGGGTTTTCCAATATGGCGCGAAATAGTACATTAAGAGCGACGGGGGGAAGGGCACAGGGACCCCTTTGTTTACACTGATTGAGTAAGATAAGTGAATTTACTGTGGCAGGTGAGAGTGTGTCTTCTCGGAGCCTTTGTGCAAGCTCTGTTAACTGTTTTTTATCGACCGGTTTTCCTTCCCTGTCATCGAGCACAAGAAGTGCGAACCGGCCTGCCAGATTATAGTTTTCTGTAGCTGCGGCTTGTTCAAAGTGGTGTCGCGCTAGTGCTAAGTGATGCGTTTCATTGTCTGTCATGGCCGCGAGCTCAAAGTATACTTTCCCAGCATAGATGTTACTTCGTGCAGAATCTGGGTGGTGTTCAACATTAACCAATGCAAGGTCAACATGATTAGACCAGTTCTCGGCTCGTACGGCGGTGTTTATGGTAAGCACCGCGATGATGGCGCCAGCCAAGCCATGGCGTAGCTTTGTTACGGAACCATTTTTAGCAGCATACAGAAGATAGTAAAAAACCGGTAGTAGCAGTCCGTAGCTAGCTAAGTAGTTGCGATGTTCATGAGCAATTTCAAGAGCAAAAACAGTTGACTCCATACTGTGGCAAGCGAAAAAAAACAGCGTGCCAAAAGCGAGCAACGGCGCAATCTTGCGTATCGCTATGGCACTGATAATAACGGCGGCTATCCCAATAAGCGCAGGTAAGGTTGTGTAAGGAGATAGGAAGTGTTCCGATAATTGGATATCATCGTGATATAAACCCATTCGGGTGATATCGGGGACGAGAATCATGTTGATGTAGAACCAAAGTACTCTTCCTTCGGTTAGTATGCGTTGCATTAGGCTAAAATCACGGTAATTATAGCCGTTCAACCACCACTCAGGGTTAATAATCAGATAGAAAATGAGGGCTGTAGCGGGTAATAAGACAGTGATCGTGGCAAAGGAATATAAAAATATACGCGTCTTTTGTTTAGGTGCACAAAATCCAAGAATAAGCCACTCTATAAGAAAGATGTAGACAGGTAAAAGTACTCCATTTTCCTTGCTGAATGCGGCTAAGGCACCGAATAAAGAAATTCCAATCAAGATGTGAGCTGCGCCATGTTTGTCTGATAATTGTTGTCTACGGCCCCATATATAGAAGATTAAACCCCATACCGTAAAAAGCATTGCGAGGCTGTTCATGCGTTGCACGATATACAGCACGCTGGTTAAATTAAAGGGGTGGAGTAACCAAGCCGCGGCAACCGCAAGGCTAATGAGAAGAATCTGCCGCTCCTTCAGGGGTAACCTCAACTTGAGGTTGTAGGATTGCAGCAGAAGAACAGTCAAAAGTATCAGACTGAGACCTGTGAGAAGGTGAATCGCGAGGTTGGTGAGTTTGAAATAATAAGGATCAAGTCCTGTGCTAATATGGTTTAACGCAAAGCTGAACATAGCGACGGGACGTTTGAGTGGCCCGGCATCTGAAGAAAAGGTTGCGGCCTTGATTTGATTTAAATCGAGTTGATCGGCATGCAGCGCTTTGTTTAGGGTAATATTGAAACTGTCGTCAAACAGGAAACCACCATTTAGTCCTGGCGAATACATGAGATAGGTCAACGATACAACAAAGAGGACGCTGAGCGGAAACCAACGGTAAGTGGTTAAGAATGCCATTTAAAAGCGAAATCAGAAAAAAAGCCGCCAGACCAAATGGCCTGGCGGCGATTGAATTGCTAAGTGTTATTTAGTTGCGGCAATCGGTTGGAAGGTATTTTCCTAGCAAGTTAGTAGTGCCCGCAGCGGCGGCTACTGCAAGTGTACCATTCGGTGCAGTTGAATTTCCGCATACCCAAGATAGAGGGCTCGTTGGGCTGCCGACAACTCTGGCAGGTTGTAGATGAAGCGTATTAGTGTCGATTTGGGCGTTTACTTGGTTGCCGTAGGTGATTGTAATGCCACCGGACTGTATCACCTGGATCGAACTCACATACTTGCCAATCAGGCTAGTAGAGGAAGGTAAGCCAACGGAGGCTTGTGCTCCTGCAGTGGTTTCTGGCAAGCGCCCGCGGCTGGAATAAAAGTCACTTACTGCATTCTTCGCTTCACCAGCCAGGTTCAAACCTTCTGAGACTTGCGCCCGGATCGTATAGTCCTGATAGGCGGGGATAGCCACCGCAGCCAGGATGCCGATGATGGCAACCACGATCATCAATTCGATAAGGGTGAAACCTTGTTGGGTTCTTTTCATTTGTGAATCTCCTAATTTGATCAATATCCTAAAGTTCAAAGAGCTATCGATCGGACGAATCATGGGGGGGTAACGTTCAACTATCTTCCCTGATTGTCGAATCGTGGATTGGAGGTCAATCCTGGTTAAAAAATATTCAATCTCTATGCCAATAGCCTTATTTCTAGCGCAATAAGCTATTCTTAGGGAGTTTGTAAAAAAGGTTTTCCAGATAAACGGTATAAGAATCGGAATATTCGTGACTTAGCGTGTCAGCTAGTGACACGAATAGTCATACTTGTTTGTTCAATATAGTTCTATCGGCACAGCGCCAAGGTGTATGAGCGCCTCGGAAAGTAGGATCTCAGCTTGTTTTGAGAGGATAGATCGATTTTTATTCCACCCCGAGTTTTTTCAGCCGATAGCGTAGCTGTCTAAAGCTCAGTCCAAGCAGTTTTGCCGCCGCGGTTTTGTTCCAGCGTGTTTTTTCTAGCGCCTTAAGAATGGCTTCTTTCTCCATGTTGTCGAGATAGTTTGCTAATTGTCCATCAGGAGGGTGATCAGTTGTCACCGATGCAGATGGCTGATTCGAAGTTGCGCGGGGCAAATTGAGGTCATAAGCATCGATAGTTAAACCTTCACAAAGCGTGGCGGCGCGCTCCAAGATGTTTTCCAGCTCCCGTACATTACCTGGGAAATGATAGCACTTGAGCCGTTCCAGGGCTTCAGGTGTGAGTTGCAGGGTATCTTCTTGCCACTGTGCAGCCAGTTTTCTTAGAATGTGTTGGGCTAGATTGGATAGGTCCTCCAGCCGTTTGCGCAAGGGTGGAACCTCGAGCTCAATCACGTTGATTCGGTAATAGAGATCCCGGCGAAAATTTCCTTGCTCAATTTCTTCGACGAGATCCTTGTGTGTGGCGCTAAGGATGCGGATGTCAACGGGTATTTCTTGGTGCGCGCCGATGGGTTTGATGGCTCTTTCCTGAATGGCCCGTAGCAACTTTACTTGCATATGCAATGGCAGTTCTGCAACCTCATCAAGAAACAATGATCCCCCGTTGGCCGCTTGAAACAAGCCTTCCTTATCAGTTACCGCACCGGTGAAAGAGCCCTTTAAGTGGCCGAAGAATTCACTTTCCATGAGTTCTGTCGGGATAGCGCCGCAATTAACTGGAACAAACGGGCGGTCGGCTCGCGGTCCAAGTTCGTGTATCTGGCGTGCCACCAATTCCTTGCCGACGCCAGATTCTCCGTGCAAATACACGGGGGCTTGGCTACGTGCCAATTTTTTAATCGTCGTCTTGAGCCGCAGCATAGCGGATGAGTTGCCTAGCAAGGTTTCTTCACGGTTTTTTACCCGCTCGGGCGTGCGATCCTTCGAGACTTTGAGTGCACTACTGACCAGGTCTCGAAGTATAGGCAGGTCTATTGGTTTGGATACGAAATCAAAAGCCCCAGCCTTAAGAGCCTGGATAGCCGTGTCCATACTTCCGTAGGCTGTAATCACGGCCACAGGCACATTGGGGTGGTATTTTTGAATATGTTGCACCAGATCAATACCATTACCGTCCGGCAGTCGCATGTCCGTTAAGCATAGGTTAAACGTGTGATGTTCAAAAAGGCTTTTGGCTTCTGAGAGATTGGCTGCTGCCCGGGTATTCAGATTCATCCGGTTGAGTGTAATCTCGAGCAGTTCTCGGATATCGGGTTCGTCATCAACGATTAGCGCGTATTGCAATGTCTTGACCCTCGGATTGATAGATTGGGAACTGAATACGAAAACAACAGCCGCCCGCTGGGCTAGAAATATGGCTCAGATTACCGCCATTGTTCTTTAATAACTCACTAGAGATGTATAGTCCCAATCCAGTCCCACTGGTGCTGGTTGTAAAAAAAGGTTCGAACAACTGGGCTTGAATAGCAGAATCGATTCCGGGTCCATAATCGAGTACATCCAGAAATGGCGCTCTTGAATCAGGTGAGATACCCCCTCGCAAGTCAATACGCATAGCTGCATCTTGCCGAGTGCCATATTTCTTTGCATTGATACACAGATTCCACATCACCTGATGGAGATTATTCGGGTCGATATAAACGGTTGTGTCTTCTGGGTGAATGGCAATCGATACCCAATTAGGTGTCATGCTTTGTACCCGACTAAATTCATCCACAAATGCTTCAAGCCAACTTTTTAAGTCAATGAGTTCCTGCTTCGGCAGCTCCGGACGGGAAAGCTGGAGAATGTTTTGGATGATCTCATTCATTCTTCGGGACTGGTCGTGGATTATACGCACCATGCGTTGGTCGCTATCGTCCAGAGAGGGGGCTTCACCAAGCAGCTGAACAGCATGACTGATTGCCCCCAGCGGGTTACGGATTTCGTGAGCGATGCTGGCGGTTAGCCTGCCTAGCGAGGCGAGTTTCATCTCTTGTATCTGGCGGTTAATATCCGCGGTATCCTCAAGGAAGATTACCGTACCGCGATCTTCCTTGCGGGCTCCAATATGAGTTATGCGCACTTGCAAGCCAGCGATACTAGTCTGATTCAACAATTGGCCAGTTCGATTCTGGGATTCTTTCGATTGCCATTCTTCAAACAGACGGTACAGAGGATGCGAAAGCGCTTTGAGCGATTTTGGATCGTGCACCATGGGTCGTTGTCTGAGTAAGGACCATGCTGCTTGATTGATGAGCCTTATACAGGCATCGTCATCCACAACGATGATCCCTGATGACATCCGATTTACGATATACTCATTTAGTTTTGCCAAATTTGCTAAATCGATGCCGCGCCTTACTGCTAGTTCTTCACTTTGCGTGGCTCGATGCGCAAGGTACATGGCCAACATGGCGGTGGCAAATAGGGAAGCACCAAGCAGCCCTGTCTGGCTATAAGCTGTGGACTCAAACAGGTGATACCAATCTGCATAGAGCTGTTCTAAAAATAGTGAAAGGGCCCCAACTGCGGCAAACAGAATTGCCGTTGGTCCCGGTACCAACAAGCTGGCGCCGGCGATGGCTGCGATCATTAGTATCCCCAGTCCACTTTCGATACCGCCGCTGAAGTGTATCGCGAGGGTAATAAAGAGAATGTCGACAATGGTCTGAATATAAACTTGGATCTTGAAGGATGGCCATTGGTATTGGTTAGGTACGATCCAGCACAATGCAAACAGAAAATAGACAACGGCTAACCAATTAAATAGATGATGGTTAAATTGGCCCACGAGTTCCGAGCCTCGGAATGTGCCAAGCAACAGCAACAAGACCCCTATTAGGATACGGTAAAGGTTGAACAATCGCAGAGGCTTCCACTGCGGTACAATTGTTATCTGATTATCGATGAGCTCCATAACCGTTCGTCAGGTTTGGCAATTAATCATGAGCTTTATCTAAGACCATATGTTCCATAGAACAGTAGTTCCGGCCATTTGAAGGGAAGTTCTCATGCTCCGGAACATGCAATCCACAATAGTCACAACGCACTATACTCTGAGCAAGGGCGTGCTTATTTTTTAACCTGGTATGACTTTTATGAGCTCGAAAACGGCGGACAACCAACGCAATCAATATTAATATAGCTAGCAGAAGAATTACTCTGGACATGAGGATGGTCTAGCAATGATTGAATTCGCTACAGGAATCTCTCCAGCGTGATATTTGATACCCAAAACACACTTCCGCGACACGTGTATAACGCGGTCTTAAAACCGCTCAGCCGGCACAGTTCAGCGTTAAAACTAGCTCATAATGCTTATTTGGCCCCGTGTGAACTGCACTGTTATCGTCAGTTTTTGCCTTGTGTTGTGTTCGCAACAGACTATTTGAGACAACTTCTAAGTGCTCTGTCCTCCAGCTCCATATCGTTTTAATTTGGTAGACTCTTTAGATCTTGTTAACAGCCTATCTGACCGAATTACTATTTTCGCAGCTGGGCGAGAAGGCAATTAGTAGTAGCTATAGCATTAAAGACGTGTACAATAATGCCAGTATATAGGGGCAGATACAAATAGTGGATTTGATACCTACGCGGTGAATACTCAGCTATCGCCCGGCTGAGTAGTTACCCTAAGCGAATGTATTGAGGTGCTTGTCGGGGTCTCAACACGATACTAGCGCTTTTCCGTAACTACTCCCCCCTCGGGGAGGGGGGGAAGAGACCCCCACGCGAAGCGAGAGTGTTCCTGAAGGAAGGTGTCTGACAAAGCGCGTGAATCTCAAAATCTATGAGTATAGGGCGCTCTATACTTCGAACGATTGTAAATTGGGAAATTGGGTGAGCCATGGGCATCAAGAGCTAGGCGCGAAGGCGAGTCATAGCAAGCTCCTATTGCGAGCCTGAGCAACGCGGCTAGCGATGTTCAGGGCCGGCGAAAAATCGTAATTTACAACCGTTCGAAGTATATTTGATCGGATATTGAGGAACTGGTAACGTTGCTTAGACGCGTTTGAGAGGGTTCGCAACTCTAGGGGGATTTTTTCGCCAGCTTTCCCCCATCGCGAAGAAGCCCGAGTTGGCGAACGCCTTTCAAGACCGTGGGATGCTAGG
>JAAUXY010138614.1_pt1 | contig 13842 bp, 12 predicted proteins | sample 7278121 | NCBI WGS metagenome assembly JAAUXY01 (sample SAMN14350117, study PRJNA611818) | marine sediment metagenome | isolation source: surface marine sediment (1.8m) | place: French Polynesia: Moorea | collected 2018-08 | reverse complement strand
GGCCCTGCTCGCCCGGGCCCTGCCCCTGGTCGAGAGGATGCTGCCCGGGGTCCGGCCGATCCCCTTCGGCCATGTTGGCGACGGCAACATCCACCTCAACCTGAGCCAGCCGGAGGGCGGCGATCGCGAGGCCTTCCTGGCCCGCTGGGACGAGGTCAACCACGCCGTCCACGACCTCGTCGCCGCTCTCGGCGGCTCGATCAGCGCCGAGCACGGACTGGGCCGCATGAAACGGGACGAGGCCGCCGAACGCAAGCCGGCGGTGGAGGTCGCCATGATGCGCGCGGTCAAGCGCGCCCTCGATCCCCACAACCTGATGAACCCGGGCAAGGTGGTGGACATCTGAGCGCTGCCAGCCCGGGCGCCGCTTCCTTTCTTGACACCGATTCTCCGCTTAACTCCGAGATGGTCGCAGGCTAGCTTGGCGCCCGTCGCTGCGAGGTTCAGCGTTCGGCCGCACCGCCGGTGCCGCCCGTCAGCCGAAGTGGGGAGGTTCCGGTATGCGGTCGATCCAGGGAACGCTGGCGCTGCTCGCGGTCTTGGCGCTCTTGGCGGCCCCGGCCTGGGCGGAGAATCTCGCCCAGTCGGGCGGCACCAGCGCGACCGACGCGGACATCGACCGGCGGCTGCGGTTCCTGGAACAGCGCCTCGACGACAGCAAGCTGCACGGCCAGATCTGGTGGTACGGCTGGCTGGGCATCAACAGCGGCGCCATGGTCGCGGGCGGCTTGACGGCAGGCCTGTCCGACGACAACGACGACACCGTGAAGAACGCGACCAACGCGGCCAAGGCCGCGATCGGCTTGACGCGCATGGCGATCAATCCCCTGGAGGCCCGCTTCGGCGCGGACAAGGTCCGCGACCTGCCCGAGGCGACTCGCGAAGAGAAGCTCACGAAGCTCCGCGCCGCCGAGGACCAGCTGAAGCGCAACGCGGAGCGCGCCGACCGGCGCTGGTCGATCGCCCGCCACGCCGGCAACGTCGCGATCAACGTGGCGGCCGGGACCTTCGTCGCGCTCCGCGGCGAGACCGGCCATGCCTTCGAGGTCGGGGTCGGCGGCTTCATCGGCGGGCTGGCCTTCATTCTCACCGAGCCCTGGGGCCCCGCCTCGGACTGGGAGGACTACCAGGCGCTGACCGGCGGCGATAGGAGCAGCATCGACGTCTTCGTCTCGACCCTGCCCGAAGGCGGCGGCACCCTGAACCTGCGATACCAGTGGTGATCCGGGGCCAAGCCTCCCGGAATGGGAACGGGCACCTAAGCCGAGTGCCCCTGCCGGCCCCGAAGGGCCAGATCTTCGAATCGACCCGCCTTTAGGCCGCGCCTTCGATTGCAGGGACCCGGGCCGGGGTCTATCTTCCGCCTGAGTTCCCGTTTTTCCGAAGGAAGGCCATGAGCGACTACGCCGCCCCCATCGCCGATATGCGTTTCGTCCTCAACGAGATCGTCGGTCTCGGCGAGATCGCCGAACTGCCAGGCTACGAGGAGGCGACGCCGGACCTGGTCGACGCCGTGCTGGAGGAGGCCGGCAAGCTGGCCGCCGAGCAACTGGCGCCGCTGAACCACAGCGGCGACCGCGAGGGCGCGGTCTACGAGAACGGCGTGGTGCGCGCGCCCGGCGGCTTCAAGGCGGCCTACCGCCACTACGTCGAGGGCGGCTGGAACGCCGTGCCCTTCGAGCCGGACTACGGCGGCCAGGGCCTGCCCTGGGCCCTGACCTCGGCCCTGCAGGAAATGTGGAACGCCTCGAACATGAGCTTCGCGCTCAACCCTCTGCTGACCCAGGGCGCGGTGGAGCTGCTGCAGTCCCACGGCTCGGAGGCGCAGAAGGCCGCCTATCTGCCGAAGCTGATCTCGGGCGCGTGGACCGGGACCATGAACCTGACCGAGTCGCAGGCCGGCTCGGACGTCGGCGCGCTCAAGACCCGGGCGGTGGCCCAGGGCGACCACTACCTGATCTCGGGCCAGAAGATCTACATCACCTGGGGCGAGCACGATCTGACCGACAACATCATCCACATGGTCCTGGCCCGCACCCCCGAGGCGCCGGCCGGCACCCGCGGTATCTCGCTCTTCATCGTCCCGAAGTTCCTGCTCAAGGAGGACGGCACGCCGGGCCAGAGAAACGACCTGCGCTGCGTCTCGATCGAGCACAAGCTGGGCATCCACGGCTCGCCGACCTGCGTCATGGCCTACGGCGACGGCGGGGCCTGCGTCGGCTACCTGGTCGGCGAGGAAAACCGCGGCATGGAGTACATGTTCACCATGATGAACAACGCCCGCCTGGCGGTGGGCGTTCAGGGCCTGGCGATCGCCGACCGCGCCTACCAGCACGCCCGGGCCTATGCCCGCGATCGGGTGCAGAGCAAGGACATCGCCGGCAGCGACGGCCCGGTGCCGATCATCAAGCACCCGGACGTGCGCCGCAGCCTGATGACCATGAAGGCGCTGAACGAGGCCATGCGGATGCTGGCCTACGCGGCGGCCGGCGCGCTGGACCGGGGCAAGCGGCACGGCGACGAAGCTCAGCGACGGCGGAATCAGGCCGTGGTCGACCTCTTGACGCCGGTGTCCAAGGCCTGGTGCACCGATCTCGGGGTCGAGATCGCCTCGCTGGGCGTGCAGGTCCACGGCGGCATGGGCTTCATCGAGGAGACCGGCGCGGCCCAGCACTACCGCGACGCCCGCATCGCGCCGATCTACGAAGGCACCAACGGTATCCAGGCCCTCGACCTGCTGGGGCGCAAGCTGCTGCGCGACAAGGGCGCGGCCGCGCGCGGCCTGATCGAGCAGATGCGCGACAGCCTCAACGCCCTCACGGCCGCGCCCGGCGAGGACCTTCGGGCGGTCCGGGTCGCGCTCGAGCGCGGGCTGGACACCCTGTCCTCGGCGACCGGATGGATCGTCGAGGCGGGGGGCCGCGACATCCGCTTGGCCGCGGCCGGTGCCAGCCCCTACCTGCGGCTCTTCGGCACGGTCGCGGGCGGCTGGCTGATGGGCCGGGCCGCGGTGGCCGCGGCGGGCAAGCTCGGCCAGGCCAACGGCGACGGCGCCTTCCTGGCCACCAAGATCAAGACCGCGCGCTTCTACGCCGACAACGTCCTGCCCCAGGCCCAGGCCCTGGCCGCCATGGTCACCGAGGGCGGCGCCTCGACCCTGGCGGTCGACGAGGACCAGCTCTGAGAATGCAGGCCGGGATCAGGCGTACTCCTCGTCCAGGTCCTGGAGCCTCAGATTGCGGCGCAACCCCCGAATGCCGAAGACGATCAGGAAGCCGTAGGCGGCGACGCGGGTGAGGAAGGCGGTCCAGGACTCCACGACCGGGATCAAGGTCCGGGAGGGATCCTCGCGCGCGTAGACGATCTCGATGGTGCTGCCCGCTTCGTAGTCGCGAAGGATGGAGTGCGGCACGCTCTTCTCGGCGACGACGATTTCGCCCCGCTCGGTCTGGAAGCGGTAGGAAACGAACTGGCCGCGGTCGTCCTTGCTCTCCGTGTCGCGCGCGGTCCACTCCTTCTCGATGACGGCCATGGCCCGGACGCCGCCGGTCCGCAGCGCCAGATAGTCGGCAGCCGAGATGAGCAGCATGACCATCGCATAGCTGCCATAGGCGGCGCCCAGTGCGAAAACCAGGATCGACCCGAGCTGCCCGAGCGGGGTCTCGGCGTCTCCCTCGCCCTCCTCCGGGATTCCGGCCAAGAGCCTGCGGTACAGGCCCCGGAGTCCGAGGAAGACCAGCACCAGGCCGCCGAGAAACAGGCCGACCGTCATGAGCCATGCGGAGGGATCTGCGAAGAAGTCGAGCCTCCCGCTGTGGGTTTCGGCGAAGACATCGTTCAGGCTGGTCCCCGACGCGCCGATTTCTTGGTCGAGCACGAACTGGAAGGTAAGCATGGTCAGGATCGAGAACCCGCCGGAAAAGGCGAGAAAGCCGCCGACGACGGTCAGGATCAAAGCGACGGCGATACTGATCAGGTAGCGAAGGACGGGCACGGCGGCAGGCTCCTCTATCGAGGGTTGCAAGCTAGCCATCCGCTTCCTGAAGATTTGGTTGCGCCGAGGGCACGCGCGGGTGAAGGCGCCGGAAAGCGAAAAGAGACCGCAGCGCCTCAGCCGCAGGTGCCGCTTCGCCGACCGGGATAGGCGAGCTTCTTGGCGAGCTGCCGGATCATGACTTCGGCCTCTGCGTCCTCGAGTTCGGAGAGCAGCCCGGGCCCGACGTGCCCGGTTTCCAGGCGGATGAACAGGCTCCGCAGGGCATGGGACATCGCCAGGGTCCCCGCCCCGAGCAAGGCGAAGCCGAGCAGCCAGGAAAGAAGGATGACGATAGGGTCGTGCTCGACGATGGGAACGCTGCCGCCGAAGGAGATCTTGGCGCCGAAGAGCTCGCCGTACAGCCCCATGACCGCCAGAATGCCGCCCCCGGCCAGGGCCAGGCCGTAGCCGGCCAGGGTCAGGCAAAGGCTTGCAAAGATTCCAAAGGCATAGCGCAGACGGCCCATGGGCCGGAATCCCCCCGTTGGACGGGGTCCAGACTAGAGCGAGAGGCTTAACGTTCCGATTACGACCCGGCGGCCGCGCCGGCGGGTGGCGCCCGCCACCCGCTTGATCTTTGCCGGTACCGCTTCCAACATGCCTCGCAGCCAGAAAAACAAGACCCTTCCGGGGAGGCCCGCTTTACCATGACCAGCATCCTTGCGCTCGACCAGGGAACGACCTCGACCCGCAGCATCCTCTTCGATTCCAACGGCCGGGCCCTGGGCCAGGCCCAGATCGAGCTGCCGCAGCATTTCCCCCAGTCCGGCTGGGTCGAGCATCAGCCCGAGGACATCTGGCGGGACAGCGTGGCCAGCCTGAAGGGCGCCCTGGACCATGCGGGCCGCAGCGTCGACGAGGTCGCGGCCATCGGCATCACCAACCAGCGCGAGACGACGGTGCTCTGGGACCGCGAGACCGGGGAGACCCTTCACCGGGCGATCGTCTGGCAGGACCGGCGCGGCGCCGCCATCTGCGACCGTCTCAAGGCCGAGGGCCTGGAGGACCTGATCCGCGAGCGCAGCGGCCTGCTCGCCGATCCCTATTTCTCCGGCAGCAAGATCGCCTGGCTGCTCGACAACGTCCACGGCGCAAGAAAGCGGGCCGAGGCCGGTAGGCTCGCTTTCGGCACCATCGACTGCTTCCTGCTCTGGCGCCTGACCGGCGGCAAGGTGCACGCCACCGACGCGACCAACGCCGCCCGCACCATGATCTACAACATCCATCGCCAGGATTGGGACGACGACCTCCTCAAGGCGCTGAACATCCCGCGCCAGATCCTGCCAGAGGTCCTCGACAACGACGCCGAGTTCGGAATCGCCGAGGCCGGGCTGCTGGGCCGGGCGATTCCGATCACCGGTATGGCCGGCGACCAGCAGGCCGCGACCATCGGCCAGGCCTGCCTGAAGCCGGGGATGATGAAATCGACCTACGGCACCGGCTGCTTCGCCCTGATGAACACCGGACCGGAGGCCGTGGCCTCGAAGCATCGCCTGCTGACCACCATCGCCTACCGCCTGAACGGCGTGACCACCTATGCGCTGGAGGGCAGCATCTTCGTGGCCGGCGCCGCGGTCCAGTGGCTGCGGGACGAGCTGAAGCTGTTCCAGTCGGCGGGCGAGACCGAGGCCCTGGCCCAGGCCGCCGATCCGGGCCAAAGGGTGATCCTGGTGCCCGCCTTCGTCGGCCTGGGCGCGCCCTATTGGGACGCCCACGCCCGGGGCGCGATCTTCGGGCTGACCCGGGCGAGCGGTCCCGCCGAGCTGACCCGCGCCGCGCTGGAGGCGGTCTGCTTCCAAACCCGCGACCTGCTGGAGGCCATGGAAGCGGACGGCGCCGAGGCGCCGGTCGCCCTGCGCGTCGACGGCGGCATGGTGGTCAACAACTGGCTGCTGCAGTTCCTGGCCGATATCCTGGGGGTTCAGGTCGAGCGGCCGGTGGTCACAGAGACCACGGCCCTCGGGGCCGCCTACCTTGCCGGCATCAAGGTCGGAATCTGCGGCGATGCCGAGGAAATCGCCGCCCTTTGGAAATCCGAGGCCCGCTTCGAGCCACGGATGGAGGCGGCCGAGCGCGACGCGCTCTACCGGGGCTGGACCGAGGCCGTCGCCCGGGTGCGCAGCGAGGATTGAAGCCCGGAGCGCCGACAGCGGCCGGGAGCGCCCCAAGGTGAACGAAGCCGTCAAGGCAATGCAAAGGCAGGTCTGCGCGCGCTACGGCGCGGTCTATTTCCCCAGCCCCGCCAGCCTGAAGATCGGGATCGCCGAGAGCGTGCGCAGCGGCGAGCTTCCGCTTCACGGCCTGCGCCGGCCGCCGGAGGCGGACAGCGCGGGCTGGTACATCTGGGCTGGCGAGTACTCCGAGGCCGAGGACTTCTTCAAGCCCCTGCACATCAGCCACATCGAGACCTGGACGCCCCTCGCCCTCAAGTTCCTGGGACTGCCGCCGGGCTGGCGCTTCCTGGTCACTCCCGACTACGAGAACGTCTGGTACGACGAGGCCCTCTGGGAGGCAGAGTAGGTCACCGTGGCCGCCGGCTTCCGCAAAGCTGCTGTCACGCTGATCTGCTAGACTCTCTCCAGATCGTCAACCTTGGCAGCCGAGGACCCAGGCATGACGGACCGGCCGCGACGCAACGTGCTCTTCATCACAGCCGACCAATGGCGCGGCGACAGCCTCTCGGCTCTGGGCCATCCCTGCGCCGCGACCCCTCACCTCGACGCCCTGGCGGCCGACGGCCTGCTGTTCCGCAACCACTTCACCCAGGCCAGTCCCTGCGGGCCGGCGCGGACCTCGCTGCTGACGGGGCTCTATCAGATGAACCACCGCTCGGTGCAGAACGGAACCCCGCTCGACGCCCGCCATTCGACCCTGGCGCTGGAGGCCCGCAAGGGCGGCTACGATCCGATCCTCTTCGGCTATACCGATACCAGCCCGGACCCGCGCCTGCGGCCGCCGGGCGACCCGGCGCTGCTCAGCTACTCCGGGATCCTGCCGGGCATGTCGGCCGGCTGCGCCATGGGCGAGGATCTCCTGCCCTGGCGGCGCCACCTCAAGGCGCGGGGCTTCGACATCCCCGAAAGCCCGCTCGACATCTTCAAGGCCGCGGGCCATTCGGCGGCGGCGGACGGCAGCTTCACGGCGCCGCACACCGTCTTCTCGGCCGAGGAAAGCGACACCGCCTTCATCGCAGACCAGGCGCTGCACCATCTCAGCCTGCCGGCGCGGGACCCCTGGTTCCTCCACCTGGTGTTCCTGCGCCCGCATCCGCCCTTGATCGCGCCGCAGCCCTACAACACCCTCTGCAACCCGAAGGACGTCGCGGCGCCGCGCCGGGCCGAGAGTGTGAAGCGGGAAGCCGAGCAGCACCCCTATTTGGCCCATCTGCTCGCCCAACAGAAGACAATCGGCTACTACGCGGGCCACGAGACTTCGATCCAGACGCTGGGCGAAGACCGGGCCCGGGAGCTGGCGGCCACCTACTACGGCCTGATCGCCGAGGTCGACCATCAGGTCGGCCGGATCCTCCGCTTCCTCGAGGACAGCGGCCAGTCCGACGACACCCTGATCATCTTCACCAGCGATCACGGCGAGATGCTGGGCAACCACTGGCTCTGGGGCAAGGAGGGCTACTTCGACGACGCCTTCCGCATCCCTCTCATCCTGCGCGACCCCCGTCCCGAGGCCACAGCGGGCCGTGGCCGGATCCTCGACGCCTTCACCGAGGCGGTCGACATCGCGCCGACGGTCCTCGACTGGCTCGGGCTCGAGGTGCCGCCGGCCTACGACGGCCGCTCGCTGCTGCCCTTCCTGGAAGGCGAAGCGCCGGCGGCCTGGCGGGAAGAGGCCCATTGGGAGTTCGATTTCCGCGACCTTCTCGACGGCCGGGCGGAGGCGGCGCTCGGCCTGACCAGCGACGAGTGCAACCTCAACGTCATCCGCGGCCGGCGCTACAAGTACGTCCACTTCGCCGCCCTGCCGCCGCTGCTCTTCGACCTCGAGGCGGATCCCGGCGAGACCCGCAACTTGGCGCAGGACCCGGCCTACCAGCCGATCCTGCTGGAGATGGCGCAAAGGATGCTGAGCTGGCGGATGGTTCATGACGAACGGGTCTTGACCAACACCCTCCTGACCGCCGAGGGCATCGTCGAGCATCGCGGCCCGCGGCAGCGCCGGGTGTAACGATCCCGCCACGCCGCGGCGCGCGGACCAGCCCTCCGAAAGGCCTCAACCCGGCGGTAAGGTTTTGGCGCGCCGGTGCGAAGCCTGCGCCGAATCAAGTGCGCACGACTATTAGGCTTGATGAATCCTTTCCGCCTGTAAAGAAATTCTTCTTTTATACTGCACGCCGACATGTAACGCCCCGAAGACCAACTGCGATCTATCGTTAACCCATATTTCACGACCTTTGTGTTCAAATTTGCCGACCGCTCAGAGACTTCGCCTTTCCTTAACTTAACGGCGATTGTTTTTGGGCCCGGGCCGGGTCCGCAAGGGACTCGGCACGAGCGCAAGATCGATCACAGCGATTGCTGATGATGACCAGGAGATACAGGTAAATGCTAGTTCTGGCATTCGCTTCGCAGAAGGGCGGTTGTGGCAAGACCACGCTGGCCGCACACGTCGCGGTTCAAGCCGAGCGAAGGGGCGCGGGTCCGGTCGCGGTGATCGACACCGACCCGCAGGGCAGCCTCGCCGACTGGTGGAACGAGCGCGTCGACGACTATCCGGCTTTCGCCCACACCTACGTTTCCCGGCTGGTCCAGGACCTCCACCGGATGCGCAGCGCCGGCGTCAAGCTTCTGGTCATCGACACGCCGCCCGCGATCACCAGCACCATCGAGCAGGTGATCCAGGTCGCCGACCTGGTCGCCATCCCGACCCGGCCCAGCCCGCACGACCTGCGCGCCGCCGGTGCGACGGTCGATCTGGTCGAGTACTGCAACAAGCCGCTGGTCTTCGTGATCAACGGCGCCACGCCGCGGGCGCGGATCACGGCTGAAGCCGCGATCGCGCTGTCCCAGCACGGCACGGTGGCGCCGGTGACCCTGCACCAGCGCACGGATTTTGCGGCCTCCATGATCGACGGCCGCACGGTGATGGAACTCGACGAGAACTGTCCCTCCGCCGTCGAGATCGCGCAGCTCTGGGACTACCTGGCCGACCGCCTGGACAAGCTCTCGGCCAGCGCCGGCCAGGAGCATGGCCTGCGCCAGGGCGGCCTCCATCCCGGCATGCGCGCCGGGACCGTGAGGTAGCCATGAAAGCCGCCCGTCTCAGCAGCGACCACGTCGTCCGAAAGGGCGCTTCGGCACGCCGCCAAGCGGCGGCGCCCAAGGTGGTGCGTCTGGAGGACAGCGAGCTCTGGGCCCGTAAGGTGGCTGCTCTCCGGCAGGCCGAGACCTCGCGCCGGAAGGCACCGGACCGAGAAGCCGCGGCAGCGCGGGCGGACGCCCGGCCCGACGGCGACGTCCGGCTCTCCCTGCGGGTGGATGGCGCGGCGCATCGCCGCCTCAAGCTGATCGCCGCCTGCCGGCAGCAGAGCCTGCAGGAGATCCTGGCCAGTGCTGTGGAGACCTACCTCCGCGATGCCGGACCCGAGACGCTGAGCGAGCTGACGGCCCTTCTGTCCGGCGATCACGGGGAGGAGTCCTGACGCCATGCCCGGATCGCGCCCAAAGGCCGCCCGCAGGGCGGTGCAAACCCAAAGCTCTGGCACGTAGAGATCCAGTGATGGACGAGAAGCACCTCCACCAGCACGGCACGGAGCCGGTGTCGGAAGAACATCAGGACGAGTTCGAGGACGACGCCGCAGAAGGCGCGGCTTCGCTGATCGGCATGCGAATCCGTCGGCGCTCCCGGCGCGGCGGCCAGCAGGGTTTCGCCAACCCGGCCCCGCCGCGGGCGCCCGCCGCCCCGCAGGCCGGCGCTCCGGCGGCCCGCGGAGCCCAGCCGCAGCCGGCCACTCAGCCGGCACCGGCGGCCCCGCGTCCGCAGACCCAGGGTCCGATGGTTCAGGCCCCCGCAGCGACGCCCGGCGCCCAGATGCGCCCGCAGGACATCGTCCGCTATTGGGATCAACTTCGGCAGGGACGCCGCTTTCCGTCTCGGGGCGATCTCGACGCCGCCGAGATCGGCCGGCACTGGCCAAACTCGATGCTGGTCCGCCGCAATCGGGACAACAAGGGCTGGCAGCTGGAAACCCAGTTCTCAGGGGGACTTCAGGGTGGATCCAACGGCTCTGCCATGAGCAAGGGCTCAGGGGCGGAGTGTGCATCCATGGTCACCGAGTGGATCCTTTCCTTGGGTCGCGAGGTGGCGACCCTAGGCAAGCCGCTACAGGATACCGAGGTCTTTCCGACCTCCGTCGGCGAGGTCCGCTACAACGTGATCGCTCTTCCTTTGAGCGAGAACCAGAGCGAGATCGACCACGTCCTCTATCACCTCGTACCGGCCAACGACGACCAGTAGACGCGTAGAGGACGACGCCATGCACGCTTCAGCGCCCTGGGAGACGCGCAGACCGGCAACTCGGCCGCACGCCAGCCGAGCCGCCGGACAGAACGCCAGATTTGCCCAGAACCAGGACCAAGACAGATGAAAAAGCCGACGCATCAGCGCATTTCCAAGATAGCGTTGCTCACCTGCCTGCTGACGCTGGCCGGCTGCGCAACCGGAGAAAACTCTCGCCAGGCAAATGCCCCGGTCAAGGCCGAGGACAAGGCGGCGCAGCTCGTGGGCTATTGCCAGCGGCTCCAAAAGGAAGGTGACCTGGCCAACGCGGCCGGCTTCTGCGATCGGGCCTTGGAATACGATCCGACCAACAAGGTCGCGCTTCTGAGCCTCGCCCGGATCCTCGAGCAGCGGCGGGCGCCGCGCGAGGCGGCCCAGGCCTACCGCGCCATGCTCGTGCTGGAGCCGGAGAACGCGGAAGCCCGCTATGGCCTGGGCAAGACCTACGTGGCCCTGGAACAGTACAACCTGGCGCGCGAGCAGCTCGAGTTGGCCTTGCAGATCCAGAAGGACCCTCGGATCTACAACACCCTCGGCGTAGTCCACGACCAGCTCGGCGACCATGTCGCGGCCCAGGAAGTCTATCGCCGCGGGCTGGGCAGCGACTCCAGCAACATCCCGCTGCGCACCAACCTGGGACTGTCCATGGTGCTCAGCGGCCAGCACGCCTCCGGCCTGCAGATGCTGCGCGAGGTCTCGGCCTTGCCGGCCGCCGGCCCCGACACCCGCCAAGCCCTGGCCTTCGCCTATGCCATCGCCGGGGACATGGCGGCCGCCGAGGAGACCGCGCTGATCGACCTGCCGCAGGATGTCGCCCGCGCCAACCTGGCCTATTACGAGGGCCTGCGGGAAGCCGGCGTCGGGGACCCGCCGCCGCCGCCGCCGACTCTGGCCGAGGCGATGCCGAGCGACGAGATGCCGATGCCCGACCTCGACCTGGAGGACCCGACGTCGGTGCCGCTCTTCGATCCGGAGGTGGCGACGGCCATTGCCCTGGCCGACGCCGAGGCCGCCCAGCGGCCCTGGACCGAATGGGGCCAGTTGCCCGACTACGGCGCGACGGTCGCCCAGCTTCAGACGCTGCACGGCAACCAAAAGGACGAGCCCGAGCAGCCCTGGGCCCTGGCCGAACAGAGCCCGGCCGAGGGGCAGCAGTTGGCCATGGCCGACTCTGGCGTCAGCGACGCCACCGCCGCGCCGGTCGATTCGGCCGCCCTGCCCGAAGCCGGCGTCGACGACCCCTATCTCTCCAGCCTGGAGAAATTGCTCGCCGAGCTGCCGCCGGAGAACGACGGCATGGAGGGCGGCATGATGGAGTCCATGGAAGCCGAGGCCATGCCGGGCATGCAGGAGCCGCCCGCCCCCTCGCCCGCGCCCATGATGGCGGCGGAGCCGAAGATGGCGGCGGAGCCAAAGATGGCGGCGGCCCCCGAGACGAGCCCCGGGATGGCCCAGCCGGCTCCGGCCACGGCGTCCGACGAAGCCAAGAAGCCCGAGATGCAGATGGCCGAGACCAAGCCGATGGCCAGCACCCCGGCCAAGGGCAGCAGCTTCTACGCCGTGCAGCTCGGCTCCTACCGCAGCCCCGAGCAGGCGGCCAAGGGCTGGATGCAGCTCCAGTCCAACGCCGGCGACCTGCTGGGCAGCATGGACCCGGTTTTCACCAAGGCTGACCTGGGCGCCGAGAAGGGGATCTTCTACCGCCTCCGGACCCAGCCCAACGCCCGGGCCTCCGCCAAGGAGCTTTGCGGCGAGCTCTCCAAGCGCGGCATCGACTGCCTGGTGGTCAAGTCGGAAGCACCGAAGCCGGACGTCACCTCCGGCTGAGCCAAGCGAGACAAAGCCAAGATCACGGAGACGGCCGTCCGGTTTCCGGGCGGCCGTTCGCTTTTCCGCCGCCTCCGGCGCGGGGCCTCCGCCGGGCATCGCGGCCCGGCAATGGCGCGCAAACGCCACAATTTCGCGAATATTGCCCGAGTTTTACTTTGTCTTAACAGATATCCATTTGAAATAGCAAAATACTTTCCCATATAAGCTGATGCTTATTGAAAAAGACAAGAAAATAGATTGAGGCGCGCAAAGACATGACCAAGTGGAGAGAGGAAGACCAAGGCGAGTTGAGCGGGCCGGGACGGGCCTCGGTGCTCTGGGATGCGACCTGGCGCGTGCGCCGCAACCTCGCGGCAGCCCTGGCCGAGCTGCGCAGCAGCCAACAGGACCGGGCCTTCTTGGCCACCCATCACGGGCTGGAGGCCGCACCGGCCGAGGACAGGGTGACCGCCACGGCGGTCTGCCGGGCCGAGCCCTGCAGCCCCCGCCGCCACGGCCCGCCGCCGGTTCCCGGCCTCTAGACCGCGACAAAGATCCCGTCGAAACGGAGGGCGGTCCGCAAAGGGCCGTCCTTCTGCTTTCCAGCGCCAGCGCCCTTCCCGATCAGACGCCTTCGCGTCTGGCCGGATGTCGTGCCCTGGAGCAGCCGGCGTTCATTCGAACGCAGACAAGCTGCTCTATCTATATGAAATAGGTCAAATTATCTGCACTCAACTGAGTCCAATTGAGCGCAGTTTGATCTAGCCCGCCTCGAGCAGTGCCGGCAGCTCGGCGAAGCTGGCGACCCGCCGGTCGGGCCGGATCCGCGGGTGGTCGCGGTCGGCCGCGGTGAACTTGCCGGTCTCGACCTGGATCGCGACCAGACCGGCTTCCTGGGCGCCGCCGATATCGGCTTCGAGGTCGTCGCCGACCATGGCCACCGCGGCGGCCTCGAGCCCCAGGTCGGCCAGGGCCAGCTCGAAGAAGGCCCGCGCCGGCTTGCCGACGACCAGGGCCTCCCGGCCGCTGGCGTATTCCAACGCCGCCACGAAGGGCCCGAGGTCGAGCGCGATCTCGGCGCCGCGCCGCGAGACACGGTTCTTGTGTAGGGCGATCAGCCGGGCGCCGTCGCGCAGGTAGCCGAAGAGGCGGTTCAGCCGCTCCCAGGTGAAGTCCCGGTAGAGGTCGCCCAGGACCACGGCCTCGGGCGCTTCGTCGACCAGCTCGAAGCCGGCGAAGTCCTCGGCCAGCGCCGGCGTCGCCGCCAGGTGCAGGCGCCGCAGCCCCTCGGTCGCCAGCGCCCGGGCCGCGGCGACCGGCGGCGTGAAAATGGTCTCGACCCCGAGCGGGATGCCCAGACCGGCCAGACGCCCCGCGATCTCGCGCCGCGGCCGGGTCGTGGTGTTGGTCAGCCCGCGCAGCGCCAGCCCGCGCCCCTGCAAGGCCCGCACCGCCTCGGCCGCGCCCGGAATCGCCGCGTCCTC
>JAAUXY010026423.1_pt1 | contig 13843 bp, 10 predicted proteins | sample 7278121 | NCBI WGS metagenome assembly JAAUXY01 (sample SAMN14350117, study PRJNA611818) | marine sediment metagenome | isolation source: surface marine sediment (1.8m) | place: French Polynesia: Moorea | collected 2018-08 | reverse complement strand
GTTCGCCTCCGGAGCGATCATCGAGGCCGCCGAGGCCGGCATCGGTTTCGTCGTGTGCATCACGGAGGGCATCCCCGCCCAGGACGAGGCACTGACCTACAACCGTCTCGTCCGCGAGTTCCCCGGTACCCGCCTGCTCGGGCCGAACTGCCCCGGGGTGATCAGCCCGGGCAAGACCAACATCGGCATCACCGCCGGCGAGATCGCCCATCCGCCGAGTGCCGACGGGCCGAACGTCGGCATCGTCAGCCGTTCGGGGACGCTGACCTACCAGGCGCTGTACGAGCTCAAGCAGAAGGGCATCGGCGTCTCGTCCTGCGTCGGGATCGGCGGCGACCCGGTGCCCGGCACCGACTTCATCGACTGCCTGCGGGCCTTCGAGGACGACCCCGAGACGCACGCGATGATGTTGTTCGGTGAGATCGGCGGATCCGCCGAGGAGGAGGCGGCCGACTTCATCGCCGCCAGCGTCTCCAAGCCGGTGACCGCCTACATCGCAGGCGTGACCGCTCCGGCAGGCAAGAAGATGGGCCACGCCGGCGCGATCGTGTCCGGCGGCAAGGGCACCGCTCAGGGCAAGATGGACGCGCTGGCCGCGGCCGGCGTGAGGGTCGGCCTCAACCCGACCGAGGCCGGCGAGTTGATGGCCGACCTCGTCGCCGGGATGTAGCTCGGAGCGATCAGGCGTCGGGCGGCGGCGGTGGCGGTGCGCTGTCGTCGCCGGAGAAGCTGCCCTTGATCTTGTCCATGTCGGTCAGGTCCGACAGCTCGCCGCCGGAGTCCTTGAAGCACATGAACGCACCGACGCCGGCGATCACCGCCCAGACGAAGGCGCCGTACATGCCGATGCCGCGGTCGGCGAAGTCGAACCGGGCGCCCATGATCAGCTGGATCAGCATGAACAGGACGGCCAGCCCGCTCAGACCGAGCAGGATGAGCGGCCAGGGCTGCGTCGTGGGGAGCACCCCGCCCGCCCGCAGGAGCGCCAGCACGCCGACGGCGACGGTCAGCAACCAGGCGAGACCACCTGGGAAGAAGTAGTCGAACGGCCCGTCGCCGCTCGCGGAGCCGAAGGCCCCCGCATCGATCGTCGTCCAATCGAGCGCGAACCCGAGGATGAGCATCGCCACACCCCCGCCGACCATGATCCAGTCGTACGGCTTGAATTTGCTGAAGTCCATCTGATTCCTCCCTCGGGGTGCCCTTGCGCCCCGGACCACGTCGAACCGTAGACGATCGGGCCGCGCCGGCCGGGCAATTGCAGCGATGGTGTAGCCAGAACGCGACGGAGACGAAATGTCAACGAGCGGTCTCGCGGCCGGAAGACGGTGGTCGCTACGGTCGGCGCCGTGCCAACCGCGCTGCTCTCCGTGTACGACAAGAACGGCATCGACGAGCTCGCCGGCTCGCTCGCCGGGCTCGGCTGGTCCCTCGTGTCGAGCGGCGGGACCGCCCGAACGATCGCCGCCGCCGGCGTCGAGGTCACCGACGTCGCGGAGCTGACCGGCGTCCCGGCGATCCTCGGCCATCGGGTCGTCACCCTGCACCCGAAGATCCACGGCGGGATCCTCGCCGACCCGACCGACCAGGCCCACCGGGCCGACATGGACGAGTACGGGATCACGCCGATCGACCTCGTCGTCGCCAACCTCTACCCGTTCTCGTCCGACCCCGGCATCGAGCTGATCGACATCGGTGGTCCGGCGATGGTGCGGGCGGCGGCGAAGAACCACGCCCACGTCGGCGTCGTCGTCGACCCGCGCGACTACGACACGGTCGTCGGCGAGCTCCGCAACGGCGGATCGTTGTCCGATTCGACCCGGCGTCGGCTCGCCCGCGACGCGTTCGCCCACACGGCCGCCTACGACGCAGCGATCGTCACCTGGTTCGACGAGTCCGAGCCGGGCCCGGAGGGCGACGGGGTGCTCCCGGCGTCGATCAACCTCGCCCTCGATCGGGCCCAGGCACTGCGGTACGGGGAGAACCCGCATCAGGAGGGTGCGCGCTACCGACAGGTGGGGGCGACGAGCTGGTGGGACTCGATGACCCAGCACGGGGGCAAGGCCCTCAGCTACCTGAACCTGTTCGACACCGAGGCGGCCTGGCGGCTCGTGCACCGCTTCGACGAGCCGGCGTGCGTCGTCGTCAAGCATGCGAACCCGTGCGGCGTGGCGGTCGACGGGGGCATCGCGGCCGCCTACGTCAGGGCCAACGCCTGCGACCCCGTCAGCGCGTTCGGCGGCATCGTCGCCGCCAACCGGACCGTGACCGACGAGATGGCGGCCGCGCTGGCCGAGGTCTTCACCGAGGTGATCGTCGCACCCGGGTTCGAGGACGACGCACTGGCTACGCTGACCGCCAAGAAGAACCTGCGGGTGATTGCCGCCAACCCGCCGTCGGCCCTGCCGTACGATCTCCGCCCGATCGACGGCGGGCTGCTCGTGCAGCAACCCGACCCGGTCGCCGGCCGGACCGATGCCTGGCGCGTCGCCACCGCCACCCAGCCGACCCCGGAGCAGTGGGACGACCTCGAGTTCGCCTGGCAAGTCTGCGCGGCGGTGAGCAGCAACGCCATCGTCTACGCCAAGGACCGGCAGGCCGTCGGGATCGGCGCCGGCCAGCAGAATCGGCTCGACTCGGCCCGCATCGCCGCCACCCGCGCCGACGGGCGGGCGGCGGGTGGCGTGTGCGCCAGCGATGCGTTCTTCCCGTTCCGCGACGGCCTCGACGCCGCCGCCGAGGCGGGCGTCGCCGCGGTCATCCAGCCGGGCGGTTCGGTCCGTGACGACGAGGTGATCGCCGCCGCCGACGAACACGGCATCGCCATGGTCGTCACCGGCGAGCGACACTTCCGGCACTGACCTGCTCTGCTCCCTCGCCGCGTCCTGCGGCTCGCTCGCTCCGGCTCGTCGCTGGCGCTTCCCTCGCCGGCTGTCCCAGAGCGTGAGGACGCCCAGGTGCGGCCATCCTGGCCGCAAGCGGTGGGTGATGCGATCGAGCTACACGATCCTGTCCAACCAGGTGACGAGGTCGTGTTCGACGTCGTCGCGGTTGGTCTCGTTGAGCATCTCGTGGCGGCCGTCGGGGTACAGCTTCAACTCGATCTGCTCGACCCCGAGGGCCTCGTAGCGGGCGACGAGGTCGCGCACCGACTGGACGTTCTCGCCCCCGACCGGGTCGACCGCACCACCGAACACGTAGACCGGAACGTCGCGCGGGATCGACGACTCGGCCTCGGGTGCCCAGATCTCGGCGGTGCCGGCGAGCATGTCGGCGACGTAGCCGTTGGAGAGGGGGAAGCCGCACCAGGGATCGTCGACGTACTTCTGCACCTCGGCGCCGTCGCGGCTGAGCCATTCGAAGCCGGTGGCGCCCTCGTCGGCGAACGGCTCGTTGAACCCACCGAACATGGCGGCGAAGATCTCCGACGGCTGGTCGGCTCCGTCGCCCTCGCCGGCCGCCACGATCATCTGCAGCGTCGCGTCGTCGAGGCCGAGCCCACCGGTCGTCCCGGAGAGCACGAGCCCGGCCAGCTCCGAACCCCAGTGCTGGAAGTAGCCCTGCGCGATCATCGAGCCCATGCTGTGTCCGAACAGCACCAGCGGGACGCCGGGGAGCTCGGAGGCGATGTGCTCGCTGAGCCGGTGCGTGTCGTCGACGATCGCGGCCCACCCGCCTGGCCGGGCGACGCCGAACGTGCCGAATTCGTCGGCGGTGCGGCCATGGGCCCGGTGGTCGGACGCGTACACGTCGTACCCGTTGTCGACGAGACGCTGCGCGACCCGGGCGTAGCGCACGGCGTGCTCGGCGGCGCCGTGGGCGATCTGGACGACGGCGCGCGGGGCGCGACCAGGGTCCGACCAGCGGGAGGCCGCAATCGTCTGGCCGTCGGCGCCGTCGAAGGTGAACGCGGTGGTGTCCATGGGCTCTCTTTCGGAGTCGACCGTGGGGAGGGCTACTCGGTGGTGCGGGTGTCGTCGGCGGCCTCGACGAGCGCCGCGAACCCGTCGAGCTCGGCAGCGTTGGGGCTGTGGCTCCAGACGTAGAGGCCCTCGAGCAGGGCTGCGTAGGTCTCCTCCTGGCCCGGCTGCACCGCCACGGCGATCGGCATGTCGGGCGGCAGCGTCCGCTTGTAGGCGGCGAGGATCTCGCGGTGGTAGGCGCGCTCGAGGTCCAGCTTGAACACCACCCCGTGGGCGGCGTTCACCTCGTCGCAGCTCCCTTCCTCCAGCAGCGGGCAGTAGTCCGCCGCTCCCGGGCCGTGGCACACCATGACTCGGTGCCCCATCCCCTCCAGCAGGTGGCGCTCGAAGCCCTCGTGATCCCCCGGGGTCACGTCGAGGATGGCGCCGACATCGCGCTCAGCCATGGCGCCAGTCTGGGCCGAAGGGCGGTCGCTCGGACAGGGTCCGAGGTCCCTCGGTGGCGCCGCCGACCAGGTGCGATCCGCTTGACAACCACCCAGGGAGACGGGAGGATCGGTCGGCGCGCGGGATCCAGGGGCGGCGACCGAACGAGATGGGGGTCACATGTCGAACATCGCCGGCAAGTCCTATGCGATGAACGTCGTCTCGCCGACGAAGTGGAACGGCATCGTCAACCGGCTGATCTTCCTCGCAGGGCGCACGCTGCTGAAGAACAAGCTGCAGGGCCTGCTGACGCTCTCGCTGATCCACTACGCACGGTGGGCGATCATCCGGCCGAAGGACTTCCCCCGCCTCAGCGACGACCAGCCGAAGGAGGACATCGGCTACACGTACGAGTTCTTCTTCAGCAACTTCAACGGGAGCTGGGACCAGTACATCGACTCGTTCTCGATGTCGATCGCCAGCGGCCTCGACCTGTTCTGGTGGGGGAACATCAACTACCCGAAGTCGATCCCGATCGAAGAGTTCCACCGGTATATCAACGCCAACCAGATCCAGACGAGCTACTACTACAACGCCTACCCGCTGGCCTCGTCCAACGACGTGAAGGCCGCCGAGCGCGTGCGCGACACGCTGCTCGACCTGGTCAAGGTCGCCAAGAAGGGCAGCGACGACGAGTTCCTCGCGGCGTACCACCGGGCCCTCGCCGAGCGCCAGCACGACCTCGGCCGCATGGAGGAGACGCCGATCGTGAGCCTGGCGCACGCCGCGATCGAGGAGCGGCGGCGAGTGGAGGCGATGTAGCGATGGCGACCAAGAAGGTCGTCGGGAAGAACCGGGTCGGACGGCTGTACGGGTTGACCGCGCTCAGCCCGATCAACAAGGAGACGCCTGCGGGAGAGGACCGGTCACCCGAGTCGCTCCTGCGCCAGACGCTCGCCGAGCTCCCGCTCCACCATGAGAGCTTCTTCGCGTGGGTCCCCGACACGTACCTCGCCCGCTTCTACCTGCTCACCGACGTGTTCTACGAGAGCAGCCCTGCCAACTACGAGCACCTGCGGTCGCAGTACCTCGTGTTCAGCGTCAACTTCCACGGCCGGTCCGCGTCGGCGTACCTCAAGGAGATGTGGAAGCACGCCGAGCGCGAGGTGCGCTCGATCTGGACCCACTGCGTCGCCTTCGAGAAGGTGAATGGCGCCGGTGACTTCGCCGACTACGTGAAGCGGTGCCAGATCGACAACGCCCTGCTCTTCAACGGGTCGACCGACCAGCCCGTGGAGGAGCAGCTGAAGGGGCTCTACCTGAAGCAGGAGTTCGGCGACTTCGCCGCCACCCACCAGGGGTTGCCCGCCCCGCAGCTCCGCCAGGAGTTCCTCGAGTGGGCCGACCGGGTCAAGGTCGACGACCTGGGCAGCCCGACGTGGCGCCCGGGTGCCGCCACGCTGGCCGACGCGGTGACGTGATGGGCGACTTCGAGATCCACACCGGGATCGACCTCCACGACATCCAGGGCAACATCATCAAGGGCTACGGCGCGTACGGCTTCCCGTTCTCCCGCTACGTCCTCTACCGCGTCGCCAGCGAGTCGGCCGGGCGGGCCTTCGTCGCCGGACTGATCCCGATGGTCACGACGTCGGCGCGGTGGACCCGGTTCGGCAACGTCGAGTCGGGGACCGCCAAGCCGAAGGTGACGACGAACGTCGCGTTCACCCACGACGGGCTGCGCTACCTCGGCGTGCCCGAGCAGTCCCTGCTCAGCTTCCCGGACGACTTCGCGATGGGCATGCGGCCACGCGTCGAGATCCTCGGGGACAACGGCCCGAGCGCCGCTGACCGCTGGGATCCGGTCTGGCGGTCCGACACGCACGCCCAGGTGGTGCACATCCTCGTCACGATCAATGCCGCCACACCGGACCATCGCGAGCAGCGCTACTCCGAGATCACCGCCGTGCTGGACGACGTCAACGCCGCGACCCCCGGCGGCGTCGAGCAGCTTTCCGGTCATCGCCACGCCGACGGCGACGACGGCGTCTACCAGGACGGCCATGCGCTGCCCGGGCCCGACGGCCAGCTCGGCGCGACGGAGCACTTCGGCTACACCGACGGCATCAGCGACCCGTACTTCCGCGAGTCGGGGAGCCACCCCGACTACCAGACCGGGGGTGGCAAGCGGGTCCGCGGCGAGCCGGCCGAGAGCGACGCCGGCTGGGCGGCGCTGGCGACCGGGGAGTTCCTGCTGGGCCACGTCGACGAAGCAGACGAGTACCCGGCCGCGCCGATCCCGTCGTTGCTGGCCAAGAACGGGACCTACCTCGTGTTCCGCAAGCTGCACCAGAACGTGCACAGCTTCGACGAGTACGTGCGCGAGCAGGGGGAGCGCTTCGGCGACCCGGAGCTGTTCTCCGCCAAGCTCGTCGGGCGGTGGAAGAACGGAGCGCCGCTGACCACGTTCCCGACCCAGGAGGAGGCCGATGCGTTCGTCGCCGAGCTCGCAGCCGCTCGCCAGGCGAAGAACCACGCCCTCGGGACACCCGGCGAGGACGCAGCCAAGAAGTACTACTACGGGCTCAAGAAGCAGCTGTCGGCGTTCGACTACCGCGAGGACATCCCCGGCACGAGATGCCCGGTCGGCGCCCACGTGCGCCGGGCCAATCCGCGCGGCGCACTGGAGTTCGGGGTGGACGACGCGTTCGATCGGCCCGGGGCGCTCGTCGACCGCCGGCGCATCGCCCGCCGAGGGCTCCCCTACGGCGACTCGCGAGATCGCAGCAGCGACGACGGCGACCACGGGATCATCTTCATGGCGATCGGCGCCAGCATCAGCCGCCAGTTCGAGTTCGTGCAGCAGCAGTGGGCCAACTACGGCAACGACTTCAAGCTGTCCAACGACCGCGACCCGATCATCGGGAACCAGCCCGAGGACGGCACCGGCCGGATGGTGATCGAGGCCGACCCGGACGATCCGGAGGGGAAGCCGCCGTTCATCTGCAACGCGATCCCGCGCTTCGTCGAGACCCGCGGTGGTGACTACTTCTTCGTGCCGAGCCTCACCGCGCTGGCCGGGATCGCCCGGGGCACGATCGATCCGACGTAGTTGCGGTCGCTCAGCGGGCCGAGTGGTTGGCGACGAACGCGTCGACGGCGCGCGCAGCGAGGTCGTCGTCGATCGGTTCGCCGGCCATGAACCGCTTGAAGAAGAACGTGCCGACGAGCCCCGACATCGCCAGATCGGCGTCGATGTCGGCCCGCAGCTCACCCGACGCGATGCCGTGCTCGACGATCGTGCGGAACTGCTCCTGCCCCTCACAGACGATGTCGTCGCGGACCGCGGCGACGGTCGGGTCGTGCTGGGCCCGCTCGATCATCGCTGCGATCGCCCGGGTCCGTTGATCGTCGGCGAGGTCGGCGACGAGGTCGGACAGCAGCCGCTGCAGGTCGGTGCGCAGGTCGCCGGTGAGCTCGGACGGCACCGGCTTGCCCATCACCTCGATCGTCGAACGCAGCAGCTCACCGCGCGTCGGGAAGTGCTTGTAAACCGTCGTGCGGCTGACCTTGGCGGCGGCTGCGACCGGGCCGTGGCTGACGGCGTCCGGGCCGTCCGCGATCAGCAGGTCGTAGGCCGCGGTGAGCACGGCCGAGCGCGTGCGTTCGACGCGGGGGTCGAGGTCCTGATCAGCGGTGGTCATCTGGTCGCACGATCCTGTGACACCCCCGCGCCATGATGACGGCCATGATGACGGAGGTCACTTGCACCGCGCCATGATCGTGGTCAAACTGTTCACTACTGGACACTCTGTCCACGAATTGCATCTCCCCTCAGCCGTCACCCCTCAGGACGTCGCACCATGGCCACCACCGCCCCTCCCGCCCCCTCCGACCACGAGATGACCGCCGCCGACCGGCGCCTCGCCGCCGAGTCGGCGTGGGCCCGGCTCGGGTCGTTCTGCTTCCGCCGGCGCTGGCTCGTGCTCGCCGCCTGGATCGGCGTGCTCGTCGTGGTGTTCGCCGCCGTGGGCGCGCTGGGCGCCTCGACCGACAGCTCGTTCGAGAGCCCGGACTCCGACTCCCAGATCGGCTTCGAGATCCTCGAGGAGGAGTTCGGCCAGGGCGGCACCTTCCTGGCCGGTTCCATCGTGTTCGAGGCCGACCAGGGCGTCGACGACCCTGCGGTGCAGGCTGCGATGGAGGAGCTCTTCGCCGAGGTCGCAGCCAACGACGACGTCACGCTCTCGAGCCCGTACTCGGGGACGATCGACGCCCAGGCCCTCGTCGCCGAGGACGGGACGATCGCCTACGCCCGCATCGACTTCGAGGAGGGGACCGAGGAGCTGCGGGCCGCCGAGGTCGGCAGGGAGATCGAGGAGGCCATCGAAGACATCGACGTCGCCGGGCTGCGCATCGAGATCGGCGGCGCGGCGCTGGCCGAGTTCGAGCCGCCCGAGACCGAGTTCATCGGCCTCGCGTTCGCCGTCGTGATCCTGATCCTGGCGTTCGGCTCCGTGGCCGCGATGGGCCTACCGATCGGCGTCGCCGCGACCGGCGTGGCGATCGGCATCGGGTTGACGACGCTCCTGACCCACGTCATCTCGATCCCCGACTTCGCGACGACCCTGGGGCTGATGATCGGACTCGGCGTCGGAATCGACTACGCCCTGTTCATCGTCACGCGCTATCGCGAGGGCACCAAGCTCGGGATGACGCCCCACCGGGCGACGATGATCGCGCTCGACACCGCCGGGCGAGCGGTGTTCTTCGCCGGGCTGACGGTCGTGATCTCGCTGCTCGGCATGTACATCATCGGCCTGTCGTTCATCAGCGGGCTGGCCACGAGCGCAGCGCTGACGGTCGCCGTCACGATGCTCTCGGCCCTCACGCTGTTGCCGGCGATGATCGGGTTCATCCAGCACCGCATCGAGATCACGCGGTGGCGGGGCCTGGTCGCAGCCGGGTTCCTCTCGCTGTTGCTGCTCGGCGTCGGTCTCGGCCTGCCGCAGCTGTCGGCGCTCGGCGCGCTGGGGATCGTCGTCACGCTCCTGGCGTCGATCTTCGTCCGGCCGCTGCGCACCGCGCTCCCACCCCGGCGGGAGAAGCCACTGCGCGAGACGTGGTCGTACCGATGGAGCCGCTGGGTGCAGCGGCGTCCGTGGCCGATCGCCATCGGTGTGTCGGCGTTCCTCATCGTCATCACGTTGCCGGTGCTGTCGATGCGTCTCGGGTTCAGCGACGAGAGCGTGTACTCGGAGGACACGACGACCCGCCAGGCGTACGACCTGCTCGAGGAGGGCTTCGGGGCGGGGAGCAACGGTCCGTTGATCCTCGTGTCGAGGTCCTCGAGCGATGCCGACTTCGCCGCCGGAGTGACCCTCGTGGCGGCGCTGAACGACACCGACGGCGTCAGCCAGGCGTTCGGGCCGCAGCCGAGCCCGGACGAAGATGCGCTGCAGATCTTCGTCGTTCCCGAGACCGGCCCGCAGGACGCGGCGACGACCGCACTCGTCAACGAGATCCGCGACGAGGTGGTGCCCGCCGCCACCGCCGGTAGCGAACTCGACGTCAAGGTCACCGGCCCGACCGCCGCCAGCGTCGACTTCACCGACTACCTCGGCGAGCGCATCCCGTACTTCTTCGCCGCCGTGTTGACCCTGTCGTTCCTGCTCCTGATGATGGTGTTCCGCTCCGTGCTCGTGCCGATCAAGGCCGTGATCATGAACCTGCTCTCGATCGGTGGCGCCTACGGACTGACCGTGGCGATCTTCCAGTGGGGGTGGGGTGTCGAGTTGCTCGGCACCTCCAACGGCCCGATCGAGCCGTTCCTGCCGTTCATGATGTTCGCCATCGTGTTCGGACTGTCGATGGACTACGAGGTGTTCCTGCTGTCGCGGGTGAAGGAGGAGTACGACCGCACCGGCGACGCCGTCAACTCCGTCGCCGACGGGCTGGCGTCGACCGCCCGCGTGATCACCGCAGCGGCGGCGATCATGATCGTCGTGTTCGGCAGCTTCGTGCTCGAGGACAACCGGATCATCAAGATGTTCGGCCTCGGGCTGGCGACGGCGGTGTTCCTCGACGCCACCCTCGTGCGGATGCTGCTCGTGCCGGCGACGATGGAGCTGCTCGGCGAGCGCAACTGGTGGCTCCCGAAGTGGCTCGACCGCATCCTCCCGACGCTGCACGTCGAGGGCAGCGACCACCACGTCGACGCCGACGACGCCGACTCGGACTCCGACGACGGCGAACCGACCGACGAATCCGAGCTCGTCGGGGCTCCGTCTGGCTGACCTGCGTCAGGCGGTGATCTCGCGGGCGTCGGTGACTCGGGCCGGGACCTCGAAGTCGGTGTGACCCGTGCCGCGTCGCCAGCGGTTCTTGCCGCTGCGCTTGGCGGAGTAGAGGGCGACGTCGGCGGTGTGGACGAGGTCGGTGAGATCGTCGTACTGTGCGGAGTCCTCGAGTGTGGCGACCCCGATCGACACCGTCTGGCGCAGCTCGAGCTCCGGTCCGAGGTAGAACGTGCGGCCGTTGAACGCCTCGACCAGGCGGTCCGCAGCGCTGGTGGACGACGACTCGTTGGCGCCGGGAAGGACGACGAGGAACTCCTCACCGCCGTAGCGGCCGACGACGTCGCCGTCACGGATGCACCTCGAGATCCGCCGGGCGCTCTGGATCAGCAGCTCGTCGCCGACGGCATGGCCGTACCGGTCGTTGACCTGCTTGAAGTCGTCCAGGTCGACGAACAGCACCGACATCGGGAAGCCGTGTTCGACCGCCAGCCGGTGCTCGCGTTCGAGCACCTCGTCGAGGTGGCGACGGTTCGACAGACCGGTCAGCGGGTCGAGTTGGTTCTCCAGCTGGAGCGATGCCGCGACATCGGTCATCTCGGCGAGCCGGTCGTTGAGCTCGTTCGCATGGGTCTGAGTCGACATCATGCGGTGGAACAGGACGTCTTCGGCCATCTCCGCGATCAGGGTCGGGTCGGGCGGCTTGGCGTTGAGGATCGGGGCGAGGTCGGGCAGGGTCTCGATCGCTGCGTCGAACGCGGCGCCGAAGAGCTCGGTATCGAGGCCGAGCAGCTCCGCGGCCAGATCCGTCGCGTGGTCGATCGCGCTCGGATCCCCGCTCACGCCGTCGGCCATGATCCCGGCCACCATCACCAGGAGTGAGAGCGGGTCGGCGTCGACGCCGAGCTCGGTGTCGTGGCTCGACGCCACCGCCGTGACGATCCGCTCGGGAAGCCTCCATGCGCCCAGGAGTGCACCCCCGATCGTCGCGTGGTCGGCGCCGAGTTTCTCGACCTCCGCAGCGATGAGGTCGTCGTGTGAGCAGTCGGTGGGAAGCGCGCGGTACGTGTCGACGTCGACCCTCAGGACGACCTGCACCCCGACGTCCTGGAGCAGTCCGGCGAGGAACGCATCACCCGGGACTGCCCGCCCGCTGTGCTGCGCCAGCGTCTGGCAGCAGACGGCGGCATAGACGCTGCGTGTCCACCGGTTCCGACTGAACGTCGGCGGCATCGAGGACGGACCGTTGGCGGTGGCGAGCATCGTCAGGCTCAAGGCCGCCGTCAGCACGGCGTCCACCCCGAGCAGGGTGACCGCCTGGCGGATGTTCTCGGTTCGCCGGCGGCGGGCGTACAGCGGGGAGTTGGCCAGGCGCAGCAACCGTGCGCACAGCGCAGCGTCGGTCTGCAACACGTCGATGATCTGGTCGAGGCCGACGTTGGGGTCCTCACCGAGTTCGATCAGGCGGGCGGTCACGGCCGGGGGCGACGGCAGCGCTCGCGCGGCGCGGATCTTGGCGAGCAGGTCTGGATCGATCATCGTGGTCATGCGTGGACGGTCCCCGAATGGTCGGAAGTAGGCCGTGATCACCGTCCGCCGGATCGGCCGACGCGCCAGTAGGTCGTGCGTAGCCCGCTGGTCCCTCGACGCCCGCGCCGCTCGCCGACGACGTCCGGGTTCGTACCCGGTCAGGCCGAGGCGCAGTTCCTGAAGAACGCGATCCCCAGTGGTGTTACCTTCTCGGCATGGACATGGGGCAGCACAGTCACGAAACCACCTCGAGGCGGGCCGGCGGCCGCCGGTCGATCGTTGCGCGGCTGGGGCTCGCCACTGCGTTGGCGCTCGCCCTGCTCGTGTCGGCGCCGACGGCGCACGCAGATCCGCCCGTACCGGACGACGAGAGGATCGTAGGCGGGACACCGGTCGCCAGCGTCGGTGACTTCCCGCACGCCGTCCGCCTGACCCTGACGCCCAACGGCTTCCAGTTCTTCCGCTGCGGCGGTTCGCTGATCACCCCGGAGTGGGTGATGACCGCCGCCCACTGCTTCCACGACGACAACGGCGTCCAGAACATCTTCGCCGGCGGGATCGCGGCCTTCCTCAAGTCGTTGACCGCCTCGCCCCTCGATCCCGGTGCCGAGACGCGCACGGCGACCAAGCTCGTCGTCCACCCCGACTACAACCACAACACGAACGAGAACGACATCGCCCTGTTCAAGCTCAACGCCCCGAGTACGCAGAAGCCGACCGGGCTGGGCACGACGGCGAACATGGCGATGTGGACGCCCGGCACGACCGCCACGGTCGCGGGCTGGGGTGCGATCTCGGAGGGCGGACCCACGTCGAACGTCCTGCTCTCGGTCGGTGTGCCGATCGTCTCGGACCTCCTCTGCGGCTTGGCCCCCGCCGTGGCGGACAAGATGATCTGCGCCGGCGACATCATCAACGGCGGCATCGACTCGTGCCAGGGCGACAGCGGCGGGCCGCTCTCGGTCCCCGACGGTTCCGGCGGGTGGTTGACCGTCGGCGTCGTCAGCTTCGGCGTCGGCTGCGCCCGCCCGGGCTTCCCCGGCGTCTACGCCGAGGTCGCCGCCTACCAGTCATGGATCCACCAAGAGGTCGACAAGCTCCAGTCCCTCGAGACCCACTGCTTCGACACGGTGGGTGCGACGCCTGGTGACTTCGTCGGGTTGAACGTGACGCCGGTGAACGCGAACGGAGGTGGGTTCGGGACGATCCACTCCTCCGATGATCCGGCGGGCGCGACGAGCAACGTGAACTACACGGTCGGGTCGGTGGATCCGAACTTCGGGTTCGCCAAGGTCGGTGCCGACAGCAAGGTGTGCTACACCAACGGTCCCGCGGCACAGGTCGACGTCATCGCCGACGAGCTCATCGTGGCTGGTGCGGCCGCGTTCTCGTCGCCGACGCCGGGTGGCGCGAGCCGCCTCGTCGACACCCGCGGAGGCCTCGGCGGCGCGAAGCTCGGGCCGCTGGAGAAGCGGTGCTTCGGCGTCGTGGGTGCTTCGCCTGGTGACTTCGTCGGGTTGAACCTGACGCCGGTGAACGCGACGGCGGCCGGGTTCGGGACGATCCACTCCTCCGACGATCCGGCCGGTGGGACGAGCAACGTGAACTACACGGTCGGGTCGGTGGATCCGAACTTCGGGTTCGCCAAGGTCGGTGCCGACAGCATGG
>JAAUXY010081253.1_pt1 | contig 13847 bp, 7 predicted proteins | sample 7278121 | NCBI WGS metagenome assembly JAAUXY01 (sample SAMN14350117, study PRJNA611818) | marine sediment metagenome | isolation source: surface marine sediment (1.8m) | place: French Polynesia: Moorea | collected 2018-08 | reverse complement strand
TTCGGGAATGAAACGACCAGGATCCCGCTCCAGCTCCTCAATCCAGATGCCTTCTTTGTTGATGTTTGCCTTAACAGTGCGGTGTGCTGAACACGATACCCCCATTCCTATGGGGCAGGATGCCCCGTGGCGCGGTAGCCGCACGACTTTAACATCGAGCGCAAAGTACTTGCCACCAAATTGCGCTCCAATTCCACTCTCTTGCGCCGACTGAAGCAGGGTCTCTTCCAGCTCAGGATCGCGGAAAGCCTGACCACTCTGGGTCCCCTGAGTCGGCAACGCGTCGAGATAACCCGTGGTGGCTAGCTTGACCGTCTTTAAACACGCCTCAGCAGAGGTTCCGCCGATCACGAATGCCACGTGATATGGTGGGCAGGCGGCGGTACCCAAGGTCTTCATTTTATCCGCCAAGAATGCTGCCAGTTTCCCGGGAGTTAAAAGCGCTTTGGTTTCCTGAAATAGGAACGTCTTATTCGCTGAACCCCCGCCTTTAGCAATGAAGAGAAATTCGTACTCCATTCCGTCCTTCGCGTAAATATCAATCTGCGCAGGCAGATTCGTCCCGGAGTTTTTTTCCTCGTAGATAGTCAATGGTATAGTTTGAGAGTAACGAAGATTTTCCCCTGAGTACGTGTCGTACACACCTTGAGTAATCGCTTCCTCATCACCGCCGCCGGTCCAGACCCGTTGACCTTTTTTCGCCTGGATGGTGGCTGTGCCGGTATCTTGACACATGGGCAATACAAAGTGCGATGCTACTTCTGCGTTCTTGAGCATGGCGAGCGCGACCGTATGATCATTGTCGCTCGCTTCCGGATCATCGAGAATCGCAGCCACCTGCTGCAGGTGGGCGGGCCGCAGCAGGAACGAAGCATCGCGCATGGCTTCCTTCGCTAGCAATCTTAAACCCTTGGGATCAACTCTCAAAATCTCTTGATTCTCAAACTGGGTAACGGAAATGAAATCCCGAGTTAACAGACGATAGGTAATGGTGTCCTTTGCTAGCGGGAATGGATCTTGGTATACAGTATCGTTCATCAGTTTTGCTCCTCCACCGCAGAGTGCCTTGGAACGTGTGGCAAATTATATTCTCTCATACATAGTATTCTGTTGGCCATTCATACAGAACCTTCGCAGGATAAATTTCGAATAGTATTAGCAATTTTCTAGGCCATCGATTCGGCATAGGTGAACAAAACGCCACCGAGGAGCCTGTCGGACTTAGGACTGATCTACTGCGGAAATGCCGGATTTGGACAGATATCCCGATCCTTTTCGTTAAATAGCGACGACTCCACCCTTCGACATCCTGTCTTTTCCCTCAAACGATCGAAACATCTGCCTCAAACCGTCTTTCCCTCGCCACGATCGCCTAAAACTGAAAGGCTCCTAGCCGAGAAATCAGTCGAAGCGATGTTAGGTTTCCGGTACGGAAGGAATGAATCCCTCGCGCATAAGTGCTGCGGTTGCCTCGCGGGCGCTGAGGATGATCTGCTTTGCTTCTTCATAAAGTACTGTTCTATCCTTTGAGAGTCTTGCAACTCCCTCCTCTTGCGCTTTCATCGCTGTGGCAACTGCCACGTGTGGGAATACCTCCCATTCATCCATACGAGGTACGATGTCGTCTTCATGAATTTCACGCGCTTCAGCATACCCAGCGAGCTCTTGGGCGGCCGCTACGGCCATATTATCAGTTACCGTGCGGGCACGCACGTCGAAAACGCCACGAAATATGCCGGGAAACGCTAACGAATTGTTCAACTGATTGTCGAAGTCGCCTCGCCCCGTAGCAACAATCCTTGCGCCTGCTTCCTTGGCTGCCTCAGGCCAAATCTCCGGCACGGGATTAGCACAGGCAAATACAATGGCATCTGAAGTCATGCTCCGTACCCACTCAGGCTGAATGATATCAGGCCCAGGCTTCGAAAAACCAATGCACACGTCTGTTCCTTTCATGGCCTCAGCAATGCCCCCGGTAATTCCATCAGCGTTGCTTTCGGTGCATACCCGCCATTTATCGACGAACTCTGCGCGGTTCTCCTCGATATCGCTACGCCCTCGATGCAGGATTCCCTTACTGTCACAGGCTATGATCTGCGCGGGAGCCACCCCGATCGTTTTCAGTAAACGATAGACCGCGACATTGGCAGCTCCCATGCCAATCATAGCGATGCGAATGTTTTCGAGATCCTTGCCGACTACTTTGAGGGCGTTTTGAAGGCCTGCTAACAGCACTGTCGCCGTGCCTTGCTGGTCATCGTGCCAGACCGGTATATTCATGCTTGCTCGCAGCTCATCCAAGACTTTAAAGCATTTCGGCTGGGCAATATCCTCCAGATTGATGCCCCCAAAGGATGGCTCTAACAGCTTAACCGTGTTTATAAGCTCGGTTGGGTCTTGGGTTCCCAGACAGATGGGTACCGCATCGACGCCACCGAGAAACTTGAACAGCAGGGCCTTGCCCTCCATGACTGGAAGGCCTGCTTCAGGCCCTATATTGCCTAAACCAAGTATTCGTGTTCCGTCGGATACTATCGCGATGGTATTGGCCTTATTGGTGTAGTCGTATACAAGGTCGGGGTCACTGTGAATCGCCCTGCAGGGTGCCGCCACACCCGGTGTATACCAAACAGACATATCACCGAGGTTGCGAACGGCACACTTGGACATTACTTGCACCTTGCCTTTATAAAAACTGTGCAGACGCATTGCCCACTTGTCTGCTTCGCTTAATTTACTAGAAGACATTCTCAGATCCTCCTAAAGACATGTTTTTAAATACATACTATTTAGCGGATGCACCGACCGTGGGCATCCGCTACATTCTGGCATTGTTCAGAATAGCAATGCCCCGCGAAGTAAATCGATATCGCTTAAAAGAAAATATAAATTCAATCGAATTCGAGAATAATCTGACCGATCGTGAGGACATCACCCGGTCTGACGCGAATTTTAGCTATTGTCCCCGAGCGTTCTGCACGCAGAATGTTTTCCATCTTCATCGCCTCAACGATGCATAGCTCTTTTCCGGGAGCGACTTCTTCACCTTCTCTCACGGCCACGGACCTTAAGAGACCAGGCATGGGCGAAACGAGGTACATCGACATATCGGGCGGCTGCTTCGGTGGTAGCATTCGAACCATACGGGCAGCCAATGTTGTGTACACTTGGACTTCGACCTCGGCGCCCAGGTGTTTGACAATGTATCCGAGACCGTTGCGCTCGACCGTGAACCGTTTTGGTTGTGCGTTAAGAGTGCAGCGCAGCACCGGTTCGCCGACCTGCCAATCGCTACGTACCGCCAGTGTATGGTCGTCAAACCTAAAATCGAACCCATCCCCCATTGCTTGAGCCTTTACTGGGAAAAACTGCTCGTTTATAACGACCACCCAGTCCTCCGGCAGACGCACTTGGTAACCCGGTATCCTGTCACTGGTCTGGGCCGCACGTTGAAGATAGCGCAGGTGCATGAGCACGGCGGCACCGACGATTGCGCCGCGGTCTTGCTCATTCATCGGCGCAGGTCGGAACCCTTCCGGATACTCTTCGGCGATGAAATTGGTACTAAATTGCCCTTCCAGAAAGCGTGGATTAGCGAGCAACCCGCTGAGAAAATTGAGGTTGTGGCGGATTCCCTGGATATAGAATTCGTCCAAGGCCATTCGCATTTGCTGTATTGCCCTGCTACGGTCCCTGTCCCAGGTTATCACCTTGGCAATCAACGGATCATAATACCGAGAGATTTCTCCGCCCTCGTAAGCCCCATCGTCAATGCGCACGTGAGAGCTTTCCAACGGCGTTCGGTTCCTGACCAGCCGTCCCGTCGATGGCATAAAACCGTGATACGGATCCTCGGCGTATACCCGAGCCTCGATAGACCAACCCCGTGGTCTGATATCTTTTTGGTGCATGGCCAGGCGCTCGCCGGCCGCAACCCGAATCATCCACTCTACTAGATCCAAATTGGTCACAAACTCGGTCACCGGGTGCTCGACCTGTAGCCGCGTATTCATCTCGAGGAAATAATAATTATGCCGTTGATCAACCATGAACTCGATGGTACCCGCCGACGTGTAGTTTATCGAGCGGGCGAGTGCCACGGCTGCCTCGCCCATCTCCTGACGGGTTGCTTGATCCAGAAAGGGAGAAGGGGCTTCCTCGATGACTTTCTGATGTCGGCGCTGGATCGAACATTCACGTTCCCCTAGGTGAACGATGTTTCCATGCTGATCCCCTAATATTTGGAATTCGATGTGCCGAGGTTCCTCAATAAACTTTTCAACGAACACGCGGTTGTCGCCGAAGGCAGAATGCGCCTCGCTGGTGGCCAATCGAAAACTGTCACGAACTTCATCCTCGGTGGGCGCGAGATGGATTCCTTTACCACCACCGCCGACAACCGCTTTAAGCATCACGGGGAAACCAATGTCACGGGCAACGATTACCGCGTTCTCCGGACTGGCGATCGCTTCTCGGTGGCCCGGAACCACCGGTATCCCGATTGCTTCGGCTAGCTTGGCGGCGGCGATCTTATCGCCCATCGTCGCTATCATCTCGGAAGTGGGGCCGATAAACGTGATGCCTTCCTCCTCAAGCTGCTGAGCGAGCGCGGGATTCTCGGAAAGGAATCCGTAGCCCGGATGAACAGCCTTGGCCCCAGTTTGTTTGCACGCATCGATAATATGTGCCACCGCAAGGTAGCTTTCCGAGGCGGGTGCTTCACCAATCCATACTGACTCGTCACAAGTGGCCACATGTCGCGCGTCCCTGTCAGCGTCGGAGAATACCCCCACCGACTTTATGCCCAACCGCTTAGCCGTGCGATGAATGCGGATAGCTATCTCACCGCGACTGGCTATTAGGATTTTGTCGAACATCGCTATTGTTTCGGCTTACAGTGGCAGATTGTCGTGCTTCTTTTGGAGTTTAGTGAATTTTTTGTTGCGCAATCTCGCTAGCGCATGGGCTATACGTTTTCGAGTCGTACGCGGCATGATCACGTCATCGATAAATCCGCGCCGAGCGGCTGCAACGGGACTAGCAAACTTGGCACGATACTCATCGGTGCGAGCGGCAATCTTCGCCGCATCGTTGAGTTCGTGGCGAAAGATAATTTCGACTGCGCCCTTGGCTCCCATCACCGCAATGTCGGCGGTCGGCCATGCGTAATTAATGTCACCTCTTAAATGTTTCGAGCTCATGACATCATATGCGCCTCCATAAGCTTTGCGGGTAATCACGGTTAATTTCGCTACCGTCGCCTCAGCGTAAGCAAATAAAAGCTTAGCTCCGTGCTTGATAATACCGTTATACTCTTGGGTGGTACCCGGAAGAAAACCTGGGACGTCGACGAAGGTGACGATGGGGATATTGAAGCAATCACAAAAGCGAACGAAGCGAGCGGCCTTGATCGAGGAGTCGATGTCTAGACAACCGGCTAGCACGAGCGGCTGGTTAGCGACAATGCCGATGGTGGAACCATTTAGCCGGCCAAAGCCGATGATGATATTCCTGGCGAAATCGGGCTTGAGTTCGAAAAACTGTTCTTCATCGACCACCTTCAGAACCAGCTCCATCATATCGTATGAAGCGTTTGGATCGTGGGGTACCAGCGTATCGAGCGACGGTTCCTCGCGATCAATGCTGTCATGGGTGGGGCGCGTCGGGGGCATGACGTGGTTTGATCCAGGCAAAAAATTGAAGAGGCGTCGGACATAAAGTAGCGCTTCTACATCGTTTTCAAAGGCACGGTCGGCAACACCTGAGCGGTTCGTGTGCGTCATCGCGCCACCGAGTTCCTCATGGCTCACCGTTTCCCGTGTCACCGTCCTAACCACTTTGGGGCCGGTGACATACATGTATGAGGTATCTCGCACCATGAAGATAAAATCAGTCATGGCTGGTGAGTAAACCGCGCCGCCGGCACAGGGCCCCATGATGACAGAAATCTGCGGTATCATGCCGGAAGCATCGACGTTTCGCTGGAAAATCCCCGCATAAGCCCCGAGCGATGCTACCCCTTCCTGAATACGTGCGCCTCCCGAATCATTCAACCCAATAACGGGTGCACCGACCTTCATTGCCTCGTCCAAAATCTTATAAATCTTTTCGGCATGGGCCTCCGATAGACTGCCACCGAACACTGTAAAGTCTTGACTGAACAGGAACACCAGACGTCCACTGATCGTCCCACAACCGGTCACTACACCGTCACCCGGAATATGAGTTTTTTCCATTCCGAAGTCGGTGCAGCGATGTTCGACAAAAACGTCCCATTCTTCAAATGAATCAGGATCGAGTAACAACTGAATCCGCTCACGGGCAGTCAGCTTGCCCCTTTTATGCTGAGCGGCAACCCGGTCGGCTCCACCGCCAGATCGAGCCAGTGCGCGCATTTTCTCTAGTTGCTCAATATTTTCGCGCATTTGATTCCCCGCAAATTGATTTTGATTTATTTGTCACTTGCCTAACCTTCCGATCGCTCTTCCACTTCAATGCGATAGGGCTGGGGTAGTGGAGTGTAAGCTATTGATTTGTTTAACCCTCACCATCATCTTCTCCTAGAAACCAAGGGAAAAAGGGTAGGTGATAAACGGTTACGTAATGCATAAGTAGAGTGGCTCTTTTATATGTTATTATTTATATATTATTACTTACTGAAGTATAGAAATATTAGCGCCTCTTTTCAAGGTGCTATCCCGAACTGGGTGAATGCGAGTTTAAATAGCGCTTAACAATGATTTAAGCTATTTTAAAACCCCTCAGCAGGCACGATACGGTGTTATGAATCGGTTCAAAATGCTCATTGACTCCCATGTAAACTGTGCGTTCTCATCGATTGATGCCTGGTCTCGCACTCACCTGAGGGGTTTTAAAACAGCTTCTCAGTTCAGTTATGTTAGGCATAGAACTTGTCCGGCGCTTCAAGTCGTCTTGAATCAAAAGCAACATACTTTATGGACTTTCTGAGGTATGTGTAAGTAATGTGAACCACGCCGTCCGATGATTGAATGACTGCTGGATACGAAAACTCACCTCGCTGATCTTCCAGCGTCATCACAGCCTTCCAGAGAATGCCGTCAGAGGAAACGGCGACATTAAGCGGTGAACGCCCCTTGATCGTGTTGTTGTATACGAGTAACTGCCAGCCGTTTTTCAACGTAACAGCATCGGTGCCGGAGTTAGGGTTTGATAAAGAAGTGGCCGTCATCCTGCTCCAAGCCCGACCGTTCTCAGACCAGCTCTGCACAAGAACCTTTTGCCGGCTTCGGCAGAGAATTTGCGTCCGACCATCCGCATACCTCAGGATGCTTGGCTGGATAGCGCCAAACTCTATGCCATCATTAATTGGACCGATAATCTTCCAGGTCTTGCCCAAATCCCTCGTCAGTTCGAAATGCACACGCCATAGACCGTTCTGTTCGGTGCTGCTGGGACACAGAATCGATCCGTTGTCAAGCTGAATTGGCTTGTTTTTAACCGGGCCTAGGAGGTGGCCGGTTTTATCATCCATTCCAAGTTTTCTGGGTTCGGACCAGGACTTGCCGTCGTCATCTGAGGTCATAAGCATACCCCACCACTGCTCTGGATCCGGACCTACTTTGTAGAAGAGCATCAGCGGACCCCCTTTGGGTTTGAACAGCACTGGGTTCCAACACGGGTGGCGCTTGGCAGAGGGCTGTCGGCCATTGACTACTTCGGTGGGTGTCGACCAAGTCTCGCCGCTGCGCCTAGATATCCATATTCCGACGTCAGGGTTTCCCTCACGCGTTCCGCCAAACCATGCGGCGAGGAGACCGGAAGGGGTTTCTACGATCGTTGAAGCATGACATTGCGGCGTTGGCCTTTTATTCAGTTCGAATATCATCGTGTTGTTTCATCCGAATGTGTGCCCATCGCATCATTTTACAGTTCCTCCAAAGTCAATGTATAGCCGCTTAAAAGTCGCTCGATGACCACCTGTCTGGCACCCTCGCTCACGGTCAGATTGACAATAAGGCTGTGTCTTCTATTCTTAGATATGAGGGGTTCAAGACATCACCGCCCAGTCACGTGGGATAGAACATCAATCGATTCGGCAAAGGTAAATATTTCGGTCAAGGATCTCGGAAACACTAAAAGGTGCCTAAGACAACTGATGGCATCTCGCGTAAACATAGAATCCTTGGGGCTGTCCCGGGGGGATGCCTGGTGAGGCTTTGGCTGCGCCCTAATATCCCTGATATTTCAACTCGCGATGAAAGGAACATTCCAGTGAGACTACTTATCAATGAAAAATACGGTGATCCCGCGGCCTTAGAGATCAACGATAGGGAACAGCATGCCCATAACTTGCGGCCTGCTAGTACTGAGGCAGACCCCACCGCCCCGGACGTTTCCTATCTGGATGCCGCGATATCATCCTTCAAACAGGGTGATCCGCAACCCCTTCAACAGGCGTTGGGGTCATTCTTCGATACCTTCAAGACGGTCGTCATTGCGAATCCGATCAACCGAATCGAGAACACAAGTCTGTTGCGGCTCAAGGAACTCTCGGCAATGGTTAAAACCGGCGAACTCTCGCCCGAAGACCCGGAGCTGCTTACCTTATCGGCATCGGCTGTGCGAAATGGCAAAGCCGTGGGTGCGGTTTACCAGTTCTTTCTGTTCTTCGACCCCTATGGCATGTTTGCCCAAATCAGGGCAGCAGGTCTTAGGGCGTTTCAGCCTGTTCTAGGACCCATTCTCGTTGTCGAAGGGGACGCGGTGCGCGATTTGCTCAGTCGCCACGACGAGTTCACCGTGGACCCCTACGGTCGGGAGATGGGCAAGACCATGACCCCTGACCACAATGGTGCGAACGGTGGGCCAGGATTGCAGAACTTCATATTAGGCACTGACGACGCCTCGGTGTACGAGCCGGATAAACGGCTATTGACCCGGGTCGTCAATTCGCGGGATCCAAAGCGAATTCGCCCAATGATGGCCGAAGATTGCCAACGTCGTGTCGGACAGGCAGTGGAGGCTGCACGGAAGTCTGGAGAGTTACGGCTCGATGTCGTGGAAGCGGTTGCACGATTTGTGCCGGTGACAATGGGCAAAGTTTACCTCGGCGTCCCCTCTCAAAATCAGATCGAGCGCTTCGAACTGAGCGAGGACATGGTGGAATATTACGGCCAGGACCTGCGTGGTGGCCCGGACGGTAAGCAGATTTTAGAAGGCACGGGCCTGCGAGTCGATGAGGGTATCGTGGCGGACGAAGCCACGATGTACCACTGGATCAAAACCGCCTTCGAATGTTTTTTCAATAATGTGTCCAAGGACGTTATCGTCCAGCGCGAAGGCTTCCGCAGCTGCCGATTGCTGTTGTGCTCCTTGTTGAGGGAAATCCGAGAGCAGAAAGAACGCCTGCGCAAAGGCGCGCGGCTGGCTGCTCTCGGTCGCCCGCCGCGCCCCAATCAGGTACGCAACACCATGCTTACCCGGCTCATCGACCTACAATTGCGAGGCAAACTACCGGCACAGCTAGTGACCGACCTGCGTATCGCTGAAAACGTCATGGGGACCATGGTGGGTGCAGTCGCCGGACAAGAAGAGGCAACCTGCCGGGTCATCGATGCGCTGCTCAAGCTACAGGAAGGCGTATATAAAACGTCCCGTGTGAAACGGATGCGCGGTTCATTCGAGTACGCACGCAAGCAAGCTTTGATCGTCCTCAGCCCGAAGACTACTTGGAGGTCCAGACGATTAGCACGCAACAAACTTTTTCACTATTTTCGCGAATGCTTGCGCATGGAACCCCAAGGCGAAGTGCTGCTTCGTCAGTGCAGGTCCGATGGGGCTCGGTTGTTCTCCAACCCGCAGGAACCAAGCGATCCAGCCCTTTCCGTGTTCGCAGGCAATCGTCCGATCCGAGCCGGTGAGCTAATTTTTGCCGCACACGGTTCGGCGATGAAAGACGTTGATGCGGCGGATGAATTCCGGCTGCAGCGTCGGCCGTTCGATGACACCTACCTGTTCTACGGTTATGGCAGACACAAATGCTTGGGACAGTATATCTCGCCGGTAATCATCGTCGAATCCATGATTGCCGTGCTGGGTTTGCAGGGATTGAGCCGTGGCGGTGAGTTCAAGCTCGATGACAAGAACCTCTATGCTAGGGAGCTGCAGGTCAATTTTAAAGATACGGGAAGTACGCGGCAATTCTACCCGACCGCCGATGAATGATGGCCAAACTACTTCGAACGGTTGTACATTGGGAAATTTTGGGTGAGCCCTGGGCATCGAGAGCAAGGCGCGAAGGCGAGTAATCGCAAGGTTCTATTGCGAGCCTGAGCAACGCGGCGATCGAGGTTCAGGGCCAGCGAAAAATCGTAATTTACAACCGTTCGAAGTACACATAGCTAACGAAACAGTTAGGAGACAGACAATGAACTGGCGTTTCGTCCCAGGAGCACCGAAGAAATTAACCCTCATGGCGATCTTGTGTTGGGCGGCCATGAGCGCAGCCTTGGCCGAGGTAAAAGACGACTACACTAATGGGCGGAATAATCCCTACACAGGTGACGGACTTGTTTCCTGGGTCGATGGCGAGCAGTGGACCGACTGGAAGGTCGAGCGCGTGAGACGGGAACGCAGTGTTCAGCGCTACCTGTACGAGCAGGATGCGAATCTGTCGAGACACTGGGGTTTTCGCCAAGAGGGCTCGGCACAAAGCCCCTATCTTGGGTGGAAGTGGTTCGAGGAGGCCCCGGTGGGTTTCGGTGGTGTCCCGTTCGTGCTGTTGAAAACCATCATCGACCTGGATCGTGACAACTGTAAAACCGATGACTATGACCTATGCGCCCTGGTCGCTATCTGGCGCCGACCGGCAACTATCGACACCGCGCTAACCGGTGAGGAACGGGACAACCTGGACCATCTGGGCTTTGGTCCCCACCCTGGGGACTACAAGGACGGCGCGGCACTGACCCCTGCGCAACGCAAATGGCCCTTGCCCTATGGCCTCGTCTTCCAGAGCGGCACGCCGAAATACGGTCAAGACGGCGGACCTTACTTCGAACCCATCGACACCCTGGAGGATTCCGGCTACGAAAGCGTCGGCTGGATCGAGTGGTGGGAGAGTAAACGGGTATCGTTGAAATCGGACCCAGACGACAAGATCGCATACCTGCGCCGTATTCTCGAGGCCAAGCGTACTGCGCCGAAAACGACCTTGGCGCTGGCCAAGTTATCCGATCGCTCGATGCTGGCGATCGATGAGGACCGTAGAGGAAATGGCCAGGAACACGCTAGGTTTTATGAAGATGACTACGAGACCTTTGGCAAGTCAACGGGGCTCGATCGGGTATTCTTCTCCTGTGCGGCTTGTCACGTCGGTCGCGTGCTGGTTGAGAAGCCCGGTAGCGTGCCGAGAATCGTACACCTGCCCGGGAGTCCCAACACGGAGGTGGAGGCGCAATACTACTCACGCCTGCTGATGCTAACCGGGGCGGCGCTGGTCAAGAGCGGCCTGGACCTGAACTCCCGCGAGTTCGTCAAGGCCGATGAGATCGCACCGGACTCGGACGCCGTCGCCGGTCTCTATCGCGCCATGATCGATAAGGTTCTCGCCGATCCAGGGTCTTTCTATGGTAACGGCGAGCAACAACGTTTGCGAGCCCACTACATGGTCTGGCGGGCGGCGTGGAACTTCCCACGCATCATCAAGGATATAATCGCGACGGCGGTCAAGACCCACTACATCTACATTGCCGTTGGCGCCCAATACGGCTACAACGCGCAAAAGCAGCTGGCGGCTGGTCGTATATCCGATGTGGATCAGATGCCCGACGTCATGAATCATCGTGTCGGACAGATGGATGCTTTCGGTATTGCTTCCGGTTTGGCGGCAATTCACACCCTGCGGCCCGATCGGAGCTTGCTGCGATTCATATACGATGACGTCACCGTGAACGGGATCTTCGTACTGGGGGAGAAAGCCGGCGCGAATCCGGTCTTCACCGGCTTCACCGACGGCAACGACGAATTGCGGCGGGACCTGAGCGACCAGGAGTATGAGGTACAAATCCAGCAGGCCGGCGACCGGGTGTTGGCCAATGTCGAGGCCTGGGCTCCCCCGCTTGCCGCCCCAATCGACATCAAGAGTCTCAATTTCTCGCGAGACCGTGTCTACGCCAACTGGGATGGTAACCAGGGGGTCAACGCCCGGGCCCTGGCTTCCGGCACCTCGGCGACCGGTGATCCGCGCAAAGTCAACGTGGAAATCCACGAGCCTCTGAACCCGTTCATCAATCACCTACCACCGATGCCGTATCAGTGGGACATTGATCTGGAGCGGGCCCGTAAGGGTCGCCAACTCTTCTTTGATGAACTGCTCATCGACGACAAGAAACTCTATTGTTCCGAGTGCCACCACCAGCAGAACGCTAAAATTTATCCCGCGGTCTCCAAGCTGGGCGTGGATGAGGCCAGGAGCCTGACGAACACCTCGGTCTCACGCAACATGTTGGCGGCTTTGGTGCTGGAGGCGTGCACTATTTACCGGAACAATAATCCCGGCAAACCCGGTAACGAGTTTTGCATGCCAGAAGGCGAAACCCAGGAGGCGAAGCTCGCGAACTACTTCGCCGACGTGCCGGCCCGTGTCGCCGAGGGAAAAAACGGCTACAAGGCCGACATGCTGCACGGGATCTGGGCGCGAGCTCCGTACCTGCACAACGGCTCAGTACCTACATTGGGCGCTCTGCTTTGCCCCGATGCAAGGCCCCAGGTTTTCAAGCGCGGCAATATCGCCTATGACACGGCTCTGGTCGGGTTTGAATGGAGCGATACACCGAAAACCCGTTACAACAGTAAATATGAGACCGTGCTGATCAAAGACTACGATACCCACCAGCTCTCCCGCAGTAACAAAGGACATGAGTTTGGTACCCATCTGTGTCCGGATCTTCAAGGATTGGACCCGCTAGCGAATCGGCAAGAGGTTACCCAACGTATTCTGGCGTCACCGGTGGGTGATTTACTCGAGTACCTTAAGACCCTTTAACGGTTTGGCGTGATGCCTATGGCGATCACGGTAATAAAGTACTTTTTAAGACAGAAACCCAGTCGTTCAGACCACTTTACCTAGCGGCCCGTCAAGAGTGGGTGGGCGCGCCTGCGTAACCGGATCGGCTAGGAACTATTCAACCGCTTATACGCCCCCATCCTGAACTGAGGCGCTGAAGACGGCTGCTATCGAGCAGTATCATCAACACAACAATAAAAGGATCAGGATACCACAATGCAAGTCCCTAAAAAGCATTTAATCCGCATTCTCCTTGCGATTTCATGCTTGCTGGTTTATCCACCACTCGTTTCGGCAAAGGCGAATCTGACTTGGGACGAAGCCAAGAGCCGGGCACAGCGCGTTTCTAAGGTTGACTACACGCTGGCATTTACGTTTCATGAGAATCAGCCTACTTATGAAGGAGAGGCGATCCTTGACTTCTTACTGAAGAACAACTCAGAAGCACTTCATGTGGATTTTCAAAGTGAGACGATTGATGAGCTGGAGGTTAACGGTCACCGGATAACGGCTCCAAAAGTGACCGATGGTCGGATTTTGTTACTGCCCGGGCAGCTTTCCGAGGGACCGAACCGCATTCGGATTCGCTATCGTAATGCCTTCAACACAGACGGCGCGGGCCTGCATAAGGTCGTGGACTCGGATGGCCGCGAGTATCTCTTCACCCATTTTGAACCCTATCGCGCCAACCGCGTCTTTCCATGTTTTGATCAACCGGATCTCAAGGCCAGTTATGCATTGTCGGTAGCTGCCCCGGCGTCGTGGACAGTGGTATCTAACGCCCTGGAACAACATCGCC
>JAAUXY010017853.1_pt1 | contig 13853 bp, 10 predicted proteins | sample 7278121 | NCBI WGS metagenome assembly JAAUXY01 (sample SAMN14350117, study PRJNA611818) | marine sediment metagenome | isolation source: surface marine sediment (1.8m) | place: French Polynesia: Moorea | collected 2018-08 | reverse complement strand
CGCCGCGGGGTTTGAACGCGAACCTGTTTGGCGCGAGCGAGGCGATACAAGAGGTGAATGGAACCAGTATTCGGATTCGCCAGGATACGCAGTACCCGTTTGAAGACACGGTCCGCTTTGAGGTCGATAGTGCATCGGCCACAGAGTTTGAACTCCGCCTGCGCGTGCCTGGCTGGGCGAGCTCAATGGCGGTTAGCGGTGTCAGCGCCAAACGAGATGGTCGTTGGCTCGTGATAAACCAGCTCTGGAAAGGCACGACAACGTTCGAAGTGCGATTTGAGCGCGAGGTACGCGTGTTGGATCATCACAGCGGGACTTTCGCTGTGGCACATGGCCCGCTGTTATATGCACTGCCGATCGCACACGAGGAGACTGCGGGCACGAGCTATGGCCACCCCGACTTCCATGACGTCTACGCCAGGCCTTTAGCGGCCGTGCAGCCGGACTGGCAGCTCAGTGCCGATAGCGAGTTCGGGCTCGTCGAAGCAGAGGACCGCATACCGGGGCCCTTTGACAGCTTTGTTCTCAAGGGCAAGCTCTACAATCATCAGGACGGCAAGATGGCCGAGGTTGCGCTCGTCCCCATGGGTGGTACGGTCCTCCGACAAGTGAGTTTCTGCCCGATTAACAAGGGGAAATGATGAAGAAGCAGCTCTTTTCGTTATGCGCGTACCTGCTGTTCGCCGCGGGCGCGCATGCCAGCGACGATCGCTTGCCGAATATCGTGCTGCTTATTGGCGACGATCATGGTGCGCCGTATTTCGGTTTTATGGGTGATGAAACGGTCGTCACGCCGAATATGGACATGATCGCAAACGCCGGACTCACGTTCACAGTCGGTCATGCAACGGCAAATCACTGCCGGCCCAGCTTGCGCACGTTGATGACGGGCTTGCACCCCATACAGTACAAGCAGCGGGAAAACGCAATCATCGAGCAGCGTCGGGTCGAGGATGCGGCTTATGCGTCCATGAACCGGACAGAGAAGAGCATGTGGGAGAACGTCGAACGTGCTGCCGTCATGCAACAGTTCGACACGCTGCCGACGCTATTGCGGGAACAAGGTTACGTCAGCTGGCAAGGCGGCAAATGGTGGGAAAACTCCTATCGCAATGGTGGCTTCGACGAAGGCATGACGAAAGGTTGGGACATGTCGCTGTTCGGCACCGACGACTTCTTTCACGAGATGATGGGGGCCGAGGGTAACGAGCTTGGTCGCACGACCATGAAGCCGGTGCTTGACTTCATCAGCCGCCATCGAGAAAGGCCGTTCTTCGTATGGTACGGTCCGATGCTCCCTCACACGCCGCTCGATTCCGGTTACCGGCATCGCAAGTACTACGATGAGCAACCGCACCTCAGCGAGTCCGCGAAGATGTACTACGGCAACATCACATGGTGGGATGAGGGCGTCGGGCAGTTGCTCGATCACGTTGCCGCCGAAGGGCTGCTCGATAACACGCTCTTTGTCTACATCAACGATAACGGGTGGGAGCAGGAACCCACGGTCGAGTACAAGGTGCCGGGCGCCACGTACCAGAACAACCTGAACTTCTCGAACGGTGGCGGCAAGGGCAAGCTCGGTCTTTACGACCAGAGCTTTCGGACGCCTGTAATCTTCTACTGGCGCGGCCGAATCCAGGGTTCGATGAACACCGAGAGCCTCGTATCCATGGAAGACATCGTTCCGACGATACTGGACGTCGCGGGCGCTGTTGTGCCGGATGGACTGCCCGGATACAGCCTCAAGCCGCTGCTCGAAGGCAATGAGATGGACGAGCGCGACGCCATCGTTGGTTATGCGCACCAGCGTCGCTCGGCCGAAGACATGATGGGCGAGCGCGCGGAAGGCTACTACGTGCGCACAAGCCGTTGGCACTTCATGTGGTACAAGGACACCGGCAAGATGGCGCTTTATGACATGACCGTCGACCCGAAATCCGAGAAGAACGTTCTTGATGCCAACAAGCACTTGATCAAGGGATTCATCCAGCGCATCGAAGCCTGGAAGAAGAAGATCGGCCTGACCGAACCGATCGCCGTCAGCTAAGCGGATAGATCCTGTAGTGGTATTCGGGAGCCTGCACGTCGTAAGTCGGTTGCAGGTACATGACGATATCGATGAGCTGTTGCACCGTCATATACGTGTTGTACACGTGCATCTTTGACTCGCCGTCTTCCGCAACAACCTGCTCGGCATAGCGCGTCGCCAACCTGTGTGACGGGTTGATGATCGAGGTCACCAGGTCGCCATACGTCTTGACCGAGGCGACTTTGCCACCCAGCTCAACGTAGGGTTGCGGCGCACCCTGAATTTCCGGAAATTCCTCGCCGACAATCGAGTGACATTCGTGACACTGCAGGTAGATAAAGGCCTTGCGACCGGCTTCGGCGTCACCGTCAGGCAGGCGGAAGCCCTGTTGCGACATGTACGCCTCGCGATCGCATGCGGTCAGTGCGATGAGGCAGCCAACGAGAAGCGCAATTAGTGTTCGTGCGTTCATGATCCACCTCCTCAAGCCTACGCTAGCACTGAGTGTGTGGCGTGGAAATAAGGGTTTTGTGCAGTCGCGGAGCCCCGAAGGCGCCGGATCAGGCGTTGCAGAGAATCTGAATTTCTTCGTGCAATGCGATGCCGGAGAAGGGTTTGCTGACGACCACGATGTCAGGGTATCTGGACAGGACAACATGCGGCAGCTCGCCTGCGTCGCCAGTCATGAAAATTACGGGCAGGTCTGGATTGCGGCTGCGCAGCTCCTTGAAGACTTCGAAGCCATCCGTTCTCGGCATGCGAAAATCCAGCACCGCGACATCGATATCGGATGACAGGTCGTCAAAACGCTGCAAAGCTTGCATGCCGTCGCGCGCCTCGACGACCCGATAGCCGAATGTCTCGAGTTGCGAGCACAGCAACCCGCGGACAGCATTGTTGTCCTCCGCAAGAAGGACAGTGCTCGTTGCTGATTGCGTGGCGTCCAGGTGCATGCTGGGCCTTAAGACCGCTCGTGATTAGATCGAGTATAACTGCAACGCAAGGAGTGCGTTGCTAAACGTGCAGTTCGACGAGATCTCCGTCGGCGACCAGGTGCTCATGGCCAACCTGTTGGCCATCGAAAACGTCCTTGCCCCACATGCGCGCAAATTTTAGATCGCGCGCGATGTCCTTGTGCACGAGCTTCGCGACATCGAGTACGGTGTCCCCACGGCGCGCGGTAAATGGTTTGTCGTCGTCCGCTGGCTTGCCCGGAGACTTGGTGTAGACACGCACGACCTCGAGCGCACGAAATAAGAAAGGTCCCAACTCACCAAGACCCGCCCCGGTCTCTGCAGAGACGGTCAGGGCAGGGAAACGGAGCCCGAGCAGCTCCTCGAGAATCTTCACCTCGTCCGGATCCGGATCGAGGTCAGACTTGTTGGCGATGAGGACAGTAGGCAGGTCGAGTCGAAATGGATCGTCGTGCTCCTCGTCGCTTGGTGATGCATTACTTTCCAGGCCTGGCCAGGAGGAACGCAAGTAGATCTTTTTCTCCGCCAGGCGCTCGAGCACGGTAGGTACTTGTTCGAGGCACTCCGGGTCGGCTACGTCGATGACCAGCAGGATTCCGTCGGCGTGCTGCAACGTGTTCACGAGCCACGGCTCCATGAACTCGGCAGAGACTGGCGGCAGGTCGACGAGCTGAAAGTGGATGTCCTCAAACGGCAACATCCCCGGGATGGGCAGGTGCGTCGTGTAGGGATAGGGACCGATATCGCTGCGCGAACCGGTCAGTCGCACATGCAGGCTCGACTTGCCCGCGTTTGGCGGCCCGATCATGCAAAGCTGAGCCGCACCCTCGCGGCGCACAACATGCGACGGGCCGCGATGCTTGCCACCTTTCTTCGGTCCCGCGAGTTCTTCAGTGAGCTGCTTGATGCGGGTCTTGATGTCCGATTGCAGGTGCTCGGTACCCTTGTGCTTCGGAATCGTCCGCAGCATCTCTCGGAGGCACTCCAGCCGCTCCTTCGGCTCGCGTGCCTGGCGAAAGGCTTCTTCTGCCTTCTTGTATTCGGGTGTGACGTTCGTGGGCATTCGTAGGCTCTCCACTCCAGTATGCCGGAGGGTATGCGCCGTTACGACACCCTAGAACGCGATCAGCAGCAGGGAAGCTACCGCGAGCACCGTCGCGGTACCGCGGACGCGGTAATAGTGTTGCGTGATTACGCCGCTGCCAAGCAACCAGCGATCGAGGCCGAGGAGCGTAGCCAGCGCGATCGCCTGCACGATGAGCGCCGCTTCGAGCGTACCGAGCGCATAGACAAGCCACACTGCGACAAACACGACATTGCTCGCGAGCAGGAGGTTGAAAGGCGTCTTCTGTATTTCGTAGAGCTGAGTGGCCCAGTGGATACCGGCAAGGAAGCTGATGATTGCGAGGCCGTAGCCGGCCGCCACCTCGCCCAACGGCCCGAGAAAGTCTATCGAGTCAACACCGAACAGCGGCAGCACGGCGCACGCCACGAAAGGCGTGACACCGGCCATCGTCAGTACCGAATAGACCTTTCTGTCGTTCATTCTCGGTGCGTGCGAATGTACTGGTCCAGCAACCGAACGCCGTATGCCGTGAACCCGACAGGCACTGTCGGCGAGCCGGACTCAGTGTAGTCCACGCCCGCGATGTCGAAGTGTGCCCAAACCTGGTCTTCGTCGACAAACGTGCCGATGAAAGCCGCGCCTACGCTTGCGCCCGCTGCGCTGACACCACCGTTGACCACATCGGCAACCTGGGACTTGATTGCCTCAAAGTAGGTGTCGGTCAATGGCAGGCGCCAGGCCAATTCGCCCGACGCATCGGCTGCGGCCAGCAGGTCGTTCGCGATGTCATCGTGGCGACTGAAAAGGCCGGCGTAGTCCGGACCAATAGCGCGGATCACCGAGCCCGTCAGCGTTGCTATATTGATCAGCACGTCTGGTTTGTATTCCTGCTGCGCGTAATAAACGGCATCCGAGAGAACCAGGCGGCCCTCGGCATCGGTCGACCGTATTTCGACAGTCTTGCCGGACATCGTTGTCAACACGTCGCCGGGTCGAATCGCCGTTCCCGACGGCATGTTCTCGGCCATAGCAGCCAGGGCGACGATATTGGCATCGGCGCCGCGCCGCGCAGCGGCAAGCACGGTCGCGGTCACGACAGCGGCGCCAGTCATGTCGCCCTTCATCATCCACATCGTGTCGTTGCGTTTGAGAGAGACACCACCCGTGTCAAACGTGATGCCTTTGCCCGCGAGTGCGAGGGTAGGCGCGTCACCGCCACCCTTGTACTCGACGACCAGCAGCCGCGGCGGCCGCGCAGAGCCGCTACCCACGCCGAGGTGCGCGCCCATGCCCAGTCGCTTCAAGTCTTTCTCGTCAAGCACCTTGATACTGACGTTGTCCAGGCCACGAAACTGCTCGCGAACGCGATCGACAAACGACTGCGGATACATGACGTTGCCGGGTTCGTTGCTCAGGTCGCGCGCCAGCCAGATCGCGTCCGCGATGTGGCCAAGGTCGTCGTTGAATTCTGCGGCGGCATTTGCGTCATCGCTGTAGAAAGTGACATTGCCACGCGTTGCCGGATCGATACGATCCTCCTGGTAGCGGTCGAAACGGTAGTCGCCGAGTCGGAAGCCGAACGCAACGCGCGCAGCGCCTGCATTTTCGTCGTGCTCTATGCCGGACCACAAGATGCCGACTCCGGTCCCACTCGTACCATCATTAAGACTGGCCACCAGGCCGCCGAACTCCTCGGCAACGAGTCGGCCAACAGGCTCGCTGCCAACGCCGATCAGATCAATGCGAGCGTAGGGTTTGATGCCAAATAGCGTCAGCGTCTTGTGCTTCTCACCGGTGAACTTCGCTTCGGTTGCGGCGAGTGACAGTGCGCCGCCAGTCTGCGCGTCGAGTTCCGCGGCAAGACCCGTCAGCGATTCTCCTTCGGCAACCGGGATCACGATGTTGCCGTCTGACGGCATCTCGAACGGCATGAAATCAATACTGCGTTGCGCCAGCGCGGTCGTGCTGAGCAAGAGCAGGAAAGTAATACGGATCAGTGTCGGCACGCGGATTCTCCTCAAGGCGCACTCGGGGACGCATATCCTAGGCGTTTGCGGTGAGGGTTTATACGTGGGGAAACATAAAGATACGATTTGCCGACAGACCCTATAATGGCCGCACTGACGCCGTCCCGGGAGCTGCGCAATGGGTATCGTAAGATCGGTCTACAACTTCGTGATGGGGCTAATCGGGCTCATCATCCTGGTCCTGGTCGCCTACGTTTTCATTATGGCCAAGTGGGAGGAACACGAAGAGGAACAGCGGGCAGAAGCACGTGCGGAAGTGGCCGAAGCCGTTGCCGAGACCGCGCGCGAAAGGGGTCTCGGTGATCTCGACCAGCTGCGGCAGGACTACATTGCCGCGTGCAGCGGCGGCGTTTTCAAGATCATCGAAGGAGATACAACCGAAGTCTGTACGGCAATTGCCGCGACGCTCCTCGCACGCTCTCAGGAGCTTGGCATGTCGTTGTTTGACCAGGTCGACGTGGAGCTCGAACTCTGTGCGCTCGAGGTCAGGGAGTATGGCGATGATCCCGAAGAGTACTGTGTGCGCGACGAATACCTGCACGAAGCGCTGAGAGACGCATTGGCCGTTGGGCTCTGCGGTGTCGATAGCGCGTGGCTGTTTGATGAGTATTACGGCGGGTCCGTGACCAAGCGTGGTCCGGACGTCTATCGCAACGGGGACTTCCTCGTCGACTGCAAGAACCAGCGGCTGTACGAATGGGACTATGAAGGGTTCTTCGAAGGAATGACCGACGAAGAACCGCGCGTGACGATCGTCGACGAGGTCTATGAAGCCCTGTACGAAGAGAAATATGACGTTGTGCTGGACCTGCTGGACGAACACGAATTCGGCAAGGATGAATTGACGGACCTCTGGCTCGTAAATCAGTTCTTGTATGAACCTGTCGACAAAATGCTTCCCGAAGTGCTCAAGCGAAATGGCGGCAAAGTCAACTTCATGGTTCGGTACTACGAGCAGCCGCTCACCGAAGCCATCAGTAACAAAAGTACCCGAGCCGCATTGACTCTGCTGGAGGCAGGGGCGGACCCGGTGCGCCCTTATGACGACTACGGCAAAACGCCGATCGTCGCGGCCGCCAGCCGCGGGATGTTCGAGGTCGTCAAAGCGCTGGTTGAGAGAGGCGCGGACGTCAATGGCGTCATCGGGTCGGAATCGCTGTACTTTGGCGAGCCGCTGTTCTGGGCCGCGTGGGACGGCCATGAAGAGGTGGCACTCTGGCTGCTGGACAATGGCGCGACCGTCGCTCCCGAGGACCCGTCGGCGTATCCGCAGTGGGATCCGCTGGTGCTGCTCGATCGTGCTGTCGAGGGCGGCAGTGCCAAGGTTGTTGCGGCTTTGATCGAGCGGGGCGCCAAGAGTGAGGACATGGTGCGACTGTTCGAAGGGGCGGCCGACAGCGGGAGTCCCGACGTCCTCAAACTGCTGTTTGCCGAAGGCTACGAGTTGCCCGAAGTGAAGTATCACGACCGCGTCTATGACGGCGTCGTTGCCGCGATAAAGGAAGTTGAGGGCCGGCGTATCGAAGATGGACTCACTATGTTCGAGCTACTGCTCGACAACGGACTCGATATGGCCCGAATGCAAGAGTCGGGCTGGAACTATGCCCACCAGGCGGTCGGGCGCTACGGTCCGCCTACAATCGATACGGACAACTACGGGGAACGCATGCCGTACATCCGGGAGAAGCGCGTGCAGTTCGTCAAGCGCGTTGTTGAAGAAGTCCTGGCCACCGGAATGGATATCGACCACCGTGCCGAAGGCATGACGCTTCTGATGGAAGCTGCCGACGGCGCCCAGCCGGAACTCGTTCGCTACCTGCTCGATCTCGGCGCCGATGCGACCCTAACCAACGATGAGGGCCAGACGGCGCTTGATATCGTCGTACTCGAAGGCCGCAGAATGACCCGCATCTGGGATGAAAAACCGGAGCTAAAGGCGCGCTACGGCGACTCGATCGAGCATCTCGGCGGAAGCCGCGAGATGCTCGATACTGAGTCTGGCACTTAGGCTGCGACGGGTTCAGCCGCCGGTTCGCGCGGGTCGCCTTTTGGTTTGACGAGGTAGTGCGCGAGAGCAGGCAGCAAGGTCAACGCGCCGAGCATGTTCCACAGGAACATGAACGTCAGCATCAGGCCCATATCGGCCTGGAACTTGATCGGCGAGAAGATCCACGTGCCAACACCAATTGCGAGCGTGATGCCCGTGAAGCCGACGGCCATGCCGGTCGTTGCCAGAGTCTTCACATAGGACTCATAGACGTCGAGACCGCGCTTCAGGTAGGTGTTCATCTTGCTATAGATATAAATGCCGTAGTCCACGCCGATACCGACACCCAGTGCAATGACCGGTAGGGTCGCTACTTTCACACCAATACCGAGATAGGCCATCAGGGCCTGGCCAAGTACCGACGTCAGGGCCAACGGCACGACGATGCACACGACCGGTCGCCATGAACGGAACGTGACAAAGACAAGGAAGCTGACGACACCGTAAACAAGGGCCAGCATCTGGTACTGCGCCTTGCTGATCACGATGTTGGTCGCCGACTCGATGCCGGAGTTGCCGGCGGCGAGCAGGAACCTGACCGCATCACTGTTGTATTGCTCCGCAAAAGACTCGACGTCGCTAACGACGGACTCGAGGGTTTCAGCCTTGTGATCGTTCAGGAACACCAGCACGGGAACCATGCTGCAGTCCGTGTTGATCAGGTTGCTCGGCACGTGCGCGAGTGAGTTATTCAGGATGTAGCGATTGCGACTGAGCGTGTACCACTTCGGGTTGCCCTCGTTCATCGCCATCGTTACCCGCCTCGAGATGTTCACGAGCGAGATGACAGACTGCACGCCTGGCGTATCGCTGATCACTTCCTGGAAGCGATCGATGGCCGCCACGGTTCCGTAATCGCCGCACTGTTGCGGCGGCGTTACGACCATGACTACGAATACGTCCGTACTCGTCGAGTAATTCTCGGTAAGGAATGCGTTGTCGAGGTTGTAGCGCGAGTCGGGCCGAAGTTCAGGTGCACCTGGGTCCAGGTCTCCGATACGCAGGTCCTGACCGCCATAGAAACCAACAACGAACAGCACAAGCGCGGCAACGATCGTTGCGGGCGCATATGGCGGCTTCGCAAATGCCGAAATGATGGGCCAGATCTTCGGTGGTTTTTCCTGCCGACGCCGAATGTACCGCATGCAGTACTGCGTCAGCCCGGTGTAGGACAGCAGGACCGGCATGAGGAGCAGATTGGTGAAAATCAGCACCGCGACACCGATGCTCGCGGTCAGCGCCAGCTCCTGGATGACCGGGATCTCGATGACCATCAAAGTCAGGAAGCCAATGCCGTCCGATATCAGCGCGATAAAGCCGGCCACGTAAAGGGCCCGGAATGCCCGCCTTGCTGACCACAGCGCACCGATACCGAAGTAGAAGCGCGCCGCGATGTTGTTGACGATCTGCACGCCATGGCTGATGCCGATCGCAAACACCAGGAACGGAACGAGCATCGAATAGGGATCGAGACCGAAGCCGAGTGCACGGAGCAGACCGAGCTGCCAGACCACCGCGACGGTCGAACACAGGAGCGGAATCAATGTCGCCCAGTAGCAGCGCGAGTACAGCAGTAGCAGGACTTTCGTGATGACGAATGCCGCGAGGAAGAACAGAGCAACCTGCGCTGCGCCCTCAATCAGGTCGCCGACAATCTTCGCGAAGCCGGTAACACGAATCTTGATCGCGTCAGTTTCGTACTTGTTGCGAACCAGTTCCTCAATGCTTGCCGAGAAGTCCCGGTAGTCGAGACGTTCACCCGTTTCGGGGTTGGTGTCGGTCAGCGGGGCGATAATCGTCGCCGACTTGAAGTTGTTGGCAACGAGCCTGCCTACCTGGCCTGAGCGCAGCACATTGGCTCGTAGTTCATCGAGTTTTTGCGGCGAACCATCGTAGCCGTTCGGGATGACCGCGCCGCCGCGGAAGCCCTCCTCGGTGACTTCGCTCCAGCGAATGTTGGGCGTCCAGATCGACTGCAGTCCGGCTCTGTCGACGCCGGCGATGTAGAACACTTCATCGTTGATCTTCTGCAGCGCTTCCTGGAACTCCTTGTTGAAGATATCGCCTTCTTTCGTTTGGACGATGATGCGAATCGAGTTGCCGAGGCTGGCCAGGTCGGACCGGTTATCCAGGTAGTTCTGGATGTACGGGTGCGATGTCGGGATCATCTTTTCGAAGCTGGCATCGGGTTTCAGCTGCGAGGCGTGATAGCCAAAGAAGATCGTCAGCAATACAAATGCCGCGATGACAAAGCGTCGGTTTTCAAACAGCAGTCTTTCGGCTAGCGGAGCCTTGGCACCATTCAGGCCGGTAGGGTCTTTGTGTTGATCACTCATTGTTATCCCCCACGACAAACGAGATGCCACCGAAACCAACCAGGACGACATTGCCGTCAGGCGCTACCGTGACACCGCTGTATACCCTGTTCCCTTCGGTTGGGATCGCGCTGAAGCTCGCGCCCGCATCATCACTCTGCAGTACCGCGCCGGCGGCCCCAACAATGATGACGGAACCGTCCTCGCCGCCAGTGCCGCCCATCAGGGTACGGCGGTCACCGGTATCGATCGAGCTCCAGGATTCGCCTTCGTCAGTCGACCGGAAGACGTTGCCACGTAAACCAAAGGTCAGCAGGCTGCCATCGCTGGCCGCGACTGCGCCGAAGTAAGACCCCTCGTATGGTGCCCTGACGCTCTGCCACTCGTCACCATTGTCAGTGGACCGCAAGAGGGTGCCGGCCTCCCCAACGACCAACAGGGTCCCGGCTTTCGATTGCACGATGTAGTAAAGGTGATAGTTGTCAGGGTTGTCGAGCCGATTGCTGTCGACCACCCAGGTATCGCCGCCGTCCCGCGTACGCAGGAAAACGCCATACGCACCGAGCGCAAAGCCGTCGTTGTCATTAGCGAACCAGACCCGTAAGAGGGGCGTGGTCATGCCATTTTCAATGGCCGCATTCGCCTCATCCAGCGCAAACAGCGTGTCGTCGAGCACCCACTCGAGATCCTCGCGAGTGTCATCAGATGCTTCGTCGACTGCCTTTTGCAGCGCCGTGACGCGTTCTTCAATCGCGCCAACCGACAGACTTGCGACGTCGGAACCGGTCAGCTGAACCTGCCAGGTTGAGCCCTTGTCGGTCGAGTGCAGCAGATAACCATCATGCGCTGTCGCCCAGGCTTCGTCGTTCCCGGCGAAAGTGACAGACGTGATTGCGAGCGAAACAGGGACATCGGCGTGAACCCAGTTCTGGCCAAGGTCATCCGAAAAGAATATGTGCCCCTGCTCGCCGGCGACGAGCATCCGTTCACCGTCATGAGCGACATCGAGCAGCAGCCCTTCCAGCGCGCGATCGGTCTTGATCGCCGGGAGCAGGGCGTACTGGGTTGAAGAAGCGTGAGCCGGGATCGCGCTGACAAAAGCGGTCGCCAGGACCGCCGCCACGAGAGCGACGGTCCTGGGCAATGGACAATTAGCGAACACCCGAACGACGCAAGGCGGCCGGCGTGTATTCGCGCTCAGTTGCCTTGTAGTCCCAGTTGTACTGGTAACCCTTGAGCTCGTTGCCGAGACCCAGAGGCAGGTGACGACCGGAGATCAGGTCGTACGACGTTTCGAGCGCGTACCAGGGTACCTTGACCTGGTAGTGCGAGAGGTTGTGGGCTTCTTTCACGCGCCACATCTCACCGCGACCGTCATAAAGATCGGCAATGCTGATTTGCCAGGTGTCCTCATCGACGTAGAACGTGCGCCGCGCATAGATGTGCCGCTGACCATCCTTGAGCGTCGCTTCGATGACCCAGACACGATGCAGTTCGTACCGCAGGTACTCAGGATTGAGATGACCCTTCAGCACGATGTCCTTGTAGCTGAGGCTCTTGTCGACGAGTTTGTAGGCATTGTACGGAATGTACAGCTCCTTCTTGCCGATCAGTTTCCAGTCGTAGCGGTCTGGCGCGCCGTTGTACATGTCGAGATCGTCTGCCGTGCGCAGGCCGTCGGAGGCTGTGCCCGGTCCGTCATAAGCGACGTCCGGTGCCCGACGAACACGACGCTGACCGGCGTTGTAGATCCAAGCAGCACGTGGCTCGACAACCTGGTTGATGTTCTCGTGCACGAGCAGCACGTCGCCCTGCAGGCGCGCAGGCGCTTTGATCGCCTGTTTGTAATAGAAGAGGCGGTTTTCCGGTGCGCCCTCCAGGTAGTTCGCGAACGTCAGCTGGTCATCGAGGACGACCGGGCTGAATGCGCCGCTGGACTGTACGGGAATCTGTGTGTACGTCCGTTTGACGCTGCCGCCGCGGAAGCGCAGCACGTGGTTCCACATGATCTCGATGCCGGCTTTCGGAATCGGGAACGGCAAATAGGAATCGACGTTTGCGAGGCCGTTGCCGCCGTCCGTCGTCTGCGCTGTCATTGCGTCTGCCTTGAACTCGGCATAGAGCTCATCCGCGTACGCAGCTGTCCGACGCGACTGGTAAACCGGCATGCGGAACGTGTCGGGGTAGCGTTTCAGGACCGCGATTTGCCCTGGCGACAGATTGTCCTGGTACTGCTCATAGTTCTGCGCAGTGATTGTGAACAGGATCTCGTCGTTGGGGAACGGATCGACCAGCGGTTCACCCTCGACGTAACCGGCTGGCAGTTCGGCAAGGCCGCCTGTCCATGCCGGGATCGTCCCGGCCGCGTTACCGGCGCGTTCCGCGCCGACTGGCGTGAGCTCATCGCCGCCTAGGCGATCAGCTTCTGCCTGCGTGAGATCGGCAAGCGCCCCCTGAGCGAGCAGGCCGAGCGCAGCCGCCACTGTGATTCTTGTGAGAGTTTTCATTATGTAATTGCTCCTGATATTCAATGTCGGCTGGCGAGTTAGAAACTCACGGCGATGCTGAAGGACAAGAAGTCACGATCTTCGATCACATTGTAATCGCCACCGGAGAAGGACGTGTAGCTCAATGAGCCCGTGTACCGATTGAGGTATTCGGCGTTAATGCCGAGCGTCAGGGCTTTCGCGCCTTCATTGAAGTTCGTGTTCGGCGAAACGCCGTCGACATCGTGTGACCACGCGAAATTCGGCGTCAGGTTGATGCCCGCGAAGACGTCGTTGTAGGTCAGCGATGCGCGTACCCGATAACCCCAGGAAGAATCCGTAACGTAGCCGTCGTTGTTGCAGTTCGTCGTGTTCGAGTTCGGGACGATGGGATCAATCAGCGCGTCGAACGGCGGCGGCGGGAAGAACCCTTCGCACGTCAGGTCGCCGGGCAGCGGGATGCCGAGCGCGCTCAGCGGAATGGGCGTAAAGGCACCCATGCCGTAGATCGTGTTTCGGCCATAGCGCTGCACCGATTGCTCGGGCAGGCTGCCCACCCAGTTGCCACCGATTTCGGCGGCGAACGACAGGCGGTTGGCGCCCAGCACCTGGTCGAAGAAGCGAATGAACGTGATCTGTGCCTGGGTAAACGGCAGTTCGTCGTAGCCTGAGACAGGCTGGCCAAAGCCAGCCGCAAACACGATCGGCGTTACGGTTGACCACGGTGCGTAACCGACGGCGCCTTGCAGAATCTCGGTTGCGTTAATCTGCACCGGGTAGTCGGGGCGATAGCTGACCTCGCCGGAGACCGCGAAGCCCGCGAGATTGGTGGCGAAGCTTGCGCCGAAGAGCTCGATATCCTCCGGAAACTCGGCGAAGTACTGTGGGTTGCCGCCCAGCGGATTG
>JAAUXY010019231.1_pt1 | contig 13858 bp, 13 predicted proteins | sample 7278121 | NCBI WGS metagenome assembly JAAUXY01 (sample SAMN14350117, study PRJNA611818) | marine sediment metagenome | isolation source: surface marine sediment (1.8m) | place: French Polynesia: Moorea | collected 2018-08 | reverse complement strand
CGGGCGCTTCCAATTCTCCGAGCTGAAACCGAAAAGGGTCAGATACGAAACACCAAACTCGACCGACGCACGGAGCGTGCGGCGCACGGCCTCGGCGCCCTGCCGATGGCCGGCGATCCGCGGGAGGCCGCGGTTCCGAGCCCACCGTCCGTTGCCGTCCATGATGATGGCCACGTGCGTTGGGATCACCGGCAGGCTATTTCGAGGGCGTGGCGATGCCATGGTCAAACCTGCATGATCTCCTTTTCTTTTTCCGCCAGCAGAGCATCGATTCGAGCGGTGTGCTCATCGGTGAGCTTCTGGATATCGACGCCGCGATCCCGGTGTTCATCCTTTGATATTTCGCTATCCTTTTCCATTCGCTTGAGGCTATCCATACCGTCGCGCCGAACATTACGAACAGCGACGCGTGCTTGTTCAGCATAGCGCCCTGCGACCTTTGTTAGCTCCACCCGGCGCTCCTCACTCAGTTCTGGAATCGGAACGCGGATGAGCGTGCCGTCGGTCTGCGGGTTTAGCCCGAGGTCGGATTCGCGGATTGCTTTTTCAACCGCTGTTGTGAGTGACTTGTCCCAAACCTGCACTGTTAGCATGCGCGGCTCGGGTACCCCGACCGTGCCCACTTGATTCAATGGCATCGGCGACCCATACGCTTCGACGGTCAAGGTATCCAGCAGGGCTGTCGAAGCACGGCCCGTCCGGAGGCCTGCAAATTCCCTGCGCAGGACCTCCACGGCGCCGTCCATGCGCCGCCCGAGGTCTTTCATATCGGCTGTCATGGTGTTCTTCCCTCCCCGTCGTCAAGGTTGCCGCTAACGGCCGTATAGCGGCCCTCGCCTGCCACAACACGCGCGAGCTCCCCCGCAGTCTGGATCGAGAATACCAGGATCGGGATCTCGTTCTCACGGCAAAGTGCGATGGCGGAGGCGTCCATGACGCGGAGATCGCGAGCAAGCACGTCCTGGTAAGTTAGTCGGTCATAGCGCTCTGCCGTCGGGTCGGATACTGGATCTGCTGAATAGACGCCCTCTACTTTCGTGCCCTTTAGCAGGCAGTCGGCACCGATTTCACTGGCGCGCAACGCGGCTGCCGTGTCCGTTGTGAAGAATGGGTTGCCGGTACCCGCGGCGAAGATGACAATACGCCCCTTCTCGAGATGCCGGATTGCGCGGCGCCTGATGTAGGGCTCGCACACAGCTGACATTGGGATTGCAGACTGTACACGAGTGTGTAGACCCAGGTTCTCAAGCGCATTCTGCAAAGCCAGGGCGTTAATGACGGTCGCGAGCATGCCCATGTAGTCGGCGGACGATCGTTCCATGCCGGCGGACGCCCCTGAGACACCCCGGAAGAGGTTCCCGCCGCCGACGACAAGGGAAATCTCGATACCCAGCTTGTGTAATAGGCGAACCTCTTCGGCCAAGCGTTTGACCGTGGCTGCATCAAGGCCGAACCGCTCGGGGCCCATCAGGACTTCGCCGGACATCTTGAGGAGAATACGGCGATAGTTCGGCCTAGACTGCTGCTCTTTTGCGCTCATATCGCCCGCCTCGTGCGGAGCAGTTTCCGCCTACCCAGCCAATTTTGCGACTTCTTCCGCGAAGTCATCCTCGCGTCGCTCGACGCCCTCGCCTAAGGCAAAGCGAACGAAACCTGAGACCGCTATTGGAGCACCGATTTCCTTGGCGGCTCTGTCAATCGCCTTCGCGACTTTCGTTTCGGCGTCGATGACGTAGACCTGCTCAAGCAGAACGACGTCCTCGTAGAATTTACGCAGGCGGCCTTCAACCATCTTTGCGATGATATCCTCGGGTTTGCCGCTGTCGCTCGCCTGTTCGGTAAGTACTGCCCGTTCACGGTCTAGTGAGTCCGCGTCGACGTCAGATATTGCCAAAAAACGCGGCTGAGCGGCGGCAATATGCATAGCGAGTTGCTTGCCAAAGGCCATCACGCGTTCGGCGTCGCCGTCGGATTCGATCCCGACTAGAACGCCCATCCGACCTGCACCGGGAACGACCTGATTGTGAACGTAGCCGGCGACCACGCCATGATCGACTGATATCGTCGCCGCGCGGCGCAGATTGATGTTCTCGCCAATTTTGGCAATTAGGTTCGTAAGCTCTTCAGCGACAGCATGTCCCGCGCCCGGGTAGTCGGCCGACTTCAACTTCTCGATATCGCCGCCGACGTCGAGTGCAAGCTTGGCGGTCGTGGTAGCAAAACCCTGGAATGTCTCGTTACGCGCAACGAAATCCGTTTCGCTGTTGACTTCGACGATTGCCCCACGGGAGCCGTCGAGGCTGACTGCAACAAGACCCTCGGCCGCTGCCCGTCCAGCCTTCTTGGCGGCCGCGGCTAGGCCCTTCTTGCGCAGCCAGTCAACGGCCGACTCAATATCGCCTCCAGCTTCTACCAGTGCCTTCTTGCAATCCATCATGCCCGCACCGGTTTTTTCGCGAAGATCGCGAACGTGCGCGGCGGTGATCTGTGCCATACGCAGACCTCTTCCTCTCAGTAATTCGCTGCCCGAGGTTTTCCCTAGCCAGCAACCGCTTGTGCCGGTGTCGGCTCCGGTTCCGTGGTTACTACCTCGGATTCTGTTGGCTTCCCGGGAGTCTCGCTTTCCTCTTTTGGTGGCTCGGCCGGGGGTGCGGCAGACTCACCCAAATCGGCCCCCGATGCAGCCAGCTCTTGCTGTAACCCGTCAATTACGGCACCGGCGAACAAATCCATGTACAACTGGATGGCGCGCATCGCATCGTCATTGCCAGGGACTGGGATGTCGACCTGGCGTGGGTCCGAGTTGCTGTCAATAATCCCGATCACCGGGATCCCCAGTTTGCGAGCCTCGCGGACCGAGATGTCTTCCTTATTTGTATCAATAACGACCAGCGTGTCAGGCCGGCCCCCCATCTCTTTGATGCCGCCCAGTGCTCGTTCCAACTTGTTGCGACGACGCGTCAGGTTGAGAAGCTCCTTCTTGGTCAGGCCAAGCGCCTCGCCGGCCAAACTCTCTTCCATATTGCGGAGGGTCCTGATCGACAGGGAAATGGTCTTCCAGTTCGTCAACATTCCGCCGAGCCAGCGATGGTTGACGTAGTATTGCCCGCAGCGTCCGGCGCCTTCGGCGACGATTTCGCTGGCGGCTCGTTTGGTGCCAACAAACAGGATCCGGCCGCCGTTGGCCGTGACATCGCGAACGTGCTGGAGCGCCTGATATAGCAAAGGCACTGTCTGACGCAGGTCGATGATGTGGATCCCGTTCCGAGCACCATAGATGTAGGGCGCCATGCGCGGGTTCCAGCGACGCGTGTGGTGCCCGAAGTGAACGCCCGCCTCGAGGAGCTGACGCATCGTGAATGTGGGGACTGCCATCTGATTCTCCGGTTAGGCCTCCGCGGAGCGATCGTCCGATACTCGGACACCGGAGCGACTTACGGTGTCTCCCCGCAGCCGCAGCCCCGCGTGTGAGATTAAGGTTGAGATCGGGGGTCTTTACCCGGGGACCCGCGGGAATTCAAGCGAAACGAGGTGCTTAGAGCTCCTGTACCTCGATTATTCCTGGGATCGATTTGATTGCCGCGCGAACCTGAGGGGAACAGCTGTACGCGCCCTCTAGCGCGATCTCGACCTCCCGGTCCTCGGTGTCAATAACGAGGCTGACGTGGCCGCCCATATCCCCGCCGCTCCGACCGGGCCCTGCCTCCATCTCTATTATCTGGCGCAAGGAATCGAGGGGCCCGATCTCGCGCAGCCAGACGCGCAGGCTAAGCGGTGCCGCGGCGACAGCTTGGTCCAACGGACGTATCTGGCGAACAACAATGCGCACATCGTCGTCTTCAATCCGAGCGTTGGCAGAGATCAATACCGGTTCCTGGCGTTCCAGGAGCTCCGCGGCTTCGGCCAACGGCTCGGCAAAGATGGTTGCCTCGTAGGCGCCACTGCTGTCCGAGAGCTGGATAAAGGCATAAGCGCTGCCACGCTGAGAGGTGCGCCGTTGAATGCCCAACACGGTGCCGGCCAGGGTGACTTCGGCTTGCCCACCTTTCTCCAGCACCGTGGCCTTGAGCGAGGCTGAGGGCAGTACGCTCAAGCGTGTCAACACCTTTTCATACTCGTCGAGCGGGTGCGCGGAGAGATAAAAGCCGATCGCGTGGCGCTCTCGTTCCAGCCTGGTGGCCTGGGGCCAGTCCGGAACAGTGGGCAGCTGTGGCGTTGGCGCGCTAATCTCGGGGACGTCACCGAAGAGGCTGACCTGACCGCTGCGCCGGTCCTCGTTGGTGGCTCGTCCGTGCGCCAAGAGCATGTCGATTGCTGCTAGAACCTGGGCCCGGTTTCTGTTGAGACCGTCCAGGGCGCCGGCTTCAGTGAGGCTTTCCAGCTGCTTACGCGTCAGGATCTGGGGGTCGAGGCGACCGCCTAGATTGAAAAGATCCCTGAATGGGCCATTTTCGCGGCGCTCCGTCGCTACCGCCTCCATGGCCGCGCGGCCGACGCCCTTGATAGCGCCGAGCGCGTAACGGACGGCCGGCTTCCCGCCCGACTCTTCCACAACGAAGTCGGCTTCGGAGCGGTTCACATCCGGTGGCAGCAACGGAATGTCGAGCCGTTCGAGTTCCCGCTTGAAGATTGACAACCGGTCGGTGTTGCCCGCGTCGTAGGTCATTGTTGCGGCCAAGAACTCGACCGGATGATGTGCCTTCAGGAAGGCTGTCTGGTAGGCGAGCAAGCCGTAGCCGGCGGAGTGCGCCTTGTTGAAGCCATAGCCGGCAAACTTGTCGACCAAATCGAAGACGTACTCGGCTCGATCGCGGGACACTCCCCTATCAACCGCACCTGCGACAAATGCCGCGCGTTGCGCTTCCATCTCCGACTTTATCTTCTTACCCATAGCGCGGCGCAGGAGGTCGGCCTTGCCAAGGGTGAAGCCGGCAAACGCCTGGGCTATCTGGAGGACTTGTTCCTGGTAGATGATGACCCCGTAAGTATCGGCAACGATCGGCTCGATTGTTTCATGCAGGAACTCGGGCCGCTCCCGTCCCTGCTTACACGCGACATATTTCGGGATGTTTTCCATCGGGCCGGGGCGGTACAGAGCGATCAGCGCGACGATGTCCTCGAAATTGCCAACCTTGGCTTCGCGCAGCAGGCTGCGCATCCCCGAACTCTCAAACTGGAACACGCCGAGAGTCTCGCCCCGGCTCATGAGCTCGAACGCGGCAGGGTCGTTCAGAGGCAAGTCACTCAGATCCAGGTCGACACCACGTTTCCTTAGCTGTTCGACAGCCCTCGCGAGCACGGTCAGGGTCTTGAGGCCGAGAAAGTCGAACTTCACCAGCCCGGCCAGTTCGACATATTTCATGTTGAACTGGGTCGCGAGCATGTCAGAACGCGGGTCGCGGTACAGCGGAACGAGCTGAACAAGGGGGCGATCACCGATCACAACACCGGCCGCGTGGGTCGAGGAATTGCGATACAGCCCTTCCAACTTCAGACTTGTATCAATGAGTTGGGCCACCGCCTCATCACCGTCACGCAGCTCTTGAAGCTGGGGCTCACTGTCTATGGCCTGGGCGAGCGTGACCGGGTTGGCCGGGTTGTTCGGGACAAGCTTGCAGATGCGATCGACCCGGCCGTATGGCATTTCCAGCACGCGCCCCACGTCACGTAAGACGGCCCGCGCTTGCAGTTTGCCGAACGTGATGATCTGCGCGACGTTCTCGCTGCCATATCTCTTCTGAACGTACTCAATCACCTCGTCCCGCCGATCCTGGCAAAAGTCGATGTCGAAGTCGGGCATCGATACCCGCTCGGGGTTGAGGAAGCGTTCGAACACCAGGCCCCAGCGCAGCGGATCAAGGTCGGTAATCGTCAAGGCCCATGCCACCACCGAGCCAGCGCCGGAGCCACGGCCCGGCCCAACGGGGATGCCCCGATCCTTCGCCCACTTGATGAAATCCGCAACGATGAGGAAGTAGCCAGAAAAGCCCATGTCCTCGATGACCTGGAGCTCATACTTGAGCCTGGCTCGGTATTCTTCCGGTGATGCGGCGCCGTCGGATAGCTTTTGGAGGCGCGCCTCTAGCCCCGCTTCGGCCTGCGTACGCAGCTCCTCGTTTTCGCTACGACCCGACGGGGTTTCGAAAACCGGCAGGATTGGCTTCCGCGGCGTCGGCATGAAGGCGCAGCGGCGAGCGATGGTCACCGTGTTCTCGATCGCCTCCGGCAGGTCACGGAACAGCTCGACCATTTCGGCTGGTGACTTGAAGTAGTGTTCCTCAGTCACGCGGCGCCGGTCTGATTGGGAGACGTAGCTTCCTTCGGCAATGCACAACAGAGCATCGTGAGCCCGGTACATCCCGCGGTCGGCGAAGAACACCTCGTTCGTGGCGACGATGGGTAGACTGCTCTCGTACGCCAGGTCGATCAGGCCAGGTTCGGTCTGGTCTTCGATTTCTGCCCCATGGCGCTGGATCTCGACATAGAGCCGATTGGGGAAGAGGACCTTTAGGCGGTCGAGCAGATGAAGAGCGGCAGCGCGCTGCCCTTCACCAAGCAGCCGGGCGACACCGCCGCGCGCGCCACCGGTTAGGGCGAGGAGTCCGTCCGACAAGCCAATCAGTTCATCGAGAGCGAGGATCGTTGCTCCATCATTGGGGCCCTCCAGGTAGGGTTTGCTCGCAAGCTGCAGCAGGTTTTGATAGCCAGCTTCGTCCTGTGCCAGAAGCAGCAGCTCATCCGCAGCTTCAACGGCGCTGCGACTGGCGCCGCCCGCCTCCCGGGCGATAGCAAGCTGCAGGCCGATGATCGGCTGAACGCCACCGGCTGCGGCGGCCATGGCAAATTCTAAGGCGCCGAAGAGATTGCCGGTATCGGTGATTGCGACGGCGGGCATCTCATTTTCTTGGCAGAGCTTGACGAGATCCTTGATGGTGAGCGCGCCCTCCGACAGGGAGTAGGCAGAGTGCGTGCGCAAGTGAACGAAGGGCGCGCCGCTCATCGAATCGCTGACCTTGCCGACTGGGGGTTGCCCATCTGTACCTCGACGACGACGCCGTCTTTAAGTTCCAAAACCCGATCCATTCGTTTGGCCAGATCGAAGTTGTGCGTCGCGATCAGCGTGGCCAAGCCGGCTTCACGAACGATCTTCTGAAGCTGATCGAAAACCTCGGCGGCCGTCTTGGGGTCGAGGTTGCCGGTCGGCTCGTCGGCCAACAATAACCCGGGATTATTGGCCAGAGCACGGACAATTGCGACACGCTGCTGCTCGCCGCCGCTAAGGCGCGCTGGGCGATGAGTGGCGCGGTCTGCCAGACCGACGAGCTGCAATAGTCGCTCCGCCCGTAAGCGTGCCGTCCGTCTTCCGGCACCCGCAATCATCTGCGGGAGCATGACATTTTCAAGCGCTGTGAATTCCGGCAACAAATGGTGAAACTGGTAAACAAAACCCAGGCGCCGCAGTCTTAGGCGCGTTCGCTCATTATCTGACATCCGGGAGGTGTCGGCGTTGTCGATTCTCACAATGCCGGACGAGGCTTTTTCAAGGAGTCCGGCGATGTGAAGCAGCGTCGACTTGCCGGCGCCCGACGGACCAACCAGGGCAACCATCTCGCCGGGGTCAACCGACAACGTCACACCGAGCAGTACATCGAGTTTTGCACCAGCTTGCGCGAAGCTGCGCGTCACATCGTGCAGTGCGAGCACCGCATCGGGAGGTCTATTCATAACGTAGCGCCTCGACGGGATCGAGGCGCGCCGCCCGCCAACTCGGATAGATCGTTGCTATGATCGAAAGTGCGAGTGCCAAGACGAGAATCAATGCGACTTCCCGCGCGTCGACGACAGACGGAAGCCGGCTCAGAAATGCGACCTCTGCGGAGAACTGGCGGCCAGAGAGCGCCGCGAAAAAGTCGTTGATAACCGGCATGTTGGTTGCTACCGCGAGACCGAGAAGACCGCCCGCAATCGTCCCGATAACGCCGATGCTGGCTCCAGCGATCATGAAGACCCGCATGATCAGGCCCTTGGAGCTGCCAAGCGTCCGCAACACCGCGATGTCTGCACCTTTGTCTTTCACCAGCATGACGAGGCCGGTGATGATATTGAACGCGGCCACAAGAATGATCAGAGTCAATATCAGGAACATGACCGTGCGCTCGACTTGCAGTGCGTTGAACAAGCTCGTGTTCAGCTGTTGCCAATCTCGGATGTCGCCTCTTTCTTGAGTTAGGGTTTCGACCAGCGGGCGTACCTGACCGAGCCGCTCATTGTCGGTGAGGACAACCTCTAAGTGCGTCACGGTGCCGCCGCTATCGAAGTAGGTCTGAGCCGATGCTAGCGGTATGTACAAGTAGGCACTGTCATATTCGTGCATACCCACGTCAAAGAGTGCGACCACCTCGAACGCTTGGGATTTCGGTGCTGTCCTGAAATCGCCCGCACTGCCTTGCGGCGATAACAAACGCACGCGATCGCCAATCTGCAAACCAAGTGACCGGGCCAAACGCTCCCCCATCACGGCGGTTTCGGGCGCACCAAAGGACTGGAGCTCGCCAATGCTGATGGCATCCGCTACGAGGGACTTTGCGCGTAAATCGTCCGGCCGCATACCGCGGACGACGGCGCCGAGCGAGCGACGGCCAGAGCTTGCTAAGACGCGGCCCTCAACCAGCGGGGCAACCGCTTCGACCCCGTCAATGGCGCCGACCGCACGCGCAAGGTCGTCGTAGTCCGACAACGCCCGTTGGGGACCGACAACTGATAGATGGCCATTGAGACCAAGAATGCGATCAACAAGGTCGGCCCGGAACCCGTTCATGACCGACGTGACGATGATCAAAGTGGCAACGCCCAACGCAATACTGATGAGGGATACCCAGGCGATAACAGAAACAAATCCCTCCTGACGGCGCGCGCGCATGTAGCGCCCGGCAACGAGCCATTCGACTCGCGTCAGCATGGTTACTTCTCACTCATAGCGTAGGGCTTCGACCGGATCGAGCCGGGCGGCGCGCCAACTCGGATAGAACGTGGCTAGGAAAGCGAGTAACACGGCCATGACAGCGACTGCAATGACCTCACCCGGATCGACAAGCGCCGGCAGTTCATTGAGGAAATAGACGTCCGCGGCAAAAAGCTCAGCACCGGTGACTCGCTGAACGAACTGACGAAGTGTTTCGATATTGCGGGCAAAGGCCAGACCCAAGGCAACGCCGACGGCCGTGCCGACCAGACCAATGGATGTGCCGACCAACACGAATATGCGGCTCACCATGGCGCGTGACGCACCCATGGTGCGTAGGATCGCAATGGCGTGGCCCTTGTCCTTCACCAGCATGATCAGACTTGAGATGATGCTGAAGGCCGCGACGACGATGATCAGGGTCAGGATGACGAACATCACGTTGCGCTGGACCTGCAAGGCGGTGAAGAACCCGGCGTTCGTCTGCTGCCAGTCAATGACTCGGGCGCGCGCGCCAACGACAGACATCATGGTACGTCGAATCTCGCCGACCTCGTCTGGGTCTTCGACGAGAGCTTGGATCTCGGAGACGGTATCACCCGTCTGGAAGAACACGCGGGCCAGTTCGACTGGCATGAAGATGATGCCGTTGTCGAAGTCAAACATGCCGACTTCGAAAAAGCCGACCACTCGATATGCCTTCACACGTGGAACCGTGCCAAACACGGTAACCGTCCCCTGGGGCGAGATCAGCTCGACCTCCTCGCCGACATCGACATCGAGCTGTTCCGCGAGCCTCGCGCCCAGCAAGAGGCCCTCGCCGGCGGCATAGGCGTCGCGTCCTTCTTCCGAAATGTTCGCGAGCACGAGGGCACGGCCGCCCAAGTCTGCCGGCCGCATAGCGCGGACAATTGCGCCAGTTGACTGCTCGCCATGCCCGACAAGAAGCTGGCGTTGAATGAGGGGCGTTACGCCGACAACGCCGTCGACCGACATAAGATCCGCCGCCAGAGCCTGGTAGTCCGCGGCCGCCTCGCCCTGCGGGATCACTGTTATGTGTCCGTTCAGATCAAGAATTCGCGTCAGTAGCTCCGTTCGAAAGCCGTTCATAACGGAAAGGACGACAATCAGCGTGCCGACCCCGAGGGCAATGCCCAAGAGAGAGAAGCCTGCGACAACCGATATGAAGCCCTCGTGCCGTCGGGCGCCCATGTAGCGACCCGCCAGCAGCAACTCCACCCGCTTCATCCGCTCGTCCGTTCAGCTATGCGGGGCGGGGCAGATTCTCCATCGCCCAGGATCGGACGTCTTCTAGAGAAACCTCTGAGCGTTGGCCGGAGCCGCGGGCCTTGATTTCGGCCATCCCGTTCTTCAAGCCACGCGGTCCGACGACAATCTGCCATGGTAGTCCGATCAAATCCATGTCGGCGAACTTCTCCCCAGCCCGCACGTCCCGGTCATCGTACAGGACATCGATGCCAGCCGCGCACATAAACGCGAAAAGCTCACTGCAAGCCTGGTCGCACGCCGAATCGCCAGTCTTCAAGTTGATCAGGCCGACGCCGTACGGCGCGACAGCCGTCGGCCAAATAATGCCGTTATCGTCGTGGCTGGCCTCGATAATTGCACCAACAAGCCGCGAGACCCCTATACCATAGCTGCCCATTTCAAGGGTGACCCGCCCGCCGTCAGGACCCTGCACCACTGCGCCCAGCGGCTCGGAGTATTTGGCGCCGAAGTAGAAAATATGGCCCACCTCGATGCCTCGGGCCGTGACAAGATCGTCATCCGGCACATCACAATTCGCAGGGTCGTGCTTATCGTCGGACGCGGCGTAATAGCGGGTCCACGCGTCGACCGAGGGTTGCAGATCGCTAGCGTAATCGATATCCGCCTCCGGCGGTTCGAGACTCAGCAACGCGCGGTCGCAGAAAACCTCACTCTCACCGGTCTCTGCCAAAATGATGAACTCGTGGCTCATATCGCCGCCAATCGGCCCTGTCTCGGCCCGCATTGGAATCGCCTTCAGCCCCATACGCGCGAACGTGCGAAGGTAAGCGATGAACATCTTGTTGTAGGAATGCCGGGCTCCTGCAATGTCCAAGTCGAACGAGTAGTTGTCCTTCATCAGGAACTCGCGACCGCGCATGATGCCGAAACGCGGCCGGACCTCGTCCCGAAATTTCCATTGGATGTGATAGAGGTTCTTCGGCAAGTCGCGGTACGAGTGGACCTCTTGCGCCAGAATATCGGTGATCAGCTCTTCGTTGGTCGGCCCATAGAGCATCTCGCGGTCATGACGGTCGCGGATACGAAGCATCTCCTTGCCATAGTCTTCGTAGCGCCCAGACTTGCGCCATAGATCCGCCGACTGGATGGTCGGCATAAGGACTTCCTGTGCCCCCGTCGCATCCTGTTCCTCACGGACGATCTGCTCGATCTTGCGCAAGACCCGGAAGCCGAGAGGAAGCCAAGTGTAGATTCCCGCGCTTGCTTGACGGATCAAGCCGGCTCGCAGCATGAGGCGGTGGGAGACGATTTGCGCCTCCGCGGGTGTCTCTTTCAACGTTGGGAGAAATAACTCTGACCGCCGCATAGCATCCCCGAGGCAAGGCGGCAGTGTGCCGCGCATTGGCGCGCCGAGACTATGTAAAGCGTCGGAGCCTGTCCACGATCCTCAGCGGCGCTGTCGCTGGCACAGTATCGATAACTGTCTTGCGGCCTCGTCCTGCAACGGCTGACCGTTGAAGAAGGCGCGGCCATCAGGGGCGACGTCGACCTGGCCAATGAAAGCCCTCGCAGTGTAGTCCGCGTCGCCACCGGGCGGGATGCCGAGCCGCTCTGCAAGATCAACCGAAATCAGGATGCTGAAGGCGTCAGGAACCTGTATCTGCGGGGAGCGGGGCAAATCGGCCGGCGTAACCGGACGACCCCTAACATCCGCGTTTGGGATCAGGTTCACATCGGCATCCGGAAAGTGCTCAACGAGCCGGGCACATCCCCCGGAACTGATCGTGACCTCCTGCGCCACCACCGTGGTCGGAGTGGCTAGAAGAAAGCTTAGAAGCGCTATCCGAAATGAGAGCATGTGCAAGATTATGGCGCGGCCGCCTGAACTTCGGGTAAATCCACGCTCAGCATGATCTCTCGGGTTTCCGCCGTTTTCCGGCCTATTTGGACATATTCGGGGATCGCGGCTTACCACCTATTTTTTGCGTGACCCCTCCATGCGATGTGGCCTATTGTCTCACCCTAGTGTTCTGGAAATTGGACACTCGGCCCAGGTTTTGGGGAGGAAAAAGCCGGCCATAGTAGGCTTGGTAAATTTGGACCTTCTTGTTTTGGGCAGGAGACATCGTCTCTTGCCTATTTTTTTGCGCGCATCCAAGGCGGCCCAAGCCGGGCGATCTGGCCGTAGACCGGACATTTCTCATGATGGGCGCCCGGCAGATAGCCCGTACTTATCAGGAATTCGCCCGTTATCTCGCCGCCGGTGAACCGGAAGGTGCGCTTGAATAGCTTTACCCACTCAACTCTGCCCCTCGGATGATGTGCCGCGAGCCATGCGGCAAAGCCGCCGTGGCTGGCGCGGAGCTCAATGATTTTCCCCGCATTATGAATCGCAGCGTCGACTTTCAGCCTGTTCCGAATAATGCCGGCATCTGCCAAAAGCCGGCTCCGTTCCTCGTCGCAATAGGCAGAAACGCGATCGACGTCGAAGCCCTCGTAGGCCACTCGGAACGCTTCCCGCTTTTTCAGAATCGTTAGCCAGCTCAGTCCAGCCTGATTGATCTCAAGGACCAGGCGCTCAAAGAGTGCGGATTCGTCCTCGATCGGGAAGCCATATTCCTGATCGTGATACGGTCCATGCCACTCGTGACCGATTGCCGCCTCGCAGTAGGTCGGCACTATGCCGCACCGACCAACTCGCGCAGCGAAATAACCCCTGAGCTCACAACTGCGAAGATGAGGACAAATAGAATGGCGGTAATGCCCGTTGCCACGAGAAGCTTTCGGACGAGGAGCGGCTTCTCGGGTGCGCCGGGGTCGTGTCCCTCTTCCGGACTATGTACCCGCTTCACACCAAACGGGAGGACCATGAACAGAACGACCCACCAGAGGATCAAGAATGTGACGATGCCCTCGACTGGGTTCATGCCTGTTCAAGCTCAATCAAAGTGCCGGCGAAATCCTTGGGGTGGAGAAACAGAACGGGTTTGCCGTGGGCGCCCAGCTTCGGCTCGCCGTCACCGATGACGCGGCCACCCTGCGCAATAATGCGATCCCGGGCGGCATGAATGTCATGGACCTCGAAACAAATATGATGCAGGCCGCCTGCTGGGTTGCGCGCCAGAAAGTTGCCGATTGGCGACGCATCGCCGTGCGGATGTAGTAGCTCAATCCTTGTATTTGCGAGATCGACAAAGACTGTCGTGACGCCATGTTCCGGCAGATCGACGGGTTCCGAGACCTTGGCGCCAAGGCTTCGGTACTTGGCAGATGCTTCCGTCAAATCGGGAACGGCTATCGCGACGTGATTCAGACGCCGGATCGAACCGTCGTCAGATCCGGACAAGATGAACCTCGGTGTGAGGGTTCTTGCCGCGGTGCGTCCGCATGTAGCGCCGCACAGTCCGCCGGGCCAATTCCGCTACCGCATCATTGTCGCGGCGCTGGACTGACGGCATATCGTCCAATGCGTCGAGAACCTCGTCGATGACCGCCTCGCCCAAAGGGTCCTCATCGTCACCAATCAGCCCGGGTGCTGACAACTGGGGATCCGCCATCAGTCCTCCATTCCAGCCAATGACGAGGGTCAAGACAACCGTGCCATTCCACAGCATGCGCTGCCGGTGCCGGATATCCTCGGCTTCCATCGACACGAGGCGGCTCCCG
>JAAUXY010206915.1_pt1 | contig 13859 bp, 7 predicted proteins | sample 7278121 | NCBI WGS metagenome assembly JAAUXY01 (sample SAMN14350117, study PRJNA611818) | marine sediment metagenome | isolation source: surface marine sediment (1.8m) | place: French Polynesia: Moorea | collected 2018-08 | reverse complement strand
TTGGCCGTCGATATAGCTCAGGCGGTTCTCCTGGATCGCCCAGACGCCGTGTTCTTCGATTCCCAGGGTCGAGACCCGCATCTCGCGGTAACCGCCCGCCGGCCGGTACATCGCCAGCTCGCCCTCGGCACCGTAGCGGTAAGTCTCTTCCGCGAAGCTAGCCCACAGATCACCCCGCCGGGGGTCAGTGGCCAGGGCTGTCATGGACGGCTCGGCCGTCTCGAGCCTGCCGAGATAAGCACCTTCGCCGAGCTCGCGCGCCTGCACCTCGCTATGCGTCCCGACCCAGATCCGGCTGCCCTTCGGATCCAGAGCCAGGCCGGTGACGGTCGAGCCGACGTCGACCCGCTCCAACAGACCGAAGACCGGATGGAGCTTGAGCAGGGTCTCGCCGGCCGCCAGCCAGGCGCTGCCGTCGAGCTCGTGAATTTGAAGACCGAGCGGCTCGCCGGTTAGATCCCGCGGCAGGGGAAAGGCGGCGCGCGGAGCTCCTCGCGAGTCGAAGATCGAGACCGAATCCGGGGTCACTACCCACACCGAGCCCCGAAACGCGTCGGTCTCGAGCAGTGAGACGGACTGTTCGAAAGGGATGACCTCGACTTCACCGACTTCCTCGAGATCGACCCGTACCACCGTGTCGCGATCCGCGATCCACAGCGACGGCCGGGCTTCGAGCTCACTCTCGGGAAACACCAGCGGGCCGATGGCGCGAACCAAGGTAGGGCCGCTGATACACAACGAGAACAGAAGAACGAGAGCGGGAGTCATAGTGTTTTTCACAGTTCCGATCCTCTCCATGAAATCCGATAGGCATGCTTAGCCACGCGGGAATTCGAGATTCCCGACCGCACGCCGCAGCAACACTGATTCAAGCCTCTGATCTCAAAGGCGAAGAATCGAACCGGAACAGGTCAAGATCCGGCAGCGCGTCTCCTATGACCCTGATCTGCCGGGGAATCTCTCGACCCTCTCATGCCGACAAGCTCGCCACCGCCGGAAAGCTGTAGGGCGACGCCGAGAGACTCCGGCTACTCTTGAACCGGCTCCGCGACCGGGTAAGGTAGCGCTCCGCCAGCAGGTCCGGCACCGGGATGCGCACCGCCGAACGCAGATCGACCAGGTATTCGAGAGCACTCTCTGGCGACGTGCGGACCTGCTGATAGGTCTCATTCAGCACTTGTCCAAGCTGGGAGTCGAGAGTCAGCGTGGTCTGTGCGGTATACAGCATCGAGGTGATGGCGCGGGTCTCGCGACGCTGGGATGAGAGCTGGGAGAGATCGGCGGTCAGCGCGACCATCTCGCGGGTGCAGCAGTCCGAGTACTGCGGCGCTTCATGACCCGCCGCCGGCGTGACGAGCGCCGGGTCGACGGATGACGGCGAGGCCAACTCCTTTCTCAAGCCATTGCGCGCGCTCTCGAGCCGCGCGGCAGCCCTGGCATCCTCGCCCAGGCGGGCGTAGATCAAACCTTCGAGCCACCTCAGCCGGGTGAGGACCACCTGCCAGCCGACGCGGCCTTTGAGCCGTTTCCTGAACGCCGCCAGGTAGCGCAGGGCAAGCTCGTCGAGGCGCTGGTCTCCACCGGCCAGGAAGCAGGCCATGAAGCTGATAGCGTCGCGAAAGTAGAGTGGCGGCGCGTCCAGGGGCATGATCAGAAGCGCCGTGCCGACGTCGCCGATCGCGGCGCCGTTCTCGCCCCGAAAATGTCGACCGACACCGCGCTGGTTGAGCAGCCGCCCGAGCTCCGCGCCACCCCACCCCTTCTCAACCAGGGGCCACGCTTCCTCGAGGCAAAGCAGGGCCTCTGGAGTGCGCCGGTACTCGAGATCGAGGTCGGCGCGGCGATGGAGGTGGTCGGCCAGGCAGCCTTCACAGCAGGAGGCGGCGATCGCCTCGTGACGTTCGAGGGCTTCTTTGGCGCGCTGCCACTGCGCCAGGGCGATCCGGGCGTTGATCTCGACGCCGAGACTGCGGTTGACCAGGTGTCTGTCACCTGAGCGCTCCCCGATCTCGACCGCGGCAGCGGCCAGCTCGGCGGCGCGCTCCGGGTGCTCGTAGGCCACGGCGTCGCACAGCTCGAAGAACGGCAAGCAGAAGCGCGCCTTGCGAATGCGCCGATCCCGCAGGACCCGACGCGGATCGCGGATCGCCTTGTTGAGCAGGCCCTGGATCCGGCGGTTGCGGCGCTCAGCCGAGCGCTTGCAAGGCGAGCCGGTAGAAAGCTGTATCTCAGGCATGGAACCCCCCGGGAGACCCGGGCAAGCCTCGAATTCTTTCGTGATCATGAGATATATCGAGCATTTATCTCATGATAAGAGATTCGCACTGATAATACAACCGTACCTAAGGACTTGCCTTCGTGGCGCCATGACCGTGAATGCAAAGGGCCGGGGAGCCACACGCGGTAGCCCCCCGGCCTGATCTCGACACTCCGCGCCCCGAGCGCGGCTTCGAGACCTGACTACGACTCAACCGAGGATTCGGCGGAGTCAGTGGCCCGTTCAGAACCCTCAGGCGACACCGGATCAGCCACCGCCTCGGGCGAGGACTCCTCCGTAGCTTCCTCGGAAGCCTCTTCGGAAGCCTCGGGCGGCTCCTGGACGGTACGACCCGGTCGCCGTTCCGACGGCCGGATGCGATCCGCCAGCTCGTTTCGCCCGACCAGGCGACACCAGTCCTCGAAGGTCCGAGCGGCGCGCGTGAACAGCTGATCGTAGGCATTCGTCACCTCCACCTTCTTGAGGTACGCGTTCTCAGTCTGGCGATTGGCATCGCCGACCTCCTGCAGTACCTCGCGAAGATCATCGGCAACGGCCTTCAGCTGATCTCCACGACCCTTCACCTCGAACGGGGCATCGTCGAAGATCGGCGAACCGACCAACGCCTCGAGCTTGCCCTCGGCGAAGATCTTGACGATCCGATCCGCCTGACGCAGCACCGGCACCGGCTCACGGGCGGTATCGCCCTCGAGGCCGAGCCGATTCAGGTCCGGCTTTTCGTGGGAGCCCAGGATGATTCGCCGCAACGCGACGATCAGCCCTGTCAGCTTGCGGCTGAGGCTGTCGCGTTGCTGAAGCACCGCGTTGTAGCTCGCCTTCTCCGCGTAATGCTGCTCGTCGGCTGTCACCAGCCGACCGAGGCTCTCTTTGAGAGCTCGACTGAATCCGAGGATGACGGAAAGAAAGTCCGGTTCCTCGGAAGGACCTCCGTCGCCCTGCAAAGCAGGATGACAGAGCTCTACCAACTCTCGGGCCACAGAGGGCCCTTGCAGGAGAAACACCGAATGTAGAAAGACGAACGACTTTTCTCGATCGGTGGTCTCCTTGGATGTTTTGACCAACATGGTCTACTCCTTTTCTTGCCCGGCTGAACGCCGGACGGGTTTGATTTCACCCGGCTCGACACCTGCGCGCCAGCGTCTCCTCGGGCGTGATGAGAGCGTAGACCCTGTAGAGGGAATCCCGCGGCTCAAGACGAATTCGAGCTATTCGACCGGTCGGTCGGTCGATCAGGCGGACAAATCGTCTCTTCCGGGGAGGATCTGCTTCTTCCGGGCGCCGGGAACGAAAGGCTGCCAGAGAATGTGCTTCTTCTGGGCGCCGGGGACCCCTCCCGCACCAGGACACTAGCTGTTCCCGGGCCCCGGATAGGTTAAGCGCACGGCGCTGTTTCCCGTTTCCGGGTGCCGGGAGCGTCTGCGCATTTCGTCGTTTGACGTTTCCGGGTCCCGGACGGGGTAGGTGCACGACGTCGATTCCCGTTCCCGGGCGCCGGGAAGGTCTCTGCATTTCGCCGCCTGGCGTTTCCGGGTCCCGGAAACGCCAGAGAGAATTCCGCAACCGCGTCCCCGGGACCCGGAAACGTCAAGCCGTCTCGTGCACCTGACGTCCCCGGCACCCGGAAACGTCAAACCGATGCGTGCACTGGCGTCTCCGACGCCCGGGAACGTCAAGGCACCCCGTGCAGGTGACGTCCTCGATGCCCTGAATCCAATGGTTGCCCTCTGTCCGGGATCAGTCGCTCCGACGCTCCAGATCGCTCAGCAGGTCGTCGATCACCGCCTCCTCCTCGACCGCCCTGCCCCACTCTTCCATCACCGGGCGTAGCTCGCTGTCCCACTCGGCATCGACCGGGTTGCCCCGAAGCGGGACGAGGGGTGTCGCCGGGTCGACCGCGGCGAGATAGTCGCGGCTGGAAAAGCGCCAGGGCTGGAAGGGCAGGTGACGATAGAGGACGTTGGCGATGCGCAGGCCACCCCAGTCGAAATCGCCGTGGTAGGTCAACTCGGCGCCGCCTTCGACCAGGGAACGCAGCAGCACCAGGGCGGCGGTATCGGGCTGGCCGGCGAGACAGACGCAGGGTGGCGCGCTCTCGGCGAGACGATCGGCGGCGACCGAGACGACGGCGGGGTTCTCGCAGACAAAGACGCGTACCTGATCAGCAAGGCGCACCGGGGGGCTATTGGTCAGCTGCCGCAGGGTGACGCGCAGCGGCTCGCCGACGGCGGCGTGCCCGCTCAGCGTGCGATCGAGCAGGCTGTCGCCGGCGGGAGCCAGACCGAGCACCAGGACATCGCAGCTCAAGTCGTCACAGACGACGCCGGCCAACGACCACAGCTCACGACGCTCGGCGGCGGTGAGCGGCAACGGAAGGCGGTGGATTCGAGCCAGGGCGCGCAAGACCAGGGCGGGCACCCGATGACCCGCATCGAGGGCGTGGCTGTCGCCGAGGACACGGCTGGCGAGGACCGGCAACCGAATACCATCGCCGGTATCGCGGGTCGAGTCCTCGCAGAGAAGCTCAGCCAAGATCGCGAGCACCCGCTCCAGGAGATCAGCGTTGCTTTCCGAGCCGCGGCCCGCAAGCCGCCGGTAGAGGCCGGTCGCCTCGACGTCCTCGAGCCAGGGGAGGAGCTCCGGATGTTTTCGCATCATCGGATGACGGCGCGCTTCATCCCAGAAACGACGCCACTGCCGGGACTCGGCGGCACGTTCCGCGGGCAAATCGCGCAGCGTACCGCGGTGAAGCTCCAATGCTTCTGAAAGGCCTATCGCGAAACGCGATTCACGCAGGACGCGGTCGAGACGGCTGAGCTGGACGCGCAGCGGACGCTCGGCCGACGGCACCGCCTTGAGGCCCAGGAGATCGGCCACCGCGCGACGCTCGCCCTCGTTCGGCTGATCGAGTCGCACGCTGCCACGCGCCGCGCCGTAGTGCTCGAGCTTTGCCGTCGCCGCGGCCCACAAACGCGCAAGAGCGGGCCGATCGAGCAGACGCTTGAGAGCGACCTGCTCGTCGCCGGTCACGGCGACTGTTCCTCGACCAACTGCTCGCCGTTCCAGACGAAACGGATGGCCTCGACGCCGCCGGCCGAAGGATCGCGGTAGAGCTGATAGGTGGCGACGCCGGGCAGCTCCTGGTAGCAGCCCCATTCGTCGTAGCTGGTCATCATGAAATCGAGGTCGAACTCGACCAGGAGCGCCATGCAGCGGCCGCGCATCCCGGGATCGATACCGGCAAAGGCCTCGTCGAGCAGAATCAGCTTCGGCGCCTCCTGGCGGGCTGAGCTGTAGTGGGCGGCAGCCGCGGCGAAGAGCGGCAGGTGCAGGGCCACGGCCCGCTCGCCGCCGGAGCTCGCGGCGTGGCTCTTTTGAGTCAACTTGCTCCAGTTACTCTCCCCCGGCATCCGGCGCTCGATGTGGAAACGGTGCCAGCGCCGGTAGTCGAGGGCTTCGATCAAGTGCTCGCGCCACGGGATCAGCACGTGCTCCTGACGCGCCTCTTCGATGCGCCCCTGGAAAAAGCCTTCGAGCAAGCGACGTTCGGGATCGCCCAGCAGCTCCGGATCGCGGAGCAACAGCCGCAAGACCTCCCGCACCCGCGGATCGGCGTCTTCGTCGGCACGCCAGGACAGCCTGAGGGTCATGCCCGAGGCCGTCGGACAGGCGACCAGCAGCCTGTTCATCTGCTGGATCAGGTCGTGGGCCTGACGCAGTCGGCCGCGAAGGTGATCGCCGACGTCGCCGAGCAGGATGCGACGCATGAGCTCCCGCTCTTCCTGCGCCAGCTCGCCTTCGCGTTCGGCGACTTCGGCACGCAGTACGGCGGCCAGCTGTGCGCCGTCGTAGTCGCTCTGCTGGTGACTGACGCGAAGGATCACCAGCTCGCTCTCCTGGTCGAGCCGTGGCTGGAAGTCACCGCCGATCTCGCCGTCGAGCTCGCGATAGCGCGGCATCAGGCTGTTGATGCGCCGATCGGCGGCAGCCGGCGAGAGGTCGACGCCGGCAGTCTGCTTGTCGATCGTCCGCGCCAGCATCAGGGCGCGGCTCAAGGACCAAGAGCCCTCGCCGAGGGCCTCGGTGTCGGAGGCATCGAGGACCAGGCCGAGCAGACCGAGCTCGACCAGACGTTCCAGGCGCTCGGCGAACCGACGGCGCTCGCGATCGAGCTCCGCGAGCTCGGTACTCTGATGCCGGCGACGCTCGGCGATCACCGCCCGGCGTTCGCGATACTCCATCTTCTCGGTGCCGAGCTGCTCGAGGTTGGCTTCGCTCTGCTCGCGCCGGGCGACAGTTCGGCGATGGCGCTCGACGATCTCCCGCGCTTCGACGCCGACCGTCGCCCGCAAGGCGTCGACCTCGGCACGCGCCGAGGTCGCCTGGCGGCGACTCTGGGCGGCCCGATTCTCGGCCGTCCCGAGACGTTCGCGGGCCTCGACGAGCCGAGTCTGGGCTCGCTCCACTGAGACCTCCGCACGGCGAGCGGCGACCAGGACACGGGCTAAGTCCTCGAAGTGCACCTGGTAGTCGCGGACCAGGTCGAGGAAGCCTTCGAGGTCGGACGTCCAGGCGCTGAGCCGCAGCTTGCTCGCGGCAGCCTCGAGCCGGCGAAGCGCCTCGTCGCGACGGCGACGAGCGGTGGCGACGCCGTTCTCGGCTTCGATCAGCTCGCCACGCCGGCGGCCGAGATCGGCGACGGCGGCCGCCGCCGCGTGGCGCAAACGCTCCAGCTCCGCGGTCTGTGGCGCGGCGTGCGCCTCGGCGGCCAGACGCTCGAGGCGCGAGCCGAGGGCGCGATCGGCGGCTCCGAGCTCAGCTTGGCGAGCGTCGAGCTCGGCCAGTCGGGCGTCGAGCTCGGCCAGCCGACGTCTGCGAGCGGCTTCACGCGCTGCAGCGCCCAGGTGCTCGGCCCGCGGCTTGGCCCAGCGTCCAGAGAGGGGACCGAGACGGAAACGACCGTCGACGTCAACCGCCGCCGTGTCATCAAACTCGCCGAGGGTGATCGAGGCCAGGAGCCTCTCCACGACCTCGCGGTCGACGTCCTCGGATTCGCCCGCCACCAGCGCGTCGGCAAGGGTGCGACCGCCGGAGCCAGGGGACGGAACCAGGACGGCGTCCAGGGTCTCGCTATCGAGCAGACGGCCGTCGGGCATCACCCAGGCGTCGAGCAGGCCGGCGGCTTCGAGGGCGGCCTCGAGACCGGCCTGCTCGCCGGCGCTCAGCCCCTCGGCGAAATCGCAGAGAAGGTAGAAGGGGGCTCCCGGACGATCGTCGGGTCTCGACGAGCGGGTGCGTGACGGCTCGGGACCCAGCTCACGCGTCTCGGCGACCTCACGACGCTCTTCAGCGGTCGCCTGGCGCTCCTGCTGCAGATCGGTGATCCGATTCTTGAGCTTCAGTCGCTCTTCGACCAGGCGATCGCGGCGGCCGGCGACCAGAAGGCCGAGGATCGCTGCAAGATCCGAATCCCCGGCCTCGGCTGTCGGCAGAATCGATTGGCGCAACCGCTCGAGCTCCGAATCGTCTGGTTCGAGCTCGACGCAGCCCTCGGCCCACTCGACCAGCGCGGCGTCGAGACGCGTGGTTTCTTCGCTCGCCGCGGCCTCGGCGTCACGCTCGCGCTCGACGGCGGCGTGCACCTGTTCGTCGGCCTCGCGCCGCCGATCTTCGGAGCGCTTAAATGCCTCCTCGGCCCGCTCGCCTTCTTGTACCAGCGGACGCAGCTCGGCGACGGCTTGCCGGCGATCGCGAACCGCCGCCCGAACGGTGCCGCGGGCCTCGTCGTCGTAGGCGATGGCGTCCTCGGCTAGCCTGCGGCGGGCTGCCTCATGGACCGCCTCGAATCCGACGCGTGCCGCCCCTTCGGCCGCCCGCAGGGCGGGTTCGGTCACTTGCTGCCGGCATCTCGCCTCGTCCTCGCGGACTTCCGCAAGCTCGCGCTCGCGCTGGGCCCGGTCTTCAGCGAGCCGCGCGCGATCCCGCTCGTCACGCTCGGCCTGGTTTTCGAGCGTCTGGGCGTTCTCCTCCCGATCGGCAAGGGCTTGAGCGGCCCGCATGGCGTCGGATTGCTCGAGCGCCCGAATCTCGCCCCGCAGCCGGTCGAGACTCTCTCGCTCCTGATCGTAGCGACTCTCCAGGGCGACCAGCTGCTCGCGGACGGTCCCTGCCTTCTCTTCGGTCGCCTTGAGCTCCTCGGCCTTGGCGCGGTGCCGGCTGGCCCCCCGCCGCACTTCGGCCGCACGCCCGCGCGCGACCCCGCGGCAGTACTCTCGATAGACGGTAAGAAACACCTCCACCGCGGAGATCGCCGAGCGCAGCCGAACGAGCTCTTTCTCGTGGTGGGCGAGACGCTCGAAAAGCTCGGCGAGCTCGCCGATCAAGTCCTCGTGAATCGGCGGCAGGCTCTCGCCGAGCAGATCGGAGAGCTTTCCCGGATCCAGCTTCTCGGACAGCTGGGGCCGGCGCAACTGCAGCAGGAGGTGACGCAAAGCCGTGAAACGATCGGCCCCGAGCTCGTAGAGACGCTTGTCGACCTCGCCGCGGTAGTCGCTGGCGCTCTGAAAGACGGTGCCGCTGTCACCGAGCTCGGCGCGCAGCTGCTTCTTGGCTAGCGGCTGGCGACCCGGGGTCAGGAGCGACAGCGCTCCCCCGATCCGCCGTTCGGTGATGAAGTACCAGGAGTCGACCCCGTTAGTGCGCCGGGTGGCGCGCAGGCCACAACCGAGGGTGATGAAGACCGGCTCGCCGTCTGCCTTGGAGCGACGACCGAGCTCGAGCCAGACATAGCCCAGGCGGCTCTCGTGGCGGCCTCCTTCGAGCAGATTCCAGCGCATGCTGCGCCCTTGCCCCTGGAAGGGATCGAGACGGTAAGGGGAGAGATCGGCGTCGAGCAGGAAGGGCAGCAGCACCTCGAGGGCCTTGGACTTACCGCTGCCGTTTTCGCCCCGCAGGATGAGGCGTCCGTCGTGGAACTGGAATTCCTGGTCTTCGTACTGCCAGATGTTGAGGATGCCGGCCCGGAGAGGCTGAAAACGGAGCATCCCGGGCTCCGGCAGCGGCCGTGCGGCCGGCTCGGGAGAGCCGGCGCCGAAGGCCGCCAGATCCAGCTGTGCGGTGTCAGTCATGAGGGGTTTCCAAACTCCGCCCAGGGCTCACGCCCTGGGAGCCGAGCCGCCGGATTGCCCAACCTCCGCCCAGGGCTCACGCCCTGGGCTACCACATTTCGCCCTACGGGCTTCGGAGCCTCGAAGAGGCGGCATGGGGTAGCCCAGGGTGTCAACCCTGGGTACGCAAGGCTTCGGAGATTCAAGGCCAACATCTAAACCTCGCCTTCGTCAGCCACACGGTATCGAGCGATGGCGGGCAGGGGCAAAACGCCTTCGGGCAAGCGCCGGACCAGGCGCAGCGACGCGAGATAGTCCAGCGCATGATCCATCAATAGCTCCGCTCCCGACGGGGACTCGCGATAAGCCTTGGCCCAACGGCGGCGCCCGAAGATGCTCTCGGCAAAGCCCAGGAGCTCGCCCCGCGGTACGACGCGCCGTTCATCATCCACCTCGTCGGCGTCATTCCGAAGAGATTGGGCCAGCTCATCGGCGAAGAGCAACGCGGCGTGGGCGACGGTACTGGTCGACGGAAAAGGAACGTCGGAGAGTCGACCCTCGGCGTCGATCGCCGCCAGCCCCTCGCGCCGCACCTCGACCGATAGCCCTGTCCACTGCTCGACCCCGCGGATCAGGTAGGCGCGCTGCCAGCTCAGGTAGGCGCGTTCATCCTCGGTCAGATCGCTGAAGTAGAGCACCGGTTCCTCGACCAGCCGCCGCATGAGACGGTGGCGGATCCGCAGGTTCTTGCCGTCCTCGGTCGGCGGATAGGTCTCCTCGACCAGAGCCTCCGGCCCGGAGGCCAGTGACGGCGGCACCGGAGAAGCCAGCATTCGGGCGAGACGGCGGGCATCGATATCGTAGAGGACGTCGCCCTCACCACCGCGCAGGAAGGCGATGTCGTCACCGTCGGTTTCGCGCAGGACCTGGAGCTCGACCAGGATGCGCACGGCGTCGACGAAACAGCGGCGCTCGACGCTGCGCTCGAGTTCGAGAGTCGGGACTCCGTCGGTGGCGGCCGTCAACAGCTTGACTTCTTCAGCCAACACCGAGAGCACGGTCTGGACCTCTGAACGTTCAAGGACCGCGAGCACCAGGCACAGCAGCGAGTAGCGACGCCGGTCGAAGGCCCGACCATAGCGAGTTCTGAGCGGCCGCGGCAGGGCACCGGGTGCTCGGCGCTTGAACAGTCGGGCTTGCTCGTGGTCGACCACCAGGCGGTAACCCAGCTGATCGCGGAACCACTGCCTGAGCTCCGCCTCGTGACGGCGGACCAGGGCGAAGGCGTCCGGATCCGGGCGCCCCTCGGTGACCAGCGGACGTCGCAGCAACAGGCGGACGGCTCGGCGACGCTCCTCGAGCACCTGGGCCTCGGCGTCGGCGCCCAAACCGGGCAGCTCGCTCATGCTTTCCCTCTCATGCCACCGCCTGGACGAGATCAACCACCGTCAGGGTGTAGGCCGGTAGCGTCAGTCGGCCGCGAACCGTCCGGATCACCGCCAGGTCACCGGGCGCTGGATCGGACAAAGCCAGGGTCAGGCGCCCGTCTCGGCTGCGGGCCCGGCGCGCGCCGTCACCGCCCACAGGCCTCGAAAGCAGCCGATCGAGCAACTCGAGCAGCAGATCCAGCTCGTCGCTGGTGAGGACCGGCAACTCGCTGAGGTTCAGCGGACCACGACCGGCGAATTTCACCAGCGCCTGCTGGCGACGTCGCCGCAGCCGCTCGTGTTGCTCCCGCAGTCGCCGCCGGGCGGCGCCGTGATCGACGATCCGCGGCGCCCGGCCGGCGGGAGTCCGGCGACCGGATTCACGCAGGGCGGGCGCGAGCTCGACCGGCGTCGCCTCGCTCCAGCCCCGGGTCGGTTGGAGCGGCGTCGCGTCTTCATCCAGGCCGCCCAGGTGACGCGCGGGAAACAAGCCGAAGGCGTCTTGGAACAGGGCATGGGGGTCCGGAACCCGGGCTTCGTCCTCGAACCAAGCCGCGAGACGTTCCAGGTCGGCGGTGCGGTTGGCGCGACGGAATCGTTTCTCGTGGATCCGGTCGAGGACCATCAGGATACGCCGGATGGCTCCGCGGGCGGCGCCGCGCAACAAATCGAGGGTCGGCGGCTGCCCGGGCGTCCCCAGGAACCACGCCGAAACGTCCTGCCACTGCCCGAGCAGCCGGCTGGCGACGTCGCGCGGGCCGTCGAAGGCCGGCGCCGGGTCAGCCTCGGCGGCCAGGGTCGCCAGCCGGCGAGCGTCGGCCTCCCCGATCTCGCCGAGGGTGCGGGTGATGCGCGGTGCGATCTCCGAGAGCTCGCGCAGGAACTCGTCGAGATAAGCGATCACCGACTCTTTGTAGATCAGGAAGGTCTCGCGCTGGACGTCGCTGGCATCGATCGCCTCGTGCAGGCGGCCGAGAAAGATACTGGCGTTCTCGGTCAAAGCGCGAAATTGCTGGGTGACGTTGAAGAGCGCTTCATAGAGCACCCCGGGGCGGGGTGCCTCCCGGCTCAACTCCGCGAGGATGATGCCGAGGTTCTTGGCGATCGCCCCCAGCATGACGGTCTGCAGTGAACCGCTTTCGCGCAGCACGTCGACCACCGCGCCGACCGCACGCTCGGTAGCTTCGCCCGCCGGGGTGACCTGGTAGAGAAAGTGGCGGCGGCGAAAATCCTCGAGCGTGGCGACGCGGCCGGTGTCGTGGATCCGCCGCAGGTTGCCCCAGGCCACGAGTTGATCCAATGCGCGCTCGAGGCCCCCCTCCGGCAGCTCAGGTCGAAAACCGCGGCGCTCGAGCTCAACCGCCACCTGGTCGGGGCGAAAATGGATCCTGAAACGCGCCTTACCGCGAATGAAGGCATGCATGATCGACCGATAGACCGGCGCCAGCGACTCGACGGTGTAGGCGAATACCCGCAGCCGTTGATATTCGTCTGGGACGGACTTCGGCGGGCCAGAGACAGCATCACGGCTGCCGGAGGCGGCGATATCTTCCGACATAGGGAGAGTCTACCGAATTCTACGGCTCTTGAGACGGAACCGCCCGGGAGGGGACCAGAGCCCGCATGCCATCCCCGGCATCACGAAGAGCTGGGCGGAAACACATGAGTCAAGATTTTGGAGCAGGTCGGCTGCGTGGCCCCGTAGGGGCTTGAGCATATAGCCCGGGGCGTTCGACGCGGAGCCCTGGCGACGCGGAGTGCGCCCCGGGTCAGCGGCTCCCCCAAGACCCTGCGTCCCGTAGGGACGCGAGATCCGGTGCCACGCAGAGTCACGGGTGTCGAGCGATCCACGGTCAAGCCCATCGCATCTTGCCGGCGCCCCTACGGGGCGCGGAATCTGGGGGCCGCCCTAACCACGGGTTAAAACCCGTGGCTATATGCTGGCACCCCAAAGGGTGCTCTCGCCCTAACACTTCTCGGTGGTTTGAGGCCGAAGGCTTCGCTAGCTCTCCTGCACTCCCAACTCCTTCTCCAGGAGGTGGCAGTATTCCTCGAGCCGCCGGTATTCCTGCGCGGCCTGCTGGCGCTCCTCATCGGCTTTTTCCAGTTTTTCCAGGAGCCCGTGGCAGTAGTCTTCGAGTCGCCGATATTCTTTCGCCGACTCTTTGCGACCTTCCAGCGCCTGCTCCAACTGGAGCGACAACTTTTCGTTGTCAGCCAGCGCGCTGTCCTTCTCGTGCCAAATGTTCTCGAGCGTTGCAAGCTTCTTGAAGTAGGCCTTGATGATCTCGGAATGGTACTTGAGGTAGAAGTCCGCGTTGTCCTTGAACACGGCATCGAAGAGCTTCTCCCGATTCTGCATCGAACGCGAAGATCGCGTCTTGCCGTGTTTGCGGTAGAAGAAGAGCTCTTCGGGAACGACCTCCCAGCGATAGTTTTTGCTGGCGATATTGAGCCACAGGTTCCAGTCTTCCCAGCCGGTAAAGAACTCGCGATAACCCCCGACTTCTTCCCACGCCTGGCGCCTGAACAGCGCCGAGGCATGAATGTTGTTGGCCATCGCCAGGGTGACGGGCGAACCGTCGCCGGCGTCCAGGGTGCCGTTGTCGTCTCCGAAACGCCTCAGCCAGGTGGTGACAAAACCGACCTTGCCCTCTTCGTCCGAGTCGAGCAACGCCGCGGTCTTCTCCAGGAACTGGGGGTGCAGCCGGTCGTCCGCGTCGAGACTGACGACATAGTCGCCGCTGGAAGCGCGAATGCCGGTGTTGCGTGCCGCCGCCGGCCCTTGATTCTCGGTTCGCAAGACGGTGGTCTTCGGCCGTTCGAAGGATTCGAGCAGCGAACAGGTGTCCTGATCGGTGGAACCGTCGTCGACAACCACGATCTCGAAGTCCTGCCGACTCTGGGCAAGCACCGAGCCGACCGCCTCCTCGAGGAAGCGACCGTAGTTGTAGCAGGGTATGACGACGGTGATTTTAGGCATGTGCTACCAGTCCGCGGCCGGATCCGGCAGTCTACACGTTTTTACTCGACAACCAACTCTGCGTGCCG
>JAAUXY010012367.1_pt1 | contig 13861 bp, 11 predicted proteins | sample 7278121 | NCBI WGS metagenome assembly JAAUXY01 (sample SAMN14350117, study PRJNA611818) | marine sediment metagenome | isolation source: surface marine sediment (1.8m) | place: French Polynesia: Moorea | collected 2018-08 | reverse complement strand
GTCATCGGTGCGCGGCGACCAGCTACGCTGCGCTTCGTCCCACCGATGCTCGCAACCGGCGGCCATCGCCAAGTTCGTGTTCGGCACGACACCCTCGTGGAGAAGCACGAGTCCGACCTCGCGATGCAGCGGCCGGCCGCCTGCCCGCGCGCTTATCGCCTCCACCCGGCTGCGACCCTCGATGCGGAGATCGGTGACCCTGGCCTCTACCGGCACGCCGCGCCGTCGAACCGCTCGCAGCCAGCCGAGCCCCTTGGCGTGGTCGCCGACGCCGGACAGCAATGCCCGAGGCAGCCACGGCAACGCCTCGAATCGACGGCTCCCCGGGCTCGTGAGCCACAGGGCGTCGAGGCGCCCGCCCGCCTGGACGAGCTGCCAGGCCACCAGGTAGACGAGAGGGCCGGATCCGGCGATCACCGTCGGCAAATCGGGCACTAGCGCCGAGCCTTTCATCAGCGTTTGCGCCGCCCCGACGCTCATGACCCCCGGCAACGTCCAGCCCGGCACCGGCGTGGGCCGTTCCATCGCGCCGGTGGCGATGAGCACGTGCTCCGCGGTGACGAACTCGGCCCTGCCGCCACGGGAGATACCGAGTCCGAACCGGCCCGGCGTGCTCGACGGGCCGGCGGCGTGCGCGCTGACCTCCCATACCGAGGACTCGGGGAGATGGATGGCCGCGCTCGCACGGAACGCCTCGACGAGCGCGGCCCCGGCCAAGTAGTCCTCGCCCAGCAGCCTCGCGGTCTGCGCTCGCTCGGCCGAGACCCGCTCGATGTTGCGGTAGATCTGTCCGCCGGGCGCGGGCTGCTCGTCATAGACCACGGCGCGCACGCCATGGGCCGCGGCCTCCGCCGCCGCGGCCATGCCAGCGGGGCCGGCCCCGATGACGGCGAGCTCGACAGGCTTGTCGGTCATGGCGTGCCTGTCGCGCCGCGCTGGCGCCGGATGTGCATGCCCTCGCGCACCGTCACCATGCAAGCCTGCCGGTTGGCCCGCCCGTCAATCTCGACGAGACACTCGAAGCAGTTGCCGATCATGCACCAGGGGGCGCGTGGCGCGCCCTCGACCGGCTCGATCCGAAACGGCATGAGTCCGGCGGCGAGCAGAGCGGCGGCGACGGTGTCCCCCGGCGCGGCCGGAACGGTCTGGTCCTCGAAGGACACGACGACGCTGGCCGGCGTGTCAGGCAGGCGGCGAAACATCGAACCTCCGCGTCGAGAAACACGCGAACTCGTCTGGGATCAGGTCCTCGGCAATCCAGCCGCTGACTTCCAGGGCGTGATTGGCCGCCAGCGTCACGCCACTGTGGCAGGTGACGGCGTAAGCGCCAGGATGGCGCTCGGATCGGTCGTAGATCGGGAATCCGTCCGGGGTCATGATGCGAAGGGCCGCCCAGCTACGCACCACGCGCAGATCAGACAGAAAGGGGAAGGCGCGCGCGCATCGCCATGCCATGTCGCGCAGCGTGCGCGTCGAGGTCCGCGTGTCGAAGCCCAAGTCGTCTTGCGAGTAGCCGAGCATGAAGCTGCCCTCGCACGTCTGGCGCACGAGGTTGGTCGGAATGTCGAAGCGCGGTGCGCTGCGCTCGGTCACCATGAGCTGGCCCTGCAGCGGCATGACCGGGATGTGCAATCCCACGGACTTCGCGAGCGGTACGCTGCCGAGGCCCGCGGCGATGACCACCTTGTCTCCTCGCACGGTACCGGCCTCGGTGATGACCTCGAAGCCGCCGGTCGCGCGCGGCTCGATCACCCGCGCACCGTGCCGGGGCAGATAGGTCCCGCCGCGCGCCAGAAAGCCGGCGTGCAGGGCACGCAACAGACGCAGCGGATTGGCGTGCCCATCGTGCGGACAGTAGGTGCCGCCGACAACCTCCGGGCCGATTCCAGGCAGCAGCTCGGCGAGAGCATTGGCGTCGAGAACCTCGTAGTCGTAGCCGTAGTTCCCCGCCTCCTCGCGCAACGTTGCCAGGAGCTCGGTGTAGCCCTGGAGCTCCGCCTCATCGAGCGCGACGAGCACGCCGCCCGGGCGGCTGTAGCCGACGCCGATGCCGGTGATCTCCCCGAGCTCGGCCGCGAAGTCCGGCCACCGCTGCGAGGCAAGTCGCGACCAGCGCGCGTACGGCGGGAAGCCCTTGCCCTTGCCTTGCACCCATACCAGTCCGAAGTTGCCGCGGCTCGCCCGCACCGCCACGTCGTCCTCGTCGAGGAGCGCCACGTCGAGTCCCCGGGCGGCGAGCCCATAGGCAATACACGCGCCGACCAGCCCGCCCCCGATGACGACCGCCTGGTGGCTCTTCATGCGTCGAGCAGGTGGCAAGCCGCGTGGTGGCGCGGGTCGACTTGGACGAAGGCCGGCGGGGGATCCTGGCGGCAGACATCGGTGGCTTGCGGGCACCGCGGCGCGAAGCGGCAGCCCGGTGGCGGGTCGATTGGCTGAGTGATGTCGCCCTTTATCGCGGGCACCGACCGCTGAACGCGCGGGTCGGGCACCGCCACTGCGTCGACGAGCGCGCGCGCGTACGGGTGTCGGGGATTGGCAATGACCTCGCTAGTGGGCCCGATCTCCACCACCTTTCCGAGGTACATGATCATCAGACGCTCGGACACGTTCGAGAGGATCGAAAGGTCATGGGAGACCCACAGGCAGCTGAAGTTCATGCGCGCCGAGAGATCCCGGATGAGGTCGAGGATGCCAGCACGGATCGAGACGTCGAGCATCGACAGCGGCTCATCGGCGATCACCAGCTCGGGCTCGACGACGAGCGCGCACGCAATGCCGACCCGCTGGCGCTCGCCGCCGCTCATCTGGTGCGGATAGCGATCGCAGTAGTCCGCGGCTCTCAGGCCGACCATGTCGAGCGTGGTCATCACCCGGTGCTCGGTCTCTTCGGCGTCCCACAGGCGCAGGGCGCGCGGCCCTTCCGCGACGAGATCGAACACGGTGAAGCGTGGGTTGAGCGATTCGTACGGGTCCTGAAAGATGAGCTGCACCTGCCGACGGTACTCGCGCCGGTCCGCCCCGTCGAAGGTGCCGATGTCGCGCCCTTTGAAGCGAACGGTGCCGGCCGTCGGCTCGTGCAGCAGGGTGAGCAGCAGGCAGGTGGTCGACTTGCCGCAGCCGGATTCGCCGGCCACGCCGAGGATCTCGCCCTCCTCGATCTCGAAGCTCACGTCGTCGACGGACTTGATGACGCGTGCTTCGCCGCTGCCGAGAATCCGGGCGAGGAAACCCGGATTGATCTCGAAGTGCTTGGTCAGGCCGCTGACTTCGACGATTGCCATGTCTCTTTCTCGCTCGCGCGGGCGCCTATCTGCTCGGCGTCGTCGAGTCGGTGGCAGGCCGCCACGTGGTCGGCGCCGAGCGGCGAATCGGCCGGCTGCTCGCGCGCGCAGCGGTCCAGCGCGAACGGGCAGCGCGGGGCGAACAGGCATCCGGGAATGACGCCGAGCAGGTTCGGCGGTGAGCCCGGTATGGAGATCAGAGGTCGATCGAGTGCCTTGATGCTCGGGAACGCGTTCTTCAGCCCGAGGGTGTAAGGGTGACGGGCGTCCTCGAACAGATCGACGGCGCGGGCTCTCTCCGCCATGCGGCCGGCGTACATGATCGCGATGTGATCGCTCATCTGCGCGATGACCGCGATATCGTGCGTGATCAGCATGATACTGCTGCGGATCTCGGCGCGGATCTCGCGAAGCCTGCGCAGGATGCGTTCCTGGACCAGCACGTCCAGACCGGTGGTCGGCTCGTCCATGATGATGAGGCTCGGCTCGAGCGCCAGCGACATCGCGATCATGGCGCGCTGGCGCATGCCGCCGGAGAACTCGTGGGGGTACCGGCGCATCAGGTCGGGCTGCAGCCCGACGGCGTCGAACAGATACGCGGTGCGCTCGATGGCCTGTTTGCGCGTGGCCTCGCTGTGGGCGACGATGGCCTCCACCACCTGATCACCCACCGTGTACACCGGGTTCAAGGAGGCCATCGCGCTCTGCGGCACGAGCGATATCTCGTTCCAAAGAATGTCGTGTCGAAATGCTCGGTCGGTGAGATCGAGGAGGCTGCGACCCTTGAACCGCAGCACGTCCGCGGTGATCCGCGTGCCCGGCGGGAGCAAGCGCATCAGGCCTTTGATGAGGGTGGTCTTGCCGCAGCCGGATTCGCCGGCGATCCCGAGCACCTCGTTCTCGCGCAGGGTAAACGAGACGCCGTCCACCGCGCGGATGACACCGGCACGCGTTGCGTAGTGCACCCGCAGGTTCTCGATTTCCAGCAACGGGGCAGCGCTCACGCTCAACGCCCCTTGAGCCGCGGATTGGCGACTTCTTCGTAGGCACGGCTGACGAATACCAGCGCGCTCACCAGCGCCACGATGGCGAGCGACGGCCAGGCGAACCACCACCAGGCCGTCCGCGATTTGCCGGAGATCCACAGCTCGTAGAGCATCCCGCCCCAGGAAAGCTGATCCGGGTCGCCGAAGCCGAGAAAGCTCGCGCCCGCCTCGGCGACCACCGCCCAGGCGATGTCGAACGCGGTGTAGAGCAGCAGCAATGGGAGGATGTTGGGCAAGATGTGGCGGTAGATGATGCGCAGGTTCGAGCAACCCCGGGCACGCGCCGATTGGATGAACTGTCGCTGCTTGATCGCGAGCGTCTGCGCCCGGATGACGCGCGCCGAGGTGCGCCACAGGATGAGCACGATGGCGAGGATCACGAACCATTTGCTGCGCCCGAACAGCGAGATGAGCACGATGATGAACGGCAGGAAGGGCATGCCGTAGACGATGTCGGTGAAGCGCATCAGCACCTCGTCGATGCGCCCGCCGTAGTAGCCTGAGACCAGTCCGATATTGGCCCCGATGAGGATGGCGATGAGCCCCGAGGTGAGGCCGATCAGCATGGTCGCCTGACAGCCGTAGATCATCTGGCTGAGCAGGTCGCGGCCGAGCAGGGTGGTGCCGAGCGGGAACTCGAGGGTCGGGGGCAGGAGCGACGCGATCTTGCCCGTCGACTCGCTGTAGAGGCTCTCCCACGGGTCGTGCGGCGCGAGCCACGGTGCGAGAATGGCCACCAGCGCGAAGAACGCCACGATCAGCGCACCGATGGTGCCGGGGCGGCTCGAGCCGATGATTTGAACCTGGCCGCGCAGCATCCTGAAGGCCGCGCTTGTCACGCCGCCGCGTTGTCCGCGCACGGCTGCAGCGTCAGTTGACATGGGCGTGCACCACCGTGTAGCGCTCTAGCTTGTCCATATCCAGGTTCACGCCGAGGCCCGGGCGGTCCGGCACCTCGGCCACGCCGCGCGAGACGAGGGCGGAGAAATCCGTGATGTCGTCGCTCATCCTGAGCGTGGACATGTACGCGTGCCCGACCGGCAGCAGGTTCCCGAGCGAGGCGCCGAGCTGCAAGCTCGCGGCCTGCGATATGCCGAGCTCGATCATGGAGTTCATCAGGCATCGAATGCCGAACGTCTCGCCGAGCTCGGCGAGGCGACGGGCTCGCGCGATGCCGCCGTTCTTCGAGACCTTGATGGAGAAGACATCCACGGCGTCCGCCTTCAGCAGGGCCACCGCGTCTGGCAGCGACTGCAGGCTCTCGTCGGCCGATACCGGCGCGTGGGCCGTCTCGCGTACGCGGCGCAGCCCGGCAAGGTCGTGGTGCGGGACCGGCTGCTCGATCAGGCGCAGCGGCCACTCGCGGCTCGCCGCGGCGAAGCGCATCGCGGCATCCGCGCTCCAGCCCTGGTTCGCGTCGGCGAGGAAGGCTGCGCGATCGGCGTACCGGGCCATGATGGCGTCGACGTCCGCAATCTCGGCTTCCAAGGCCCGCGAGCCCAGCTTGACCATGAAGGTCGCATAGCCTTCGTCGAGCTTGCCCTCGATGACGGGGAAGTTCTCCTCTGCCGGCACTGCGCCGAGCGGCCAGAGCACCGGTAAGCGGGTCGTGCGGGCGCCGCCGAGCAGGCGATGCACGGGCTGGTCGAGCGCCTTGCCGAGCAGATCGTGCAGCGCCATGTCCACCGCGCCCTTGAGGGTCGGGTTGCCGTTCAGCGCAAGGTCCAGCCGGTCGAGCACCGTGGCGATGTTCTCGGCCGCGAGGCCGAGGATCCGGGGCGCGATCCGCTCGGTGAGGATAGCCAGTGCCCCCTCGGGCGCCTCCTCGGTGAAGGGGGGCTGTGGATTGGCCTCGCCGAGGCCGACCAGCCCGCTGTCCGTCTCGAGCCGCAGCACCAGCGCGCGCGACTCCGTCAGCGTGCCGTATACCTCGGACAGCGGATAGGGGTTGGCCAGCGGCACGGCTACCAGGTTGACGCGAACGCCGGTGATCTTCATCTCAGACCTCGCCGCCCCCGACCTTGATGCGTGGGTCGAGATAGCCGTAGGAGACGTCGGCGATGAGGTTGAGCGCGACGATGACGACCGCCAGCATCATGAAAGCACCCTGCGCGACCGGATAGTCGTGGGCCGCCGATGCCTCGACCATGAGCAACCCCATGCCCGGCCACGAGAACACGGTCTCCACGATCACCTGTCCGCCGATGGCGAAGCCGACCAGGATGGAGGACACCGTCACCACCGCCAGCAGCGCGTTGCGCGCCGCGTGCTTGAACATCACCACGCCCGGCGCCAGGCCCTTCGCCTTGGCGAACTCGATGTAGTCGGCTCCGAGCACCTCGAGCATGCTGTCGCGCATGATCAGCATCGGCGTGGCGAGGTAGTACATCGTCACCGTGAGGGTCGGCAGCACGAGATGGTGCAGAAAGTCCCAGGTGAACACGAGGCCCAGCACGCTCTCCGAGCGCATGCCCGGGCTGTGCATCCCGCCGGTGGGGAACAGGTCCAGGTTGTAGCTCAGCACGATCAGCAACAGCAGGCCGGTGATGAAGGGGGGCGCCGACTGAAACACCAGCGCGGCGAGCGTGCTCCCGAGGTCGAGCGGCCCGTTGCGTCGCCACGCCATGAGGATGCCCAGTCCGATGCCGAGGACGAACGTCAGCGCCAGCCCCGCCGTCATCAGTAGCACGGTGTTCCAGAACCGATAGACGAGGATGTCGAAGACCTTCTCCGAGCTCGTGAACGATCGCCCCCAGTCGAGCGTGACCAGGTTCTTGAGATAGATGAGGTACTGTTGCCAGAGCGGCTTGTCGAGCCCGAACGCCTCGCGCAGGCGGGCCTGCGAAGCCTCGTCGAGGGCCGGGCTGATGACCTGGGCGGTCGGGTCGCCGGGCACCATTCTGAACATCACGAACAGGATCGTCGCCACCGCAAACAGGGTGAACAACGAGTAGAGGATGCGTCGCGCGATGTAGTCTCTCATCTCCCTGGACCCTGACTCGTCGATCAGAAGGGCAGCCGCCCGCGGTGGCGGTCCGCGGGGCCCTTATCGCCGGGGCACTCGTGGCGTCGCGTCCAGTGGACGCTCGGCGGTCGGCCACCGAGCGCTGGACGGCCGGATTTGCACGAGGGCTCAGGCCGGGTAGTGCAGCTTGCCTCGCTTCCAGGTGTAGCCCGCATCGGTGAGGAGCTTCTTCGCCTTCCTGATGTCCTGACCCGCGGCCGGCACCTCGGGGTTGTGCCAGAATTCGTTGGCCGGCGCGATCACCGAGCCGCCGTCCGCCGCGTGGCCCCCGAGCACCACGTCGCGGATCAGATCCTTCGGCATCGCGTATTTCAACGCCCGCCGGAACACGGGGTCGTTGAACGGCGGGATCTTGTTGTTGTAGCTCAGGCAGTAGAAGCCGTGGCTCGGGTAACCCTTGCCAACGCAGCCGGGCACCTTGTCGAGGTCCTCCATCAGGCTCGGCTTCAAGATGTAGCGCGTGCGATCGCACTCACCTTTCTCGATGGCGGCCGCCATGGCGTCGTGGCTGCCGTAGACGAGACGAATGATGCCCGCCGACTTCGGGGCGCTGAAGTGCTCGGGATTGGCGCTGAGCTTCAGCTCCTTGCCCCGGTCCCAGTAGTCGAACTTGAACGGGCCGCTGCCGATCGGCTTGGTGTTGGGGTAGTTGAGCGGGTCGTCGACGTCGACCTTCTCCGGGATGTCTTGCCAAACGTGCTTGGGAACGATGAACATCGACGCGAACACCGAGACCAGCAGCGGAGCGAAGGGCTCAGTGAGCGTGAAGCGAACCGCAAGCTTGCCGGTGGCGTCGACGGCTGCGACCTTGTCGAGCGCGGCGGCGAAGAACGGCGCCTTGTGCTGCTTGTGATAGTCGAAGGAGAACTTGACGTCCTCGGCCGTGACCGGATTGCCGTCGTGGAAGCGCATGCCCTCACGCAGTGTCATCTCGATTGACGTCAGGCTGGTGAGCTCGAACGACTCCGCCGCCCACGGCACGACCTTGCCGTCCGGGCCGACTTGGAGCAGGCGATCGTAGATGAGCCTCAGTTCCTTGAACTCGTTGGCGTCCTTGACGGCGATGGGGTTCAAGTTCTTCAACGCGACCGTTGCCCCGGTGCGCACGTGGCCATCGCCCTGCTTGACCGTCATGTTGACGTCCGTCCAGAAGCTGCCGATGCCTTCCCCCATCTGCGGCACGAGATTGTCAATCCGGTCCTCTCGGTAGGCGTTGGTCATCTGCGGATAGACCAGCACCGCGTTCGGCTGGTCGTCGTCGATCAGGACCTGCGCCTGGTAGACCTGCTCGCGACGCTTCTCGATGTCCATCTCCGACTGCTGCGCCTCGGCCAGCCGATTCACCTCCGGATTGTCGTACCCGGTCCAGTTGAACCCGCCCTTCTTGTACTGGGACGCGTGATGGACCTGGTAGATGAATACGTTGGGGTCGATGCGGATCGAGGCGCCGGTCAGACGCACCAGGAACATGTCGTAGTCATGCTGCATGATGACTTTCTGGATGCCCTGGTTGTAGTCGATTGGGTTGGCTTTCAGGTCGAAGCCGATGGCCTTGCACGCCTGTGAGATGAGCCGCGCGGACTCCGGTCGCACGGGGTCGAACTTGGCCGTCGACGTGATGAGGGTACGGCTCTCGACGGGCTGACCTGCCGCGCCGAGCGCGACTCTGGAGCGAGACAGGGCTGCCGTGCCCGCCAACGCCCCGGTGGTGGTGATAAAAGCTCTCCGGCTCATGCTGCTCATGGGTGGCCTCCTCCGGCGACGGATATGGTCGGGACCGGTTACGGCGGACGGTGGATCCGCAGGAAATGGAATGGTTGTTGGCTCGCAAAGTAGCCTGAATAATCCCCGGTATCAAAGCACTTTTTTTCGGTCGGTGATAACTGAATGTTATGCTTTAGCCGACAGCCGGAGAGCCAGCATGAACCTGCGCCAGATCGAGGCCTTCAAGGCCGTCATCGAGACCGGCACCGTCAGCCGGGCCGCCGACCTGCTGCACGTTTCGCAGCCGGCCGCGAGCAAGCTGCTCGCGAGATTCGAGGAGGCGGCAGGGTTCGAGGTCTTCACGCGCGAGCGCGGGCGGCTGATGCCGACGCCCGAGGCGCTGATGCTCTACGACGAGGTGGAGCGGGTGTTCACCGGCGCCGACGAGATTGTCCGGGCCGCGCGCGACATCCAGGCGCTCAAGCGAGGCAAGCTCTCGGTGGGCGTGCCCATGGCTCTCGCTTGCGGGTTCGTCCAAGACGTCATCGCGCGCTTCCTGGCGCCGCGCCCGGAGGTGACGGTGTCTCTGAATGCACGCAGCTCGCCACGTCTCCTCGAGCTGACGGCGGCGCGGCGGATGGACCTCGCCGTGGTGGGGCTGATGAGCGAGTACCCGGGGGTGGAGATAGAGCCCCTGCGCAGGTTGGAAGGCGTGTGCGTGCTGCCCCCGGGCCACCGCCTGGTCGGGCGCGACGTGGTGGTGCCCGAGGATCTGCACGGGGAGCCGTTCGTCTCACTGAGCGCACTCGACCACTCGCGCCCACGCATCGATCTCGTGTTCGAGCAGGCGGGCGTGCGACGCAATCTGCGCCTGGACACGCCGATGGGATTCGCGGCCTGCGCGTTCGTCGCACGCGGCGCGGGCGTGTCCATCGTCGACCCGCTCTCGGCCGAGCACTATCGCCCCGCGGGGCTGATGGCCAAGCCGTTCGAGCCGCCAATCCACTTCGATCTGTACCTGTGCTTCCCCGCGGGGCGCCGCCCATCACAGCTCGCGCAATCGTTGACCCGGGCGATCCGCGATGCGATCGAGGCCTTTTGAAATTGCGCTCTCGCCTATCGGCTCGTCCCCAATGCCGCGAGCTCGGTATGTTCGCCGGCCATTGACGCGAACGCCTGCTCGACCTCGCGACCGTTTCCCCTTCGCCATCTTTGGTCAACGCACCGCTCGGCTAGTCGATGGCGCCGTGGGTCATGAGCGTGCGCACGTGAGCGGCGACGGATCGGGCGAGCGCGTCGAGCGCGTAGCCTCCCTCGAGCAATGACACGACGCGGCCACTCGCATGGCGCGCAGCGACGTCCATGACGATTCGTGTCATCGCCTGGTAACCGGCCTCGGTCAGCTCGAATCCGGCCAGCGGATCGTCCCGGTGGGCATCGAAGCCGGCAGTTATCAGGACCAATTGTGGCTCGAAGGCATTCGCGGCTGGTACCAGGCGCTGTTCGAAGACGTGGACGATCGCATCGTCGCTCGTGCCGATCGGGAGCGGCACGTTCACGGTCGTTCCGACGCCGGCACCTTCGCCAGTCTCGAGGGAACTACCGGTACCCGGATAGTGGGGTGATTGGTGCACGCTGAAATAGAGCACGGACGGATCGGAATAGAATATGGCCTGCGTGCCATTGCCATGGTGCACGTCCCAGTCGACGATTAGCAAGCGCTCGACCGCGTGCTGCCGCTGGGCATAACGCGCAGCGATCGCAATGTGGTTGATCAAGCAAAAACCCATCGCCCGATCGGGCAACGCATGGTGGCCTGGAGGACGAGCCGCCACGAAGGCGTTGCGAGCGCGCGAGCCCATCACCGCGTCGATCGCGGCCAGCATGCCGCCGGTGGCCAATCGAGCGGCACGGTAGCTGTGGGCCGAGACAACCGTATCTGCATCGAATGCGTACGGAGCCACGGCGGCGGCGTCACGTAGACGCTGCAGATGAGCCCTGGAATGCACCGTTTCGATCCATCGCTCCTCGGCCGCCTTCGGTTCGATGCGTACTAGCTGCTCGAGCAGCCCTGTGGCCTCGAGATGCGCCATGATTGCTTGCAGGCGTTCACGGCGTTCCGGATGGCCCGGCCCCGGGTCGTGCAGTAGATAGTCCGGATGGTAGACCAGCGCCGTGGAGAGATTGGCGGGACGATCTACGACCGGGCGAGCCTGCGACTCCCAGGCGAGCAAGCTCAGCGCTGCAATCGCCGCGCCGAGCCGTCGGGCAGCCGTTCGCATGTGCATTGACAGGCGATTGAATGATTCAATGGTACGGCTCATCTTCCTTCACGCTCACGCGGATACCGCTACGAGCCCGGGGGAGATGCTTCCAGATAGCGCGGTGCCGGGCGCAGCAATTGTCCCAGAAGACGATTGAGCTCTTTTCCCACTCGAAGCGTCACTGAGAAGCCGGACTGCCGATGTGCTCGTAGAGAGAATGCGCTCGACAATGTGCCGGGCGGCGGCGTAAGCGAGCGCTTATAGCGCCCTCGAGAGCTCCGGGAAGCTGTCCACGATGATGTCGTGATGCGGATTCGGGTCCGGATCGGGTGGGCCTTCCGGTCCCCATTCGTCGGGGCGGCGCACGAACGCAGTCCTGAAGCCACATGCCTTGGCTGCGTCCAGGTCGAAGTTGTGGCAGGCCACCATGCAGCACTCGCTTGGATCCAGCTGCAAGAGCTTCGCGCATCCGTGGTACGCCTCTGGAAGCACCTTGTATTTGCCGATCGCCTCGCAGGAGACGACGGCGTCCCAGCTGAGGCCGTTGCGCCTCGCGGTATCCATGATGATCCGGAAGCTCAGAATCGTGAAGGAGACGCAGTAGAACCTCTGCCGCAGCTTTGGAAGGGTACCGGGAAAGTCCGGCCAGCATTCCAGCGCGTGCACGGTGTCCCAACAGATGGCCCGGCGCTCTGCCTCGGTGAACACCTCGAGCCCGAATTCGGCCACCATCCGGTCCACCGTCTCACGATGGACGTCGTCGAAGTTCATGCTCGCCGGCTCATGCTCTCCGTGGTTCAGCATGCGTTTCAGTGACCGGCGTCGGAACTCGTTGGCGAGCACCGGCCAGTCTTGCTCCAGACCGTGAGCGGCGCCGACTCGGGCGAAGGCATCGCGAATGCCCGAATGCCAGTCGAGTATCGTGCCGCCGGTATCGAAGGTGAGTGCTTTGATGTCGCTGAGACTCATGTTTCGACTCCTTCGGGCCCGGCCTCCTCTACACGAGGCTCCGGAAAACGCAACACGAGCCGCGAGAACTCACTTCAGCTCGTCTTCAATGCCGCGAGCTCGGTATACTCCGCGGCCACCGCCGCGAACGCCCGCTCGACCTCGTCACCGTTTCCCCTTCGCTGCTCGGCCGGCATCGCGGCTATCGCCTCGAAGACCTTGTGCTTGACGAAGAAACGCCAGTCGACCGGTAGACGCGCCAGTATGCGGGCCAGCGTGGCGTAGTTGTCCCGGGTCCACATCTGCTCGAACGCCTCGCGGGCCGGGCTGTAGCCGAACCCGCGATTGCCGTCGGCGGATCGCATCTGGGCGCGCAGCGCGGCACTTTCCGGCTCGTCTACCGCGCCCTCCACGATCACCACGCCGTATTCCTCGCGGGCGGCCCGGACGCTCACGAAGCCCCGCTCCACGTCCGCCAGCACCCGTTCCGGCTCACGCTCCAATGGCGAGCCCCAGCCGCCGGCGCCGGCGGAGGTGATGCTAATCACGTCCCCGGGCTCGATGCTCACCACGTCGGTGTTGCCGAGGTTCGTCTCCCGGTTGGACCCGGGGTTGAGCAGAAACGAAGAGGGCTTGCCGGCTCGGCCGCCGTTCGCGCCCCACGGCGTGAAGTGAGAGCGGTCCCGGTTTCGGGCAGTGACCACCGTGTGGGGAGAGAACACCTGGAACTCGAGCGTCGTGCCGGTGCCGCCACGCCAGCGCCCGGCGCCGCCGGAGTCGGCGGCGAGGCCGTACTTCAGTATCTTCACCGGCACCTCGGCCTCGTTGATCTCGACCGGGGTGTTCTTGAGGAAGCCGAAGTTGCCGCCGGAGCCTTCCGTGCCGTCGCGAAACGACACCCCGCCCGCGCCGCCGGTAATGGGATCCAGATTGGCCATGATCTTCCGCCCGGTGCGAGAGTCGGTGGTGCGGAGGTTGATCAGTGGGCCGCCATCTCCGCAGGCGGCCGGGATCACCTCGGGAAGCGCCTGGGCGAAGGCGCCGAAGACGCACGACATCAGGCGCATGACGCCGAGGCTGCGCATGCCCACCGCGGCCGGGAACTGCGGGTTCACGATCGAGCCCGGCGGAATGATGCAGCGGGCGGGGCGCAGCAATCCGCTGTTCAAGAGCACCGTCGGGTCCAGGGTGTAGATCGCGTACATGTACGGAATCATCAGCAGCACGTGCCGGGGGTTGCCGCCGGTAGGGATGTTGAGCGAGGCGGTGACCTGCGGATCGCTCTCGGAGAAGTCGAACACGATCTCGTCGCCGGCGACCTGCATGTTCACCGCCAGGCGGCAGGGCTTGCCGTCCACGCAGTCCTCGTCCATGTAGTCGGCGAAGAAGTACTCGCCGTCGGGGATGCGCCGGATGATGAGCCGCGCCTGCTCCTCGGCGTAGTCGAGCAGGTCGTGCATGCCCGCCCGGAAGGTCTCGACGCCGAAGCGTCGGATCATCTCGTGCACCTTGCGCTCGCCGGTATTCATGGCCGCGACCTGGGCCTTGAGATCGCCCCAGTTCTGCTCGGGCATGCGCACGTTGAGCAGC
>JAAUXY010051230.1_pt1 | contig 13876 bp, 14 predicted proteins | sample 7278121 | NCBI WGS metagenome assembly JAAUXY01 (sample SAMN14350117, study PRJNA611818) | marine sediment metagenome | isolation source: surface marine sediment (1.8m) | place: French Polynesia: Moorea | collected 2018-08 | reverse complement strand
GTTCTTTTAAGTCAGCAATGATCTGATTGAATTTGATAACGGCCACATGAATCGAAGGTAAAAGCGAAACGGTACGGGCCTGACCCGGGCGGGTTCGCATGACCAGGGTAGCGGAATCCGCCATGCAGAAATCAGCCGAGGTGATTCCGATATACGATGCAATAATGCGCTCACGCAGGTCTTCTTTACCGGTATTTTGCAAATCTGCAAAAAATACCGGCACCCCCTGTTCAGACAGCGCATCCGGAAGGTTCAAACTTTGAATGAGTGGATGCTGCCAGGCCGCCACGCTTTTGGGATCTCCCCACTCAGGATCTCTCTCGCGAACCAGTTTTGTGATGGCCGCGGTTACCGACCCGGCGTCTTCACAGGCGATGACCTTTAAGTTGATGGGGCCGGCGGCTTCGATAAGAGTTGCCAGCAGCTTTTTTCTTTCCTGAGGCGTACGATTTTTAATGCGCTCAAGTGTTGCCCGGGCTTCAGCAGACATTTCGGCACCGAACAAATCCGCTTCCGGGCGCGATCCTGCAAACGGCTTTTTCAGGGCCGATTTTATGCGGTTTATAAATTCTTGCTGATTGGCATTATTCATCGGATGTTCTCTTCCAACGCCTTAAAAAGGATTCCGACGCCAACGGCCGTATATCACGCCATTTTGTCCAGGCGCTTGCCGGTGGCGGCAGACGGTGAATCATGTTGTCCTTTTGACCAAATATTTGCTGACCGGTCGCTGCAATTCTATTGGCAAAATCATAAAGTCTTCGATTGCGAATCATCCATGACCAGGCCTGCCAGAGAAGTTTTTCTTTACGGTCCACCGGCGTCACGCCCCATCGCCTGTCACCTTCGGCCAGTTTTGCTCTCAACGCCAGTAACATCCGTGGGAGATCAATATTAACCGGGCATATATCCTGACAGGCACCACAAAGGGTTTCCCCCAGACATAAGTCCTTGGCCTTATTGATCCCCACCAGCAACGGCGTTACCACTGCTCCCACCGGTCCGCAGTAAGCGTAGCCGTATGAATGCCCGCCAATCTTGGCATAAACCGGACAAACATTCAAACAGGCCGCACACCGGATGCAGCACAGCATCTCGCGGAATTCTTCATCCGCCAGAATTCGGCTGCGCCCATTATCCAAAATTACCAAATGAAATTTCTGCGGACCGTCGGCCTGATTCGCCGATCGTGGTCCGCCGATATAGCTTACATAGGTGGCCATATTCTGGGCAGCCGCACCGCGGCAGAGAAGCCGTAATAGCATATCGTGGTCTTCCAGTCGGGCAGCGACCCGCTCCATTCCCATGATGGCAACATGGACCCTCGGCAGTGTTGTTGACATTCGGATATTGCCTTCGTTTGAAACGGTCGTAATGTGACCGCTTTCAGCGCAGGCGATGTTGCAGCCCGAGGTGCCCATATCGGCAGCCAGAAATTTTTCCCGCAGGGCTTTTCGTGCAATCCAGGTCAGTCTGGGCGGATCATCTTCATACGGAATGTCGAGTTTATCGGCAAACAGACCGCCGACATCATGGCGGGTTTTGTGAATGGCCGGCGCAATGATGTGCGAAGGGGATTCACCGGCCAGCTGGATAATATATTCGCCCAGATCCGTTTCGGAAACATCGATGCCGGCATCGATAAGCGCATCGTTCAAGCCGATCTCTTCGCTCACCATGGACTTGCCTTTAACCACCCGGCGGACTTTGTTTTGGTGCGCAACATCCAGACAATAATTGACAGCTGCCTGGCCGTCTTTGGCAAAAAATACCTGACCGCCGTTTTTTCGAACATTCGCGGCCAGTGTTTCCAGAACGCGATCTAAATTCTCGATGGTTTTCATCCGGACTTCATGGGCCTTCAAACGCAAACCCGGTCCTTCAGGAAGCCTGCGATAGCACTCGGCTGCACCCCGACCGAATCGATGCTGGAGATCGGCCAGGGCTCTTTGCAAAACCTGATTATCAATAGCCTTTCTGGCCTCTGTCACGTAATTTTCAGTTGTTATTTTGCTCATAGATCAGCATTCCACAGCCAGTTTTAGCTACCCAGTATTTGTGCCAGATGCATCACCTTAATATCAGCGCCCATGCGGCTGAGTTTGCCTTCAATGTTCATCAAACAGCCCATATCACAGCCGACCACCGCGTTGGCCCCGGTCGCGATGATATTATTCACCTTATCAATAACCATGGCATTTGAGATATCTGTGTATTTAAGCGAAAAGGTGCCGCCAAATCCACAGCAGGTGTCTGAATTATACATTTCAACAAAATCAAGGCCGGAGACATTGGCCAGTAGCGCTCGCGGCTGCTCTTTTACGCCGATACCGCGTAATAAATGACAGGAGTCATGATAGGTTACTTTGGCGTCAAATCTTGCACCCAGATCTCCAACTCCGAGGATGTCCACCAGGTATTCACTAAATTCATAGATACGGCCCGCCAGATCCTGCGCCCGCCGCAGCCATTTGGGATTGTTTTGAAATAACGCCGCATAATGGTGGCGCACCATATTCACACAGGAACCCGACGGGCAGACAATGAGTTCAGAATCTTCAAATACCTCGATAAAATGTTTGGCGGCAATCCGGGCCTGTCGGCGATATCCGGAGTTAAAAGCCGGCTGGCCACAGCAGGTTTGATCGGTGGGACACGTAAACGAAATTCCCAACCGTTTAAAAACGCGCACCATCGCTTCCGCCACTTCAGGATAAATGGTGTCAACGAGACACTGGATGAATAAAGTCACCGTCTTATGACTGGTCATACTTTCTAATCTCCAGCCTTTTACACTAAGAAAAAATTTTTATCTTAGGCGTTGTGCCTGCTATTTTTGTTTGGAACCTATTAATTGGAAAGCTATAATGAACAACCAAAAAAATCCAGCGTAAAATCATATCGCAAAGCGGTCGGACGCCGTCCTTAATATATCTGGTAAGACTTGCTATAAAAATTATTTCTGGTATGATATTGAACGTTTAGGAGACTATGGCAATGACCGAACAAAGAACCGCGCTATTGGAGCTCATCGATAAAATTGAGCACCTGGGCCAGTTTCAGGACCGCATCGATTTTCCGTCCACCATCGGGCAGATATGGGATGTCTTTCTCGGTGACGTGCGCAGTTTAATCGAAATCGAGGTTTGCGCGCTTTTTCTGGTCGATGATGCCACACATGAATTCGTTTTGGAATATGTCTTCCCGGATGAAAGAAAAAAAATCTGTAAAAAAGAGGCCGAATATCAGATTGAATGCGGGATCTTTTCCTGGATCATCAACCGAAGACAGCCTGCTTTGATTCCCGCGCTGGCATTTGAAAATGAAACCTCGATCGTTATGTTGCCCCTGTCCACCATTAAAAGGACACTGGGGGTCGTGATGATAAAGACCCCCATTAAGGAAAGTTTCATTACCCATGAAATTATAAAGCTCTTAACGATGCTGTCCAAACAGTATTCCCTGGTGCTCGAAAATACATTGCTTTACGAACGCTTAATGAAAAAGCATGAATCCCTGGAGAGAGCCAACGGAGAAATCAGGCTGTTATCCCGGAAGGATTCGCTTACCGGATGCTACAATCGGGGCTACTTAAACGAACATCTACCCCATGAGATAAAACGCGCCCTGCGATATCACCACCCGCTTTCCTTGGCATTATGCGATCTTGATCATTTCAAGAAGGTAAATGATTCCTACGGGCATCTATGCGGAGACATGGTGCTCAAGGAATTTGTGGAGTGCATTATGTCGCTGATCCGCTCCGACATGGACTGGCTCGCCAGATACGGAGGGGAAGAATTTTTACTCGTTCTTCCTGAAACCAGTTTTAAAAACGCCAGCCGTCTGGCAGAGAGACTTCGCAAGCAAATTTCGAAAAAAGTATTTAAATGGGAAGGAAAAAAGATATCGATCACCGCCAGCTTTGGTGTAACCGGATTTGATAAGAACCGGCCCGGGGAAAATTTTGAGCCTGAAGATTTAATTGAAATGGCGGATCAGTATTTATATCAGGCGAAAAATAAGGGTAGAAATAAAGTGACGAGTGGGCCCTTTTCAAATCAAGGCTAACGCCGGGATTTTTTTCTCTGTTTAATTTTTTCAAACCCCGCTTCAATCACCGGTTGAATTTTGTCCAGTTTGATCGGCTTCGTAAGATAATTATCAAAACCCACCTGTTTTAGCTTTTCCAGATCGTACAGGTCGGCATACCCCGTTAATGCAATGATAACGGACTGGGAATTACGCTCTCTAATTCGCTGACAAAATTCAACGCCGTCCATATCGAGCATGATCAGATCCGTAATAATGACGGGAAAGTCCTCCTTTTTTAGAAGCGCAAGCGCGACTTCGGGGGATTCTGCTTCTGATACGTTATAGCCCGATTTCGTTAGAAGCTTTTTTAAGAGGTCTCTTTGAAAATCCTCATCATCAACGACCAGTATTTTCTTTTTCATTTTAAATATTACCTATGAAAAGAGATTGAGCGTTTCAAACTAGTTGGTGATATCTGCAATATGCGTGTTAAACTCGACCCCGCAACCTTCCGCTTGTGTTCGAACGACTTTACCACCCACCTTGACATGATCCTTGGATTTCGGCCGCATGAATGACAGGGTGAGTTGCTCGCCCACGGATAGTGGTTCCCTGGTTTCAATGAGTACACCGCCTGAACTAATGTTCTGAATATAGCCGCTAAAGGCGCGATCCGGTGTCGCAAAGTCCACCGGCATAAAATACGGCTTCCTAGCAAATTTCCTTCTTCCCTGTGACTGTCTCTCTTCTAGCACTTTTAAAAGGATGCGACGGTCTTTGAAAGGCATATCTAAAATAATCTCAAACAATCGAGCCGTAACAACAGAAATGTTAGGCTTTTTCGAGTGTTTTTCAGAAGGCTCCATTGTCGAGATCCTCTAGTAATTGTATTAGACCGCCATCTGGGAATGCGATAGGATGTGACAATTATTTGGATTGCCTAGTAAAATCGATCTTAAAGTAAATTTATAGCAATGTCAATTTAAGATCTGGTATTATCCAAAAAACCTGTGATTCCTTTACAGGCAATGATCCGGTACATATTTTGGTTTAAAGGCGTCCGGAAAAAGGGAGGCAAAATGGCGATTCAAATAAAAAAAATCCTGCTGCCAGTTGACGGTTCAGATCACGCGATGCACGCAACCCATTATGCCGCCGATCTGGCCAGGAGCATGCAGGCTGAAATAATCCTTCTGCACAGCCACAAACCATTTCCGATTGTCCTGGGAGAGCCCTATTTTCAGAATGCGGTCAACAAAATAATGAAACAGTCAAACGAACTCCTGGAACCCTATCGACAGGTGCTTAAGGAAAAGGAAGTGTCTTTTTCAGACAGAATCATGGACGGCCATGCCAACGATGCCATTGTCGAAGTTGCCGGAATTGAAAAATGCGACCTGATTGTGATGGGTTCGCGTGGCCGCACAGATCTGGAAGGGCTGCTCTTGGGCAGCAACACCCATCGGGTCCTAAAAACAGCGCCCTGTCCGGTGCTGGTGATGAGGTAAAAACAAGTGCGCTAAAGTGACTAAATTGATCTAAAATGCCTAAAGTAAAGGAATTCTGTCTATCGAAAACATCCGGCTTGAAATGATAATTTTTAGTAGATGGAGCGCCACGCGGTGCAAGCGCCTGCGCTGCGCGAGCGACACCGTAACTTTAGGCACATCGCACTTTAGCTCACCTTAGGCACTTTATAACACTTATTCTAGCAATTCTTCCCTGATCCGACCGAGCATCTCCACTGTCACCCCGGCTTTTGATTTGAGGTAATCGACTGGCGATCCATATTCTTCATTCAGGTGTGCCAGCAGCGCTTCGATGCAATAGGGCGGTGCGCTAAAATAAGGTGCAATTTTCTGGCGCTCAATACCGTAATCATCAAATTGAGCGTAAATTTTGTCTAATACATCGGCAATAAAAATATTAGATAGCCCGTGATCAAATATGACCGTATCTTCAGGAACACCTAAAGCAAGAAGAATAAGTGCCGCACAGGTACCCGCCCTATCCTTTCCGCCTGTGCAGTGAAAAACCAGCGGCAAGCGGGATGGATCTGCCAGACGCTTAAATACCTCGCCCCAGACGGCGGCAAAGGTATCGACATTTGAAATATAGCCATCGATTAAAAACTCCCGGGTCAACCAGCTCGTATCCCCCCTTTTCAGCTTTTCGAATAGCGTTGTCGGATCGCGTTTCAAATTATCGATCGGCAGGTGCAGATGCTCACCGGGCCCATCTCCCGGAAAGCGATCCGGTCTCTTGCGGGCTTCAGCCGGTGTTCGAAAATCGCACACAGATTGGATCTTAATCTGTTGTAAATAAGCAATGTCGCCATGCGTCAACCGGGACAGATGATCGGAACGGAAAACCTTCCCCCATTTCACACGCTGCCCATCAATTGTTTCATAACCGCCAAGATCTCTGAAATTAACGGCACCTTCCAAGGGGAGGCGGCGTTCGCTAATAATGACCCCCGCAGTTTTTTCCGTGGCGATTTCAAAGTAGTGGGGTTTCTCCGGATTCAGACCCGAAAATTCAACGGCGTTTTTCCCGCCAATTCGGCAAAAGGGTTTGCTGTGATCTATGGTTTCGGGTGAATCTCCGTGATAAATTAAGACCTGAAGATCTTTGAGACGGATTTGCCAGCGGATGCGCACAGCGTCTTTACCGATGCGGTCAACTGCGGCATCAAAAATGGCCGAACGATGGTTAAGAGAGGTCATCAAACACGATCCCGATATGCAAATTGAAACGATTATAGACGGCAGGAAATCTGAAGGGCATGCGTGGCTGATAGAAAGCTTTGCAGAATTTTATACAACTATTTTTTTTCAAGCTTTACAGCGATCGAATATCGACCGGGGCCGACATAAATCAGGCCAAAAAAAACAGCGGCCAGTCCCAGGGACCACAGCATGAGGGTATTATAGCCGATTTTAAAATAATTAAAGAAATATAACCCGAAAAGAATAAATAAAATGGTACAGGCGGCTCTGAAAAAATAGCCAAATACAAAGCTAACGGCACCCAGTGCTTCCAGAAACAAAATCGCAAAACCAAATACCATGGGCGGCAACCCAATATTTATGAAACTCAAGCTGGTACCAACGCTTTTCCACGCGTGTGCACCGGCAAATAATTTGGGTAACGCATGCAAAAACAGCACGGCTGTGAGACCCAATCGCATAATGAGTAAACCGAAATTCATTTTCCGATTTTGCGAATCAAACATTTTTTCCTCCAGCGTTGCCACTTTCTAGTATTTCATACTGGCAAAATATATCAACTATAAATATAACCCTTGTTTTTCATCTTGTTTGTAATCATGTTCTTTGAAATAAAAGCGTTGTCGCCGCTTTGACATCAAATATAGAATACCATATGATTGGCTGAAATTGTCGAAAGGAGTGCAAAGCAAACGTTGATGAGTGAATTCTGGGATTGGTGGCAGCACCTGCCGCAACAGATAAGCCCGGTCATATTCGAAATCGGCTGGTTCCGGCTACAGTATTACGGACTCATGTATATCGTGGCCTTTGCCCTGACCTATTTTCTTGTTTTGTACCGCGTTAAATATGAAGCACGCTTTGAATTCTCAAAAGCCCAGGTGAATGACCTGACCACCTACGCCATCCTGGGCCTTATTATCGGCGCCCGGCTCGGCTATGTAATATTTTATAACTTATCCTACTATTTACGTCACCCGCTGGAAATCTTTCTACCGTTCTCGTTTTCAAACGGTTTGACCTTTACCGGTATTTCAGGCATGTCCTATCACGGTGGTTTAATCGGAATTTTACTATTGGTCTTCTGGTATATCCGCAAAGCCAAATTAAACTACTGGGATGTGATGGATCTCTATGTGCCGGTGGTTCCGCTGGGTTACACCTTTGGTCGACTCGGAAATTTTATAAACGGCGAATTATTCGGACGAACAACCACCGCAGCAATCGGCATGTATTTTCCGCAGGCACCTGAAAAAGTGCTCCGCCATCCATCCCAGCTTTACGAGGCCTTTTTTGAGGGAATTTTTCTTTTTGTTATTTTATGGAGCATCCGCAAGTTCAACATGCCCAGGGGCGCCATGCTGGCTTTATATGTGATCGGGTACGGCCTGGTCCGGTTTGTAATCGAATTCTTTCGCGAGCCAGATTCACATCTGGGGTTTGTATTGTCATTCTTTTCCATGGGGCAAATACTCTGTGCGCTGATGATTGCGGGTGGTATCGGTCTGTTTCTTTATTTAAGACAAACACAACAGCCAACGGAAACATCCTGAAAGGAGACATGGCGTGAAGAAAACACTCGACGGAATCAACGTTCTGTACCCAACCCCCACAACGATCGTCGGTGCCATCGTAGACGGCAAGCCGAATTTTATTACCATTGCCCATATCGGCATTGTCAATCACGCCAAGCCCTACCTGATTTCTTTGAGCATGGCCAAACCTCATTACTCCAATATCGGCATCAAGGAAAACAAAGCTTTCAGTGTCAACATCCCGTCTGAAAATTTAGTTGTCGAAACGGATTACGTGGGTCTGGTGAGCGGCAAAAAGACGGACAAAGCCGACGTATTTGAAATTTTTTACGGCAGCCTGGAACAAGCGCCAATGATCACCGCCTGCCCGATCAATATGGAATGCACGCTTTATGACACTTATGACACGCCCACCCATGACTTGTTTATCGGTGAAATTGTGGAGACCTATGCAGATGAATCCGTGCTGAAAGACGGCAAGGTGGATCTGTCCCGGGTTAAACCGTTACTGTTCGATATGAGCAGCATTCAGTACTGGTCGATCGGCAACCCGCTGGCAAAATGTTGGAATGTCGGCAAAAAAATGAAGCAAAAATAATGGAACGCACCCCCCGGGAAGAAATCAGCCGGCGAATCAACAGATTCCAGAAAGAACTGGTGGCCAATGATCTGGAGGGCGCTTTTATTCTGCAAAATGCGGATCTCTTTTATTTTTCAGGCACGATCCAATCTGCGGTTTTGTTTGTACCTGCAAACGGAGCGCCCATCCTTATGGTTCAAAAGAACCTAAAACGGGCGCAGCAGGAATCTTCTATAGCAAATGTCATTGCGGTTAAACGCAGAAACCAGATTGCGCGGACACTTCGTGATTTCGAGGTCAATTCTTTGTCAGCCGCTGGACTTGAAATGGATGTGTTGCCTGCCAGCCTTTATATCGGATTTAAAGAAAAATTTCCCCGGTGTCGCTGGGTGGATGTGTCGCCAATCATACGCAAATTGCGAATGATAAAAACAGATTATGAAATCGAGCAAATTCAGAAATCCACTGCCATTTTGCATACCGGTTTGACGGAAATACGTCAGATTATTCGCGAAGGAATGACCGAATTGGAAATTGACGGGTATCTGGCCATGATCGCCCGCCGTGAGGGGCACATGGGAGTTTTGAGGATGCGCGGCTGGAACCAGGAAATGACCCATGCCCATGTGCTGGCCGGCGAAAACGGCTCGATTATATCGATGCTCAACAGCGCCCACGGCGGCAGCGGCAACACGCCGGCCATGGCCCAGGGAGCGGGGTCTCGCAGAATTGGTACAAATGAACCAATCGGAATTGATTATGGCGTAGCCGTCAACGGTTATATCGGCGATCAGTTCAGAACCTATGTCATCGGAACGCTTTCCGACAGACTGAAAGCGGCACATGAATGCTCCCGCCAAATCCATCTACGCTTGGCCCGGGAGGCAAAGCCGGGCGTTTCCTGTTCGCATCTGTATAACCTGGCACTGGAAATGGCGACGGAAAACGGCTACAGCGACTTTTTTATGGGTTTTGGCGAAGGGCAGGTGCAATTTATCGGACATGGGATTGGTCTGGAGATCGATGAGTATCCCGTGATCTCGCCGCGGTATGATGGCATCTTGGAAGAAGGCATGGTTTTCGCTCTGGAGCCAATGTTTGTCTTGCCCCAAGAGGGCATTGTCGGTCTGGAAGATGACTATTTGGTTACATCCAACGGTTTACAGCGCCTGACGCTTACAGAGCAGGCGGTGATTCATATATAAACCGCATGGTTTCCGATTTTCTTTAATTTTACGAATCGTTTCAGCATCCATATCTTCGATTTAATGGTAAATTTCCATTAGCCAGAGCCTGCCAAATAATGCGTCTCCGGTTGACTGCCGGAGTTGTTTTCGTTATAGCCATTGTAAAGCGTACCGCTATTCTTATATTTCAACAACTTAGGTGGGCGCTATCATCAGGCAACCCAATCCGCTCAATTTGATGATTGATGAAGGCATATGCTGCTCGAATTAAAGCAATTAAATTATAAGTACCCGGGGTCCGTCAACGATCTATTCCGCAATTTGAACTGTCAGGTGGCCCAGCCGGGCTTTCATGCGCTATTTGGGCCATCGGGGGTGGGCAAAACCACTCTGGCTAAAATGATTACCGGAGAAATCAAGGGATTTGCCGGCAAAATCTCCTCAAGGCAAATGAATCATGTTCTGTATACTTACAATCTGGAAAGGCTTCCGGGGTGGCAAAGTGTCCAGGAGCACCTGGAAGCAGTGACGCCGGAATCCAATAAAGCAAGAATCGCCGAGCTGGTGGAATCATTTGGGCTTCAATCCTGCCTGCATTCCCGCTTTGCCAAACTTTCTTTGGGCCAGCAAAATCGGACCATACTGTCCCGCTATCTCCTGCAGGATTTTGATTTGTTGATTATGGATGAGAGCCTGGCCAACGTGGACGAAATCACCAAAGAAAAAATAATTTTAAAAATAAAAGCCATTTTCCCCGAACGCTGTTTTCTATATATATCGCATAACGTGGTCGAAGTTTCGAAATTTTGCAAACAGATTCTGGTTCTACGCAGTCACCATAAAGATCCCCAGGCGGTGTCCGTTCAAGGGCAGGACTTTAGAGACGGTCGAGCTCTGAAAAAAAACGAGCTTGAGCAGAGCATGCTGGAAATTGTAAATGTTTCATAGACGCATCTATCAATTTTTCCTGATCTACTTTATAGGCCTGTCTGGCCTGATGCTGGTGAAATACAGCCTGAACCTATCGGATTATGTGATTCCGGGCATTAATGAAATCTGGGACACCTACCGCCGTTATTTCGGGTTATACCTGTTGGCCGTGCTCAATACACTGGCAGTTGCGATTCTCGGCCACATACTGTCCATCTGCATGGCCACGCTGGTGGGAATTATCGGTCGATTGACCATCTGGTTCGGTTCGTTTATCCGGGTGGCCGCCTACAATATCCAGGCGTATCCTATCGTGGCCGTGGCGCCGATCATTTTTATTTTACTGGGCGATGGTCTATCTTCACGCCTTTTGATCGCGGCCATGATCTGTTATTTCCCCTTATTGCTGTCATTTATCGGCATATTCTCCGAGCCGGTAACGGAAATCGAGCATTTTTATGAATCCACACTCAGAATGAACTGGCGGCTGCAGGTAAAAATCAGGGCTTTTGAAAACATACATAAACTGGTGACCGTTATTGTGGGGAGCGCCACCCTGGCCATGGTCGGCACCATTGTGGCCGAGTTCATCGCCGCCAACGCCGGAATCGGCTACAGCATCCGCATCGCCCTGTATCAGAGTGACTTGGCTAAAATTCTGGTGGCACTTTTTTTAATCGGTATTTGCACATCACTCTATCTGGTATTTCTGGAATGGATCGGGTATTTTGTGAAACGCCGATTGGGCAGCCCCTAGAAACATTGAGAGATCAATTTCCAAAGGAGGTACCGCATGCAGCGACAGCTTCTTCAAAAATTAGGTTTGCTAACAGCCGCGCTTGTCCTTATCCTGATGGTAGGCGGCTGTGCCCGGGAGGAAGACAAACCGCTGGAAGAAGTTAATTACCGCCTCAAATGGCTTTTTAATGTCAGTGTGGTGGGTGATCTATATACCCATGACAGCGGGTTATTCACTAAAAGTGGTCTTAACGTCACCGTAAAACCGGGCGGCCCTGAAAAAGATGCTATCAAGGAGCTGGAATTGGGCCATGCGCAGTTTGGCGTGGCATCGGCCGATCAGGTTATACGGGCGGTTTCCAAAGGGGCACCGATTGTCGTCATCGCCCAGCTATTTCAGATCAACCCGCTGCATTGGATTTATCGTCCGGATAAAACACCGCTGAAAACACCGCAGGATCTAAAGGGCAAAACCATCGGCATTACTTACGGCGGAAATGACGAGGCGATCATGCGTGCGCTGCTCGCCAAATATAACATCAAAGAAACCGAGGTAAATCTTTTCAGTGTTCGCTACGACTATACACCTTTTTACCAGGGCAAAGTCGACCTCTGGCCCCTGTATCGCAATGCCCAGGCACCCATTATCGGCGCAAAGCTTCTCAAGGCCGGTGAACGGTTTGACCTGATGGATCCCAGTAAAATGGGCATTCGCTTTGTCGCCAACTCGGTGGTCACTACCCGAAAAATGCTTGAAGAACGCCCTGAAACCGTTAAAAAGTTTTCCAAGGCATTGCTTCAAGGCTGGCAAGAGATCCTGCAGCCCGCCAATAAGGAAAAAGCGATCGAAACCGTATTAAAGCATAACAAAGAAACCCCTGAAGAAATTGTTCGCCAGCAACTGCCGGCCACCCGAATCCTGATGATGCCGACAACGGATTTTGAATTTGGAAAAATTGATCTGGCGGCCTGGAAACAAACCGAAGAAATCATGCTGTCCCAGAAGCTTATTCCCGTGCCGGTATATGTGGAAAAATTGTTGAAACCGATTGAAGAGTAATCAAAAAAATAAAGGAACAAGAAATATGAGCAAGCGAAGTGATTTAATGACCAAAGGCCCTGAAAGAGCTCCCCACAGATCGTTGTTGAGAGCGGATGGATTTACGGATTGGGAATTGGAACGACCGATAATCGGCATCGCCAATTCGTTTAATGAAATTATTCCCGGGCACATGCACCTGGACAAACTCGTGGATGCGGTTAAGGCCGGCATTTATGCGGGTGGCGGCACCCCACTGGTTTTTAATACCATTGGCATTTGTGACGGTATTGCCATGAACCACGACGGCATGAAATATTCATTGCCCAGCAGAGAGCTGATCGCCGACACGATTGAAACCATGGCGGTCGCCCATCCCTTTGACGGTCTGGTTTTGCTGGCTTCCTGTGATAAAATTATTCCCGGTATGCTCATTGCTGCTGCCCGGCTGAACATTCCCTGTATTTTTCTCTCCGGAGGCCCGATGCTGCCGGGAAAAGTACACGGCAAAGACACCGGTCTCGATAAGGTGTTTGAGGCGGTGGGCCGCTTTAAGGGCGGCAAAATCTCTGAAGAAGAGCTGCATACATATGAATGCGCTGCCTGCCCCGGCGCCGGTTCCTGTTCGGGAATGTTTACGGCCAACACCATGAATAATCTATCTGAGGCGCTGGGGATGTCCCTGCCGTATAACGGCAGCGCGCCCGCCGTTTTTTCCGAGAGGATATGGCTGGCCAAAGAAACCGGTTATAAATCGGTGAACCTGGTAAAGAAGGACCTCAAGCCACGAGATATCATGACCAAAGATGCATTTCATAATGCCATGGCGGTGGACATGGCACTGGGAGGATCCACCAATACAGCCCTGCACATTCCGGCCCTGGCCTATTATGCTGAATTGGATTTGTCACTTAAAGATTTCGATCCGTTTACAGCCAGAGTCCCACACCTGACTTCTATTGCGCCGGCCGGCCCTCATCACGTGGTAGACCTTTTTTATGCCGGCGGGATTCCTGCCATTTTGGCAGAGCTGCAAAAATCCCAGCTCATCAAAGACAATCCACCTACCGTCTACGGCAACTCGATTGGCAATATGCTGAAAG
>JAAUXY010032771.1_pt1 | contig 13877 bp, 11 predicted proteins | sample 7278121 | NCBI WGS metagenome assembly JAAUXY01 (sample SAMN14350117, study PRJNA611818) | marine sediment metagenome | isolation source: surface marine sediment (1.8m) | place: French Polynesia: Moorea | collected 2018-08 | reverse complement strand
GGCAACAAGCTCGTCGCCAAGATCGCCTCCGACCTGGACAAGCCGGACGGCCTCGTCGTCATACCCACTGACCGCGTCAACGCCATGCTCGACCCGCTACCGGTATCCGTTATACCGGGCATCGGCCGGGAAACGCTGTCTCGCCTGGACACGGCCGGTATCGCCACGGTCGGAGACCTCCGTACCTGCCCCGAAAATCGACTGCAGCCCATTTTCGGTCGCTACACGGCGAAGACCATCGCCCGGGCCAGCGGCGTCGACGACCGGCCCGTGCAGCCGGATCGCGAAGAGAAGTCGATCAGTGCCGAAGAGACCTTCGATCGGGACCTCGAGGAGTCGGCGGACATGGAGCGGGCCCTGCTTGCCCTGACTGAGCGATGCTCGAGTCGAATGCGAAAAGCCGGCCTCGGCGCGGGAACCGTTCAGATAAAGATCCGCGAATCGGACTTCACGACCTGCACCCGGCAGCGGGCGATGCGACCGCCGACGAACAGCACGGATGTCATCTATGCGGCCGGACGGGCGCTGCTTGCCGAGTGGCGAGCGAGCAACCCGGCGGCGAGGATTCGCCTGCTCGGCATCGGCGGCGCCAAACTGGTCGAAGCCGCTCAGCAGGACCTGTTCTCGGCAGACTCGCAGCCGTCGTCGACGCGTGTCGACAGCACGGTCGATGAGATCCGCCAGCGATTCGGCGACAAGGCTCTCGGGCGGGCTCGTACGATCGATCCGTCATGAATGCCTGAAGTTCTGCAGCCGCTGACGGGCAGCGGATCCTGCCAGGACAATGCCGTCCGGACCGGCAATGTGGGCCTTCGAATAGGTTAGAATAAGCGGCCGACCCGAGGGTAAGTCGACAAGAATATGTACACGAGCTTCTTCGGTCTCAACGAAAAACCGTTCTCGATCACGCCGGACCCGCGCTATCTCTTCATGAGTGAGCGGCACGGTGAGGCGCTCGCGCACCTCGTCTATGGCGTTACCGAGAGCGGTGGCTTCGTTCAGCTGACCGGCGAAGTCGGCACCGGCAAGACGACACTGGTGCGGACCCTGCTGCAGAATCGCCTCCCTGACAATGCGGACGTCGCCGTCGTCCTGAACCCGCAGATCTCCGTGAAGGAGTTTCTCGCGACGATCGTCGAGGAGCTCTCCGTCGAGAGCGGCGTCGATACCGACAGCATCAAGTCGATGACAGACGCCCTCAATGCGTACCTGTTGAAGGCGCATGCAGAGGGTCGGCGTGTCATCCTGATCGTGGACGAGGCGCAGAACCTGTCACCCAATGTGCTGGAACAGGTTCGTCTGCTGACAAACCTGGAGACGGCCAAGCAGAAGCTCTTGCAGATCATCCTGATCGGCCAGCCGGAACTGAGGGAGCTCCTGGCGAGGAACGACCTGCGGCAGCTGGCCCAGCGAATCACCGGCCGCTATCACTTGGAGCCTTTGAGCCGCAACGAGACCGAGGCCTACATCCTGCACAGGCTGCGCGTCGCCGGCGCGCTCAGTGACGTCTTCGATGCAGCGGCGATGCGTACCGTGTACCAGCTTTCGCAGGGCATACCGCGCCTGGTCAACGTGATCTGCGATCGGGCGTTGCTCGGCGCGTATGCGCGGGAGTCGAGGCGAGTGACGCGTTCGATCGTTCGTCGCGCAGCAGCGGAGATCGCCGGGACCGAGGACATTGCCCTGTGGCGTCGCTGGACGGCGCCGGCCATAGCGGCAGCAAGCGTCGCGACGATCGCGGCGGGCGTCTTCTGGTACGTCAACCAGACGCGTCCATCGATGGAGACGATACTGCCGGAGCCGGTGGCTGAGGCCGTAGAACTGCCGAAACCAGAGCCTGCGCCCGCGGCAGACGAACCCGCGCCCGAAGTCGTCGAAGCGCCGACCCCGCCGTTGGGCGAGCAACTGATGATGGCCAGCGCGCTGACCACCCGTGCAAGAAGCTATGCCGAGCTACAGGCACTCTGGGGAATCGACGCGGAAGCCGGCGACTGCGACGCGATACGCTCGCTGGGATTCGACTGCCTGGAGCAGCGGGGTTCGATGGGTATGCTGCGCCAGCTCGATCGACCGGCCGTTCTCGAACTGGTCGATGACACCGGACAGTCGCACTACGTATTGCTCAAGGCGCTGCAGGGTGACCAGGCGCTGGTGTCAATTGGCGGCGTCGAGGTCAGCCACTCGGTTGTCGACGTCAGCCGCTTCTGGCTGGGGCAATACCTGGTGCTCTGGCGGCCGCCTAACGGCCAGACTATCTCCCTGTTCCCGGGATCCGATCACATCAATGTGCGATGGCTTCGTCAGAGTCTCGCCGCGATCGACCCTCGCTACGCGTCGACGCCAGCGAACTCGACCGTCTATAACGACAGCCTCGAGCAACGGGTTCGCGAGTTTCAACGCGACAACCGACTCCAGGTCGATGGTTTCGCCGGCACGCTGACACAGATCATCATCAATGGTCTTTTAGCGCCCGCCGACACGCCCCGACTGACGACGCCACGCCTGGCGCGAGACTAGCCAATGTCATTCATCCTCGACGCCCTGAAAAAATCCGAGAGTGAGCGCCAGCAGCAGGGAAGCGCCGAATTTGCGCAGGTGCCCGTCAGCCGGGATTCCGCGAAGCCGCCGTTGTGGCTGTGGCTGCTGGGCGCCCTGCTGTTGATTAACCTGGTCGTTGTCGCGGGCTTGTTTCTTCGCCCGGTTCAGGAGCGGCTACCCGTTGTAGCGACTGAGACGCAGGACTTTGCGGAGCAGATCGAAATGGCGATGCAGACAACACCGTCCGAAACGCCAGCGGCGGCAATGACGGACACGCGCCCAGCACAAACACCGAAGATCGTTGCGGAAACCGCGACGCCGGCGGTGCAAGCCAACGAACCCGAGCCGGTACCGGTGGCAGCGCCTGAACCGGCTGCCCGTGCTGTCGAGACACCGCGCGGATTACCGGACGTCGATCAACTGCGTGCCAGCGGCGAACTGCCGGTCGGCGAGCTGAGGCTCGATATCCATGTTTACAGTGACGTCGCGGCCGATCGCTTCGTCTTCATCAACATGGTCAAGCACCGGGAAGGCTCGACGACGTCCGATGGGCTTGCGGTCGACCAGATTACGCCGGACGGTGTCGTGCTCACCTACCGCGGCCGGCAGTTCCTGCTACCGCGTCAGTAATCAGCGATGAAAGAGACTGTCAAAAGCCACCTCGATGGCGACGCACTCGCAAACGCGCTGACATCGGGCATCCACCGCGTCATCAAGGAACAGGAGCACCTCAATAGCATCAACGTGTTTCCGGTTGCTGACGGCGATACCGGCACGAACCTGAGCCTGTCGCTGGGCGCCGGCCTGCCCGTCCTGAACGCCGCCGGCGAGAAACACCTCGGCACGATGCTCGCCGCGCTCGCTGACGCGATGCTCGATGGCGCACGCGGAAACTCCGGCGCGATCATCGCGCAGTTTTTCCAGGGCATGAGCGATTCTGCGGGCGAGAGCTCGCGTTTCACGCCGTACACGTTCGGCAAGGCAATCGCGCAAGGCAGTGACTACGCGCACGACGCCCTGTCGAAGCCGCGCGAAGGCACGATTCTGTCCGTGATCGCAGCACTGGCCGAGAGCCTGCACAAGCAGACGATCAATAATAATGAGCAGAGCTTCGCATCGGTCATGCCCGCGGCGCTGGAAAGCGTGCAGGCGGCGCTCGCCAAGACGCCCGACCAGCTCGATGTGTTGCGTAAGGCCGGCGTCGTCGACGCCGGCGCGGAAGGCTTCGTCGCCCTGTTCTCGGGCATGACGAATTACGTGCTCACCGGCGAGATCGACGACAAACCGGACCTGAGCGAAATCGTCAGTGACGCAAACATCATCACGGCAGGCGACGCCAGCGATTCACAGTACCGCTACTGCACGGAGTGTATCGTCACCGGCGACGACATCGACCGCAGAAAGCTGCGCGAGGCGCTCGCAGACATGGGCGACTCGCTCGTGCTTGCGGGCACGAAGCGCAAGGCCAAGATCCACATCCACGTCAATGACCCGGACGACGTCTTCACGCTCGGCAGAAAATTCGGCGTCGTCAGCGCCGAGAAGGCGGACGACATGCACCGGCAGGTGCACGGCAGTCACGACAAAGGTCGCAAGTTCGCGGTCGTCGTGGATTCCGCCGCGGACATTCCGGAGCACCTGCTGGAAGAGCACGACATTCACGTCGTTCCGATCAGGATCCAGTTTGGCGAACGAGGCTACCTCGACAAGGTCAGCATCTCAGCCGAGGAGTTCTTCGAGGAGCTGGCGACCAACCCGACGCACCCGACGACGTCGCAGCCGGCGCCGGGCGACTTCAGGAGACAGTTCCAGTTTCTCGCAAGTCACTATCCCGACGTCCTGTCGATCAACGTCACACGAAAAGTCAGCGGCACGATGCAGGCAGCCGAGGCGGCCGCCGAGCGAGTCAACGCCCACGGCAGACTGCATACCTTCGACTCCAGGAATGCGTCCCTGGGCCAGGGCCTGCTGGCCGTGCACGCAGCGCGTTGCGCAGAGGCCGGCGTCGATATCGAGACGACACTCGAACAGCTGGACGAGATGCGTGCCGAGACGCAGACCTTCGGCATCCTCCATGACCTTCGCTTCGCCGTGCGCGGCGGACGAGTCCCGGGCTGGGTCAAGGTCGTGGCGGACCTGCTGCGCCTGCTGGCCATCATCAAGACGGTCCCCGACGGCCGCATCGCCTCCGGCGCCTTCCTGATCGGAAAACGACACAGGGCACGTCGCTTCGCCCGTTATGTGGCCAAGCACGCACCGGAAGGCGTACCCGTCAACATCGCGATCGGGCACGCCGTCTCGCCGCAGGATGCCGAGGTCATCGCCGAAACGCTGCGGGGCCGAATAGATGACATCGAGCAGCTGACCATCTCGGAACTCGGGACGGCGTTCGGCGTACACGGCGGTCCCGGGACGCTGGTCGTCGCGGTGCAGCCGACGCGGGCGATACCGGCGCCGTAAGCTTCGCATGGAAGCCATTGCGCTCATCATCGGTGAACTGATCTTCGCGATACTCGCGCCGTTTATCGCCATTGTCGTCGAAGCCGTGGGCGCCGCGATCAGTGCGCTGATCGGTCTCCTGTCGGGCAAGAGAAGCGAAAATCCCGTCTTCCTGAGGATCACACGCCTGATCGCGATGGCGCTGGCCGCCCTCGCGGGCGTCGTCTTCGCCTGTATCCTCGTCATCAACTTCTTCTTTTTCGAAGACTCGGCTCGCTTCGTTCTCGGCAAGGTAGAGACCCGGGCCGGCATCGCGACCGAATGCGAAGACATCGGCGGTTCCCTGCTCTTCGGGCGCGTGGATCTGCGCAACTGCAGCATCCGCCGCCCGGTGCACCCAAGCTCGTCATTCGAACTGGACGTAGGCGAGGTCAGTATTGACCTGCGTATCACGTCACTGCTCGGAACAGCCACGCTCGATACAGCCCGGGTTGTGGGGCTGAGCGGCTGGGTTCGGGCTGACCGCAGCCAGGCACCGGAGGGCGGCGCGGATGGCGATCGCGAGCGGCCGCGGCGAGAATTCGAGGTCATAGACCTGCAGATTGCTGATGCCCGTGTCAGCTTGTCCGGGTCGAATCCGGACGGTAACCGCTTCGATGTGCCGATTGAGATCGAACGGGTCGAGGTACGGCCACTGCGCTCGCGCTTCGCGCTGTTCGACATACTCTTTCGCTCCAATGCCTCCGGCTCGCTGGCTGGGGCCCCAGTCACGCTCAGCTCATCGGAGGTTCCCGATGGCAGACGGACCGAGTGGCGTGCGGACAAAGTGCCCATAGCCAGCTTCGGATCGATGACCGGCGGGATCCTGTCCTGGTTCAGCTCCGGTTATGTCGATGTCTACGTCGACGACGAATGGCAGCGCAGCGATGCAACGGCCATCAATATGGACTGGAATCTCAGGTTTTCGGACATCGAGGTCGCGCCGCCGCCGGGAACGGGGCGCGTGACCCGATTCGTCACGGCGCCTCTGACCCGTTACGTGAACAGCTTCGACGGTGACTTTCCGCTGGAATTCGAGATGGTGCTCAACGAGGACCAGTTCCTGTACCAATCCTCGCTGGCCGCGGCCGGCGTCTGGTCGGCCATTGGCGAGGCGGCAAACAACGCGTTGTCTGTGATCGGCATCAACCTGGAGTCGCCGGAGAAGACGGGCGACAACCTCAAGGAGGGCATGAAGTCGATCCTGGAGCAGGCCCGCAAGCCGAAAGGTCAGGACGAGAACTGACTGACGTTGCTTCGAATCCCTGGCGTCTGTTCTGCGTCAGCCGTCTTCAATGGCCTTTCAGAAGTCAAAACCGGAGACGCTACGACGTAGTCCCATCCACCGGCGCGAGACTGTCACAAACGACTGACGATTGTCGTCTCTTCGAACGCAACGAGAATCAGCGAGCTCAGGTCAGGTAGTCAATCGACATCCTGATCAGGCGCCTGACCTTTCCGGTGTATGGCGGCTGCATCCAGTGAGTGACCGAGAACTTGTCGGCGACGACGGCGCGCTCGTGCGAAAACGATTGGAATCCGGCAAAGCCCGTCGAGCTTCCGATGCCACTGTTGTTCGTGCCGCCAAACGGTACGTTCTGGTGCAGGTACTGCACGAGACTATGGTTGACGCAGGAACCACCCGCCGACGTGTTATCCAGGACGAACTTTGTCTTGTCGTCATCCCGGGAATAGACGTAGAGAGCCAGCGGTTTTTCCTTTGCGTTGATCTCGTCAACCGCATCCTTGAGATCTGTGTAGGTCAGGACCGGCAACAGCGGACCGAAAATCTCTTCGTCCATGATCTGGCTGTCGCTTGCAACATTGTCGATGAGTGTGGGCTCGACAAACAGCTCATCGGCCCTGAACTCTCCGCCGATCAATGTCCTTGCGCCTCGTTCGACCGCGTCATCGTAGAGTTGCTTGATGCGGTCAAAATGACGCCGATTGACGATGCGGCAATAGTCCGGGCTCTCAGCTCTTTGTTTGGCGTCCTCGCCATACGCGCGATCGATGGCAGCGCCAACCTCGTTCAGGAACTCATCCCTGATGCTTTCGTGAACAACGAGATAGTCCGGGGCGATGCAGGTTTGTCCGTTGTTGCAGAACTTGCCCCAGACGACGTTGCGGGCGGCTGTTTTCAGGTTCGCTGTCTCGTCGATGATCGCAGGACTCTTGCCGCCGAGCTCCAGCGTCACCGATGCAAGGTGCTTCGCGGCCGCGGTCATGACAATCTTGCCGACCGCCGGGCTTCCCGTGAAAAAGATATGATTGAACGGCAGTTCCAGCAGCTGCTGTGACACTCGGTAGTCGCCCTCGAAGACGGCGACCTCATCCTCACTGAAGACTTCCTCGATGATCTTGCGCATGACGGCCGACATGTGCGGAGTCATCTCCGATGGCTTGACCATGGCGGTGTTGCCTGCCGCGATCGCCGATATCAGCGGAGAGAGCGTCAGGGTCACCGGGTAGTTCCACGGCGACACGATCAGGCACACGCCCATCGGCTCGTATCGCACCCGCGCGCGGGTGCCGAGCATGGCCATTGTTGGGTTGACCCGCCGCGGCTTCATCCATTTCTTCAGGTGTCGCATCGTGTGTTTGGCCTCGGCGACAACCGGGAAGATCTCTGTGAGCTCAGCTTCCGCTGCCGGCTTTTTAAAGTCGGCAAAGGCTGCTGCAAGTATCTCGTCGCGGTGTCGCTGCAACGAATCCAGCAGCGACCGGATTTTCGCGATCCGTTGTTCGGCCGTGGACGTCCGTAGGCGCAGCGCGCGTTTGGACTGAAGTTCGAAGATGCGCGACATCTCCAGCTTCATATCGGCGACTTGCAGGGTTGGCTCTTCGGTGTCGCTGCGTGCCTGGACGTTCATCGTTTGCTCTCCTGTCTTAAACCTCGATCGCGCATGGATGCCGAGGCTTCGATGCGACAATGGCCACCGTGGCTAACCGAAGTCAGCCTGACCACTGCTCCAGCAATTATGTACCGCGGTGACGTCCGGTCAATTCTGGGTTTTACGTAAGGCGTACCGTAAATGCCTTCGACAGGACTCGGTGGTGCTTCGTTCCGGCGTCAGACCTGCCAGAAGCCGCAGTCGATGCCGCCGTGAATAACGATCGCACAGGTGCCGTGTCCGGGCAATTCCATCGGGGGCAGTGCGAGTTCTGCTCCGGCTTTGACCGCCGAGTCGACTGCCGCACTGATATCGTCGACCAGCGCATAGGGGCGCACGACCGGCATTTCCGACTCCCGCATCGGTCCGCGGATACCGAGCATGCCGCCTCCGGCCATTGTCGCAGTCCGGGCGCCGCCAAGATTGGCGTCGGGGTCGCCGAAGGTTATGCCGTGGACCGCTGAGTATTGATCGCACAGCGCATCGGCTTCGGGTGTCACAATTTCGAGGTAGTGGATCTTCATGGGATCTCCTTGGGTAGTCGGAATCGAATCGCGACTGGCAATGTTGGGCTCACCCGCATCGACTTCGTCAAGCGGGAGAGCGTTGTTGTCAGACGGCTGGCACCCGGTGATCAGCGTCGCGACGGCGGGGGGTATCGTCAGCGCGATACCTGCGTGGAGGATGTTGCGTCGCGTGTGCTCAGTCATCGTCAATCATCCGCCGTCGGGCTTTTCTCCGGAGCGCCAGCGCCAGTCGACGCGTGCGGTTTGGCCGGGGGTCAATGCCACCAGGCGTTTCTGGAAGCGCGTCAGTACCGCATCCGTCATATCGGCTCCCTGAAAATCACAGCCCTCGAATGACGAATGCCGAAGATCGGCCCCCGTCAGGTTGGCATCGCTGAATTGCACCTGCTGGAACCAGGAACAACGCAGATCTGCGAAACTGAGATCCGCTTCTGTAAAGTCAACGTCGACAAATTCATTCCAGCACATGCGGGACTGAGACAGGTCCGTGTTGCGAAAGGCAGCGTCCCTGATCTCAGAGCGGCCGAAAAACGTCCGCGGAATCGTCAGATTGCTGAAGTCGTCGCCTTCGCCAATGCAGGTCCTGTAAAAGCTCAGTCCCGCCTGCTCGTCGTCGAAACACGGCATACGGTCGGGCAGCGGGGGCGCATCCGACAGGTAATCGGGCCGGAACTTCTCGCAGGATTCTTTGTAAGAGAGTCGTTCGATCGGCATGAGTACTGACCTGGTTTACGTCGACAATGGCGACGGACGGATCCGGCGAGCTCCAGTATAGCGGCCGGGAGCAGTGCTCGGACAGCCACGCGGCCGGCTCGTGTATCATACTCCCCCGCGCTAAAAAGGACGTGTGAAACGATGACAAGAATATTCCTGACGCTGGCAAGCTTTAGTCTTTCCGTCGCCGCTATCGCCGACGAAGGCATGTGGACCCTGGACAACTTCCCGGCTGAAGCCGTCGCCGAAAAATACGGTGTCGAGGTCGGCGACGAGTGGCTGAGACAGGCCCAGCTCTCGACCACGCGTCTCGAAAACGGTTGCACGGGATCGTTCGCGTCCTCCGATGGCCTCGTGCTGACCAATAATCACTGCACCTGGGGTTGCATTCGTAACCTGAGCACGGCCGAAAGAAACCTGTCGGACGAAGGCTTCATCGCTCGAAGCAACGACGAGGAACTGCAGTGCCCCGGGGAGCAGATTTCAGTCCTCGTCGACTTCGAGGAAGTGACCGACAAAATAGCAGCGGTCACCGCCGGGATGCATGAGGCACAGGCGAACGAGGCCCGCAAGGCCGAGCTGACCCGGCTTGAGTCGGCCTGCGAAGCGGCGTCCGACGGCGAGCGCAGCTGCGAGGCCGTTACGCTCTACAACGGTGGCCAGTACTACATATACGAGTACAAGCGATACGATGACGTTCGCCTGGTGTTTGCCCCGGAGCTGGACATCGCTGCGTTCGGCGGCGACCCGGACAACTTCAATTTCCCACGCTGGTGTCTCGACATGACCTTCCTGCGTGCGTACGAGGATGGCAAGCCGGCGCAGACTCCCAATTTCCTGCGTTGGCGCGCCGGGGGACCTCAAGCCGACGAACCGGTCTTTATCACCGGACATCCGGGTTCGACCAACCGCCTGCTGACGGTCGCACAGCTCAAATTCCAGCGGGATGTCACACTGCCACTGTGGTTGTTGAGGTATTCGGAATTGCGTGGCCGCATGCTGGCCTGGCAGGACACCAGCGACGAGGCGGCTCGTGTGGTCCAGCAACGGATTCTCGGCTACGAGAACGGCATCAAAGTCCGCCGCAACCAGCTCAAGGCCCTGCACAACGACGGCATGATCGAGCGCAAGGCAGCCGAGGAGCAGGCGCTGAGGGAGGCCGTCGCCGCCGACCCTGAGCTCGCCGCTGCGTATGGCGAAGCCTGGGATCTGATCGGGCGTTCATTGGACACACACCAGAACTTCTACGAAGAGCACCTGTTTATCGAGAACTCAGCGGGTCTTCTGGGGCAGCTCTTCTCCTACGCGAGGACGATTGTCCGCGGCACGGCGGAGCGCGAGAAAGCGGACGGCGAACGCATCCGCGCCTACCGGGACACGGCATTGCCAGGACTGGAGCAACGCCTGTTCGCAGCGCGCCCGGTCAGCAAGGAGTTCGAGCAGCTACAGCTGACATTCTCGCTCGAGAAGATGCGGGAGTGGCTCGGCCCGGACAGCCATTGGGTGCGCATGATCCTGGGGAATGAAGCGCCGAATGCGCTTGCCGCGAACCTCGTTTCCGCGACGAAGCTCGATGATCCTGCCTTCCGTAAGAAGCTCTGGGAAGGCGGTGTCGCCGCGGTAGAGGCGAGCGATGATCCATTAATCAGGCTGGCTGCCGCTATCGACCCGGGGGCCCGCGAACTGCGCAGTCGCTACGAGGATGAGGTCGAGGCGCCGCGAATTCTCGGTGAAGGAATGATCGCCGACGCCCGTTTCGAGCTGTACGGCACCGACACCTACCCCGATGCGACGTTCACCCTGCGCGCGACCTACGGGGCTGTCGAGGGCTGGCAGGAGCGCGGCAAGACGATCGACCCGTTCACCCGGACGTCGCGATTGTTCGAACGCGCCACCGGGCAACGGCCGTTCAGCGTGCCGACATCCTGGTCGAAGGCACGGGAAGATCTGGATCCCGATACGCCGTTCAACTTCGTCGCGACAACGGATATCACGGGCGGCAACTCGGGCAGCCCGATGATCGCTGCCGACGGCACGCTCGTCGGACTCGCATTCGACGGCAACATCCACTCGATTGCGGGTGACTACTGGTTCGATCCGAGCCTGAACCGGACGGTTGGCGTGAATGCGGCGATCATGCTCGAGGCCTTGAAGAAAGTTTACGATGCGAACTTTCTCATCGAGGAATTGACGCTGGCCGACTAGCTGCCAGGCACAGGATCGACGCTCCCGGCAGCCGGCCTCTCACCGGCTTGCCGGTTGGATCGACAAACTCGTTGTACGTGTCCTAACGCGGCGAGTCCTGGTACCAGGGCTCCAGGTATTGGCGATCTTCTTGCGAGCAGAAGTCCTGCACATCGCTGCGTGACTGAAACTTGCCCGCCGGGAAAAACCACATCTTGTTGTCCTCCGTCTGACAACCGCCCAGGGATCCCAGCCTGTCGCACGGCTCGTCCGACCATGTCCCGCTCATCACGGGTCTGCAAACCTGCTTGAATTCCCCGGTCTTCTCACTGGAGGCATAGTCGAGACAAACGCTGGTCCCGTCATCCATGCGGGGCAACGTGCAACTCCCGCCGGTTTAGTCTTCGCCCATCATGAAGTTGATATTGACCAGCACGATGACGGCACAGACTCCGACGATTGCCCAGTTCCTGGTGTTCACACCGCCTACTCGTCGTGCATCGGCTGGCCGGCCGGGTCGACCAGGTCGCTGCCCTCGTTACGCGCATTGTTGACACGGCGATCGACGGGCCACGCCCGCAGGCGCGGCGTCTCTATCGCCTCCAGCATGTGCGTATCGCCCGACAGCCAGCGCGCCCCGCTGTCCGGCTCGAGAATGAGCGGCATGCGATGGTGAATCTCGTTCAAAAACTCGTTGGCTTCGGTCGTGATCAGCGTGGCGGAGTCGATGACCTCGCCGGTTTCCTTGTCGGTCCAGCTCTCCCACAGTCCGCCGAAGGCGAACGGTTCACCGCTCGCAAGCGAGATGAAGTAAGGCGTCTTTCCCGCGCCTTCCTTGCGCCACTCGTAGAAGCCGTCGGCAAGCACGAGGCAACGACGGTGCCGGTAGGCCGCCCGATACGCCGGCTTCTCGGCCACGGTCTCGGCCCTCGCGTTAATCATGCGATTGCCGATCGACTTGTCCTTGGCCCAGAACGGTATCAGCCCCCATTTGAACATCGTGAATTCGGGGCTACCGTCCGCGTCGTTTCGAATCGCGGCAATCTGCGTCGTCGGTGCGATGTTGTAGCGGGCCTCCAGTGTCGGCGCTCCATCAACGCCGAACAGCGCCGCGGTCGCCTCCGCCGGGGAGTAGAACGCGAATCGGCCGCACATGCTATTCGCGGATTCCTACGCCGCGATTCAGCAGCATGAGGCAGGCCGTGAACAGGATCGCGACGAACAGCAATACGATCGCATAGGCATGCACGATGTTGATGTCCGACGTGCCGAGCACGCCATAGCGGAAGGCGTTCACCATGTAGAGGATCGGGTTCGCTTTCGACACGCCCTGCCAGAACTCCGGCAGCAGGGATATCGAATAGAACACGCCGCCGAGGTACGTCAGCGGTGTCAGGACGAACGTCGGGATGATCGAGATATCGTCGAACTTCTTGGCGAAGAGCGCATTGATGAAACCGGCCAGCGCAAAGACCGTCGAAGACAGAACGACCATCGACAGCATGATGAAAGGATGCGCAACCTCCAGCCGCGTGAAGAACAGCGCAATGACAGTGACCAGCAGTCCGACACCCAGGCCGCGAATGACGCCGCCGGCCACATGGCCGATGATGATCGCCCCATTGGACATCGGCGAGACGAGCATCTCCTCGATATGACGACCGAACTTGGCGCCGAAGAAGGACGACACGACATTGCCGTACGAGTTGGTAATCACCGACATCATGATCAGGCCGGGGGCGATGTACTGCATGTAGTCGAAGCCGTCCATGGTTCCGATGCGGCGGCCGATCAGGTTGCCGAAGATGATGAAGTACAGCGTCATCGTGATCGCCGGCGGCACGATCGTTTGCACCCAGATGCGGAAGACGCGGCTGACCTCCTTGTGGATCAGCGTTCTGATGGCGACCAGGTTCAGCGATAGATTCATTCTTCGGCTCCCGGCTTGTTCTCGACGAGACCCATGAACAGCTCTTCCAGTCGGTTCGCCTTGTTCCTCAAGCTGACGACTCGAATGTCATTTCGGTCGAGCTCGGCAAACAGGTCATTGACGTGTCTGTCCTTGCTCGTGACCACCTCCAGGTCACCGTCCTCACGAAGGTTCGTCTCGAAACCCGCGAGCACGGGCGCCTCACGAAGCTCGCCATCGACGTTCAACACGAAGACTTCACGTTGCAGCTGGCGGAGCACCGAACTCATCGGCGCATCTTCGATGATCTCGCCGCCGTCGATAATGGCGACGTGGCGACACAGACTCTCGGCCTCCTCGAGGTAGTGCGTCGTCAGGATGATGGTTGTGCCCTCCGCGTTGATCCGCTGCAGGTAGTCCCACATAGAACGACGAATCTCGATATCGACGCCAGCGGTAGGTTCGTCGAGGATCAGCAGCCGTGGTTCATGTACCAGGGCACGCGCAATCATCAAACGCCGCTTCATACCCCCGGACAGAGAGCGGGCAGTATCGTTGCGCCGATCCCAGAGGCGAAGCTCACGCAGGTATTTCTCGGTCCGTTCTTCGGCGAGCTTTCGGGGCAGCCCGTAG
>JAAUXY010078496.1_pt1 | contig 13878 bp, 14 predicted proteins | sample 7278121 | NCBI WGS metagenome assembly JAAUXY01 (sample SAMN14350117, study PRJNA611818) | marine sediment metagenome | isolation source: surface marine sediment (1.8m) | place: French Polynesia: Moorea | collected 2018-08 | reverse complement strand
TTGACCAATTCAAGCACCTCGCTGTTGAGCGCTGCCCAGAACAGCGTTGGAATCGCGCTGCTGCCGACCTACTTCTGCGAATTCGCCGATGGTATCCTGCCGTTAGATCTGGGACTGAGGACCCAGTCCAGCATCTGGCTTGCCTATCACCCCGACGTCAGGCGCTGTGCGCGGATCCGTGCGGTGACGGAATGGATCAAGGGCTTGTTCGACCACGACGCCTGGCCTTGGTTCCGCAACGACTTTCATCCGCCGAAGGTCTCCAGGCAGGAGCCCTACATGTATCAGAAAGTATCCGGTGTCTTGCCATAGCCGAAGGCCAAAGGTCCGATCCCTGCGCCCCAACCGGAAGGCGCTTAGAAGGCCCCAAGGCGTGTAGGCCCCGCCCTCACTCCGCCGTCCCGTCCCGGTTGCTGAGGGTCCAGTCGGCGGCGAAGATGTCGGCGAGCTGGGTCAGGCTGACGCGCAGGCGGTGCTGGGCGGCGGCTTTGTCGCCGCGCAGCAGGCGGTAGGGGCCGCGCCAGCCGACGTGGGTCAGGTCGACGAACCAGACGCAGGTCTGCCCGCCTTCCATGGCATAGCCCAGGACGTAGAGGTAGAGGGCGTTGGGCCCGTCGCCGGCACCGTTGACGGTCAGGCCGTGGCCCTGCAGGCGGTCCGCGACCAGGGCCTTGGTCTCCTCCGGTCGCGGCCAGCAGCCGTCCGAGACCCGGCCCTCGACCACCAGGGAGACCGTCCGCAGCCCCGCCAGGGCCGGGGAGTAGCGCGCCTCGGGTTCCGCCGCGGCCCCGCCGGCGACCAGGACCAAGAGCGCGGCGGCGCCCAACGCCATGCGACTTGCCTTCATGCCAGGTACCTTCCCGTTTCGCCTTTGACCATTAGGCCCTGCCTCACGCCGTGCCGGCTGTGCGTCCGCTCACAGGGCATGGCGCGGTTACCCGGGCCGGGAGCCCGCCCCCGCCGTCCCGGACAACCGCGAGACCCGCCCGGATCCTACCCGACGCGGAGCAACCGGATCACCGAAATATGGCGAAACCGGTGACGGGGGCCGCTTGACGGCGGGCGGGGGGCGCCGCACCTTAGGCGCCGGTTGCACGACGGAGATTTCGCCCATGGCCCATCCGGCCTTCGAGGACATCGGCGCCTGCGTCTTCGACGCCTACGGCACCCTCTTCGACGTCCACTCGGCGGCACGGCGCGCCGGCGACGCCCTGGGCGACAAGGCGGCCGGGGTCTCTGCGGTCTGGCGCGACAAGCAGCTGCAGTACACCTGGCTGCGCTCGCTGATGGGCGCCCACGCCGACTTCTGGCAGGTCACCGGCGAGGCCCTGGACATCGCCCTGGCCGCCCACGGCATCGAGGACGACGCCCTGCGGGCGCGCCTGATGGAGCTCTACCTCTCGCTGGAGGCCTACCCCGACGTCGTGCCGGCGCTGAGCAAGCTGCGGGCCGGCGGCAAGCAGACCGCAATCCTGTCCAACGGCTCGCCCGACATGCTGGGCGCCGCGGTCCGATCCGCCGGCCTGGACCGGATCCTGGACGCCTCGCTTTCCATCGAGGAGGTCGGCATCTACAAGCCCGACGCCCGGGTCTACCAGCTGGCGGTCGACCGCTTGGCGGTCGAGGCCGGGCGAATCTGCTTCGTCTCGACCAATTGCTGGGACGCCCACGGCGCCGCCAACTTCGGTTTCACCGTGGCCTGGATGAACCGCTTCGGCCAGCAGGACGAACGGCTGCCGGGGACGCCGGCCGCCGTCATGCAGGGCCTGGACGAGCTGCCCGGCCTGCTGGGCCTAGACTAGGATCCCGCGCCTTGCCGGACAGCAGCGCCACCGAGGCCCGGGCGGCAAACTACCGCGAGGGCTTTCTCGGCAGCCACGACGGGCTGAGGCTCTATTACCAGGACTACGGCGATCCCTTGTCGCCCGGGACGCCGGTGCTCTGCCTCGCCGGGCTGACCCGCAACACGGGCGACTTCGCCCGCCTGGCCCCGCGGCTCGCCGCGCAGCGACGGGTGGTGACCCTGGACTACCGCGGCCGCGGCCGCTCCGACTACGATCCGGACTGGCGGCACTACAGCCCCCAGGCCTGCGTCTGGGACGTGGTCCAGGCCAGCTTCGCCCTGGGCCTGCACCACTTCGTCGTGATCGGGACCTCCTACGGCGGTCTGCTGGGCATGGGCCTGGCGGTCTTCCTGCCCTCCGCCCTGGCCGGCCTGGTGATGAACGACACCGGCCCGGACCTCAATGACGAGGGCATCGAGCGGATCATGTCCTATGTCGGCCGCGACAACCCGCAGCCGGACTGGGAGGCGGCGGCCCGGAACATCCGCGAGACCTTCCCCCACCTGCGCCTGCGGACCCAGGAGGACTGGGACCGGATGATCCGCGGCACCTTCAGGGAGGGCGCCGACGGCAGGCTGCATCACGACTGGGACCCGAAGATCGCAAAGGCCATCCTGGAGAGCCCGGAGGCCCAGGACCTCTGGCCCTACTTCCGGGCGCTCCGGGCCCTACCCCTTCTGGTGATCCGCGGCGCCGAGTCCGACGTCCTGGACGCCGCGGGGCTGGAGCGCATGGCAAGCATCAAGCCCGACCTGGTCCGGCTCACGGTCGAGGGCGTCGGCCACACCCCCAGCCTCGAGGAGCCGGAGTGCCGCGCGGCCATCGACGACTTCCTGGCCGGGATCGACCGGAGCCTGGGCCATGGATAGCTTCAACCTGCCGGGCCTGGCCGAGATCGAGGCGGCCGCCCGGCGAATCGCCGGCAAGGCGGTGGTCACCCCCTTGCTGGAGAGCCCGGCGCTCAACGCCCGCCTGGGCGGCCGGATCCTGCTGAAACCGGAGACCCTCCAGCGGACCGGCTCCTTCAAGTTCCGTGGCGCCTACAACAAGCTGAGCCAGCTCGACGAGACGCAGCGAAAGGCCGGCGTGGTCGCCTATTCCTCGGGCAACCACGCCCAGGGCGTGGCCGCGGCGGCACAGCTTCTGGGCGCGCCCGCAACCATCGTCATGCCGAGCGACGCGCCCGGGATCAAGGTCGCCAACACCAAGGGCTACGGCGCCGAGGTGGTGCCCTACGCGCGCGCATCGGAGGACCGCAAGGCCATCGCCGAGGCGATCGCAACGGAGCGCGGCGCGACCCTCGTGCCGCCCTACGACGACCCCGACATCATTGCCGGCCAGGGCACCTGCGGCCTGGAGATCTGCCAGCAGGCGGAAGCGCTCGGCGCCAGCCTGGATGCCATCCTGGTCTGCTGCGGCGGTGGCGGCCTGACCGCCGGGGTCGGCACCGCGGCCCGGGCCCTTTCGCCGGAGACCGAGGTCTACACCGTCGAGCCGGCCGGCTGGGACGACACCGCCCGCTCTCTGGCCGCCGGCCGGCGCCTGGCCAACCAGGACCCGCCCGCCAGCCTCTGCGATGCGCTGCTCGCGATGCAGCCGGGTGCCTTGACTTTCGACGTCATCCGCCGGGTCGCGGCCGGCGGCTTCGCGGTGACCGAAGACGAGGTCGCCGAGGCGGTCCGCTACGCCTTCCAGACCCTGAAGCTGGTCGTCGAGCCGGGCGGCGCGGTGACCTTGGCGGCGCTGCTGACCGGCCGCTACGACGTCCGCGACCGCTGCGTCGCCGTCACACTGTCCGGCGGCAACATCGACCCGGCGCTCATGGCCCGCCTGCTCGCCGAGCGCTGAGCTCCGGCCCCGAAAAAGACCGACGGCCGGGTCCCGGGGACCCGGCCGTCGCAGCGTCTTGCGCGAAGGGGGCGGCTCAGCCGGCCAGCGGCGCGGCGCCGTCGCCCTCCTTGCCGTTGGCCTTGGGACTGCCGGGCTTGCCGGCGTCGTCCTTGCCACTACCGTCCTCCGTCTTGAGCAGCGAGACCTTCGGCCCCGAACCGTTGCCGGCGCCTCGGCCGGCGCTCATGTGGCGGCAGTTGCCTTCGAGGTAGGCGCCGGTCTCGACCGAGAGCTTCTCGTGGACCACGTCGCCGATCACCCGGGCGGTCTCGGCGACGATCACGGACTTCGCCTTGACCTCGCCCTCGACCGTGCCGCAGATGCGCGCGTCGTCGGCCGAGACCGAGCCCTTGATCTTGGCGTTGATGCCGACCGTCAGGCTCTGGCTCTCGACGTCGCCTTCGATGACGCCGTCGATCTGCAGATCGCCGTCCGAGCGGAGGTCGCCAACGACCCGGAGGTCGGAGCTGATAATGGAGGGGATGCCGCCCTTGCCGGCAGCGGGGGCAGAGCTGCCGCCCAGACGCGCGTCGGATTTATCCCTTGAAAACATTTCGGCCTGCCTTGAGGAAGTTCATCGGATCAACAACTTTGCCGTCCACGCGGATCTCGTAGTGGACGTGCGGCCCCTTGCTTCGGCCCGAGCTGCCCTGCATCCCGAGCTTGTCCCGGAAGGCGACGGTCTGCCCGACCTTGACATAGATTTTGCGCATGTGCGCGACGCGGGTGCGGATACCGTAGCCATGGTCGACCTCGACCATGCGCCCGTAGCGGCCGTACCAGCCGGCGTAGACGACCTTGCCCGGCGCCGTCGCCAGGACGTTCGCGCCGATCGGCGCGGCGAAGTCCAGGCCGTTGTGGCGGGCCCGGCGGCCGTTGATCGGGTCGCGCCGGACCCCGAAGCCGCTGGTCAGACGGTAGTCGTCGACCGGCGCCGCCAGGGGCAGCGAGCCCATGACCTGCTGGAGGGCCTCCCAGCGGTTCATGTGGGCGTCCAGAGAGGCGATGGAGAACTCCTGCGGCGGATGGTCGGCAATCTCGCTGCCTGCCATGCCGGCCTCTGCGGGCACGAAGGGGCCGCCCTGGCCGCCGGCGGCGGTGGGCATGCGCGCCAGCAGCTTGTCGGGGTTGAGGCCGGCCGTCTCGATGGCCGACTCCAGGATGCCGATGCTCTCGCGGGTCTGCGTGGTAAGTCGTGCGACCACGCCATGCTGGTTCTCCTGCAGCGAGACCAGGCGCGCCTCGAGGCCGGTCACCTCGCCGATCAGCTCGTCGCGCTCCTTGGTCAGCTCGCTGCCGAGGGCAACGGCTTGATCTAGGTCCGACTCCAGGCCAAGCACCTCGCCCTCAAGCTGGGCTTCCCGCTCGCGGGCGTTCAGCAGGTTAGCCTGCAGGCGGCCCATCTGGACCGAGAGGGCCAGCTGGGCGGCGCTGAGCTGGGTCCGGTCGGCCTTCGTCTTGCCGAGCTCGCTCTGCAGACGGCTCACGGTCGCTTCAAGTCCGCGCTTGCTGGTCTCGGTCGACTCCAGGCGGTCGGTGACGCTGCTCAGCTGCTCGGCGATGCGATCCCGCGCCTTCTTGATCTGCGCCCGCTCCGCCTCGGTCACTTCGAGCAGCGACCGGATCTGGGCGATCTGGTCCTTGATCCGCGCGCCCACTTCGCCTTGGCCTTTGGCCTCGCGCAGGGCCACGCGCAGCTGCCGGTCGATGTCGCTTCGGGCGGCGACGATGCGGTCGCGTGCCGAATTGGAGCGCGCGATGCGCCGTTCGATCTCCGCCTTGTCGAGCACCCCGGCCCGCTCGTCCTCCATGAGGTTGAGCAGAAAGGCCTGGTTGTCCTCGAGGCTTTCGATCACCCGCGCGTACTGCGCGTGATAGTCGTTGATCTGCTGAAGCAGGTCGACGTAGGCCAGGCGCGACTGCTCGATCTGGCGGTCCTTGGAATCGACGATGCTCTCGTGCAAGACGGTCTTGACCGAGGCGTAGAAGACCCAGAGCCCGGCTGCACACAGGGTCGCCGCCGCAAACATCTGGATCCTGGAGCCGAGCCGCAGGTAGCGAACCTGCCCGTCCACCCGCAGATAGAATTCCCGTTCGACGAAACAGCGCCGCAAGAAGGCGCGAAACCTGCTCTCCGCCTGCCTCTGCATATCCTTCGGTCCCTACCCTCTCAAGACTCCGCCCTTGTCTTCGGCCCGCGCCGACAGTGCGCCGCTTCCTCGGGACTTCGCGATCGGACCGGCGGTATGCCGAGGCTCCTGCCAGACAGGATCCTTGTGCCAGTACGCTCGCGGTTTTGGACCGGATGCCCCCCGGTGCCAGGCGTCCCGCAGCCAGCCGAGACAGGGGATTATCCCTCTCTCCTGGCGCCAAGACTAGGGTCTAATCGTTTTAAATACCCTTAACCCTGAGACAAAGGGTCGAGGGATTTCAAAGGACTAGGCAAGACTTGCCGGCAGCGGAAAGCCAGGGATTCCCTGCATCCCGATGGTTAACCGCTTCGCAACCACCGCAACCGCCCGGCGAGCCGCGGCAGGCACCGGTCGATTTGGTCGGCTTTCGCGCTCTGCCAGTCATCGAGGCCCGCTCGGAATCCCATTGCGGAGCATGAGAGCGGGCCGCGTCGCCGGCCGGGGCCAGTGGGCCTCAGCCCTCCTTTGCCCTGAAGGTCCGCTCGACGTATTCGACGATCTCCTCGACGCAGCCGGCAATGTCGGACTTCGCCGTATCGACCACCATCTCGGGGGCGGCCGGCGGCTCGTAGGGCGCCGAGATCCCGGTAAACTCTGCGATCTCGCCGGACCGGGCCTTTTTGTAGAGGCCCTTGGGATCGCGTTGCTCGCAGGTCGCGAGGTCGGCCTTGACGTAGACCTCGTGGAACAGTCCCGGAGCCGCCGCCCGGGCGCGGTCCCGGTCGGCCTGATAGGGCGAGATGAAGGCGGTGATGCAGACCAGGCCGGCGTCCGCGAAGAGCGCCGCCACCTCGCCGATCCGGCGGATGTTCTCGGCGCGGTCGTCGGGCGAGAAGCCGAGATTCTTGTTCAGCCCGCGGCGTACGTTGTCGCCGTCCAGCACGTAGACTTGGAGGCCGCGCTTGAACAAGCGCTGCTCGACTTCCATCGCCAGGGTCGACTTGCCGGCGCCGGAAAGCCCGGTGAACCAGAGGACGCCGCCGGTGTGGCCGTTGACCTGTGCGCGGCTGTTGGTCTCGACGCTGTGTTCGACGCTGTAGATGTTGGTCGACTTGACCGTCATCACGCTGCGTTGGTCGGGATAGCCCTCCAGCGAGATCACGCCGCCGGCGACGGTGTCGTAGCCGTCGATCAGGACGCAGCGGCCGGTCCGGGGACTGCGAGCGTACTCGTCCAGGGCCAGGACCTCGCGGCTGCGCAGGACCAGGGTGCCGACGCCGTTGCGCTCCAGGGTCTCGGCCTGGCCCTTGGCCAGGGAATTGGTGTCGATGACGCCGTCCAGCGCCTCGACCCTGACCCGCGCCTCGCGGGTCGCCAGCTTCACCTTGAGGCTGTCGCCGACCTTGAGCGGCTTGCGGCCGAGCCAGAACAGGGTGGTCCGGAAGACGTTGGAGAGGCTCGGCGGGCTGAACTCGTGGCTGGCGATCTCGCCGCGCTCGACGAAGACCTGCTGGTCGAGAGTGATGCCGACCGACTGCCCGGCACTGGCCGAGACCGGCTTGGGGTCGACGTTCCAGGCCTCGATCGAGCGGACCCGGGCAGTCTTGTTCGAGGGCGAGAACACGAGGGTGTCGCCGACCCGCAGCACCCCGGTCTCGATGCGCCCGGCGATGATCCGGCGGTCGTCGAACTTGTAGACGTCCTGCACCGGGAAGCGCAGGGGCTGATCGACCGGCGCCGAGGCCGACTGCAGGCGGTCGAGGGACTCCAGCACCGTCGGGCCGTCGTACCAGGGCATCTTGGCCGAAGGCTTGGCGATGTTGTCGCCCTCCCGCGCCGAGATCGGCACGATGAAGTTCGGCTCGATTCCCAGCTTGCCCAGGTACTCGGTGACCTCGTCCGAGACGGTGGCGAAGCGCTGGCGGTCGTAGTCCACCAGGTCCATCTTGTTGATCGCGACGGTGACCTGGCGGATGCCCAGCAGGTAGAGGAGATAGCCGTGGCGCTTGGTTTGCTCCTGCACGCCCTCGCCGGCGTCGACCACCAGGACCGCCGCCTCGGCGTTGGCGGCGCCGCTGATCATGTTCTTGATGAACTCGTGATGGCCCGGCGCGTCGATGATGACGACGTCGCGCTTGAAGGTGCGGAACCAGATCCGCGTCGTATCGATGGTGATCGCCTGATCGCGCTCGGCCTGAAAGGCGTCGAGAACGAAGGACCACTCGATCGGCATGCCGCGCTTGGCGCTGACCGCCTTCAGCTCCTCCAGCTTGCCCTCGGGCAGGGAATCCGTGTCGTGGAGCAGCCGGCCGATCAGGGAGGACTTGCCGTGGTCGACGTGACCCACGATGACCAGATGGAGCGGCTGCTGGATTGCCGGCAGGATGGATCGCTTGTCAGCCATGGCGCGCCTCACATGTATCCGGTGGCCCGAAGCTGCTCGAAGGCATCTTCGGACTCGTGGTCCATGGCCCGGCCCGCCCGCTCGGGCGCCTTGGTCGTCTCCAGCTCCTCGATGATCTCGTCGATCGTCGAGGCCTTGGACTCGATGGGAAAGGTGATGTCCTTGTCCCCCAGCGAGCGGTAACGCTTGCCGTCCTTCGCGAAGTAGAGCGGCACCAGGGGAATCGCCTCGCGCTTGATGTAGCGCCAGATGTCGATCTCGGTCCAGTGCAGCAGCGGGTGGATGCGCAGGTGCGTGCCCGCCGGGAAGTCGGTCTTGAACTGGTCCCAGAACTCCGGCGGCTGGTCGCGGAAGTCCCACTCGCCGCTTTCGGCGCGCGGGCTGAAGACCCGCTCCTTGGCGCGGGTAGCCTGCTCGTCGCGCCGGATGCCGGCGATAATGCCCTGAAAGCCGTGCTTCTCGATCGCCGCCTTGAGGCCCAGGGTCTTGCGCTCGGCGCTGCGCCGCGCCGGCGGCAGCTCGGCATCGACCACCTCCAGCGGCGGACAGTCCTCAACCAAGAGCTCCAGCCCCCACTCCTTGGCGTAGCGCTCCCGGAACGCGTACATCTCCTCGAACTTCATGCCGGTGTCGACGTGCATCAGGGGGAAGGGGACCTTGCCGAAGAAGGCCTTGCGGGCCAACCAGACCATAACGTTGGAATCCTTGCCCAGGGACCAAAGCATGGCCAGGGGCCGGATGCGGTTGTAGGCCTCACGGAGGATGAAGACCGACTGGGCTTCCAGTTCGTCGAGATGCTGCATGGCCGAATTGTCTGCTGTTTTGGGATTGGCCGGGGCGATAACCCTTTTGGACCGCTGAGGCAACCGATTTCGACGGCCCCGGCCATGCGCCCCGAGCATGTCAGCCGTGAGCGACTTCCAGCGCGCTGCGGAGGGCACTAACCACACGGCCCGGGTCCGATGCCCGCATGACCGGCCCCATGACCGCGACCCCCAGGGCACCCGCCCGCAGGCAGTCCGCCGCCGTCGCGACGGTGACGCCGCCCAAGGCGACGGCCGGACAGGGCGCCCGGCGGACCAGGGCGCGCAGGCCCTCGGTCCCGAGCACCGGCCCGTAGTCCGGCTTGCTGGCGCTCGGGAAGACGGGGCTGACCGTCACGTAGTCGGCGCCCGCGGCCGCGGCGAGCTCCGCGTCGTCGTGGGCCGAGATCCCGATCAGGGCCTCCGGCCCGAGCCCTTCGCGCGCCCGGGCGACGCTGGCGCCGGACGGCAGATGGACGCCGGCGGCTCCGGCTTCCTTGGCCGCCTCGGGCGTGCCGTGCAGGGTCACGCAGGCGCCGTAGCGTTCGCCGAGAGCCACCAGGCCGGAAAGCAGCTCGAGGCAGACCCCGGCAGGGAGGTCCTTCTCGCGCAGGGACAGCCAGCGCGCGCCGGCCCCGAAGGCCGCTTCGGCGATGTGCAGCAGGTCATAGGTTGCCTGGCGCCGGTCGGTGATGATCAGCAGCGGCGGGGCCGGCAAGGCCCGGCGCCCGGGCCTCACGAGCCGATGAGGCCGAGCTGCGGGCTGGAGGCCTCGGCGTGCCTGAGGCGCGGGATCCGCCCGGCCCGCCGAGCCGCGTAGCCCGCCCGCACGGCGTCGCGCATGGCGGCGGCCATCGCCACCGGGTCGCGGGCCCGGGCGATGGCGGAATCGATCATCACCGCATCGCAGCCGAGCTCCATCGCCAGGGCCGCGTCGGAGGCGGTGCCGATCCCGGCGTCCAGGACCACCGGCACCGGGCTCTGCGTGCAGATCAGCTCGATGTTGTAGGGATTGCAGATCCCCTGGCCGGAGCCGATCGGCGCGCCCAGCGGCATGACCGCCGCGCAGCCCAGGTCGGCGAGCTTCTGGCAGAGCACCGGGTCGTCGGTGCAGTAGGGCAGCACGGTAAAGCCCTCGGCCACGAGCTCGCGGGCCGCCGCCAGCAGCTCCTCGGCGTCGGGATAGAGGGTCTCCCGGTCGCCGATCACCTCCAGCTTGACCCAGTCGGTCTCCAGCGCCTCGCGCGCCAGCTGCGCGGTCAGGACCGCATCGCGGGCGGTCGCGCAGCCGGCTGTGTTGGGCAGCAGCAGGCAGCGGTCGCCAAGGAGATCGAGCATCGACTCGGCATAGCCGTCCAGGCTGATCCGGCGGATCGAGACCGTCACCACGCCGGCGCCACTGGCCTCCAGGGCGTCGAGCAGAACCTGCTGGTTGGGGAAGCGCGCCGAGCCCAGGATCAGCCGGGATTCCAGGCTGTGCTTGCCGAGGGTCAATCGGTCGCTCTCGCTCTTGCTCATGCCTATCACTCCTGCCTCTCCACCGCGGCTCAGCCGCCGGCAAAGGGCTTCACGATCTCGACCCGGTCGCCGTCGGCCAGGCTCCACTGCGCCCAGTCGCGGCGCGGCACGACCGTGCCGTTGACCGCGACGGCCACACCCCGCGCCCGGGGATCGACCCCCGACCCCTGCAGCAGCTCGACCAGGTTGGCCGCCGAGAGGGGCGCGGGCTCACCGTTGACCAGGATGGTCGCGGCCATCAGTCACCGCCCGCCGCCTGGCGCGGCCGCTCTTGCTTCGGCTGGAACCGTGCCAAGGTGAAGCCTCGGATCGCCTCCGGCACGCCGCCATCCAGGATCGCCCGGCTGACATAGTCCGCGGTCGCCGGCGCCAGCAGGATCCCGTTACGGTGATGTCCGGTCGCCAGGTAGAGGCCCTCGATGGGCCCCGGACCGAGGATCGGCGCGTCGTCGCGGCTGGTCGGCCGGAAGCCGACCCACATCTCGGCGATCGGCAGCTCTTCGATCGCCGGGACCGCCCGCCAGGCCGCCTCCAGCACGCTGAAGACCCCGCCAGCCGTCAGGCTGTCGTCGAAGCCGCGTTCCTCGACCGTGCCGCCGACGATCAGGCGGCCGTCGCCGCGCGGCACCATGTAGATCCGGGGCGCCCAGAGGACGTGGCGCAGCAAGGGCTCGGCCGGGTCCATCGACAGGGCCAGCATCTGGCCCTTGACCGGACGCACCGGCGGCCGCAGGGCCTCGGGCAGGCCTTCGATCTGCCGGGACCAGGCGCCGGCGGCGAGCACCACCGCCTCGGCGGCGACGCTCCGGTCGTTCACGACGACCCCGGCGGCGTGCCCGGCCGCGGTCTCGATGGCGGTGACGGCCGCCTGCTCCTGCAGCTCGCCGCCGGCTCGCAGGAAGGCCTCCTTCAGGGCCAGCACCAGCAGGCGGTTGTCGACCTGGTGGTCGCGCGGGCTGTAGACCGCCGCGGGCGCGCTGGTTCTGAGATAGGGCTCGCGGGCGCGCGCCTCGCCGCCGCTCAGCCACTCGAGCTCGATCCCCAGGCCGCGCTGGAAATCGTAGTTAAAGCGCAGCTCCTCGACGTCGTCGCGGTTGAGCGCGGCCACCAGAGTCCCCTCGTCGCGGTAGCCGATGCTCCGGCCGCTGGCGGCTTCCAGGTCACGCCTGAAGGCCGGCCAGAGCCTCTGGCTCTCGAGGGTCAGTTGCAGCAGCGGCTCTTCCCCGGGCTCGCACTCGACCCCCGCGGCCAGCATGCCGGCCGCCGCCCAGGAGGCACCCTGCCCGGCGCTGCCGCAGTCGAAGACGGTGACGTGGCAGCCGGCCTCGGCGAGCCGCCAGCCAATGCCGAGTCCGCAGACGCCAGCGCCGATCACGGCGACCCTGGGGCCGCCGGAAGCATCGTAAGGTCTGGAACCCGTCATCGAGAGGCTCCCTTCGCTGGCATGATCCAGATCAGGTTCTGTGGGTGTGCTCTCAGCCGGCTCCGCGGTTCCAGATCTTCCGCGGCCGGCACCCCAGCCTAGTGCGTCAGATAAGTGTAACGCAGTCCGGCCGCAAGGTGCCAGAAGGAAGCGCGCGCAGCTCCGGCTGGATCATCGCCCCGCCGCGCCTGTAGAGTGGCGATCCGGCCAAGAAGGTCGGCAAACATAGGAAAACATCGGAAGGGAGTCGCGCGTGACCATCGAGCTGTATACCTGGAGCACCCCCAACGGCCGGAAGGTCTCAATCGCCCTGGAAGAGATGGACCTCGCCTACAACGTCCATCCGGTCAACATCACCAAGGACGAACAGTTCGACCCGGACTTCCTGAAGATCAGCCCGAACAACAAGATTCCCGCAATCGTCGATCCGGACGGGCCGGAGAGCGGGCCCTTCGCGCTCTTCGAGACCGGCGCGATCCTGATCTACCTGGCCGAAAAGACCGGACGCTTCCTGCCCAAGGACGCCAAGACCCGGCACCTCTGCATGCAGTGGCTGATGTGGCAGATGGGCGGCTTCGGGCCGATGCTGGGCCAGGCCCATCACTTCCGCCGCTTCGCGCCCGAGCGAATCCCCTACGCGGTCGACCGCTACACCAAGGAGACGGCCCGGCTCTATCGCGTGCTCGACGGCCGCCTGGCCGAGGCCGCCTATCTCGCCGGAGACTACACCATCGCGGACATGGCGACCTATCCCTGGGCGGCCCGCCACGAATGGCAGGGCATCGCCCTGGAAGACTATCCGAACGTCAAACGCTGGTACGATGGGATCGCAGCACGCCCGGGCGTGGCACGCGGGATGGTGGTGCCCGCCTAGAGCACGATGATTTGAGGTCGAAGCGACCTCATATCTGAATCGTGCTCTTGATGTTGAAGGAAAGCGGGCTTCAGATTTGAAGCCGATTCAGCTTCAAATCATCCCGCTTCAGCCGGACGCGGGATGGCAGGCAAAGGGATCAGTGGGCGGCGCGGGGACGGCCGCGGGAGCGCTTGGGAAAGCTGACCACCGCGCCGGGATCGGGCCGGCCAGCCAGGGCGAGGAGCTCGCCGCGGCACTGCTCCAAGGCCGACAGCTCGCGGGCATCTTCCCGATCGTAGATCTCGACACAGCTGAGCTTGATCTCGACGAGATCGATCAGGGTCTCCAAAGTGCGCTTCGACAGGGTCATCTGAACCCCTCCCTTGCGAGGTCTCTCTCGGCGAAAAGTCTGCAAGGTTTTTCGCTAAAATAGCGTGAAGCGAAAGTTCCCAGCGGGTTAACCCATTCGACGACCCGGCGAGGTCGCCCGGCCGGACCGTGCCAAAGGCGCTTGAAGCGCAGGCTCAAGCGGCGGCGCGGCACCCCCTTTCCGGTTTGACAAGAACGCCGAGCTTGCTGCAGCCTCACCGCCATGATCCGTCTGCTGGGCAAGGCTTTCAGGCAGTTGCGCCGGCTGGTGCAGATACTGCTGATCGATGTCGGGGTCATCGATCGCTCCTTTCAGATCTTTCCGCTGCCCTCCTGGCGTTCGATCAACCTCCTGCTCAGGAAGCGGGATGCCACGGGACAACCTTGGCACCGCATCAAGCTCAAGCGGCGCATCGACTGGTTCACCTTCGAAGAGATCTTCATCAGGGAATGCTATGACCTGAGACGGCTTCAGCGATGGCCGGACCTGGCCGACGCCTATCGCTCGATACTGTCCGAGGGCCGGACCCCGCTGATCATCGACGCCGGCGCCAACGTGGGCCTGTCGTCCTACTATTTCCGGGCGCTTTTCCCGGAGTCCCTCGTCGTGGCACTGGAGCCGGAGCCGTCGAACTTCAG
>JAAUXY010080783.1_pt1 | contig 13879 bp, 11 predicted proteins | sample 7278121 | NCBI WGS metagenome assembly JAAUXY01 (sample SAMN14350117, study PRJNA611818) | marine sediment metagenome | isolation source: surface marine sediment (1.8m) | place: French Polynesia: Moorea | collected 2018-08 | reverse complement strand
TGGTCAGGATCAAACCCTGTTCCGCATCGACGATAACCCCTGAGCCGAGACTCGACGTCTGCTGTATCCGTTCGATGCTCGGCACGTCGAAGAATCGCCGAAACAGCGGGTCGCGCGGCAGCGATAGCTCGATACGCCGGCGCGCCTGTCCCCGGGTGGCGATATTGACCACCGCCGGCGTCGTGCGCTCGAGCATCGGCGCGAGGCTGGGTAATTCCTGGCCATCGACCGCAGCCGGCAGGGCCGCGGTGGCGGGCACCGAGAAGGCCAGCAGCGTGGCCAGTACAAATTTGACGATCCCGTTCAACTCAACTGGTACAGACGTGGTTAAAAATCGACAGTTTAACCGATTGGCGTGCTCGCCGGAGCCTCCTCAAAAGGAGCGCGGATTGAAGTCGAAACGCGCCTTCATTTCACGGTAAAACTCGCGCGCATCGGCATCGTCCGCCGGTGGCGTCTGGATCAGGATTTCGACGAACTGGTCGCCCGTCTCGGCGCCCGATGCGTCGGACCGCGGCATCCCCTTGCCCTTGAGTCGCATCCGGGTACCGGACTGAATGCCGGGCTTGATCTTGAGCTCGACGTCGCCGCCCAGCGTCGGCACCTTGAGTGTCGCACCTTCGGCCGCTTCCCAGGGAGTGATCGGCAGGCGCAGAACCACGTCCCGCTCCTCGATCCGAAACAGCGGGTGCGGCAGCAGGTTCATTTCCAGGTAGAGATCGCCCGGCTCGCCGCCGTTGCGCGACGCTGTGCCCTGTCGAGCAAGCCGTATCCGCTGTCCACTGGTAATACCACGGGGAATATTAATCTTCAGCTTCTTCATCTCGGTCGACCCGGCCCCCCGGGCAAACTGAATCGTCTTGGCGCCGCCCTCGTAGGCTTCCTCGAGCGTAATGTCGAGTTTGAGCTGTTGATCCGCGCCGCGCTGCTTCTGCTGGCGAAACGGCGATTCGGTGCTCTGTTGGTAGCCGCTGCCGAAAATAGATTCGAAAAAATCGCTGAAGTCGCCACTGCTGAATCCGCCCTGGCTGTAACCGCCGCGAAAACCGCCGAATCCGGCATCGTGGAATTGCTGGCCGTGTTTCCAGTCAGGACCGAAGCGATCGTAGGCCTGCCGCTTGTCCGAATCCTTGAGTACCTCGTAGGCCTCGTTGACTTCCTTGAACTTGTCCTCGGCACCCACGTCCTTGTTGACGTCGGGATGATACTTGCGCGCAAGCTTGCGATACGCCTGCTTGATCGTACTGTCGTCGGCGTCGCGAGGTACGTCCAGAATGCGGTAGTAGTCCTGGTATTTCACGCGATGAAGGGGGAAGCGCTAGATCAATAGAACATAGGCGTTGCGGGCGGATTTTCAAGCGACGGTGGATTTGTCCTCGAGACTGTCGACTGCCGGCGGCGCATCCTCCTCGGCGGATTGCGGCCCGGAATCGGCGGCCGATGTTTCATCCGTCGGCAATTCCAGCGGCTCGGCAACCAGTTCCAGGCGATCGAGCTGTATCTCGTTGGCCAGCGGCGTAATGTCCGGCATATCGCGCGTCACCTTGGCCGACACCCGCGCGAAACGCTCGACCTTACCGCGCAGGCCCTGGCGCCCGGTCAGCGCTTTGGCAGTGCTTTCAAAATGCCCGTTGGCCGCACTCAGGCTCTTGCCCAGGCGGTCGAGCTGTTCGACCACGCGGGCGACCTGGTTGTAAATGTCGCCGGCGCGATCGCCGAGTTCGCGCGCCTCGCGCGTGCTGCGTTCCATCGCCCACAGGTTGGCGACCGTGGTCAGGATCGGGATCAGCGTGGTATGCGACACCAGCACGACACCGCGTTCGTAGCCATAGGCGAACAGGTCTTTTTCGGTTTTGAGCGCCTCGATATACGCCGGCTCGATCGGCATGAACATCAGCACGAAACTGGGACTGCGAATACCGATCAGGTCGGTGTAATTCTTGCCCGAGAGATCGTCGATATGGCGCTTGACCGCGGTGCTGTGTTCCCCCAGCGCGCGCTGCAACTGGTCCTCGGTCTCGGCCGCCACGGCGCGATCGTAGGCCGCCAGCGACACCTTGCTGTCGATTACGATGTGCTTGTCGTCCGGCAGCTTGATCAGGAAATCGGTCTGCTTGCGACGACCCTCGTCGTCCAGCAGCGCGGTCTGTTTCTCGTAGTGGTCACCCTCGATGAGCCCGCTGAGCTGCAGGGTTTTTTCCAGCTGGGTTTCGCCCCAGCTGCCGCGTCGCTGCGAATCACCCTTCAGCGCATCGGTCAGGTTTTGTGCATCCTCGCCGATGCGCAGGCCGGTCTCGAGCACCTTTTCGATGCCGCCCTTGAGCATCGCGTTACCTTTGAGCGACTCGTCGTGCACTTCGTTGACGCGCTTCTGAAAACCCTCGACCTGTTCGCGGAAAGGTTTCAGCAGCCCCTCGATGGTATCGCGGTTGGTCTTGTCGAAGGTCCGGGTCTTGTCCTCGAGGATGCGGTTGGCGAGGTGCTCGAATTCGAGCTTGAGCTGCTTGCGGCTTTCGTCGAACTGCTGCTCGCGATCGCGCAGCCGCGCACGCTCGCCGGTCAGTTCGACCTGCAGCCGATCGCGCTCCTTTTCCACCGCGTGCAGGCTTTCGCGCAGGTGGCCCTCGTTCAGGCGCTGCGCCTCGAGCGATTTGCGGGCCTCACGCAGCGCGTTGTAATAGTGCAGCAGGGTGAGCCCCAGGCCGAGCAGTAGCAACCCGGCCAGCACGGCGGCACTCAGCTGAAAATCGATGGATTCGAGGTTAGACATGGCGGGAAGTCTAACCCAGTTGGTGGCTCGTCGCGAGAGCCAGTCAAGGCCGGCCAGGTGCGACTGGTAGGTCAGACATCTGGATCCCGCGGTCAAGCCGCAGGATGACAAAGTGGGGCTGGTCATCCCCGCGCAAGCGGGGATCTTGTGAAACCGGTGCCGCCATCCGGAGATCCCCGCTTACGCGGGGATGACGATGTGCGGTCGTAGTACTTCATATGCGAAGTACCCTCCCTCACGCAGGGACGATGTGCGGTCGCAGGAGTGACAAAGGTGGGTGGTTATTTCTGCAGGAACGCGATCAACGCATCGCCGTCGAGCGGGCGGGAGTAGTGAAAACCCTGCGCCTGCTCGGCACCCAGCTCCAGCAACAGGTTTTCCTCGAACCCGGACTCGACACCCTCGGCGATGACATTCATGTTGAGGTCGTGCGACAGGTGCACCAGCGACTTCACGATCTGCCGACTCTTGCGATTCGGGATCATCGTGCTGACGAAAGTGCGATCGATCTTGAGCGTGTCGAACGGAAACTGGTGGAGGTAGCTGAAACTGGAGTAGCCGGTGCCGAAATCGTCGATCGCAAGCTGCGCGCCGGTGGCCTTGATCTTGTGCAGATACTGGTTGGCAAGATCCGGCGTCGCCATCAGCAGGGTCTCGGTAATCTCGTACTTCACCCGCGACGGCTCCACCCCGGCATCGCTCATGATGCGCTCGAGCCGCGGGATCAGCCCGGCATCCTCGAACTGCCGCCCCGACAGGTTGATACTGACGAACAGCGGTGTTTCGACCGCATCGCCGAGCCGGCGCAGGAAAGCGCAGGCCTCGGTGGCGATCCAGTATCCCAGCTCGACGATCAGGCCGGTGTTTTCGGCCTGCGCGATAAACTCGGCCGGCAGCAACAGGTCCTTCTTCGGATGCTGCCAGCGCACCAGTGCCTCGCAGCCGACCACGCGCCCGGTACCCAGGTCGACGATCGGCTGGTAGTGCAGGCGAAACTCGTCCGCGGCCAACGCACGGCTGAGGGCCTGCTCCGCTTCGAGCATCTGCTTGGCGTGCCAGGCGGTCTCATCGTCGTGACCGCGATGATCTTCTTCGTCGGGCGTATTAACCGCCGACAGAATTCGATCCTGCAGGTCGAGGTACTGCGTCATCAGGCGGCGCACCACGTTGGTGGTGGTGGCGTAGATTTCCTGGTATTCCTTGTCGCTCGGTGCCGCGATGCCTTCGAATACATGCATCAGGCGAGCATGGACATCGCGATAGCGCTCGAGCACGATCTGCAGAAAAAAGCGCACCGTGGGATCGGAGCAGTCAACCTTCTGGTGGATATAATCGTGCGGTATCGCGATCAGGCGGGTGTCTTCGAGCGCCACCGCCGTACCCGTGCGCGGCAGGCGATCGATGATCGCCATCTCGCCGAGCAGATCTCCCTCGGCCAGGGTTGCGATCACGAGCTTGCGATCGTCTTTTTGCACCGAAACCTCGACGATGCCGGTTTCGATAATATAAGCGCAGTCTCCGCTGTCTCCTTCCCTGAAGATGAACTCGCCCGCGGCAAACTGCGTCTGGAACTGATTTAAATCCATAGCGTCCGGGCAAATAGCAGTTTTTATTGTTATTGGGTCAACAATAGCCGATCTTGCACATCTCGGCGACACGGCTCGCCCGATTCGATCACATTTTGCGCCGGAAAGCGATTATCCCGTCGGATTCAGCGGCGCCAGGCCGGGCGCAGCGGGTCGCTCGTCGAGCTCGCGTTCCTGTTCGATGTCCCGGCACAGGCGCGCCAGGCCTTCCCCCTGCCAGCCTTCGCCGGACGGCGCATACAGGCTGCGGTTGAGCGTATCGATTTCAGCCCGCATGGCGGCGCCCAGGTGCGCGCCGAGCGCGGCGAGGTTATCGATTTCAGCCGGCGCCAGCAGCGCCTGGCCCCAGGTCAGCAACGCACGACGCACCGCCACGGCATCGTTTTCAGCACAAGCGTGCAGCAAACCGGCCTGCGCCGCGCGCAGGCCCGGTGCCGCTGATGCGTTCATCATCGCGGAAGCGCGCGCGTTGTGCTGTTGGCGGCGAGGCGCCAGCCCGATCCACCACAGCGCAACGGTTACAGCCCAGCCGATAGCCAGCAACAGGCTCAGCCACACCCAGAAACGACCGGTTGTCGCGCGCTCGGGTTCGTCCAGCGGCGTGGCAGCTTCGGGCGGTGTCGTCGCTGGTGCGGGTACCGCAGCCGCGCTTGCGGGCGCTGGCCTGACGATGATTTCCCGCCCCGGAATGGTGGCGGTCTCGACTCGCTGCTGATCGATGTTCCACCACCGAAGCTTAATTTCGGGCAGGTAAAAGTTGCCGGCCGACGCCGGTATCAGGGCAACTTCCTGCACCCGTTCGCCGACGATGTGATCCGCGCTGCGCCGATTTTCGAGGCGCGGCTGATCCGGATACTGCTTGATGCCGTTGACCGCCGGCCACTGGATTTCGGGCAATTGCGCCGCGGTCAGTCCGCGGGCGCGCAGGCGCAGCGAACGCGTCACCGGTTCGCCCGCCACCAGGGTCGCCGGATCACCCTGCCAGTCTTCGGACAGCTCCAGCGCGCTCGCCGGAATCCAGTCATCGCCATCGAAGGCGACCGGAATCGGCGTTACTTCGACCGACAGCGCATCTGAACGGACGCGGCGAATATCGCCGCCGATACGAAACGGATCGAGTCCCGAGCGCGAACTCAGGCGCGCCTCGGCGAAGGCCGGCTCCACCCGCAGTTCGCCGCTGGCCTGCGGAAACACCGCAAAACGTTTTTCGAGCACGAGGTAGTTCTGATCGGCGATGCGAGTCTGGTACTGGCGCAGGTCGCCGAGCGGCTCGACGACAGCGTCGACGCCGCCAATTTCGAGATCGCTGAACTGGTAGGCGGACAGGCTGGCGCCGCTGAGCAGGCGCAGGGTCAGCACCAGCTGCGCCTGCACCGGGACCTGCTGTCGGTCAGCCAGCAGTTCGAGCACCAGCTGCTCGTGGGGCACGCTGCTGAGACTGGAAGGCTGGACCGTAACCTCGAAAGGTTTACTTCGCTCGTTGCCGAAATGAATCGCGGGAATCACATGCTCGCCGATCTGCTTCGGCATCAGTTGCAGCACGTATTTGACGCTGCGCCGGTACTCGCCATTGATGATGCTGATGCTGTTGCTGCGATTGTTCGACAACACCATGAAATGCTGCCGCAGCGACGAAAAATCCGGCTCGCGATCGGGCGTGTCATCGAGCGAAAAAACGAGTTGAAAGGATTCGTTGACCTGCACCGGGTTGCGATCGATCGTGACCTCGACTTCGGCCTGCGCGGGCACGGCCACGAGCCACAGCAACATCCCGATCAGGATGGTCAGTATCCCGCCACGGACTACCATGGATTCGCCTCCGTTTTGTCGCCGCCGCGCTCGCGGTACTGGAACAGAAACTTGCGCCGCAGCAGGCCGCCGGGATCGTCGGGAATCTTGCGCAACCATTGCTCGGTAGCCTGTTCCGACATCTGCCGATCGAGGTCGGCCAGTTCGTCGGCAGCCTGTTCGGCGGCCTGCGCGGACGCCGATGCGGGATCCTGTTCGCCGGCCTCCCCGGCCTCGGCCCGGGACTGTTCGGCACCGGATTCACCCTGGGGCTGCGCCTGCGATGCTTCCCCGGCCTCTTCCTGTGCCGATGACGATTCCGCCGCCTGCGACTGTCCCTGCCCGCCCTGCTGCTGATCCTCACCCTGTTGCTGGCCCGTCTGCTGCTGTTGCTGTTGCTGGCGCCGCAGCCAGTCTTCGATCTGCTCCTTGTTGTGGCGTGCGTCGGCGTGCGCCGGATCGTGGCGCAACAGCGCTTCGTAAGCCTCGATCGCTTCCTCGTAACGACCCAGCGCGGCGAGGGCATTACCGCGATTATAGGCCGCAATGGCATCGTCTCGCTGCTGCCAGGACTTAAGCGCGGCGGCGTAGTCGCCGTCACGATACTGGGCACTGCCCCGCCAGTTGGGTTCCTCGAACAATTCCGCCGCCGTGCCGAATTCCTCGCGCTGATATCGCTGCAGCGCGCGCTGGTCGTCGGTGCGCCACCAGCTTTCCCAGTCGAGCGCATCGGCCGGCGGGGGCAGTAACACAAGACACAGCGGCAGCAACAGCAGCGCGCCGCGTCGAAACGTCAGCGCCGCCAGCGGCAAGGCCAGCAGCAACAACCAGGGCCCGAGTTCGCGCCAGCGGTCCGTGAGGCGATCGGTCTCGCGCGCTTCGCGTTCGTCGAGGCGCGACTCGAGCAGGTAGCCCAGGGTATTGATATCGATATCGTTATTGGTGATCAGGGCGTAGACGCCGCCGCCAGCCTGCGCCGCCTGGCGCAGCGGGCTCTCGTCGAGCGTCGACACCAGCACACTGCCGTCGGCACCCTCCAGGAAACCACCGCCCGGCAGCGGAACCGGTCCACCGTAGCTGGTGCCGACCGCGAGTACCGACAGGCGATGTTGCGGCGCCTGCAGCAGCAGTTGGTTAATTTCGCTCAGTTCGTTATCACTCAGTCCATCCGAGATCAGCAGCACGTCACCGCGCTGAACACCACCGCCGGAAAACAGGTCGAAGGCGAGCTTCAGCGCACGATCGGCGCGACTGCCCTGCGCCGGCATCAGGCTGCTGTCGAGCCCCGGCAGCAGTGCCAGTATGGTTTCGACATCGTCGGTCAGCGGCGTCACGGTAAACGCATCCGCGGCGTAGACCGCAAGCGCGGTCTGTCCCTCGACCCGCTGGCGCAGAATGTCCGCGATTTTCAGCCTCGCTCGCGCGAGCCGGCTCGGGCGCAAATCGGCCGCGTCCATCGAGCGCGACAGGTCGAGCAGGATGACCAGCGCCGCCTGGTTGTCGTAAACCGGCTGCGGCACCCGTTCCCAGGTCGGCCCGGCCATCGCCAGAATCACGCACAGGGACACCGTCGCCAGCAGGCGCCTGGGCCAGCGAGAAGCGGCCCCGTCGGCGCCACTGAGTACGAACGGCAGCAGCTGTGTGTCGACCACGCGCCGCCAGCCGCTGGCGGCAGCAAAATCGCGCCGCAATCGCCAGATCACCCACAGCCAGGGCAACAGCAGCAACAGCCAGGCCGGGCGCAGGAAGTGAAACTGCTCGATCATGCCCGACCTCGCAGTGCCGGCAGCAGCATGACCGCACCGATGGCCAGCGCTCCCGCCAGCGGCCACATGAACAGGGCCTGCACCGGCCGCAGGTGCTCGGCATCGGCCGCGACCGGTTCGAGTTCGTCCAGCAGTCGATAAATATCGGCCAGACCCTCGCTGTCACGGGCGCGAAAATACTGCCCGCCGCTGATCTCGGCGATGCGCGACAGGGTTTTCTCGTCGAGTTGCGAGGATGGATTGCGCCGCCGCAGACCGAACCAGCTGATGTCGATTTCCTCGTCGGCGCCGATACCGATGGTATAGATTCGCAGGCCGCGTCCCGCCGCCAGTTCGGCCGCCCGCAGAGGTGAAATTTCGCCGGCGGTATTGGCGCCGTCGGTCATCAGGATCAACACCCGCGTTTCGCTGGCGGCCGAATCCAGGCGCTTGACCGCAAGACCGATGGCGTCACCGATCGCGGTTCGTTCGCCGGCCAGGCCGATCGCCGCCTCGAGCAGCAGCCGCCGCACGGTCTGGTCGTCGAAAGTCAGGGGCGTCTGTAGATAGGCCTGGGTACCGAACAGGATTAAACCCAGGCGATCTCCGCGACGGCGTTCGATGAAATCGCTGGCAACCGCCTTGGTCGCCTCCAGACGATTGACCTGGCGATCGTCGAGTTCGAAGTCGGCGGTACGCATGCTGTCGGACAGATCGACGGCCAGCATCAGATCGCGGCCACTGACCGGAATCGCCACCGCTTCGCCGAGCCATTGCGGACGACTCGCGGCCAGCACCAGCAACAGCCAGGCCACCAGCCACAGCCAAAATCGCCAGCTGCGCGGGGCGTCACTCGCCACCGTCTCGCCGCCGAGCCGGAAGTCATCGAGTTGCGGCACCCGCAGCGCTGCCTCGCGAGCCAGTCCCCCGGACGGCAGCCCGTAATAAACCAGCAATGGCAACGGCAGCATCAGCCAAACCCAGGGCCACTCAATCTGCAGCATGGCTCGACTCCCGCGGCAAGGCGCGTATCCAGGCTTCGCAGGCGGACAGCAGCGCATCGCTGTCACAGCTGCACTCGGGCCGGTAGCGGGCGTGGCCGAGCAACTCGAACTGCTCGGCGCTGAAGCCGTCCGCGGCAAGCTCGCGCAACTGGGTGATCCACTCGCTGCCGCTGGAAGCCGCATAGGCTTCGCGCCCGCGATAGCTGATCAGAATTCGCCGCAGCAGCGCACTGACCTCGCGCAGCGCCAGCCGACCGCGCTCAGGCAGGCCGCCATCGAGCCCGTCCAGCCGGGTCCGGATCCGGTCGAGCTCGTGCAGGGCCCGCCGGCGTGCGGGCTGTTGCTGCTGACGTCGATACCACCACCAGGCAGCCCCGGCGAATACCGCGATCAGCAAAACCAACCACCACCAGGCGGGCGCCGGCGGCCACCAGGCAACGCCGTCCGGCAGGTGAATATCGCGCAGCTCCGGACCGTTCATCGACGTAACATCCCGAGCCCGGACTGCAGGCGCTCGAGCATGTCGTCGGCCGTCGACACCTCGATCCAGTGCAGGCCGAGTTCGCCACAAAGGCGCTCCAGCAGATCGTGCTGCTGCTGGTAACGCCCGCGGTAGGCGTCGCGCAAATCCCGGCGACTGCTGTCGATTTCGACATTGTCGGCGCCGTCGGTAACGCGGTAGCGCCCCGCCGACGGTAGCTCGCGCTCGAGGGGATCGTAACAGTGCACCAGCACCACCTCGTTATGGCGCGCGAGTTCGACCAGCTGCGCGCGGCAGGCGGAGTCGACGAAGCGGAAGTCGCTGAACAGGATCAACAGGCTACCGGGGCGAGTCACCTGGCGCAGGCGCACCAGCGCCTTGTAGGCCGCGAGCGGATCGGTCCTGCGCTCGATATCCTGCCAGGCGCTGTGTGCCACCAGCTGTCGGATGAACTGCAGCGCACTGCGCCGACCGCGGGTCGGCCGGAACTCGACGTGCTGATCCTCGGCAAACACCAGGTAACCGAGCCGGTCGCCGTGCTGTACGCTGCTCCACGCGAACAGCGCCGCCAGCCGGGCCGCGAGCACCGACTTGAAGCAGGATCGGGTTCCGAAAAACATCGGACGAGTCAGGTCCAGCCACAGGAGCACGGGGCGTTCGCGTTCTTCGCGATAAACCTTGGTATGCGTACGACCGCTGCGCGCAGTGACGCGCCAGTCGATCGCGCGAATGTCGTCGCCGGGCTGGTAGGGTCGGGATTCGTGAAATTCCATCCCGCGGCCGCGAAAAGCCGACAGATGTCCGCCTACCATCTGCGCCTTGACCGTATTCGAAATCAGCGGTAACGAGCGCGCCTCTCGACTCAAGCCGATCAGAGTCGACTGGCGCACGCGGACGATGTCGTCGCCGGCTTCCACGAGACCCTCAGGGCAGCGCGACGCGGGCCAGGACCTGCGCAATACAGCTGTCGGCCGTATGGCCCTCCGCCTCGGCCTCGAAACTCAGGATGATGCGGTGACGCAGCACGTCCGGCGCGAGCAGCTGGATGTCTTCCGGGGTGACGAAATCGCGCCCCGCCAGCCAGGCCTGTGCGCGCGCACAGCGATCCAGCGCCATGGTCGCGCGCGGACTGGCGCCGTGCTGAATCCAGCCGGCAAGGTCTTCGCCATAACGCGCCGCACTGCGGGTGGCCAGGATCAGTTCGATGATGTAGTCCTCCAGGCCCGGGTCGAGAAACACGTCGAGTACCGCATCGCGCGCCGCCAGTAAATCCTGCTGCGCGATGGCAGGGCCTTCGGCCGCGGTCCCGGTCACCTGCGAACGCGCCTCGCCGCGGGTCATTTCGAGAATCCGCTTTTCGTCTTCGCCGTCGGGGTAATCGACCCGCACGTGCATCAGGAAACGGTCGAGCTGCGCTTCGGGTAATGGATAAGTACCCTCGTGCTCGAGCGGGTTCTGCGTCGCCATGACCAGGAACACCTGCGGCAGATCGTAGGTTTCGCTACCCACCGTAATCTGGCGTTCGGCCATCGCTTCCAGCAGCGCCGACTGCACCTTGGCCGGCGCGCGATTGATTTCGTCGGCCAGGATCAGGTTGTGGAACAAGGGTCCGCGCTGAAACTTGAAACTGCCGTCCTGCGGACGGTAGATCTCGGTACCGGTCAAATCGGCCGGCAACAGGTCGGGCGTGAACTGGATGCGATGAAAATCACCCTCGATGCCATCGCCGAGCACCTTGATCGCACGCGTCTTGGCCAGTCCCGGCGCGCCTTCGACCAACAGGTGGCCATCGGCCAGGATCGCGATCAGCAGGCGTTCGATAAGTCCGCGCTGGCCGACAATGCGTCCTTCCAGCGCCTGTTTGAGTTGCAGAATTTCCTGTTGCGACAAGGCCAACCTCTCAGCCGTCTGTATCCCGTTGTGCATGGCACGCGGGATTAGAGTCCATCGGGGGCCGAAAGTTTACCCGATCGAGGATGCCTCAGGGAAGCAGGTGACCCGTCTTGATCCAGACAATGGTTTCTTCCTCGCAAAACGCGCAGTGTTCGCTGTTGTGCGGATAGCGCATCCAGGTACCGGCCGGGTAGACGCCGTACTCGTCCTGCAGGGTACCGGACAGCACGAAGACCTCTTCGCCGCCGAAATGCTGATGCGGCGCAAGCCGGGTTCCGGCCGGCCAGCGGTAAAGCGCCACCATCTCGGTCTCGTGGTAATGCAGGGGCACGAATTCGAGCTTTTCCTCGCCCGGCAGCCAGGGGGCACCGCGGGTATCGATTCTGAGCGTATCGCCGTCGCTGTCACCAAACTGGTCCAGCAGCACCAGCAGTTCGCAGCCTTTTTCACTGCGCGGGCTGTGGCTCGAGCCGGGCGGATTCCTGAGGTAAGTGCCGGCGGGATAGTCGCCGTGTTCATCGGAAAAAACCCCGTCGAGCACGAAGATTTCCTCGCCGCGCGGATGCGAATGGGCGGAAAAGGACGAACCCGGATCGTAACGCACGACGCTGGTGGTGTGACCGTGTTCAGCGGCCTCGCGCGCCAGCGGTTTGCGCCAGACGCCCGGCAGCGGGCTGGCTTCCCATTCCATCGTCGCGGTTTCCATGACCACGGACTTGTCGAGTTGCATGTTGAGCATGGGCGAATTCCTGGTTATTGACCGATTGCTTCGTTCGCTTGGCATCGAGTATATAAAAGGCGAGGTGAGCAAACATTTTACTTACGTCACACTCGTACTAGTATCTAGCTGAATATGCGGACTAAATAAGAACATTTTGGAAAAAAACGAAATCACGCTGCTGTTGCGCGCGGGTGCGCCGGTACTGATCCTCGAAACCCACGAGGAACGCCGCGCGGTCACGCTGCTGAAAAACATTTCGCTCAGCCTCGGTTTACCGATTTTCACCTGGTCGGTAACCAGCGGCATGCAGCGTGAAGACCTGATGCTGGATCCGCAGCCGCACCTGAAGGATCCCGGCCAGGTGCTGGGGCATATCCGGGCATCGAACCTGGACGCTGTCTACGTGCTGCTCGATTTCCACCCGTACCTGAAGGACCCGCTGCACGTGCGCCTGTTGAAGGAACTGGCGATGGATTTCGACAAGGGTCACAGCAAGATCGTGCTGATCAGCCACGAAGTGGATACGCCGTCCGAGCTGGAACGGCTGTCGACGCGGTTCGACCTGGCGCTGCCGAGCGATGCCGAGCTGCGCGACGTGATCCGCGAAGAGGTCGTGATCTATACCAATCGCAACCAGGGAACGCCGGTACGCTTCGACGACGCCACGCTGGAGCAGCTGTTACGCAGCATACGCGGCCTGCCGGCCGGCGACGCGCGGCGCCTGGTGACCGCGGCGATTGTCGACGACGGCGCAATCACCGAGTGCGACATGCCGGAAATCATGGCCGCCAAGCACAAGCTGCTCAATCTCGACGACATCCTCGGTTTCGAGCTCGAAACCAGCAGCTTCGCCGAGCTTGCCGGCATGAAAAAACTGAAAAAGTGGCTGATGCAGCGCGAACAGTTTTTCCATGGCAGCGTCGATCTGCCCGGCATGGCGCCGCCCAAGGGTATCCTGCTGCTCGGCGTGCAGGGCTGCGGCAAGAGCGTGGCCGCCAAGGCCGTGGCCGGTGTCTGGCGAGTGCCGCTGTTGCGGCTCGATTTCGGGCGCCTGTACAACAAGTATTACGGCGAAACCGAGAAGAACATCCGCAGCGCGCTGCACACCGCCGAAGTCATGTCGCCCTGCGTGCTGTGGATCGACGAGCTGGAAAAGGGAATCGCGGCCAGCGACGGCGACGACGGCATGTCGCAGCGACTACTCGGCACGCTGTTGACCTGGATGGCGGAGAACAAAACGCCGGTGTTCATCGTCGCCACCTCCAACAATATCGAGCAGCTGCCGCCGGAACTGATTCGCAAGGGTCGGCTGGACGAAATCTTTTTCGTCGATTTACCGAATGCCGAAATACGCGGCGAGATCTTCGCGATTCACCTGCGCAAGCGCGGTCTCGACGCGGCAGGTTTCGACCTCGCGCGCCTGGTCGCGCTGAGCGACGGTTTTTCCGGCGCTGAAATCGAACAGCTCGTGGTATCGGCGATTTACGCCACCCACAGCCGCAAGGCCGGCGTGACTACCGAGGACCTGCAGCACGAAATCGAAAAGACCCAGCCGCTGTCAGTGGTCATGGCGGAGCGCGTCGCCGCGCTGCGCCACTGGGCAAGCGAGCGCACCGTCCCGGTCGACTGACCGTTCGGGCTTTTCAGCCGCTGCGCGGTTTTCCCGCCTGCCCTCCGCGCGAAAACATTATTTCTCGCCAAGACGCCAAGAGGATTTGGCAGCAGGTGCCAGAGGCTCGTCATTGCGAGTGCGGTATGGTCTCACTACCGGCTCATCGTCATCCCCGCGCAAGCGGGGATCTTGCAAAGGCGGTGCCGCCTTCAGGAGGTCCCCGCTTGCGCGGGGATGACGATGTGGGCTAGTTGATACGATGCGGGCTGGCAGGAAAAG